>Ga0209830_10000080_pt1 | contig 109544 bp, 109 predicted proteins | sample ArcticOcean_MG_C_12_FD_187439 | JGI IMG/M metagenome (GOLD analysis project Ga0209830, IMG submission 187439) | Marine microbial communities from western Arctic Ocean - ArcticOcean_MG_CB8_130 (SPAdes) (version 2) | ecosystem: Environmental > Aquatic > Marine > Oceanic | place: Arctic Ocean...
GACACATTTTTGACATCAACGGTACCAATCAAGTTTCTATTATCGACGGCATGATTCAACCCGTTACCGACAATGATATTGATCTCGGTTCTGCTGCCAAATCGTTTAAAGACGCGCACATTCAGGGAGCAGCTACTGTAGGTAGTTTAATAATTGGTGGTGCTACACTAACTGCTACATCAGCAGAATTAAATATACTGGATGCCAGTGCTACTACTCCGGGAACAACTGCTGTAGCGGATGGGAATGGTATCATGATGCAGCAAAGTAATAATACCACGTGTACCACCGTTCAAACATTAGCCGCATATCTTGATGATGAAATTACTGCCATGCCTAATTTAGTATCTACAGGAGCATTGGATGGTGGCTCTATTACTTCTAATTTTGGAAATATTAATAATGGTTCCAGTACAATTTCAACTGGGACTCTTACAGCTACTGGAGGTATTCCTAATTTTGCGTCAGGTGCAATTAATACTATAACGGCAGTTGCTAATAATATTGATGATGAAGGAACTACTGTTCCTTCATTAGTAGTAAATAAAATAAATGTAATTAATTATGGCAGTGGTGGAGATGATACTCATTTTGTACGATTACCCACATCAGGCAACCTTGGTGATATGATATATGCTATTGCGCATGGAACAAGTAATACATTTAATTTTGTATATATTTTAAGTGGCGCATCAACCGTACATTTAAATGGTCGTTCTAATGCTACAAATTTAAATCTAACAAATGATGAGGGCGACCCCGAGGACGCGACAGGCTCCCACTTACCCGGTACAGCTTTTTTATGGGGCCCAAGTGGTGGCAACGACTTAAATACCCTTACTTATGGCGGTGGTGGTATGTTATGTATTTTAATATTATATAAAATTGATGGTTCCAATAAATATTGGGCAAGTTTGAATTCTGTAGGTGGTGCTCAAAATTAATACTTAGTTAAATAATCCACCATAGGGTTTTTGTTGTGTATGTGCTTCTTTTTTCATATTTTCTTTCATTTTTTCTTTCATTTTTTTTTTATTCACAATAAAATTTTGAATTTGCGTTACATCAAAATCAATATAGTATAATTCAGGCACGAGATCTTTGTTTTCTACATACGTATAGGGTAACAATATATACCCATTCTTACCCATTTTTTTTCCATAGGATACCGCAATAATAAACGATTGTTTTTGCTCGATATATCCTACAATGGCTCCAACTGTGCCACCCACGACCGTATTGGTAGTCGTATCTGCTACTGATATAGTACTGTTAATATGGATATTATTGTACAATACAAATCCTATCGCAATAATCATACTATTACGTAGCATTTGTTTGATCATTTCAATTGAATTAGGCACTCGATAAATGTTAATAAATTTATATTGTTCTGCTTCATCATAATGATATTTTGTTAACTTATTTGTAGATATATTTTGCTTTGAGTATACATATGATAATTCCGAACAAAATCCATGTGTTTCTATCGAATGAAATATCGCGTCAAACGTAAAAATAGATGATACATCTTTAAAAAAAGAAAGATTATGATATATAAATAGGCGCGAAGGTGGAAAAATATCCAGTTTATTGCGTATTAATTGATAATGTAAAATAAAACAAATGGTACTAATCGGACTTACATGTAAATTTCTGTCTTCTAATATATTTGGACAATCTGGACGCAAATCAATATATTTTTTACCGACAATACGTTCGGTACCTTCTAATGTCAAAGTTATAGTAGAAAATTGTTGTACTGTGGAGTCATCCATAAAAGAATATTTTTTCATTGGATACGACAACATCCAATTATATTTGCGAATATACTGTTTTTTATTTGTAGGAACAATTAAATCATTAGTAGAACTTTCTTTTGATTTTTTTTTTTGATCCGTATCTGTTAATAACCAGCCTATAAAATTCATCAATGCTATATATGAGTATTATATGTTTAAATATTTTTAAAATATATGTAATTATATCTACATATATTATAAAAATAAAAGTTACACTTAAAAAATATTTAAATATTAAATAAATATTATTATTAGTGGGTGTGTATGTATCGTAGAATTATATTAAATCGTTTAAATAATTGTACATCTTTGTTAAAACCAATCGATCAAAATATGATAGAAAAAAATTACAGTTTTATTCGAAACGGGATAAATGTTTAATTGAACAGTTATAATTGAAAACTATATGTATCCTCGTCTTTATTATGGGTAATACACCATATGGATTGTATGGAATCTATATTATTATATACAATTTTTTTAGAATTGCCCTTTTTAATAATATCTTGTAATGAATCTAGTATTAATTTGTATTCATGTTCTTGTATTTTATTTTTTTTTTCTTCTATAAATTCACGTACCTTTTCTTTTTTTTGAAAAGTATCTAATCGATTCCATGTTTTTTTATAACTTTCTTTTTTAATGGTTTCCATTAAGGCTTCTTCATCATCAATAACATTAAATTCTTGTTTTGTATAATTTATATTTCTATTTATTTTTTTTTGTGTATCTCGATATTGAGCTACTTGTTGTTGCCATATTAAATTTTGTAACGCCATTGTATCATCTTTGTGCGAAGATGTAACCGTTGAATTGGAATATGATTTTTTTTCTATGGTTGTATCAAACACTGTTTCATTCATTTTATTTATTTTATCTTTAACGGTATCTATATAATGTAAGTAAAAGTCATCATTCATATTTAGATAATATACTTTATGTAATATTTAAATATATATATATCAAATTTGTTCTTTATTATTATGTTCTTAATGATTTTCTTAATGATTTTCTTGATGATTTTCTTGATGATTTTCTTGACGATTTACATAGTTAACATATAAATCATCAAATACTTGTTCAACAGTGTCAATTATTTTTATTATAATGTTTTCCAGAGAATCAAAACATTTAGTAGTAAATTGTTCCGAGCAATATTGGTCATAATTATTGTGTATAACTGCTGATATATTATTGGTGGCATTAGTGGCATTGGTATCAGAGACATCAGAGACATCAGAGACATCAGAGACATCAGATATATCAGAGGTGTCATTGGTATCATCGTAAGTATTTAGAAAATTATCCATACTTTTAAATGTAATACTAGGTTGTTTGTGCCTAACTGGTTGAACTTCTTCTATTATATATAATGTATTGATGTTATTTATTTGTTCGTCTAATTTGTTAGAATTACTATTAATTTTAGTATTAATATAATTTGTATTTAAAATAGAAGGATATCTATCAATATTATGTATATGTATTATAGGTATTGTTTCATCTGTATGTGTATTCATCGAAATATTCATAAGTAGTATATATAATAATAATATTATTTTTTAATATTTATTTAATATTTTATTTAATATTTATTTACTGTTTTATTTTATAACTATATACTATAAAATGGATATTCGTGCTCAAATATTACAATCAGCTAATGCTGGTAAATCTATGGTAAGTAATGTAGTTAACAAAATAGTCATACCTTTAACGGTTACGTTGCTTTCTAATGTAATTTTTGCTGTGTTATACTTATTTTTATGTAATGATCCTGAAGATTGGGATGGTATGGACAATGCTAATGATTCAGTAGGTAAAAAATTATTTAATAGGCTTTATTTTACAATGACGACTAATACAACTGTTGGATATGGGGATATTACTCCTAAATCTGTTAAGGCAAAAATATTAGTAATGATGCATTTCTTAGTGGTATTTACAAATATTATAGTCATCTTTGCCTGAAATGCGTAATTATATAATAAATCGTATATACACATATTTATTTTGTAAATTTGATTTTAAAATTTATAAAATAAATATATATTACTTTACATAATTATATGTTTAATGATTATATAAAAGATATTATAGAATGTGCTAATGATTATTACAATCATGTATCACAAAGTGATGATTGTTTTACTATTGCCGAATATGTATCAGACATGTTAAAACTAGTTGTAGATAAAAAAAAACACAAATATATTTATCCAGAAATTATAGAACAAGTTATATCTACACATATTCCAGAATTAAATGATAATTATAATTTTGATATTGATACGTCAACACAATTACATTTAAATAATGTGGTTGTACAGTTAAAAGCGAATCCACAAGCACCACAACGTTCTCCAGAATGGTTTGCTATGCGGAAAACAAGTATAGGAGCAAGTGAAATAGCTACTATATTTAATAAAAACCCCTTTATGAAACGAGTCGATTTACTATTAAAAAAATTAGATTATAAAGATCCAAATAAGCCGAATCGTGTCAGTATGCATTGTATTCATGGTATTAAATATGAAGAGATAGCCACTTTATGCTACAGTAAATATAATAATACTGTTGTTAATGAATTTGGTTCCATTAAAGATAAACATATAGGTTGTATTGCGGCATCTCCTGATGGCATTACTGATGCGGGTGTAATGGTAGAAATTAAATGTCCGTTTACACGTGAAATATTCGGAGCTCCTGGATTAAATTATTGGCATCAGATGCAACAACAGTTACATGTGTGTGAATTAATAAAATGCGATTTTTTAGAATGTAAAATAATAGAATATAATTGGAATAAATTTAAACAGGATAAACTAACAAATCACACTGAATTTGAAATCGGTATTATTATAGAATATATAAATACTGCGGATGATGCGGATGCCTTTACTCAACATGGGTGGGTGTATGCGCCCTTACAATTAACCTTACCGGAATATGTTGAATGGATAGAAAAAGAAAAGGAGAAGATATCGAAAGATGAAAATAAAGAATTTAGTCGAATTATACCTTGGAAATTAATGATATATTCCATTCTTGAAGTGTATAAAAAACAAGATTGGTGGGACAAATATGGACTAGACATATTAAAATTTTGGGATGAGTTAGAAATATTAAAAATTAAAGGCTATGAAGATATTATTCCTAAAAAAAGAGAAAAAAGAGAAAAAAAAGTTAAAATGTTATTTATTGAAGACCCATAAAAGTTATTGTAATACAACAAACATTTATATATTTTTTTATTTAAATTTATTTAAAGAAATTTAAATAAAATTATCATTATAGTATGAACCATGAAACAACATTTAAAAATAGATTTACCATCATTAAAGAAATAGGTAAAGGATCTTTTTGTAAAGTGTATCTTGGTTATGATATAATAGAAAAAAAAAATGTTGCGATAAAGATTGAAAAAATAGAAAATTCTAAACAACTAAAATCACGAATTGAACATGAATATAATTTATATTCACTTTTTACATCTTCTTGTGAAGGTATCTGTGATATATTATGGCATGGTAAAAATAATAATTTACAAATATTAATTATGAACCAATTAGGGCCAAGTTTAAGTGATTTGTTTTTATTTTGTGATAATAAATTTAGTTTACAAACGGTTTGCTTAATCGCTATTCAAGTGTTAACACGAATGAAACTTTTACACAGTAAACATATTATTCATAGAGATATAAAACCTGATAATTTTTTAATAGGATTAGAATCAAATAAAAATACCATTTATTTAATTGATTTAGGATTATCGAAAGTATTTAATAAAAAATATTTTATTAAAAGAAAATCCTTTAAAGGTTCTTTACGCTATTCTAGTTTGCGTAATCATAGAGGTATAGAACAAAGTTATCGTGATGATTTAGAATCGATTGGCTATATGTTAATTTATTTTTATAATTCAAAATTACCTTGGCAAAATAGTTCGATCACGGATCGTAATAAAAAAAAAAATTATATATATAATATAAAAAAATCGTATACATTAACAAATTTATGTAAAAATTTACCTATAGAATTTTTTTATTATATGAAATATACACGTGTATTAAGATTCAAAGAGGTACCCGATTATCATTATTTAATTCATTTATTTAAAAATATATTAAAAAAAAAATCGACTACTTGTACTAATGAATTTGATTGGAATATTAAATTAAAAGACATGTAAATTATAATGCGATAATGAGAAATCTACAGGTTTAGGAGTTCCATTGTTTGAATTTATTTTATTAGTATTTATTAAATATTTAATTAAATATTTAATTAAATATTTAATTTATTATATAATATTTAAAAAATTTGATATTTTAAAAATGTTAGATAATATAATTATATATTTTATTATTCATGTGGAATCTGTTTGACTCCTTTCATATTAATGAACAAGATGCGGATATCAGTAATAGTAAAGATGCGGATATAAGTAATAGTAAAGATGCGGATATCAGTAATAGTAAAGATGCGGATATAAGTAATAGTAACGATGCTAATGTAGATTCTACTATAGATATTACTGAAAATAATACTATAAATAAATCACCTAATAAAAATATCGAACAACATAAAATAGATGTTGTGTGTACTTCTTGTTCGGACAGTGAATTAATTTATGATTCCGGTGCGTATTATTGTTCGTCTTGTGGACTATTTCAAAAAAAAGAGTTAAATCAAAAATATCAACATAATAATTTTTATAATGCAAATAATGTTAATCCTTGTCGTGTAGGTTCAGCAACCAATATATTATTACCTAAATCTTCTTTAGGCAGTCTAATTAACAGTAGTTATTCTAATTATAACTACAATAAAATGGCTAAATATAATTCTTGGAATGCTATGCCTTATAAAGAAAGAAGTCAATGGAAAATATTTACACAAATTACAGAAGCTTGTACTAAAAACAAAGTACCTAAAATTATTATAGAAGATTCAAAAATATATTATAAACATTTATCTGAAAATACTATTTCGAGAGGATCAAATCGTAAAGGATTAATTGCTGCGTGTGTGTTCAATGCCTGTAAAAAACAAAAAGTTCCCAGAAGTTGTAAAGAAATTGCTGAAATGTTTGGCATTGAATTAAAAGAAATAACTAAAGGATGTAAAAAATTCAATGAATTATGGAGATTAGTTAACACAAATAGTGATTTAACTAAAAATACTACATATAGTCGTTCTTCTAATCCGTTGGATTACATAGATAGATTTTGTTCTAAATTAAATATACCTGTAAATTTAAAATATATTTCTGAAATTGTTTCTATCAAAGCGATTACTTCTATATATAATATTGTAAATGATAACACGTCTCCATCTATATCGGCTGGTTCTATTTATCTTGTGTGTTTATTATATTCCTATACTATTACAAAAAAACAAATTTCAGATGTAAGTAAAATTTCCGAAGTTACAATATCAAAATGTTATAAAAAATTAAATATGTATAAAACTTATTTATTGCCTAAATCTATTTTACACGAATTAAATTTATAGCATATATAAAAAATATTATAATATAGTATACAAAATGAAAGTATTAGGAATGAAAATGACAGTAAAGAATATGATTATTCTTTTTTTTGCTGCTTTGGGTGTAGTATACGTATTTAAGTGCTGCTGTGACCAAGGAAGAATTGGTATGGAACACCTGAGTTGTGACAAAAAAAATAAATACGAAAATATGGCAGGGTCTAAACACAAAAAAAATAAATACGAACATATGACCAACATGAAGAAAAAAATGATGTCACGAGTAAAAAAAATGCGACAGAGGGCTTTGAACCAAAACAAACGAGTGAAGTGATACTCGAGATGACTCTTTCGACGTTCATAAATTTAAAATATAATAGATTTTATTATATTTAAAATTTTTTTTATTGTAATGAATATACACATTTTTTATTTTTATTTTGATATTTAGTATGATTATATGTTATATAATACTATTTACTTTTCAATTACACGCGTAATAAGACCGTTAACATTCATAAAACTGTATTTGGCGTTGGGCTGTTTGATGACGAAAAGTTTCTTAAGTGTTTTATCGGGAATCCATTCTTTGCGGTTAGATTCAGTCTGAAGATTTTTAACTTTGACATAAGCAGACACGACTCTCATCATATCACGGCGAACATATTCCGTCGATGGGGCAATTGTTCCTGTTGAAAGAATGTCTTTATTATCCTTCATAAATTTTTGCATAATTTTGTTGACCTTTTGTGGGTTTTGTTTAATGACACGCTTGGTCTTTTTTCTTTTCTTACTAAGAAATTTTCGTTCTTTGCCTACAAGAGAAATAACTTTTTTAACACGCGCATAATGATCACGGCTGAGATTACGAAGTTCTTCGCCTTCCTTAAGAAGTTCAGATAGAACATCATCAAGAGATACAACGTTAGTATTCACATCTGAAACATTCGATACAGTAGGCACATTTACACTTTTACTTAATCCACTCATATTTATTTATACCATATAATATGGTCATTTCTTTAAATGATTATAAATTTATATTATATTATATTTTTTTATAATATTATATACATATTATAGACATATTTGGAGGTATTTAAACGAATAGTTTATTTACAAATATAATAAAATAATAAATTAATAAATAATAAATAATAATACAATCAGTAGGGCTTACTTATTCCGTATCTTCTTCATCGGAAAATTGAAAGTTATCTTGAATGTCCTCAACATGTATAATATTATTTTGTAAAGCCACGATTGATGGAGATTGAGAGAGATTAATTTGAAAAAGTTCTTGAATTTTTTTAATTCGTAAATTAATTTTTTCTATTACAACATCAATTCTTGAGCATATAGAAATATCAGAATTATAGGTTTGTTTTAGATTATTTAAACCTTTTAATACGTTTTTAAGTTCAGTCGAAAAAATAGTTAATTTTTGAGCGTTTTCTGTTTCAAAATAAACTTGACCTCTATTACTATTATAATAATCTTCTAAACCACCCGTTCGTTTTTCAATTTCATTACTATAGATAAGATCTATCATATTAAAAGATGCTTCTATTAAATGTTCAATGTTACCGACACTTTCTTTTCTCGAATTGCCATTCCAATAACGTGTTAAACCTTGATATAAGTAAGGCGTATCAATTTTAATAGTATCACCTTTTTTAATTAATTTATCATTAGGTTTAATATTACCGAGTATTTTTAAATTGCGGATAATAACTTCAAAAGTATTGTCACTATCATTAATGTTGTCATCTTGCTGAAGCCGTGCGTTATCAGGGGAAGGTGTACTCATAGTAAAAGTATGTATATTATAATATAATATATTATTATTTTCTTTAAATATATTTTTATTTATTTAAATATTAAATGTATTTATATTGATATTATCAAAATGAAAATTAATGGAATAGTATGTATAAATGGTGTAAATCAAGCAATAGGCTATAATAATTCATTATTATATAGATTAAAACAAGACATGAATTTTTTTAAACAAACAACGACTCACACACACGATTCAAATAAACAAAATGCGGTTCTTATGGGATATAATACTTATACATCTATACCTACTAAACATTTCCCTTTACATAATCGTATAAATATTGTTATAACAAAAAATCATTATACCGAATTAAAAAAATATATACGGAATCATTCTATCTCTAATGTATTTGTATACAGAAAAATACTAAATGCTATACATTTTTGTTCTACTCGAACAGATACGCCTATTGAATCATTGTTTATTATAGGTGGTAGTTCTATATATAATTATTGTATATCGAAAGGCTTATATAATGATATATATGTAACCAGTATTTTTTCTCCGAAACTGGATATAGGTGATACGTTTTTACATATACAAGATACATTGGCATTACACTATGTTAACCAACATACGAAAATATGTACCGAAAAAAATGTAGTGAATCTTGTAGATCAACAAACGTATGATGTTCAATATTCAATATCAAAATATAAAAATATACATGAAATACCCTATACAGATATACTTAGTATAAAAACCAACGAACATACTTATTTAAAACAATTACGATATGTATTAGATAATGGTGAAACACGACAAACCAGAAATTCGGAAACGATATCTACTTTTGGTATTCGTATGGAGTTTGATTTAACATTGGGGTTTCCGTTACTTACCACTAAAAAAATGTTTTGGAAAGGTATTAAAGAAGAATTAATGTGGTTTTTACAAGCAAATACGAATGCTAAAGATTTATCTGATAAGGGTGTTCGTATATGGGATGGTAATAGTACGAAAGAATATTTAGATTCGATTGGTTTAGATAATTATAACGAAGGCGATTGTGGTCCTATATATGGATTCCAATGGCGACATTTTAATGCCAGATATCGTGGCTGTAATGTCGATTATACAAACCAAGGTGTCGATCAACTAAGACAGGTGATCCATTTATTACGAACAAATCCTACCTCTAGAAGAATATTTATGTCTGCTTGGAATCCCGAACAAATGCAACAAATGGCTTTACCACCTTGCCATATATCCTATCAATTTTATGTATCAGAAGGTAATATGTTACAATGTCAAATGTATCAGCGTTCAGGAGATATGTTTTTAGGTATACCTTTTAATATCGCTTCCACCGCATTATTGGTTCACATTATTGCAAAAATGACGGATCTAACACCAGGAAAAATTATACTAGTTGTTGGTGACGCTCATATATATAAAAATCATCTTACACAGGTTCAATTACAACTAGAAAGAATACCATATATTCCTCCTACTTTAATTATTAAAACCAAACAACAAAACATCGAAGACTATGATGCTAGTGATTGTATATTACAAGACTATTGTTGTTATCCTTCTATTAAAGCCAATATGGTGACTTAGTAATTATAATACAATAACGAAAAAGTATCATGTTTCATATGAATAATATTATGACATAACGCGTAGGGTGTAATTGTTAAAGCGTTATCTACATTATTAAAGGATTGTGCTGAATTTAACACAAGATTTAATATAAATAATAAATCCGCTCGGACTTTATAACTTCCTGTTGGCTGAATCGTATTCGAATCAATGTTAAAACTATATAAAAATAGTCCTGAATCTAAATTATTATTAGAATGTAAATATGGTTGTAATGAATGATAGTATTTACTATTTTTGGCATCTTCACGTATATGATTATGAAATACTATTTCCATAGTATCTAAAGGCGATTCTTTCCAAGTAGAAGTAAAATTAGTATTATTTATTTGTGGAATTCCTGAAGCATTGCGGTATTTCCATATCTTTCGAAAAGTATCTATTTCTTGTATAGAATATGTTTGCTCATTACCCTTAATAGAATCAGGCCATTCTGTAAAACCACTACCGGATGTATCTATTATATGTCCCGCTTCACCATGAGGACCATATCGAAACATAAATTCTTGAAAATTATCAGGAGTAATGATCATAACGGAGGTGGCGCCTGCGTCCGATATAATAACATCCCCACTTACTGTCGCTTTAGTTACAGAATTAGCATTATACCACCAATTATCTTGAAATTTAACGATTTTTTTTTCTGTTAAAGAAGCGTCTTCATAATTAGTAAAATTTAACCATTCATTTCGTTTGTGATTGTCACTTCGCTGTATACTGAGAACTAATTGTTTAATAGGACTATGAAAGTTTAATCGTAATTCTGCGGAGTCTGTATATGTTTTACTAGTAATATTTGTATCTTCTATAAATTGATCAAATAAATAGGAATAAATAAATAAATTATTAAATTTAGATTTTAGTAATGGATCTAAAAAAATTTGCTCTGTTTCCATTGTACATGATATGTTATATTCGCCACTAATACTTGTTTTACTTTCACAGCAAGAATATAAATTATATTTAATGTTTTGGGTAGTCGTTGTTATCGTTGGAATGCTTACTTTTCGTGATTCGTATCGTTTTAAATAGTATGGTGATCCATTTCCACTAATACTATTTATATAAGTTGTGTTTTCTCCAAATGATAAAGTAGGAAAATTATCAATAGTTGTCATATTTGTATTAGCTATCGCATCTTTACGAAATTGCGTATTGGAGCTGGGTATAGTATATCCGGTAACATTTGGAACTTTATTATAATACCAGTAATCTTCATCATGAACTTCTACCGTATATATTTCATTTAATGCTCGTAATGTCACATGTATTTCAATATCTTCCGTTATGTATAAAAATAAGGGTAAATATAAACTGGAATGTTTAGAAAATCCAAAGTCTATAGGAATAATAAGTGTTTCATCTTGTTCGTCTATAGGACGATTATATAATTTACTGGTTGTTGTAGTACTATATTTCATATTTGATTCTGACACATGTAGATTGGTATTCCCAAGTTTTAATGTAGCACTTTTTTTTAATAATTTACTTAATATGTATAATTTTTGACCGGTTATATTATTAATTATATCACCTTTAATTTTAAAATCTATATTTTTTATAATAGATAACCCTATGTTTTTTACGTATGATAATTTATGTTCGTCATTCGTTATAATTTTAGGTAATCGTAAATGTAAATATATTTTTCCTAATAAATCAGCCGTATTATGTAAAGTAAATATTTGCGTAACAGGTTTATTAAATTCTAATTGTGTTGTTCCTCTAGGAATAAGTGTAAATGATTGTATAGAAAAATTATAAAATCTATAGTAAACCTTTTTAAAAAAACTATGTTTAGGATCACCTTTAGTTATATTTTTTTCTATATTTTTTTTTGGATTATTATTATTACTCAGAACCTTTTTTAAAATGCCAAATGGTTTCGAAGCTTTTTCTTTAAAAGGTTCGTCCGGTATCACCTGAACTTCTGGAGTTAACCAATAACGTGACTCTTTCGCGGCCTTTCGTTCAAATGCGTCCGCATCTAGTTGTTTTTGTGTAATCATATATTATTATAGAAATATATATTTATATATAAATTATACTTTTACAAATATTATTAATTAATAAATAATTTATAAATAATTTATTAATTAATAAATTATTTATTAATTAGTAATATATATATATGTTATAACTATTGTTTTACATTAAATGCTGGTATCATAAGTTGATCTTTTATAGTTATAAAATTATAATTTACATTGTATAATCGAATATCATATTCATATTGTTTACTATTAAATTTTGTTTTGGCTTCTATATCACTTTCTACACGAAGTGCGGATTTTGTTGTATATCTGTTATTAGGATTCGTTTTCCAGAAATATAATGGTGGACTACTATTTAGAACTGTTTTTGTTCGACTGTCTTTATTAATATTATAAAAATTATTGGAAAACGTTGTAAATTCAGAATCAGGTTTATTTTCCGTATCACTTATTGTAAATTTATATTGAACCCTATTAAATAGATTCATGTTACAAAATCCCGAAGGTTGAAATTTTTCAGGTTCTAAACTAAAACTATATATATATACACCTTTGTCAACACTATTTGTATGATAATTATATGGCTGTATTTGATTAAAAAATATAGTATCCTTTACACTTTCTCTTTGAATACCATCAAATAATATTTCTAATTTTTGTAAAGGGGATTGTTTAAATGTACTATTAAAATTGTCTTTATTAATTAAAGGTATGTCTGCAGCGGCGCGAAATCTCCATGTTTTTCTAAATGTATCAATTTCTTCTATACTATATGCTATATATTGAGGTTCTATTTTATTTGGCCATCCGGATATACCTAAAGCATTTTCATTTTGTGCTTCTCCATATGGTCCATACCGAAATAAAAATTCTTGAAATCTGTCCGGTATAATTACAATATCGCCAGCAACATTTGTTAATGTTTCTGGAGTTGAACTTGATGTAATCGAATCATACCACCAATTATCTTGATATTTTGTAATGATTTCTTCCGTTATATCAGATGTTTCATAATTTGAAAAATTTAACAATTCATTTCTGTTTTTATTATCATTTCGTGATACCGTTATATAAAGTTCTTTTACAAGATTAAAATGATTATCAATATACCAAGACATAGTTTGATTACCCCTTACACCTAATAGTTCATTTTTGTGTATATGTTGAACGATGTATTTATTTGTTTTGCTACTTAATTCCTGTTTTTCTTCTTCTGTTAAAAATATCTGTTCGACTTCAAGTGAAGATTCAAAGTCAAAACGATCTGATGTATATGTAAATTTATTTATATCTTCACTCGCATCAATAGGAACACTCCTTTTTCTTGACTCATAACGTTTTAAATAAAAGGGCGATGTAGCAGTAGCTTTAAATGTTGTTTGCTGTCCAAATGTTAATGGATCACTAACTTCTTCTGTAGATGTATTATCAAGAGCAAGTTTGCGTGAAGTATAGCCACTTACACCCGTTACTTTAACACCTGAAATAACTGGATATCCACTGACAGACATATCAGGATTTTTTTCATAATACCAGTAATTTTTATCGAATTTTTCAATAGTATATAAACTATCTGTTCCTCGTAATAATATTTCTACCTTTATGGATTTATTTTCTAATAAAAAAAGTGGTAAGAATGTTTTTGAATAATTAGTAAACGAAAAATCTAAAGGTATAAATAATGTTTGTTTTTCGGTATATATTGGACTATTAAAATATCTATTTATAAATGTTTTACTACCACTAGTACTAGTAGTCGTATCTGTATATAAATACTCTTTACCTTGATTAGGATTAATTAGTGAATCTACCATGGAACGCTTTTCATCTGTATTACTAAGTTGATTCATAATATACAACATTTCACTGTCAATAGTATCTACAACAATATCATTTATTTTTAATTTAATATTTTCTATAATAGAATACCCTAAATGGTCATTAAAGACAAATTTTTGTTCATCACTGGTTTTCATAGGGGGAATTGTGACCTTTAAATATATTTTACCTAATAAATCACCATATTTAGGTATTTCACATACAATTAACGTGCTACTGGTTTTTTTTATTTGATTTTTATTTCTCATTTGAATGGTAAATGATTCTTTAGCAAAATTACTATGACGTTTGTATACACTTTTAAAAAATGTAACTTGGGGGTCTCCCACTAAATATACATTAGCATTTTTTTCTCGTACTTGATTATTGGACGCAACTCGTAACATACTATATATGTATAAGTAATTATGATAATAATATATTTTATATATATATATTTATTTTTAATTATTAAACTAATAATATAATTAAATAATATAACAAAAAACAGTATATTTTTACATACTTGGAAAATATTATATCTGAAACGTTGATAATATGGATAATAAAGAAGAACATAAAAATAAATCCACATTTTTTTTAGAGATATTAAACAACCAATATCTGGGAACGTATAATATATCATTTGGTTCTAGTTCTATTCGTATAGAATCCTTTTTATCTTCTAATGTGTAATCATAAATATGTTTATGTTTTGTCTGTCCCTTATAGGTGCTCTTTTTAATAGTATTGGGAGTATATAGCTCAATTGTTACAGATTCTCGCGCAATAATAAATAACCGATCCACATTGTGGTATGATATAAAGTCTCCATTATAATAATGATTAATCGTCTCCTTTTTAATTGTAAATGCCGGTGTTATAATTTGTAATGTTTGTTCTATATCTTTGTTTATATTATTATTCCAAATAATAATCGGTAATTTATTACTGATTTGATTTTCAAATGTGCTAGATGTAATCGTATCATTATTTACATCTAAATATTTATATATATTTGTTGTTTTTCTATAACTTAACTGTAAAAGTAAATAATATATAATTATAGAAATAATAATGTATAAAATTATTTTTGTAACAAGCATATGGGACATATATTATATTATATATACAATATAATATTATATTTTATTGTCCTTATTTAAAGATAAAAACATATAATACTGTATATATTTATACATAACATGACGGAACAAGTAAACAGTGAAAAAAACATTGGGCGAATTAAATGGTTTAACAACAAAAAAGGGTTCGGATTTTTATCCAACTGTGAAACAAATGAAGATGTATTTATTCATCATTCAGGTATTTCACTAGGAGAAGAAGCACTTTCGAGTGATGTTAATATTTTTAAAACGGTTATTGAAGGCGAATATGTCTCCTACGAAAAACAAATTGATGAGGAAAACAGAACCGTTGCTAAAAACGTAACAGGTGTTCTTGGTGGCCCTCTTCTTTGTGAAAATGTTCATAAGAAAATTTTTGTATCCAACCGTGTACAGGAAAATAACTCCGCAGATGAAGGTTCTCGCAGTCATTCTGGTCGAGGAGGAGGAGGTCGCGGACGGGGTCGCGGACGTTCACACGGCAGAAACTCTTCGACACGCTCTTCCGATGAAGTACCGAGTACATCTAGTTTAACAGATGATAATGCCTTTACTTCTTTAGCTTCAACTGAATAAAGATAATAATCTATAATAATCCATAAAAATCCATAAAAATCATTTTTAATTACTTACTTTAAACAAAATATTTTATATACTTATTAATATTTTCTTTATATACAATTTGATTTTCTTTAAATAATCTTGCTGCTTCCTCATTTAACGGATCTTCTGGATTTGGATACAGTAGTAATTGTGGTATAAATATATTATAAATATGAGATAAATTATAGATTGGAGTCCATGTTTCATTTAATGTATTTAAGCAAATACTTCCTGAACGTAAATCAATGTTAGGATGATATATTTTATCAATAAAGCCAACTGATGGCGAAACAAAGGGGTAATTGGGTGGAATCGTTATCTTAATTTGCCACGTACCATGTTCATAATCAGAATCTATGGGCCCTTGTATAGACAATGTAATAATATTATTATTAATAATAGTAACATCTTTAACTATGTCTTTAAGTTTATTAATATCTTTTTCTTTTCTTTTGTTAATACGTTTATTCATATTATTATAATAATAATATTATTAATAAATTATATTATTTAAATAAACTTATTAGTAGTATTATGTAGATTAATATCTATTACATTGTTTTACTTGTTTTTCACAATCAAAACATTTAGTAGGATTAGAAAAAGAAAAATTTTTACTTGTAGTATTCATAAATCTATTTTGCATACTATTATTACAATCAAAACATTTAGTAGAACCAGCTTCAAATAATTTAGTTTCTTCAGGAGCGCGGTTATTTGGATCAAAGTTGTAAAAATGACCTGGTGGTTGTCCGGTAACCGGTTGTCCTATGCCACCATACGGATTTTCTCTTGATATATCTACCATACGCTGTGTTGTGGGCGTTTCAATCGAACATCTCATTTGTTTTTCTTGGCTATATATATTTTTCTTTTTGTGTAATAAAGTAGTAATATTTTTATTTGTTCGTATTGTTTTTTTATGTAAACCCATAACTAAAGAAGTAAGTAATAATAAACCTAATAATATATAGACATTGGTGTATTTCATTATTATAGTATATATTATATACAAAGATTTATATTTTTTAATTATAATAAAAAAAAATATTTATATATATTATATACATGACCTATAAACGACATACGCCAAAGCATTCATTTATTAATAAAGACTCAAAACTTAATATTATTTTAGGTTCACTGTTAATATTAATGTCATCCACAGTATTTTCAATAGGTCCGTCAAAAATTATGAATAAACAAACGCTTACCTTTTTAAATAAGCGTCATCGATTTGTAGATTATTTATTAATTTTATGTTTTATTTATGTTGTAATTGATTTTACGTTTAATGATACGAAACATCCTTTATTTGAATTAACCTTATCCATTATTATATTAATTTTGTTTATATGTTATAGTTTATTAAGTCCTAATATTCAAATGATTATTCTTGTTATATTAATTTTTATTTATTTTATTAATGATAACATTAATTATCAATTAGATAATAAAACTGCTTCGAGTTCCAAAAAAATAAAACTCTATACACTTTTTAAACATATGTTACTGGTTATCATTATAGTTTTATCTTTTTTAAATACATTTAATGTAATATAATCGATATGGAGGGTGATAATTATTACAATTTATGTAATATATCTACATGACTAAGCAAGTGACGTTTACAGCAATAACGAGTAATATGTAATTGATCAAAGACTTCTTTATTGTTTGTAATGTCTTCTACTGATTGAACATCCATATGTATATTTAAAATGTTATCACTTTCTTTAATATTTTTTTTTTGTAGTAATTCTAGATATTTATTCCATTTAGAACCGATTACATTATTACATGTAAAACATCGTACAGGTATAATCATTTATATATTCTATATATTATAAGTATATTATTTAAATCATAATAAAATTTGAAATCAAATTTTTAATAAATATTTAAATATATTTAATATGTATATAAACAATAAGCGCAACTTATAAGTTATGGACCAATTTTTATCTTCTACTTTAGAAAAAGGTTATAAATATATTACACAAAAACATATACCTACACAAAATATAAATATACAGTTATTAGATCCCTTATCAGTTATCATTAAATTAGGTATCATTTCCCTAAAACCTGTAGGAACAAAAATAGCTATATTTAATAATAAAGTTCATATCCATGATGCGAATATATTACAGGGACCTATACGTTGGTCTCATGGAGTAACACGAGAGGATATACATTTATTATTATCTCCTATAACAAAGGCAATTTATCATTTTTCACCGTTATATAATCCCACTTATACGGCCTTATTTGAGTATGCTATGGAAGGTTTACGAATTTTAAAAGACAGTTATGATAATCAATCAAGTATTTTATCTCATGCTCTTGAATATTATATATTTATTATTAAAAATAGTTTTAAAGAAAACAGTAACGAATTAGACATAAAACATAGTCAAATACATTCGTTAGATAATATATTTGATAATGTTTGGTCAGAAAAAGATATTGGTATTATCAATAATATGTTTTCTATTGCTTCTTCAAATATAGAAAATAAACAAGATTATATAATTGCGATTAATGCGATGTTATCCACGAAACGAACCAAAATTAAGGAAATTATTCAAGAGACGGCACACCACATATGAGTATGTAGTTTTATTTATCTAGATAAAAGAACTATAAATAAACCTAACGCTATCACCATAACTCCTATAACTTGTAATAAAGTTACTGTTTCGTTGAAAAATATTTTTCCTACTAATAGTGTAACTAAAATAAGTGAAGGTTCTACAATAGCTACAACTAAACTGGCATCATACTTAGATAAAAGGTAATAATTAGACATAATAGATACTAAACCTATTACAGCGACAATAATTGAAAAATATAACGTTTTTATATTTAGATGTTTAATTACATACTTACGGTTCGCTACTGCTAAAATAAAAATACTTATAAAAGCGGTTGTTATATAACGTGTATTGGCAAAAATGAAACTGGAACAGTGTTCTACAGCTTTTTTTTCTATTAATGGTTTTAAACCCCATCCTATAATATTAAGACCACCAATGGCTATATCTGTAAGCATGTCTATAGTATTATATAAGGTATTAATATATCTTAAATTTATTTAATATATATATATATATTTAAAATTACCATAAACATAAAATTAAAATCATATACTATAATATATACGATTCATGGCATTAGACAAAGCATTAAAAAAATTATTTAAAGATATTTCTAAAATGGTTTCACCTACCAAAAAACGTAGACGTTCGTCTAAAAAAAGACGTTCGTCTAAAAAAAGACGTTCGTCTAAAAAAAGACGTTCGTCTAAAAAAAGACGTTCGTCTAAAAAATGTGTATGTAAATGTAACAAAGGGCATAAAAAAAAATGCAAATGTGTACAATGTAATAAATGTCCAAAATGTAAAAAACGGTAACTAGCACATTTTGCTTAACTTTTAAATTTGTAAATATTTTAAAATATGTTTACATAGTAAATATATTTTCTATTATGTATAAAAAAACTATAGTTATTAATTCTTTTGGTGATATTACCGAAGAAATAAGGTGTGAAACAGAAGAAGACTACCAACATTTAGCAAATGAAGCGTCGTTACTTAAAGAGACTTTTCAAGATTTATCTAAATTAACAGGACAATGTTACGAACCTCTTAATGATGTTCTTGATCATGCTCAGCATACGGCAGATAATACACAACAGGGGACAGAAAAATTAGTTAAAGCTGCTACTATTAAAGCTAAAACAACAAAACTCGTATTAACAACAACAACTATTATTGGAGGTTCGATTGGATTACTAGTTGGTGCTACACTGGGTTCTGTTTTACATATTCCAGGTATGACTATAGGTGCTCAAATTGGATTAGTAACAGGTTGTCTTATAGGTGGTGGAACAATTGGAACTGGCGCAGGCGTATTATCAGCATTTGCTATTAGAAAATAATAAATATATTATATATATAAAAAGTAAAATAATAAAATAAAAATAATAAAGTATAATTATATAAAATTTGATTTATTATATGATTATACATGACATACTTATAATTATTACACATATTACAATATGAATAGTTTGTATAAAATGTGTAAATCTATAGACTCAAAAATAGATAAACTATATAAAAAAGTTGAATCTCTTGAATCTAAATTAGACAATTTAGAAACAAAGACAGCGTCGACTACAGATTCTACAAAATCTTCCACAAAACCGCATATGTCTATTAAAACAAAAAAAAAACGAACGTCTCCTAGTTCTACTACCTTGCCAACAACTGAAAAATCTGGTTCAATTAATATGACACAATATGTAGATAAAGTTCTTATTACGGGTGATACCTTTGAAAAAAAAATGTTTATTAAAAAATATCGAGGACAATGGTCTCCCGAACATAAAGGGTGGCTCGTTTATACTACTCAAAATATAAACGATCTTAAAAAAACGTTACGAAAAGTGTCATCACTGTTTTCCCACAATACAATGAATACAAATATAGATGGTTCAAACCCATCAATCAATATACATACGCCATCCATTGCAGAAGATGAAGCACTAGGAGATAGCTACGCCTTTATTGAGGACGATTAATATATGATTATATGAATATATGATTATATGAATATATGATTATATGAATATATGATTATATGAATATGAATACATTATTATTCCATTCGTTCAATACGCTGTAAACGATTTGATGTAATATAATTATGTTGTTTGTTTCTATGTTTGAATGGTGACCGAATAGTAGAACGCTTTGTGTGTGGACGAGTATTATTAGATGTTGTTATTTTTTTATGTTTACTAGTAGATATTTTATTATCTATTTTTTTTATGTGTGTTCGTTTTCGGCGTGGACTCATTTTAGGACTTATGCGTCTGTTTTCTTTTTTTTTGTTAATTTGCTTGTTATTCTGCTTATTATTTTTTTTAGTAATCTGTTTTTCAATTTTTTTCATTACATACATAAGAGCCTTATTAATATCTTTAAAAGTATAATCTACAAAAGGATAATGTGATAATTTTTTATCAGTTGTTTTTTCTTCATCAATATATATTGTCTTCCAGTTATATTTTTTTTTGGCGACTTTTAAATTATCTATATTATCTTCAAAAAAATAAACTGTATCTGTAGGCTGTATATTGAATTTTTTAATAGCAAATTTATATGATTGTACATAAGGTTTAGGTTTATCGGGATAATTATCAAGTGTAGCTATTTTTTCATTTGAAAATAAATTTTTAAGATCGATTTTTTCAATCACTTCATTTACATGTGACAAATTACCATTAGAAAATAAAAAAGTTTTTCCTATATAGTTTTTTAGCATTGTATGTAATTTTTGTTTAGGTTTAAACAAAGAATAAAAGAGTTCTGTTATATTTTCAGTATCATTTTCTTCTGTGGGAATATCTTTAGAATTATAAAGAGTGTAATCAACATCAAAAATTAAAGTAGGATGTTTCATAATAACTTTAATAGTATGTAATACTAATAATATTATTATAATTATAATTAAATTTAATTACAATTAAATTATTAGAAGTAAATTTCAGTAATTCCAGATTCAATATAAATTAAATTTTAATATTGATTTAAAAATATATTCTTATACATATATAATGTCCGAAATGAATAACAAGTCGGAATATTTACTTACCGAAAATGAAAATCGTTTCGTTTTATTTCCTATTAAACATAATAAAATTTGGGACATGGTCAAAAAACAACAAGCATGTTTTTGGATCGCAGAAGAAATTGATTTATCAAAAGATATTGAAGACTGGAACAAACTTAACAAGAATGAACGTCATTTTATTAAAAACATCTTAGCATTTTTTGCCGGCAGTGATGGTATTGTATTAGAAAATCTGGTGTTAAATTTTTTCAGTGAAATTCAAATACCCGAAGTGCGTTCCTTTTATAGTTTTCAAATCATGATGGAAAGTACTCATTCTGAAACCTATTCACTTTTAATTGATAAATATATTGTTGATGCTGATGAAAAACATAAAACCTTTAATGCTATTCAATTTAGTCCAGCTATTAAAAAAAAAGCAGACTGGGCCATTACATGGATTGACTCTAACACATCCACATTTTCTACCAGATTAATAGCATTCGCTATTGTTGAAGGATTATTTTTTTCAGGAGCTTTCTGCTCTATTTATTGGTTGAAAAAACGAGGTTTATTACCAGGTTTAACATTTAGTAATGAACTTATAAGCAGAGATGAAGGCATGCACACTGAATTTGCTGTCTTGCTTTATTCAATGATACAAAATAAATTAAGTCAAGATGAAATATATACTATTTTTAAAGAAGCCGTTGCTATAGAAAAAGAATTTATTATCGAGTCTATTCCTTGTAATTTAATCGGTATGAACGTACATATGATGTCTGAATATATAGAATTTGTTGCCGATCGTTTAATTGTCCAATTAGGATATACTAAATTATTTAACACAAGTAATCCGTTTGATTTTATGGAATTAATATCCTTAAATAGTAAAACAAATTTTTTTGAAAAACGTGTAAGTGAATATAGTTTAGGTGCGATTATTAAAAAAGAAGAAAACATTCAATTCGACTTTAATACTGACTTTTAATTTTGTTTAATTTTTAATTTTTAATTTTATTTAATTTAATTTAATTTTAATTTTAATATTTTTTTTTTATAAGTATATAGTATAAAAAATATGGGATTAGCAGTTAGAGAAGCATTCAGCATGGTGGGTGGTGCCAAACCAAATGTCGCGGCCAGTTTAGTATTTCTTGTAGTTACTATTCTTATTCAATTAGTATTCATATGGTTAGTCAAATACCTCTGGAACACATATTTAACTAAGTGTGTAACCGTTGTAAAACCTATTAAAGATGTATGGCAGATGTTAGCTGTATTTGTTATACTTAAAGTATTATTTTAAATAGTATAGACATCCAATCTTTTTATTTAAACATTTATTATAAAAAAAAATGTAGATATTTAAAAAAATGAAAATATCTACATATTTTTTAACAATAAATTATTATTATATATGCTAATATATTTTCTTACTATAATATAGATAATGTTTACTAACAAAAAATATATTATACCTTTATTTGCACTTTCACTAGTTGTGTTTTACATATATATATCATCTGATATTAGTCCATTTTTTGAAAAATACATACTTTCAGATATGTCAAAAAATGCCGTTGTATTACCTAAATATTCTAAAAAAAAAAATTATATTGATATTATAGATAAAGAGAAAAAAAATCTTAAAGGTCAAATTATTTTCCATGAAACATATAATAAATTAACATTACATGATGAACTTATAGAAGAATTAAATTCTTTATTGGTTCCGGTTATATCTAAATTAAATAAACAATTAGGAACTACATTTAATACACATCATATAGATTATAGAAAAGTTGAAAAAAAACAAGATAAAGAACAAAATACTTTGTATGTAGTTATCGTAACCTTATTTACAAGAGATGCGCCACAAACAGAGTTAGTATTCGAATTGTTTAAAGGAGCAAACGACTCTGTTTCTATTAATAACATTATTGATCAAAAATCAGTATATAAGTTTACTTTTGAAGATACATATAATCATCATAATATATTTATGGATCCAAAAACAAATTTACCGATTGTTCCTCAAAAAGGTAGTTGCTCATCAGGTTATCCTGACCAAAAGGATAACAATACAGTAGAACATTTTGGTTCACGAACAGGTGATTTTACAGGCGATACATTTAAACCTACTGAAAATGAAAATATTAAAAAAATATCTACATATTATAATTTAACTACACGATTAACGTATCCAGCAATAGAAAAAAATCTTTTTGATCGAACAAGAACGTCACTTGATACAACACCTGGAATGAGCGATACTAAACTGGCTCACAGTAAATTATCTTTTAAAGTAAATCAATTGGGTATACAAGATACAGCCTATCATCGCAATTCATGGTTTGTAGATGAAGATAAGAAAAAAAATATTACTCAAGTATTTCCAGAAAATAAAGTTAAAGACGAATGGGATGATACTGGAACAAATATTACAGACTCCGGCAATGGAGATGGCGGTGCAGATTATGCAAATGAAAAAAGAGAAAAGGTTCCTCGCCATCACCCAGCAATTTTTTCCTATTTTGGTAACAACTCATTTAAAAATACTATAGATAATACAAATATGTTTAGTTTATTAAATAAAGGTGCCGAAAATCATACCCCCATGTAAATCCAGTGTATAATTTCAGTATATAAAAAAATTTGATATATATTTATATATATAATTATTGCTATATATATAACAATATTTATATAAATACGTAAACATGAGTGAGAAACACTTGAAGATTAAAATTGTGAACCCGGCAGGGCATGAATATTATCAAGGTGACCAAATGAACTACGATTCGGATAGTGGATTTGATTTGTATGTGTTAGAAGATACGACTATAATACTTGGCGAAACTAAAAAAATTGATTTGGGTATTCAATGTGAAATGAATCGAGCCGGACGATCTGGCGCTCGAGATGGACTGCCTTTTTATTTGTATCCTCGTTCTAGTTTTAGCAAAACACCACTTATTCTTGCGAATCATGTCGGTATTATTGATAAAGATTATCGTGGTAATATTCTTGCTGTTGTTAAATTTATGCCTACTCGAGATATTTGGGAAAAAATTATTCGTAAAAAAATCACATATGTATGCGCCGCATCTTTTGATGAAACCTATACGATTAAAAAGGGAACTCGCTTGTTTCAGATTTGCTCGGGTGATTTGGCACCTTTTACTCATAGTATTGTTGATACCTTGTCCGATACAACCAGAGGTGAAAAGGGCTTAGGAAGCACTGGAAAATAATTGTTCTAACGATTGAGGATCACTTCCAACTAATGTATTAACGACTTCTCCATTGGAAACTACAACAAACGTTGGCATAGAACGAACTTCGCAAATTTTACAGATTTCCTTTGTATCTTCGTTATCTACATCAATTTTAATACATATAATATGAGGATTACGTTCGCTTAATTCTGTAAATACAGGACCGATTCGTTGACAGGGTCCACACCAAGAAGCCGTAAAATCTATAATAATCTTTTGATTTGTTTCTAAAATATTTTGTAATTCTACTAAATCGGAAATCATTTTAACCATAGTAAGTATATATTGTTTATTATAATATAGTATATTTTTATTTTTTTATATAATTAAACTTACTTTGATATTTAAATTTAAATGAGTATATATTTAAACATTATATGAATATATATATGTACATATATACATACTAGTATATAATGAAAATAGGCTTATTGATACCTACTACTTCTAAAGGTCGCCCATGGTCGTCATTTAAAGATTTGTATTTATATTGCTATACACTTAAATCCTTTTTACGCACCTATGATATGGAACACACATATACGTTTTATATAGGTATCGATCACGATGACCCATTGCTTACGCAACCAGAAATACTTCAACAATGTAAGCGATTTATGAGTGTTATGAAAAATGTGTCCATTACCTTTCAACATTTTCATGATATTCCTAAAGGCCATTTAACCTCAATGTGGAATATATTACACAAGCGTGCCTACGAAGATGCTTGTGATTATTTTGTTCAATGTGGCGACGATATTGAGTTTCAAACCAAAGGCTGGGTGAATGCGTGTATTGATGTTCTACAAAAAAATAATAATATAGGTGTAACTTCCCCTATTTGTCGTAACAATCAACTTATTTTAACGCAGTCCTTTGTTTCACGTAAACATATGGAGATATTTGGTGTATATTTCCCAGAAGAAATTATTAATTGGGGCTGTGATGATTGGATCAATATCGTATATAAACCCAAACATTTTTTCCCACTAATGAATTATTTTTGTAACAATATAGGTGGTCGTGAACGATATGTTGTAGATAACAATACAACTTTTTATGATAATTATCGATACAATTTACAAAAACTACGTGAGCGTATTCATGATCTTACAACCAAACGATATATCCCAGTGCTACAAAAATATATCCAAACTAATATGTAAAATAATATGTAAAATACATCTAAATATTTTATTAAAATAATAATGATTTAAACATACTATACAATATACATATATAATATGATTAAATTAGGTACAAATTACGGAGGTTGGATTATACCACAAGATATTCAACTAGATACAAATAGTATTATATATAGTGGGGGAGTAGGTGAAGATATTTCATTTGATTTATTATTATCCAACAAATATAAAAGTCAAATTGTATTAATTGACCCTACACATAAAGCTAAACGACATTTTATAGAAGCCAAGTTGTTTTTTCAAGACAAAGAAAAAAATAAATTTAAAGGAAATATACAGAGTGATTATTATTCTACTATTCAGTCTTTAGATGTTTCCTTTGATTCATTTACGTATGTACCTTTTGGATTATGGAACAAAGAAACAACATTAAAATTTTATAAACAAGACAATAAAGACTATGTATCTCAATCAATTATAGATGGTATGTTTACACAAGAGTATGATACCATTGAAACAAAAACCATTCAACAAATTATGAAAGAAAACAATCATACTCATATAGACTTACTTAAATTAGACATTGAAGGCGCTGAGATCAATGTTGTACATAATATGTTAGATACAGGTATTTATCCTACTTATTTATGTATTGAGTTTGATTTATTTTTACAACGCAAAGATACGGATAACCAAACAAAAAAAATCATTGATCGATTATTACAAACATATAGAATATTGTATAATGATAATATGAACATTACTTTTCAATTACGTTAGTAGTTGTATCAGTCGTTGTTTCAATACTTACAACTACAATTGTATATACATATTTTTTATTTAAACATAATTTACATTATACTACTATATATAATGCAAATTATTCATTACTGTTGTGGATCTTATTTTAAAAATAGTAGAGGTGGTGTAGCAAGATTTGATTATCATTTACATTTGTTATTTCCTAAAATAACTAATTTTATTGGTCCACAAGAAAAAAATAAAATGCTCGACTTTTTAGCGACGTGTTCTCATCCTATTGTGATAACGGATAACCATTTAAGTTGTGATATACCTACTCAATATCCCGTCGTTATTGTTCATCATGGATGTGCGAAAACTACTGCTTTACGAAGTCCTCATTGGAAAGAACCCTGGAAAAGTTTATGTGTAAATGGTCAAAATAAAATGTTAGAGTATAGAAAACCTTCTAATACATATATCGTCAGTATATCTACTGCTTGTTCTCACGATTTTACTCAATATTTTGGTGAATTGTATACAAGATTTACACGTTATGATATTTTAAATTCTTGCGAATTAGATGAATCGTTATATAAAACCAATTTTCGAACAACGAATCCTATTGTATTAGGTAATTGGAACGATCACAAAAAAGGAGCGGAATACATTCAAGCCATACAAAACAGTATGCCTACATTTCGTTTTAGACAATTACACGTTGTATTGCGAGATACCATCGAACGATTTAATCAAGAAAAACAACAAATGTATTTAGATAGTGATATATTTTTACAATTATCAGTATCAGAAGGCAACTCGTATGCCACACTTGACGCAGTTATGAATGGATTAGTAGTTGTTGCTACGGACGTGGGGTTATTTTTTAAAGATGTACCCGATGATTGTTTTGTACGATTGGATTGGCATCGCAGAGGAGATGTAAACTATATTAACGAACGCATTGAATATGCTTGGAACAATCGGGAAACATTATCTAAAAATATACGTGCTTGGTACATGAAATATAGTCGATTTTGTGATTGGAAAAAGAAAATGAAACAAATGATTAAAGATGTGTATACGGAACAGTATTTGTCGTAAAAATATACTAACCCGATATACATTCATTAAATAAATTATAATATCCAATAGGACATTTTTTTTGTGTACACATATTGATTGCATTTTGCCATAATATAGATTCTTGTTTTTGATTTATTACAAATTCTTTTTTATAAAATGATTGAAGTGTATGAATAGTTTGAAGACATTTATTTTTATCAAACAATATATTCATCTGTTGATTAGTTTTTTTAATATCTTCCATATGATATATTTTAATATTTAGACATTAGCTTTAAATATTCTTAAAATACATTTCACTATTTATATTTTTATCATCGATAAATAAATCATACGCAGGCTTCCCCATTTTCAGTTCATGAAATTTACATTTCCAATCGATTAGTTGTTGTAATGTTATTTGAAACCATTTTTGTTGTGAAACTGTTCCTCTTGCAGTCCAATACACAATAGTATGTCCTTCTTCATATAATGTATTTATTTTTTGTATACGTTCTCTATATGGTAGTGCTTTTGAATAATCTAATATATTCTTATTTTCATTGTCATAATAACAAATGGTATCATCAATATCTACATAAATAATCATATTTAAATATGTCTATATTGTTATTTTATTTTTAAATAATAACTTATTTTTTAGATAAGACCTCATTCCATAGTATTTCGGCCATTTTCAAATCATGGGCATAATCAATATCCACCAGACATTCATTTGGTATTTCAATTCCTTTTACATGTCCTTTAAAAAAATTTTGATGTTCAAGTAATGTAGTCCAGTGAGACATATAAAATCCGCCATTTGGTTTTACATATTTTTGTATATATTTACTATTTGTTAATCCAGCAGTTAAATTATCAAATATTGGTACTATTGTATTATCTTTTTGTTTAATACACGCTAATTGAATAGGTTCTTCATAATAACTTACACTAATAACTGAATCAACCTCATCAGTTAGCTGTTCTATTCCTTGAGAAATATATTCACTTTTTAAAAATGGACACGTTGGTAAAAAATACGCAAATATATCATATCTCGGTATATCGTTCATTAGATCGATCATAGCAGTTAACACAGTGGATGTTGTGGTTGCATGTTCTGGTTTTCTGAAATGTCGTTTAACTTGTAGATCACTTACAGCATTAAAAATAATATCACTATCTGTTGATATATAAATATCATCAAATTCATTTGATTCAATAACGGCTTCTGTAATCCATCGAATAAGAGGTTTGTTTGCTAATGGTAATACATTTTTATTTGGTAATCTGGTTGAGCCGCCTCGAGCAGGAATAATTGCTACTTTTGTGCACATATATAATTAATATAATTAATTATTTAAATAATTAATATTTATATATATATATATATATAAATATGAATATATAATATAATACAATTTAAGATATATGTAAACGAATAACCTTTCTATATTGTCCCTCTTTAAAAGCATTTCCACCTGCATGAATACAATTTGTATCAAATACAATAAGATCACCACCATTACATTCCACAGATATCAAATCTTCTATTTTAATTTCAGTTCCATTATATAATCGATGACCCGGTGTAAATATATTCATTCTTGGATTTATTTTTCTTTTATCTTTTGTTAATTGTAAACTTCCAGGTAATGTTTTAAAACAACCATTATCTCTACCCATATCATTTACACATATATAAAATTTTAATTTTCTATTATGATCAAAATGTGGATATGTATTATTAGTACCTACATTTTCAAAATCTTGATGTATAAATATATTATCATATGTCCATTTTTTACCTAAAATAGTAGTAGTCGTATTATTAATAAAATTAGAATTAAATATATTAAATATATTATAATTTAAGTTGTTATTGATAATCGAGGTATTCATATTTGTTCGTAAACATTTATTTTTACCTGTATGTTTATCATAATTATAATTATTATTTAATATATTATCAAACTCTTTTTCAATTAATGCAAGTGTATCAGAATCAATATAGTTTTTAATAATACAAATACCATCTGTTTTAATTCTATTCGTTACATCTACAATATTTTTATTGCTAACTAAAGTATTCATTTAAATATATACTATTTAAATATATACTATTTAAATAAATAATATTTAAATATATAATTCGAACATATTTTGATTAATTTAATAATATAATATTTTTATTATCTAAATTAATCATCCATTCTCTTTGCTTAAATGTATTATTCCATTCACCTACTTTTATATAATTTTTAATTGAGTAGATATGTTTAGTAACATTATCATTTAAATAATATAATAAATATCGTTCACAATATTTTGGATAATATATATTTTTACAAAAATTATTTAATAATAATAAAGATGGTATAAATGTACCGTAACCATAAACTATATTAGTTGAATTTAGTATTATTTGTATATCTGTTTTTAAATTATTTTTATTATATATGATATTTTTATACATAGTTAATAATTGTTTAGTACAAGGATTTTTTAAATCTTCTGATATTAAATATATATTGGTCCATTTTTTACTATTTATAATATTTATATAAAATTGTAATGGTGGCTGAACCCACCCATTATGTGGATTACTACCAAATATATCACCACTACGAATATGAATTGTTAAATCATTATCATTTAACTTATTATTGGACTTAATAATAAATAAATCTTTTAATTTATTTTTAATAATATTTTTATAATTAGTGTTATATATTTCATTATTTAGTAAATCAATTTGAAAGTCATTATAAATTTTATTTTTATTAAAAAAAGGAGAACTAAACATTATGTTATAATCATTATAATCATTATAATCATTATTATTTATTATAATTTTTTTTTTATTAAAAAAACGATGATTATTAATTAAAACATAATTTTCATTTTTAATTAAACAAATTAATAAAGCATTTACTATTTGTTTTATATTATTTCCTAATCTACCATACCAATTATTTATAATTAACATTTATATACATTCTAATATTTTTTTTATATATACTTCTAAACGTATATTATTAGGTAAGGGACAATGATGGGGCGATTTACAAGGAGTATTATGTTTTATAAAATTAAAAAATTTTATATTAATTTTATTATTTTTATTAATATATTCTTTTAATAAATCACTACTTATAGCAGTATAATCCTTTTCGTGTGTATATGCATAAATAGTTTTTGGTAATCCATATTTTTTTATAATATTTCTGACATCTAATTCATCATTATATAATAATTCATTATTATCATCTTTCAACGCTTTATGTAAAAATTTAGTTTTAAATTTATTACTTCTTAAAAATGTTCCATTTATTATAGATTTATTATCCCAATGATGATATGTATATTCTTTTGATTTTAATATTAAATGATGATTTGTAATTAAAACATTAGCATTTAAAATAGATCCCATTTTTACAGCAAATAAAGAACCCGAACATTGAGCTACAAATAAAGTTTTATTAACTTTTGATCTGTTTTGTATATAATTTATAATTTCTGTTATTGGTTCAGTTATTTTGTATTTTATTGTATCAAGATACCAACCAATATTTATATCATTATAAATAGAATATAAAGGATCCGATATAGATAATACAATTGTATCTTTAAAAAAATAATTATATCCCCTAAATATAGGTAATTGTGCACCACATCTTCCACCATGAAATATACACACTAATTTTGTAAAAGTTTTATTAAAATTCATTAAAAAATTTATATTTTTATATTTATATTTTTTTTTATAATTTGTCTCTAATATAATTTTATCTAATGAAAGTGTATCAGAATCAATATAGTTTTTAATAATACAAATACCATCTGTTTTAATTCTATTCGTTACATCTGTAATATCTTTATTACTAACTAAATTATTCATTTAAATATATACTATTTAAATATATAATTTTACCGTTAATTTTACTTATTATAATTTTTATATTTGTATTTTATGTATTATGTCGACAACTTGTTTGTGTTGTTTTTCATTAAGCGGTTGATAAGGCATTCGTTCGTGTCGTTCCATAATACCTAATGCGTGTAAGGCCGATTTTATACCTAAATGCCAACTTAAATTATCTTTAACCCAGAAAAAAGGTTTTTCAATATCTTCAATAATATGATTACATGTTTGTGTATCTCCATTAATGTGAGCTTTATAAAATTCTAATTCCTTTTCAGGCCACACATTACCTATTCCTGTAAGCCATGCGGCACATTTATCTGACACTTTACTCCACTGCTGTAATCCATTTCCGGATACAACAATAGATACTCGATCACTTATTAAATTTACTATCTTTAGTGTATATTCATCTTGTTTAGCATCTTCTTTCATCGCAACAACAGAAGGAATATCGGCTAATTTATCTATTAAATCCATTCCCCAAGAACCATCTTGATACTGTGGAATTCCCTTCATAAACGGCATTTCATGAACTAATATACCTATCTCAGGAACAGCATCCGCTATCGCCTTATAATGATTATATACATGATCATCAAAAAATAAATACGCTCTGTAAATAAGACTAATTACATCTGCTCCACATTCTAAAGCATGTTTAGCAAATTCAATAGATGTTTGTGTCGAACAGTGTAAAGGGTCGCCAACAATAACTATATTATTTGGATCTAGTGATTTAACTTTTTTAATAACAAATTGATTGATATCCATAATTTCTTGATTATTCATTAACAAATACCTAGTATTAAACGCCATAGCATAAAATAATCTTGCTCCACCATTATAAAGATATTCAATATAACTACTTAGACTTTTATAATCAATAGCTTCATACGCTGTAAACGGTGTTATGATTGAATAAATAGGACCTTTTAATTTATTTTTTAATTTTGTAAACGTATTCATAATAGTTTTAATTATTTAAATTTATTATATCTTTAAATAAAAAGATTATTTATTTCTTAAACTGTTTCTTTTTATTGTTTCATTTTCAAATAGTATACGAGGACCTGGAGGATATTTATTAGCTTTATCAATGGCTTTGATTCCTCTTACTAATTTAATTAAACCATCTGGTTGTATAGATGATTTTTGATCACTGCCCCACATATTTCTATCCAATGTAATATGGCGTTCAATCCAGGTTGCGCCCATTGCTACCGCCGCAAACGTTGTAACTAAACCATATTCGTGTCCACTATATCCTATATCGGTATTGTCTCCATATTTGTGTTTAAGATGTTCAATATATCTTAAATTTATTTCATCTGGCGGGCAAGGATATGTAGAATTAGTATGCATAATGACATCTGGCTGAGATACTTCTACTGCTACCTCAACCTCCTCTTCTGTGCTCATACCTGTACTAATAATAACAAAATCAAATAATTCTCTTGTTACTTTGCATAATTCAGTATCTGTTATGGAAGCACTCCCTAGTTTAGCAATCTTTGTATATTTTGCCATTAATTTAGCACTATCAATATCCCAAACACTAGCGAAAAATTCAATACCAATAGATTTACTATATTCACATAATTCCTTGATTTGATCTTCGGAAAATTCTATCTTGTATTTATATTCTAAATAACTCATTTCACCCCATGGTGTGTGTTTTCTTTTTACTTTTTGATGTTCGGGAACACAGATATCAGGATTTCTTTTTTGTATTTTAACATAATCCGCACCAGATACCTTGGAAAGCATAATTAATTGTTTACATAAATCAATAGAACCATTATGATTAATACCAATTTCAGCTATTATCTTAGTCATTATTATATTTATATTTAAATTTTTTTTAAATATAAATAGAATAGTATTTATATATTATGTTTTTTAAGTATTATATTGTCATCATTTTTTTCTATAATAAAATCGTTTGAATCGTTTAATTCATTTAAATCGTTTAAATCATATGTATAGTTTAACAATATTATTTTATCATAATGTGTAAGTATTAATGTTAGTATAATTAAAGAAGGCTTTACATGAATACAATTACATGTTGGAATTTCTGTATCTTCTAATATACTTAAAGTTACATCAATATAGTTGTTATTATGTAACCATATTAAAATATCCACTTCATTATCAACATCATGACAACTTGTTTTTTTTTTTAGTTTACTTTCGTTAACATAACGATGACTATATTTATCTTTATTAGTATTATTTATATTAAAATGTGTAATATATATTTTATGTTTATTATGTAATAAATGTTCAAATACAGCATTACATCCACATCTTGGGTGTTTTTTAAAAATATAAGGACATTGTATGTTTTTTAAAAAAATATTATAGTTTCTTTTATGATTATTATTTTGCCTATATATTTTTTTATAATGTCGCTTATTAAAATTTTTTTTAAAATATTCTAAATAATTAAGATCTACACATCTTTTATATGTATCCATGGTAGACATATTGTTAATGATTACATTAATATAACAATGGACATTTAAAAAATGATCATAATATTTTGTTCCGTTATTATTAGAAGGTAAGCCAAAATTACATCGTATATTTTTATCCCACTCATCAATAATTTTATTTAATTGTAATTGTTTATATGGTTTATTTCCGATAACTATAATACTTTCATTGAGCATAATATGTATATTTATATTTATAATTAAATATAGATATGTGTTTATATATATAAATAATGTTATAAATATATTATAGCTAAAATAACCAATGGTATTTAAAAATCTTTATAATTTGCCACGAAGTTTTCAATGTCCGATTTGGAAGACGAGCCCATAATCGTGATAAACATAGTATTTTTTGTAAAATATTTATTACATATTCGTAATATGTCTTTTGCTTTTATTTTTTCTATTTTTTTTATTAATTGTTTTATACTTGTTATATGTTTATAATTATAAATACATTCCTGTTCATAATAACTAATAATATTTTCGGAGGTTTCACTTTCCAGTAGTAAACCTCCTATAAGTCCTTGTTTTACAGCATTTAACTCTTTTTTGTTAATAGTATTCCGTTGTAAATCACGAATATTATCAAAAATAATTGATAATACGCCCTTTTCTTTTTTGCGATCATAATATTTTTTATTACCAAATATAGATTGTAAAAATTCTCCCGCACTGTCCATAATTGTATTATCTATATCTAATACATTTTCTGTTAACGCTTCGGTGTGAATATAAAAAATACCCATATCTTGATAATATTCTGTACTCGAATTAATATTGTATACTAACGGATTTTTTTCTCGCAGATCAATAAACAATCTTGAACTCATATTACCAGTTAACAGGGCGGAAATTATATTTAACGCGTGAACGTCTTCATTAGTCGCATTACACACAGGAAATCCTATAATCATTTTCTCTTGTTTAAAGTTTTTATACACAGTATGAACGGTAGTTGTTTCATTGGGAATATATTGAAACGGTATATTTTTTTTAGTTTCTGTAGCTTTAAATGTAGTAAATGCCGATTTACGTATCATGGATTGTACGCGCTTAAATCGCAAATTACTACTAATAGTAATAAACATATTGTCTGCGGTATAATATTTTTTTACAAAGTTAAGCAATGAACTTCTATTAAAGTTGTTAATTGTTACGAGTGTGCCACCGGGATCTTTTTTTAAAGGAACATCTTTAAATATAGACATATAAAATTCTTTAAATATTTTATAATCTGGTTCATCACTACGACTTTGTATTTCTTCCTGTACAATTTGTTTTTCATATTCTATATCTTTTTTTCTAAATAAAGAATTTAATAATATTTCTGCTAATAAGTCTATAGCTTCCTGTAAATATTTAGTATGTATTTTAATAATAAATGAAGTTGTATCTTTCGTTGTATACGCATTAATAAATCCACCCAATGATTCAATTTGGGCGGTTACATCTATAGAATGGGGGTATTTTTTGGAACCTTTAAAAAACATATGTTCTAAAAAATGTGCCATACCAAATTGTTCCTCACATTCATTTTTAGCCCCTGCTCGAAAGGTAATATTAATACAGGAAATTTGAACATCTCGTTTAGAAACATACAAACATCGGACACCATTGTCTAAATTAAATTTTTTTACATACATCGATTCTATATTATATACATATAAATATTTAAAAGTAATTAAATCTATATAGTTATAAAAGTATTACTATGAAACAATGGTGTTCTAAATTATGTATATGTAGTAAAATATACAAAGAAGAAGAATCTACTACTACAGATGTTAATAAACAAGTACCTACAAAACATACAAGTGAATCAGTGTCGTCTTTACGATTATCACCAACGTCTTCGTTTTCGTCCTCGTTATCCTCTTCCTCGTCGTCACCTTCTGAATATTCAGAGGAGCGGCGGCCACAATGGGGGTCGTATCGTACGGAATTAGACAACATGTATACTAAATCATCTATAAACAATGAAACGCGCTATATATTTAAAAAATATAAAACCTTTTATAAAGAATTTTTTATAAATTATTATATAGATGTCGATGACCCCAATATTATCCATAAGATTGTTATTTTTGATCATTATGGTAATGACGATCATAAATTACCTAAAGAGGGGTGGTTACATCATTGTTTATATTGTAATTTAATAACAGGAAGAGATATGATATATACTCAATATAAAGAGATTGATGTCTATATACAATTTTGTGATAAATGTGCGCAAAGTTATCGTAATAATCTATTAACTAAAGAACTGATTCAAAGTGTACAAAAAGATATAAAAAAAGTTTTAGAACTGATTAGTCATAACACTTTTTATATATAGTTAATAATTGGTCGTTAATAAGGGTATTTTATTTAACGTCTTTTTCTGCGCGAGCGTCTGCGCTTGGAGGAACGTCTGCGGCGTGATACTTTTCTTTTGCTGCAAGAATCCCTTCTTTTGGATTTGCGGCCTCCTTTTTGGAGGCGGCGGCTTTTGCGTTTGGCGGAACGTCTGCGTCTTCTACTAACTCTTAAACTCATATTTTTTATATTATAAAGCAATATTTTAATTTTAAACGAGAAAATTAAAAATAAAATAAAATAAAATACTTATATTTTTATTGAGGTAATTTTTTTTGTGTTTCATTTGTTTTAATCATTTGTAATAAAATGGTTTTATTTTTACTATTTTTTAAAAAGGGAAGTATCATTTTACGTTCTTTTTTAGACAAATACGATGATCGAGCAGAACATAAAACTGCTGATATGTGAGCTCGACTTCCATTATCAGTTACACTATATTTTTTTGCTATTTTTTTTATATCTGAGAGGGATGCTTTTTTAGGACCACAGTGACAGTGTCCACGTTTACTATTTTTTTTGCGTTTGTCGCACATACAACCATTACGTTTACCTCCACCGGATTGTTTTTTGCGTTTGTCGCACATACAACCATTACGTTTACCTCCACCGGATTGTTTTTTGCGTTTACTTGAACGTCTCCGTCTTCTACTTACTCTCTTAACCATTTATGTATACTATATATAAATATTTGTTTTTTATACAGTAATTAATTAATAATTCATTACAGTATACATAATATTGTTGTTTAAAGAAAACAAACATATTCTATACATATAATCTTCTTACACGTTATGAATGTAATAGATTCAAACGCATATATTATTAAACAAATACAATCCAATACACCTTTTATTATTTCTCGATTAGGTGAACCTGAATCATATATAACCTATATGTATATACAAAAACATTCTATACCCTATCTCTCCCAAATGGTTCAGACTCTTTCTAATAATGCGGGTATTTATGCGAATAATAAAAAAGAGCTACAATCCTATTGTAAACATTATAATAAAGCATTAAAAAATAGCTGCGCTCTCGCTTGTTTCGAAAATATACGTAACCATGTTCAACAGTTACAAGAATATTTTACAGTAACGTATACATTACACAATATTCATTCTCGCTCGATCGAACCTTTTTATGTATGTAAAGATAATATTGTTCCGTGGACACAACATTTATTAGGAAAAAAAGTGCTACTGATTAATCCTTTTGTAGAGTCATTTAAACAACAATTAGAAAATAAGTTTCAGATATTTACACATATGCCGTTATTTAAAGAAGGTCAAGAATTTATGTTTTATAAATCGTTTAATACTTCCGCAGGTAATCACATTCATAAACATTGGGAAGAAACGTTTTCCATTATGTGTAAGGATATAGAACAATTAGATTTTGATATTGCTTTGTTAGGGTGTGGTGGATATGGATTACCCTTATGTAATTTTATTAAAGAAAAACTACATAAAAGTGCGATATATATTGGAGGGGGCTTACAATTAATGTTTGGTGTTATGGGGCGCCGCTGGGAAAATCGTGAGGATTGGAAACAAATTATTAAAGACAATGGCTGTACCTTTATTAAACCCTCTGAAAGCGAATGTATACCAAATAGTCACATGGTTGAAAATAGCTGTTATTGGTAAATAGAATTATTAAGAGAATCCTCAATCATATCATCTAGAGATTCTTTATTATCGTGTAATGATAAAGATTGAATAGGACTAAATCGTTTCGTTCGTTCTAAGGGAACACGTTCAAATGGAGTCGATGTGGTTTGACTACTTATGCGTGTAACTCGAGATACGGTTTGATGTGTAAATTGTCGAATAGTAATATTAGAATTCTTTAATAATGTGCGTACAAGTTCATCGTTTTTATAATCTTTATAATATACGATATGTTTAATTCCACTTGCTATAATGGATTTCGTACAATAAATACACGGAAAATAATTAATATACATCGTGGAACCTTCAATCGAGACACCGCGTTTAGCCGCGTCACATATAGTATTGATTTCCGCATGAATTGTATTAATTTCATGCCCCTTTTTCATAATCGATATATGTGGTGTAGATGATGGAAACCCATTATATCCAGAAGAAATAATACGATTATCCTGAACGATTACGGAACCTACTTGTAACCGTTCCGAAGGAGAACGCGCAGCCAATAACAAGGTTAGCGAAATAAAATATTCATCCCAGGATAGACGTTTTGTAGAAGATTTTAGCATCCTTTCTATTCTTTCTATAGTATTCATAATTACAAAGTTCAATAATGTATTACAATATACGTTAATACAGTGTTTAAATAATTATTTATTTACATTTAAATAATGTAAATATATTATATCATAATAATATATCATAATAATATATAATGGACAAATACATGGACGCCTTTTTACACAAAATGGGGTTATTTTTTTTAATTAAAAATAGTTCTCAAAATAAACTTGCGAATATACTACATGTATTAGAATCTCAACTACAAGATTCCGATATACAACAAACTAATGAAACAGTTGATTTAAAAAATAAAGACAAAAATGAAAATATTACTATTAATTTAAGTCAATTTCGTTCTCCAGATTCTTTTAATACACAAACAAAAAAAATATTAAATATGGTCACATCAGGAAAAGATATTTCTCCCGTTGGAAGTTTAAAATATACCGTTCACAGATATCCAGGTGATATAGATATTTATGAAGAAATAAAATCTTGCTGTACGTTACATGAAGCCAGTAATGATATTGTAAAAAAAATACAGGATATTGCTATAAAAATAATGAAAGAACCGTTAATCTATCTAGCAGATTTTAAAGCCGGTATAGATAAACGCTATGAAATACCAGAACTAGGTAAAATAAGTCCTAAAAATACTATTGTTGACTATGACCCTTCAAATGTAAAAGAAACCTGTATACGATTAAAACAAAATAAATTATTTACCAACAAAGAATTTACGGCCGTCATAAAATTAATTAAAAAAAAACCTACTGTTTCGGAATGGCATACATTACAAGAGTATATACGCTCCTTTTATGTTTTACGATGGAATTTATTTGATTTAATAAATGGTTATAAATATATTAGCCGTTCTGTTGATGAAAAAGATAAAAAGGATAAACAAATAAAAATTAAATTAGTAGATGCTATTCAAGATAAATCCATTTGTAAATTAGATCTTTGGGCACCTATTAATGGTAAATATATTGAAATTACTAACTTTTTAGTATTTATATATATGGATAAGGATGGTCAACAGCATGTTATTAATACAAATATAGATAATTATATTGAAAGTTTAATTATTGATTTAAAACAATATGGTAAAGGTGGATATAAATATAATGCTTTAAAATATGCGAAACGATTATGGTCTCTTGCGAATACGCTAGATGATAAGCCTGTTTTAAAATCTTTATTCCCTCTTTTTTCTTCAGGTGCGGCTATTTTGTATCAAATATCCGCTGAGATAGAAGTTATTATAAGTATTTTAAACGAAGTTGAGGATAAACCTTTATCTGACAAACAACTAAAAGATATTCTTCGTGATCCTTCTATTAAAAAAAAGACAAAAAACATCATTAAACGACAAGCAAACATAACCGAATCCCCGGTTCCGTTAATTATAAATCAAATAGATAATTTTAAAAGTCGTATAGGTTTAGTATATGAGCAGTTTCAAGATTCAGAACAACTATTTAAACTTGTCAATACAATTACTCAATTTTATAATAGTCGACCTCGAACATATTTGCGTGAAAAAGAAAAAAAATTAATTATATATACATTAGAAGAAATCGATACAATTATACAAACATATGTTAACTCGTATACGTCTTCTTATCTTTCCAAACATAAATTAGATAATGTGCGTCAATATGATTATGTACTATCTGACTAATAAATAAATAATAATATAATTATATAAACATATATATATATAATTATATAATATATGAACAGTCGTCCTTCTGATACCATTGCCTTTTATATAGAAACCGTTTTAGATTTACAACTTATAGACACTTTTTCTAATAAAACATTTGATCAGGCTGTGTTTTCTATGTCAGATAAACAAAATATAAATGGTGTTCAAACATTGCTATCATGTCTAAAGAAACATACCAGTGTAGAACTTTTAATACAAGCACGTGAATTTTTATCGATATATATGATTTGTTTTTTTCATAATGATATATTATCGACTAAAAAAAATGAAACAGAAGAATTATTATATGAAAAATGTAAAGAACTCGTTTATTATATTCCTGAATATGTGTCAAATAATGATACCTTAGAAGATTTTGATATAGATATATATACTAAAAAATTAAATACATTTTCGGTTTTATTTTCTATGTGGAAAAAAAAAGATAAAGAATCTCAAAAAAAAATTTATTTATCGTTATATCTTGATTATACTGACGAAATTGAAACTTTTACACAAAAGGCCAACGATATTAATAAGTTTGAGTATTACAAACAATATTTACAACAATTAATAGATATGCGTGATAAAATTAAAAATTGTTTAATTCAATTAGTTGGACAACAAGAATATGACATACTTGAAACAGATGGATTACATCCAATTGGAATATTTACAAAAAACTCTAAACATCTTATAGAAAATTATTTAATTGAAGCATACTGGAATATTTTTAAAACAAATATCCAAAATAAAACAATTCAAGATACAAACATTATAACTAAACTTGGCGTAACAGTTAAACATTATTTTACTCATATATACAAAAAAAATGAAGACAAACTACAAAAATTATATAATAAAATAGATTTTATTATCGATAAAATACTACAAACACAAAATGTCGAAGATTATATAATAGATTTAATTTATCTTTTATATAACGAATTAATATTTATTCAACCCACACATAGTATTTTATCGAAAGTAGAAGAAAAACTTGAAAATATAGATACCATTGATGATAGTATTTATATATTAAAAATACTCATGAAGGAATATAATACATATGTTATTTCCTAATATATATATATATATATATATATATTTCATAATATATTTCCAGTTTACAATACAATATTTAAAATAAAAATATTTAAACATTATTATTATACTATGTATTATAATTATGTCTACTTTACATACTTCAAATAATACGGCTATGGCGATTGGTATTGATTTAGGAACAACCTATAGTTGTGTCGGTGTATTTAAAAATAACCATGTCGAAATTATTAATGATCCTCATGGATATCGTACCATACCATCCTATGTTTCGTTTTCGGATAATGGTGAAATATATATCGGTCATACGGCTAAACGAAGAGCCAAAAAATATCCTTCCCAAACTATTTATGATGCGAAACGTTTCATAGGTAAATCATTTTCTGACCCGTTGGTTCAAAAAGATATTCAATATATGGGATATACTGTACTACAGGGCGACGATGATAGTATAGTATTTTCTATTCCTATTAATAATGTAATGACACTGTATTCGCCGGAAGATATATCTGCGTTACTGTTACGTAAAATAAAAGAATTTGTGTCTTTATATCTAGGTCAAGAAATTACTCAAGCAGTTATTACTGTACCGGCATATTTTAATGATTCACAACGATATGCTACGAAACAAGCAGGTAAACAGGCTGGTTTAGAAGTTCTACGTATTATAAATGAACCTACATCCGCTTCGATTGCGTATGGTTTAAATAATATTTCGTACAATAAAGAGGAAACTACAAATATTTTAGTATTTGATTTAGGTGGTGGAACGTTTGATGTATCTATTGTTTCACTCGAAGATGGATTATTTCAAGTACTGGCTACTTGTGGCGATACACATTTAGGAGGAGAAGATTTTGATAATATTGTTATTGATTATTGTATACAAGAATTTATTACAAATTATAATAATCAAGAAAAACATACTGAAACATTTTTGTTTGAAGAAATTAAAAACAATACTAAATCAATGATGAAATTAAAAAAACATATAGAAGAAGCTAAGAAAATACTCTCTTCCTCCTTGTCGTTTGATATTGAAATCGATTCATTGTATGCGAATACAGATTTTGAACTGACACTTACACGTTCAACATTTGAAAAATTAATAGAAAAGCTACTGTATACCTGCTTACGCCCTATTCAACAAGTATTAAGTGATGCGGATATAGATAAAACTGCTATACATGAAATTGTGTTAGTTGGTGGTTCTACACGCATACCCTTATTACAGTCGCTTATTAGTAAAGAATTTATGAATAAAGTTTTATGTACGTCTATTAATCCTGATGAAGCGGTGGCCTATGGGGCAGCCGTCCAAGCCGCCATACTTACTAAAGTAGATAGTCCTGTATTGAGTAATGTATTATTATTAGATGTAACGTCATTATCCATTGGAATAAAAACAGTAGGAGGGATCATGAATGTAATGATACCAAGAAATACTACGATCCCTATAAAAGAAAAAAAAATATTTTCAACGAGTATGGATAATCAAGAATTTGTTCATATTGAAATCTATGAAGGAGAGCGATTAATGGTAGCTGATAATCATTTTTTAGGAAAATGTTCTATTGAAGGAATACGACCTGCTTCAAGAGGTATACCTAAAATAGAAGTAGAATTAATCATTGATTCCAATGGTATATTGACTTTGTCCGCAAAAGATGTTGATACAAACCAACAGAAGACCATACAAATTGATCATTCGAGTAAACGTGTGTCCGATAGCGATATTAAACAACAATTACAAGAATCACAACAACATAAAGAAAAAGACGAAGAAATAAAATGTATTATCACCGGAAAATATAATTTAGAAAAAATATCCTATGAATATATGAAATTATTAGATAGAACAGATATACTGAGTACAGAAATATTAGAAATTATACATAATATAATTAAAGAAACATTAGAATTAATTGAGAAAGAACCCTTGACGAAACAAATGATTGTTCAACAAGAAAATAAAATAAAAAATACAATGGATCCAATTATACAAATGTTAGATTCTTCTATTTAAAATATTTGTAATAATATATGTATATACTAATTAAAATATAATATAATTAAAATAATATCATAATATATATATATATAACATATATAATATGAATAAAAATACTATCAGAAAAGTTCCATTGGATTTAGAAAGTCCATTGGAAAAAAAGTTTATTTTATTAGCAGAGTTTTTAAATCCTTATTTTAAAAAATATAACTTTACCCCTAATGGTATTACGACGCTTTCGACTATTTTTATAGTCTTAACTTTATATTTTTTTTATTATGATTATTATTTGTTAGCATCGGTATGTATTGTTATAGAATATATATTTGATTGTTGTGATGGAAGTTATGCTCGTAAATATAATATGACTTCTAAATTTGGTGATATATATGATCATGTAACAGATATGTCATTAATAGTAGGGATATTTATAATTATATTAGTGAAACCACTTAAAATACATATTAAAATTATGTCTTTATTAGTATTTTGTATATCCTTATGCTTATTAACGATTCATATGGGGTGCTCTGAAGAATATATGAATGCTAAAAAACGCCGCCCAAAAAATGACAGTATATTAAATAGTATAACCTTTTGTACAGGCGATTATAACGACGTTTTAAAATGGTCTAAATATTTCTCTCCTATTACTGGTATACTCGTATGCGTATGTATATTTATTATATTTCATTTTATAGAAATTTATTAATCAACCATTCTTTTATAGAACCATATAAATTATATATATATGATTGATTTGAATGAACAGTATCTTCAGAAGATTCCTCAAAATCTTCTGAATATTCTTCTGTATCTTCCGTGTTATCTGCGTCTTCGGAACTTCCATAGGCATGTACTTTTTTTTTAGTATTATTAATATTATTTTTATTGTATACCAATGATACTGAATTGTTGTGAAAATAACCCTTGGTAATATGATGTGTAGTTATATTCATACGTAACACCAATATACCATCATCACGTATCTCTTCTATAGTACCTTCTCCCAGTTCTGTTAATACTATATCTCCAATAGCAAACTTTGTTAGAGATGTGGAGTCATTTTCTGTTGGATTTGTTGAGTTTGTTGAGTTTGTTGAGAGTACGTTATATTTAGTTTGATGTTTTTTTTTACTATGATTTTTTTTAGCTTGTTGTATCGTGTCATCTAAAAATGTATGGACCAACTTATTAATAATAGTTACTTTTTTACGTTCCAAATAACGTTTAATATTACGATTAATTACACAACTCGCATAATATAATATAGTTTTATTACCTGGAAAAATATATTTAAAATTATAATATAATGAACTCATTGACTGTTGTATTATATATATATATAAGATATTTTTTAAATACTTATTTCAAATATATTTAAAGATTAAATATTATATATACATAATATATTCTCTTAACCATGCAAGTAAAAAAAAGAGATGGAAGTTTACACGAAGTATCATTTGATAAAGTAACAAATCGTTTAAAAAATCTGTGTACTATGAAACCAAAATTAACACATATTGATCCAATTGAGATCGCGCAAAAAATCTGTTCACAAATTTATAATGGAATACCTACTAAAAAATTAGATGAACTTGGCTCCGAAATATGTATCGCAAATGTAACAAAACATTTAGAATATGGTGAATTATCTTCTCGTTTAGTTATATCTAATAATCATAAATTAACATCAGACACATTTAGTAAAGCCGTAGAAATATTATACAAACATACAGATAGCGCAGGTAAATCCGTGCCCTTAATAAGTCAAGACGTGTTTGATATTGTTACCGCCCACCGCGAACGTATTAATAATGAAATACAACACGCACGCGATTATGATTTTGATTTTTTTAGTTTTAAAACCTTAGAAAAAGCATATTTATTTAAAATAAAGGAAAAAATAGTTGAACGTATTCAGTATTTATTTATGCGTGTCGCATTGGGCCTTCATGGAACTAATCTTGAACGAGTATTTGAAACGTATCATAATATGAGTCAAAAATATTTTATTCATGCGACTCCAACGTTATTTCATGCGGGAACTGCTCGACCCCAGTTATTGAGTTGTTTTTTGTTAGGAATGGAAGATTCAGTAGATGGTATTTACAAAACCTTGAGTGATTGTGCGAAAATATCTAAATGGGCGGGTGGTATTGGAGTATGGATTCATGATATTAGAGGGAAAAAATCAATGATTCGTAGTACAAATGGGTCAAGTAATGGTATATTTCCTATGCTTCGTGTATTTAATGATACTGCACGCCATATTAATCAATCCGGTAAACGTCCAGGTGCCTTTGCTATGTATCTAGAAACTTGGCATATAGACATGTTGGACTTTATTGAAGGTAAAAAAAACCATGGAGACGAACACGTACGAGCTCGTGATTTATTTTATGCTCTTTGGATTTCCGATTTATTTATGGAACGTCTTAAAAATAATCAGACGTGGACCTTGTTTTGTCCTGATGAAGCAAAGGGATTAAGTGATTATTATGGAGACGCATTTAAAACACGTTACGAAGAACTAGAAAAAAACCCACATATTAGAAAAAAAGAAATCCAAGCGGTCGATTTATGGAAAAAAATATTAATTTCGCAAATTGAAACAGGAACCCCGTATATTTTGTACAAAGATGCCGCCAATAAAAAATCTAATCAATCTAATATTGGGACCATAAAAAGTTCAAATTTATGTTGTGAAATCATTGAATATTCGGATCACGAACAATATGCTTGCTGTACGTTGGCATCGATTGGGTTGTCTCGTTGTGTAACTGACTTTGATTATACACAAATAGAATATATTGATATGTATACTCTTGACAATTGTAAAGCTTGTTCATTAGCAAAAAAGTATATTCAAAATCGCGGTATTACCTTATATAGTAAAAATATTAGCTCTGTAACAAACGACGCAGAAGTAGATGCGTTACGTGCTAAATATGATATAAAAAATATAAGCTTTCCACAACTAACGATTAAATATAAACATACCCCCAACATACATTATGTTGGTGGATTATCAGAATTATTGACACTTTTTAAACCCGTATACGATTTTAAAAAATTATACGATATTGCTAAAATTGTGACACGTAATCTAAATAAAGTTATTGATATTAATTATTATCCTGTTAAGGAAACACGTTATTCTAATGTTATGCATCGGCCTCTTGGGATCGGAGTACAAGGACTTGCTGACGTTTATTGTAAAATGAGAATTGGTTTTGATTCACCGGAAGCGATAGAATTAAATAAACAAATATTTGCCGTTATTTATTATTCTGCTATGGAAGAATCTATACAATTGGCAAAAGAACGGACGGATGGAATGAAACGAATTAAGGAATTGCGTACAACATTGGGTATATCTCATTGTATTAAAGCAAATGCCTTTTCTTCGAAAGAAAATAATGTATTTATATGGAAAACAGGATGTTCTACTATTCAACACGATTGGGAACCTGCGCAATCTAATAATCCTGATTGGACGGAATTACTTCAATTGGAAAAAATCTATAAACCTATCGACGAAGAATTAGCGTTGTCCGATCAATATCTGGGCAGTTATTCAAGTTTTGAAGGTTCACCACTAAGTAAAGGTAAATTTCAATTTGATTTATGGGACCAAGAACCACTTCATAGTGTAGAAGACATAACACTTGATTGGGATCATTTGCGTCAAGAAATTAATCAACATGGCGTACGAAACTCATTGTTATTGGCTCCTATGCCAACGGCATCTACCAGTCAGATTCTTGGAAATAATGAATGTATTGAACCATATACTTCAAACATTTATTATAGAAATACAGTAGCAGGAAGTTTTACTATTATTAATAAGTATTTATTGGATGATCTTAGTTCATTAGACTTATGGTCGCAAGACCTTAAAAATGAAATTATTTCGTACAATGGTTCTATACAAGAATGTAAGTCTATTCCTAATCAGTTAAAAAAAATATATAAAACATCATGGGATTTATCGCAAAGAGTGCTGATTGATCAATCGGCCGATCGTGGTATATATGTGTGCCAGAGTCAAAGTTTAAATTTATTTGTAGCTGAACCAAATCTTAATAAACTGTCGGCTATTCATATGTACACGTGGTCGAAAGGATTAAAAACCGGAATGTATTATTTGCGAACTCGAGCGGCGGCTAAAGCACAGCAATTTACCATTGAACCTAAACAACATGAAGAGGCGTGTGAAATGTGCTCGGGTTAGCAATCTCATGTCACAATATGGATAGCAATCGCAAGACATACTCGACACCCGGTCGCCACACTCTCCTCCTCCTCTGCCGCCCCCTTTCTATTTTATAATACCACTGCTCTCTCACTACTGCTTCATCCTGTAATTCGCGGCGCGGCTAGTTTATCTAGATTTTCTTCTGGATCGGCGTCTGGAACGTCTTCCAGATACACGTTTTCCATTTTTAAACGAACCAAAGGTTCCTTTTTTGGTTTTGTAGCCTGCTTTGACTAAACGTTTATCTTTTTTCGCACGAGCAGACATTCTTTTAGAAACAATTTTTCCCTGTTTATTGTATTTTAACTGTTTTTTGGTTAACCCCCCTGATGTGCGCTTGGCAGTGCCGTGCATCACTTGTGCTCTTGATCCTCTTGCTTTCATTTGTATACTATATGCTTTTATTTTATTTTTTACATTAAAAAAATAAAATTAAATTAAAATTAAATTAAAATAAAACTTTTTTGCTTCATCGTATTCCCATATGGAGAGAGGATGGGTCCATTTAATAATCATATGTATAAATATTCATAAATATTCATATACTTAATAGTCGTACGGGCCAATACCGTATCGTGTCATAATGTGCGGATTGATTGGTCCCCTTGCTAGGTTCTCATACGACACCTCTTTTACCTCTTCTACCTTTTTTTTAGGTGCCGCGACGCCGGTCTTCTTTGATCCGGATTTTTTGGGGGATTTTTTGGGGGATTTTTTGGAGGATTTTTCTGCGCCGCGGTGGCGCGCTTGAGCCACGTCGGGCCCGGAGCGACGATATCGCCGCAGTGGGGAAGGAGGACGAGGCGCTTGAGCCACGTCGGGCCCGGAGCGACGATATCGCCGCAGTGGGGAAGGAGGACGAGGCGCGCGTCCGGCGGCAGCGCGCTGCCGCCGCCGCGCGCGTCCGTCGGCTGCTGGATCAGTCGCTGCGGACGCCGGCGACGGACGATGGTCGCCTAACATGTCAGGTGTGGGAGTGGGCGGGTTATTGCCAAGCTGTTCTTGCGCATCGAGCCAGGCGCCGCCTCTTTGTTTTCTTTTTGATTTTTTTCTAGATTTTCTTCTTGATCGGCGTTTTGAACGTCTGCCGGATACGCGTTTTCCATTTTTAAACGAACCAAAGGTTCCTTTTTTGGTTTTGTAACCTGCTTTGACTAAACGTTTATCTTTTTTCGCACGAGCAGACATTCTTTTAGAAACAATTTTTCCCTGTTTATTGTATTTTAACTGTTTTTTGGTTAACCCCCCTGATGTGCGCTTGGCAGTGCCGTGCATCACTTGTGCTCTTGATCCTCTTGCTTTCATTTATATACTATATGCTTTTATTTTATTTTTACATTAAAAAAATAAAATTAAATAATTATATTTTATGATAGTTTTTTTTTAACCTTTTTAAAAAGTTTAGAACTATAATCCAATGTAGAAGATATTTTTTTAGTGTATTGAGCTCCTTTCAGAACATTTGTTAGTTGATGTTTATATATATCCTTAAACCAAATTTCAAGTATTTTATTACATAAATAACTACTGTCTAATGGATAGTAAATATCTATCTCTTTTGTATATAAACGTATATTTTTATAATTGGTTATTTGTAAAAATGCGTAGCGAGAATGTTTCGAAAAAAGTTGTTTGTAAAATTTATTTTTTTTAGGTTTATAGGTTACATCTAACATAATACTGTGAATAAACAAATGATGAATAAAATACTCACTATAATTATTTTTAATATAATCATAATACAACAATTTTTTAAAATCATACGCATTTGCCTCAATAATATCTAACACACCTTTAATAATATCTATATGTATGTCTATCGTTAAGGGAACGATTTGAATATTTAAAAAATGTTGTTTAAATAATATTTGAATATAATTACTATTATTATATTTAGTTTGTATATAGCACTTGTCGTACATATCTTTTATACGAATGGATTGTATTAACATCGTATAGATGTGTTTAGTGTATCGAGTATAGGCTAACGACTTACAAATGATATATATATTCGGTGTATATTTTATATTTATACACAATGTATGAATAAAGATTTGTTTCATAATACTTTTTTTAACCAGTGGAATATTAACATCCGATAAAGAACGGGTAGACTGATTATCTACCGTAATGGATTTTATATAATTTTTTTCTAAACAAGATTGTAACGGCATATTTTTTGTAGTTTTTTTTCGGGTTATGTGAGTCTTTGTAGTTTTTTTATGTTTAGGAAGTAAAGAATCTAAACAAAGTTTTAATTTATACATTGTAGTTTTATATATGTGTAGCCGTATTGTTTCAATGGTCATACTTTTTATTGTAGCGAGTGAATAATCAATATTTGATATGTTGGCGATACATTTTTTACCGGATTGAAGTATACATTCTTGTATAAAAAAAGAATTCTTATCCGAATGATATTTTATATTGTGAACATATAAATGTAACACGTGTTTATTAAAAAAATTAACGTGAATGGAACGTATAAATATGTGTAGACAAATGTTTGAGGGCGTATCCTCAACAGATAGTAACGTTATAATATGTTGTATACAGTGTTGTATATCTATTTCATACGATAATAATTTAATGGTAATTAATGAGATATCGATAACTAACTGATTGGTCGTATACAAATAGGTTATGTTTATATGTTTACATGTAGCAATTTTTACCGTATCATAGAGTATATAAATTGTAGAAATAGAAATTGTATACTCTGTAGCACTTTTTTGTATTTTCGTACTATGTAGAGTGACTATAAGATGTTCATCTATTTTTATTTTCATACGATCAATGATACACGTACAATTTTTACATAATGATTTAATACTGTTAGTGAGAATATGTATACTTTCCAATTCAGTATCAGTAGTCATGTCTGCTTTATTTGATGGAAGGGTAGCAGGTGTTAATTCATTCATCAAAGTAAGTCTATCTCCAATGTCGTAATAAATATACGAAGCGTGTACTATACTTTTATATTTAACATAATATACAATCGATAATGTATTAATATACAAATCATGTTTATACAAGTGTATATCTCGTAAGCGCATATGCCATTTTTTATCCTTCAATGATACACATATGCTAGCTATACTGGCATAGCATACCCATATCCAAATATTTACAAAAAAAAATAATAGATTTATAAAAAATGAGGCTAATTGATTACATATATATAACATTCATTTATACGGTTCTATACTATTTGTATATTTAAATTACATTTAAATATTAAATAATCCGAATAACTTTTTTATGAACACATTTTTATGATTTAATTTTTATATAGCATATTAACATTGGTATATAATAATACATGAATCATATACTTATCATACAATCATATATCCGTTCCTATATTTGTCGTAAACAGTATATACGTATTTATTCGGCTATATATAGAATACAATGCTTTATATTAGATAGAAATGATAGAAAAAATTTATTACAAAATATTACATATTTGGCTAAATTTGCTACATCTACAAATAAAGCAGCCTTTTTACAAGAAAAAGCAAAAAAAACTATTTCGACAGCCATTTCTAAAGTTACAACTGAATATAAAGAAGATAGTGAACTATTACAATGTACGATACGCAATTTACGAGTAAGGGAACACGAAAAAGATACAATTATACAAGAATTACAAACACAAAATAAAAACTTATCGGATACAGTTCATTCTTTACAAACACAAATCGATCAATTTCTCCAAAATTATACAGAATCAAACGAAGCCAATCATTCCCTTACACATGTAAATGAATCACTTGAAGATATGAATAGAGGATTATGTACAAAATTAGGCGATATATATTTAGATTTATCTAAAACTACAGAAGAATTACATAAACATAAACATAAAACCGTTTGGGATGTATTATTTAACCGTATCAAATAATTATCAAATAATTATATTTAGTTTAATTACATAATTAATTTATATTATAGTATAGTATAATATAACGTAAGTATGGACGGATTTATGGATGAGGCCGATCAGTTTATATTAGAAGAATTAGATAATGCTGAAAATAGCACACCTGTAGAAAGCGAAAATCTTGAAGAATATGAAATACCTTCTTGGGCAGATTTAAAAAAAGTATATAATTCGAAGTGGATGAAAGAAAAAAAGAAATTTGTCAACAAATTAAAATACAATTTTCAAAATTTATTAGTATCCAATCGTTCAGGTAAACAAGAAATATTTGTGCTAACCATCCGCAACAATAAAACAAAATTATATGAAAAAGCTTTTAGAGAATTGTTTCATGATCCTAATTATGGAGCAAGTATAGGAGAAATTGAAACATTAGCAGGGAAACGTGTCAAACGCTTATATATTGTTATGCCTGAACCTTGGTGAATAAATCATATTTTAAATATTTTTATTTTACACCTTTGAACATTTAAAACGCCGTATTAAAAATAAGATATTAACCAGGTTTTACTATTTGCTTTGTATCTGGCATGTAGATTGGTTTCTAAATGATTTTTAATATCTTCATATTTTTTATTATTGTTTATTCCCTTGATATACCATAATTTGCCTCTTGATGGTTTTACAATAACCGTTGCCTTAATATTTACCGCATATTTTAATACGTTTTCAAATGTCCAAGATATAGGTTTTGTTGTTTGACCAATACCCCATGAACTAAGTAAATCAGTATTATATGTGTGTAATGTCATAATAGTTTCCATATTTTATAAATAATAATTATTTGTTATAATAAAATGAATCAAATTTTATAATAAAATCGGCGTTTTAAATGTTCAAAGGTGTAATAAAATAAAATAAAAATAATAGTATATTAGTATATGAAAAAATCACAAATATATAATAATTAAATAATTTGATCTTATTTTTATTCAAGTTATATTCAGTATATACACTATGATGGAGAAAACTAAACAAAAAAATATATCTCTATGGATTTTTATATTTATATCATGTACATTATTTCATATTATAGTATGTATAATATTTATAATACTTGTAATAGAATTAATACCATATCTTAACATTTAAATAACTTTATTTTATACTTATAATAAAATTATTTTGTTTTATTATATTATATAATGACTACTTACCAATATATACATCCCACTTGTAATTTAAAAAAATCCTCCGACTTTACACATATTTCACGTTCTGTTGATACGAATGTTTGTAATCCGATGTCAAATAATTTATCAAGTAAGTTAGTTCCGTTAACATTTAATTATAACGCAGAAATACAATTTCCCTTAGGTATGTGTAATAACACTCTTTTACAAATAGGTCCTATACGAGAAGACCATACAGAAGAACAACTATGGAATAATTATCAATTTAAAAAACATTATGCTCAAAATTACAATCGAGAACATACTCTTTTAGAATACAATGCGCGCCGAGAACGTTGTGACTCCGGCGGGAGAATCGGCTGTAATCGAATGGACAATGAAACCTTCCCAAGTTTCTTAGTAAATGACATTAATCGTTCGGAAGCACTTCAAAAGGGCGGTGTAACAACATCTGTTCAATCGGTTCAATCCGTCACAAATAAAGTGATTTAAATAAAAGATATCTACATACAATATGTAATCGGTTTGTTTACGTATACTGAATAATATTTTTGATTGTTATATGTTTAGTTGTATGTTTAGTTGTATGTTTAGTTGTATCTTTATGTTTTAATTTATATAATGTATGTATATAATATACATTATTATAAAATCTATTGTTTCTATTATAATACATTTGATGTGTTAATTGTTTTAAAATAGATGTTTGATATAATAATCTAGAATAACAATTACCCATATATTATATTATATATTTTTTTATTTAGAGATTATATAATAGATATAAACTATAAAACTATTTATGGAATATCCCAATATTGAATATATATTGACTTTTGGCTCAAACAAAACGGAGGATGACAGATACGTTAAAGGTATGTTTATTGCTAAAAAACAAGAGATTGTTAATGGAGATTTACAAGGTTTAGTTATTTCTTCTGATCTAACGAGAGATTTTTCTCTTGATGGGACAAATTTAGAAATTCATGAAAAATATATAAAAGATAAAGATACGGATACAATATATAGTTGGAATGACCTAATCATTGGAATAGAAGACGAATCTATTTTTCTTATTACACATAATTCTGATTCTACTAAAAATAAAAAAATATGGGAATTACCACATTTGTTATTTAGTTATTTGGAAATTAAATACTGTTATATTTATTCCATTATTATAGATAACAGTCAATTATGTATTCAAATGCTTAAATATAGAACCACCTTACATAATAAAAATCGAGTGTTATGGTCCAAACCAGTTATCCTTCCAGATATTTCAGAGCATACCAACATTATACAACCTTATCAAAATAAACATTCTGTAACAGTAAAATTACCAAAAATACGTTCATATAAGGGGCTAGATGAAAAACAAACCAAAAAAATATTAGATTCTATATATTTTATCATTAATAAACATAAGATTTTTTTAAAAGATATAGAATTAACAAAAAAAGATAACACGTTACAAGTTATAACTAAAAAAATACACTCTGAAGGTCATATATTGGGATTTATATATACCGATACATTAGATATGGGTGATATTTAAACTACATAAGGTATATATCTTGGTTTATCAAGTTTATACATACTTACTTTAAATTGACTATCATGTCCTTCTACAGATACTAAATCACCATCATATATTTCATTACACCCAAATTCATGAGTACATTGTTTATTTTTATTTGTAATACCTACTTTCATAGAATGATATCCGTCAGTAGAAGTATAATAGTTCCAATTTTGGGAACCTGAGTAGGTGGGTTTACCATATATAGGTAAGATTTTTTTATTATCACCAGATACCCCATCTTGAATTAATACACCTACTTGTTGGTAATGGACAGCTTCTCCTCGCGTATGAACATTAATAGGTATACCAAGATCTGTTTGTGCAGACATACGAATATCTGTTTCAGGCGCAACCGTCATTCTTCTAAAAAATAACGGTGTAGTTCGTTCAGGAGGTTGTAACGGGTCAGTTAGACGTTTATTAAAACTTACAGTAGAAACATTTAAATTTAATACATTTGCCAAAGAATTTTTTAATGAATGAAACATGTGTTGATTGGATTCTTTAATAGCATCTATCATATTTTGATTTGTTTTTTTATTGTTATATATGTGTATAAGAATAAAGCCTATTGCTATCAATATAAAATATATAATTGAATTACTAAAACAAAAGGTATTTTCAGGACAACGTTTGCGAGCCATATCAGTTATGTATAATATAATAAGATAATTTATTATTTAAAGATGTTTAAATAATATATTATAATTGATTGATATTGTTGTTCCATGACAGACAGGATTACGATATCGAATGAAATTACATATGATGACGTATTAATTAAACCAAAATATTCAGTTATTAAGAGTAGAAAAAATACAGATCTTTCTATGAAACTTACAAATAATATTACTCTTTCTTTTCCTATTATATCATCCAATATGGATACCATTACAGAAGATAAAATGGCTATATCCATGTCTAAATATGGTGGTATGGGCATTATTCATAGATTTTGTTCTATAGAACAACAAGCTCGTATGGTTAGAAATGTAAAACGTTATACCAATCATATTATTTCAAATCCGTGGTCGGTTAGACAAACTGAATCTATAGAAAATGCGATTACCATTATTAAAAATAATAAAGTAGGTAGTTTATTAGTAACAGACGAAAACAATCAACTTGAGGGTATTCTAACAAACAGAGATATAAATAGATATATATTAAACAAAGAATTTTATAAACAAGAATATTATACCAATGTAGATCAATTACAAGTAGCAGATTTTATGACTGGGAGTCCTGCTCTTATCAGTTATACATTAAAAAATAAAAAAATGTTAACACCTGAAATAGAAAAAAAACTTTTAAAAATATGTCTGGATAATAAAATAGAACAAATACCGATTATCAATAAAAACGATACCTCCGTAATGGGATTACTTACCTTAAAGGATATTATTTTTCGAAACAATTTACAAAACAGTACCTTTAATTTGGATGCGAATAAACAATTAATTGTAGGAGCGGCAGTTGGCGTAGTAGGTGATTATATGGAACGAACGGATGCTTTAGTTGAAGCAGGTGTAAACATTATTTGTATCGACATTGCTCATGGTCATCATATCATTTGTAAAGAAGCTATACAATCTATTAAACAAAAACATCCAACTCTTGAAATTATAGCTGGTAATGTTTGTACTAAGGAAGGTGTAGAATATTTAGCTGATGCGGGAGCCGATTGTATTAAAGTCGGCATCGGTCCAGGAACCATTTGTATTACACGAAAACAGACCGGTTGTGGTCGTCCCCAACTGTCTGCGGTTATCGAATGTGCTAAAATGGCTGCTCAAAAAAATGTAACAATTATAGCGGATGGTGGACACAATCGTAAAACCGGCAATATCTTTAAAGCTTTTTGTGCTGGTTCTTCTGCTTCTATGTTGGGTGGTGGACTAAGTGGGACAACAGAAACGCCGGGTAAAGTATTGCTTAAAGATAATAAAAAAATGAAAATGATACGTGGTATGGCGGGAATAATATCGAATTATAGAAAAAATATAAAATTAAATAATAGTAATAATACATCTATAGAAAATATGACACCTGAAGGAGTAGAAGGATATGTCGAATACAAAGGTGATGTAAAAGATGTGTTAGATCAAATATCCGGAGGTTTACGTTCAGGATTATCTTATATTGGTTGTTCAAATCTATCAGAAGTTCAACATATACCCATTGAATTTATTAAAATTACTTCAAGTGGTTTACGCGAAAGTAATAGTCATGGTATTAAAAAAATGTAATGTATATGTTAACTATTTTTAGATAAATATGTAAATAATGTGGTATATAACACTTATAAGCAATGCTTTTACTATTAATCCCAGCCATTTAAATATCTGCGATGCTGAACTAGAAAATAATACAGGTAAACATTTAACTGATAATTTATCAGCAATGGGCGATAAAAATAACAATAATATAACAAATAATACTACAATATTTTTAATTATTCGCAATGTTGTCATAATAAAATTTCTTGTTACTATTTTAGTAGACCGAATACGACCTCCTTGTTTATCAAGTTTATTCATATTATCAAAATTTTTCATGTCTAAACGAACATCAGGATTAAGTGTCATGTGAGGATCCATTTGTCTATTTAATTGCATTTGGTTACTTATTTCGGTATTATCATATTGATTAATCACGGCATTTTCATTTAATCCTAAAGATGATTGTGACGGAATGGGACCCGCTTTATCTTGCATTTGTAATTGGATAGGCATACTATTAGAATTATTTTTATTAGTATTATTTAGTTCCTGTAGTATATCATTTACTATATTACTTGAATCACTATTCATAATCATTTCTGTTTGTATATCACTCATTTTTATATATATATATTAACTAATATATTTTTTTATGTATATTTACGTTACATAAATTAAATATAATTAAATATAATTAAATATAATTACACTTAGGCATCCGGTTTATCCTCACAATTTGTTACCTGAGATGAAAATGTATAACATTTATTACCGAATCCATATACTTTATTTTGATATTCTGCCATATTAGGAGATTTAATAATAATACATTCACGTCCTTTACATATTTTTCTAAATATAGCAGCAAGACCTAACCCCCATATTATCGAAATAATTATTCGTGCATATACATTTTTTTTTAAATTAGTTAATAATTTCATTATATATTATATACATATTTTATTTATATTTTTAATATTTTATTTATATTTTTAATATTGTTAACGTTACACTGTTATTTAATCTTTTAAAGGTATAGAATTTATTTTAGAAGTATCAGAGGGACATTCCGTTTCTTTACTTAACACTTTAAAGCAATTATGAGCTTCATCTTTATAAATTATTCGTCCAGAATTCTCTGGCGTAGGATGTTTAACAATTATTTTTGGAGGAGGAGTTATACTGTAAACAATAAAAATACCAATAAATAATGATATAATAAAGGCTAATGGATCAAAAATTTCTTCTAAACGAGCAAGTATATTAGACAGACTTTTCAATAAGGACATTGTTTAGTATTCTATATATAATAGAAAGAATATTATATTTAACGTATAAAATAATAATGTATATAAATATATACTGTATTACTTTATTACTTTATGTATACTGTATTACTTTATGTATACTGTATTACTTTATGTATACATATGCTGTGATTAAACAGCACCTTCTTTTGATAACATTTTATAAATTTGTAATGTTTTTTTATTTGTTAAACTACTTAATGCTCTATATACATTATTATTATTATTTTTAAGTGCGATTTGTAATATATTATTTTCTATTGATCCACCAGTTAAATTAACTAAATGTTCTATATTGTTTAATTTAGATATATCATGTGTAACAGACGATTTTTGTACTCCTGTATCTATATAACCACCTGTCAATGGATCGGCTCCAGAAGCACTTGAATCACCACCATATTTTTGTTCTTCTATAACAGGAAGAAATGGATCCGTTTCGGAAATATCTTGTACTAATTGAACAACATTAGGGTTATCCACAAATTCATCAAATGTATCTTTAAATTGACTTATTTTATCAATGATTTCTTTTGTATTTTTTAATATTTTATCTACATTAGGTGGTTTTTCTACAGTAGAGTCCGACCATCTTTCGTTTAATTCATTAAATTTAGAAGAAGCAACCAAATAAAATAACGTTATTGAACTAATACATTTAAGTGTGTCTAGTCTAGCAAGTTCAGAACGTGTTTGTTTACCCATAATATCTTCTATTGTAATATCTGTAACTTCTTTTTTATGATTAATCATTGTATCTAATAGTATTATATATCGATTGCGTAATTCATTATTATATATATATTGTAAGACTTCTTTTTTATTTTGAAGAGAATACCGTAAACTTATTGGACTTGTTCCGAATGGTGCTTGAGGGAAGAAATACCACATCCAATCGCTTGTTTTTTGATTACCCGAACTTATTTCTGTTTGCGCATCACTAAATTTATTTGCGACTTTAGGTTCTAAAAATTTATCTAAAAATAAACTTTCTTCCAGTTCTTCATCAATAACAATCACTGCTTCTTCTAATGTTTCATCTGCTTGTTCACTCAATTGTTGTAATTCTTCGTCTTCTTGTAGTTCTTCCGTATCAGGCACAGCTTCTTTTGTTTCTTCTGCTCCGACATCATATATAATATCTTTTGTAACATCTTCTAACGGTTGTTCTTCTTGTACGCTACTTGTAAATTCTTCCATGCTTTCTGTTAATGAAGTGTCAGTTGATTCTGTTTGTGTGGTTGTTGTATTGGGTTCTATATACATATTATGTGTAGAGGAAAAAAGACTTTCAAATATAGTTTTATCTTCCTTATAATTAGGATATATATCTATAGGAAGAGTAGAAGACATAAATAATTGTCGTATATACATTAATTCATTATTAAATCTATATTTATGTTTTCTTTTTTTACCTTTAAAAGGTGATATTAATAATGCGGGATTTGTAAGTTGTAATATTTCTTGTATATTTTTATTTTGAAAACATTTAGCATATAAGGCTTTTTTTAAAATAGTAGATCGTTTGTCTAACCAGTCGTCGGCAATCGTTATATCATATCTAGACGTATTTTCTGCGGCACCCATTTTATACGCTTCCTCTCCTGATAATTCAGCATATAATCCTTTAACATTTTTACAAAATAAATTAGCAAATTTCTGATATTTTTGAACAATAACAGGATCTTGTATATCTGTTCTTTTATTAAATTTAGAATATTGTAAATAATGTTCTATAGAATTAAACGTTAATGTATCAACTATAAAAGGTTGCATATATTCATTGGATAATATTCGTCTCCAATTCATTTTTGTAATACAACCAGACTGATTTTTTTTATCTAACTCTTTGTAAACAGAAGGTTTTTTAATATATTCTTGAACTTCTTTATTAACGGTAACTGGTTGAGCATAATTATAAATAACTAATATATCTGTATTATTTTCAATAGAATTATTTACAAATAAAGGTTCAAAATAATCAAGCGCATTATTTGTATATGATGAACGGGAAGAAGATTGTTCTATTTTAATACTGTACAAATCATCTATATTTATTTTTTTTTGAGTATATTGTATATGTTTATTTGATGACTGTATAAATGATTTTTTAATAACTTGTAATAATAATTTTTTATTCGTTAATGTACTAAATAATTTTTTTTCATCATTTTCTATACTATCTTGTAATTCATATGTGTTATCTTGATTTTCTTTTATGTTTTTTAACATAAATATACTGTCTTGAAATTCTGTTGTTTCATTTTCTATATCTTTTTGTATATTTTCTTCTAATGTAGCCAAATTTTGAGCAAATATAATATCAAATTCTGTATCTGTGCCTTTTATAATTGTATCATAAGATGTAATTTGATCACTGTTTTTCGTAAAATGATAATGAATTGTAAATTCTAATTTTAAAATTTTTTTTATAAAAGCTAATTGATACTGTATATCTTCATTTGTTTCTTCTGGTAGTTCCTTATTTAAAATGATGTCTCTTTTATGAATACTATGTTCATACGATTCTTTAAATGTATCAAACATTTTTCTATATTTTTGTATTAATGCTTCTTTTTCATCTGAATCCATATCCAAGTAGGTCAGTATATTAATTTTATCAAGCAATGATTTTAATTTAATTTCTATTAATGAATCATGTATGGTTTTGTCTATTTTTTGTAGCTCTTCATTTGAATGTATGGATTTAGGAAGTCGTAATTGTATATAAAATACTTTTTGTAGTATATTTTTTTTCGAAGATATATTTTTACAATGATCGTAAAAAGTACAGTTATACAATATGCTATTATCTTTTACAGTTGTGTATATTTCTGGTATTAAATTACACGTTTTAGGTATAATTTTAAACCAACTTTCTGTAAACGTATTAGAATATTTTCTAGGATTTTGTGTATACATGTGATACTTTTGAACATATGATATAATTTCATCTATAATTTTACTACTTTTTTCTTTTGTCATTTCAATATATTCAGGAGCATACTTTTCTAAAAAACGTTCTGTAATATCTTCGAATATAACAGGTTCTTCACAATTTTTAGTTTCTATTTCTTGTGATTCTTTTTTTTCTTCTTGTTCTTCGTCTTCTTCTGGTTCTTCTGGTTCTTCGTCTGGTTGTTCTTCTGGTTCTTCGTCTGGTTGTTCTTCTTGTTCTTCTTGTTCTTCTTGTTCTTCTTGTTCTTCTTGTTCTTCTTGTTCTTCTTGTTCTTCTTGTTGTTCTTCTGGTTCTTCTAAACCTTGTAAACTTCCAGTGCTTACTAAGCCCGTATCTGTACTTTTTTGAACTCTTGTAGATGTAGAAGGATAATAATCTTTAAATCTTTCTACTAATGTATCAATATCTTCTAATACATCTACTTCTGCGGATATATTTGGTACCTTTTCAGTTAAAAACATATACATTTTTCCTAAAATATTATTACCTATAATTGTATCCTTTTCATCTATATTTTTAATAACACCACCCCAATAAGATAGCACTTTACTAAATCGTTTATTGTATTGATGTAATAAATAATAGTTATCTTTTGTCAATTTCAAGATTTTTTGTACATCTTTTCCTTGTTCAATACGAGCAAGTATACCTTTCATCATGACGGTAATACGGTTAATATCCCAATTAGGATCTAACTTGACTTTATTTTTTCTAGATTGTGTCTTACCACCCATCTTTTTAGATAATTTGGAATCCGCAAAATCACCACCATACTTAAATTTATCTACATAAAAACTGTAACTAGGATTATGTATAAATTTATTTGCTTGAAACCATCCTTCTATTGAATTCCATTCTTCGCCATCGATAATAATGGGATTATCTGGAACATACATTGTTGATAAACGCCTTCTCCAATTGGTATACCCTGACTGTATATTATCGGCTTTTTTATTTTGTCTTGCTCCAGACCAAAATTTTTCTATAGGTAAGCCACGTTCTTCATAAGGTATAAAACCATCTGTTATTTGTTCTGCTGATGTAGATGGTTCTACAGTTGCTTGTGGCTCAGCTGCTGTCTCTGGTGCCGGCATGACTGGTTGTGGTACGGTCGGTGGTGCTGCCGTTACTACTGGCGGTGGTTCAGGTGTGACTGGTTGTGGTGCTGGTCGTGGTGCTGGTCGTGGTGCTGGTTGTGGTACTGGTTGTGGTACTGGTTGTGGTGCTTGCTTTATGGGTGCTTGCTTTATGGGTGCTTGCTTTATGGGTGCTTGCTTTATGGCTGCTGACTGTAGTGCTGGCGGTGGTGCTTGCTTTATGGCTACTGGTGGTGGTGCTTGCTTTATGGCTACTGGTGGTGGTGCTGGCGGTAGTGCTGACTTTGCTACTGGTTGTGGTGCTGCTTGTGGTGTTACCTCTCTGAGATCTTGTAATGTACCACTTTTTTCTATATTCTCATCTTTTTTTTTTAAAAGTGAACCACCCTTTAATACATTATAATGAGTTTTTATATTAGGATATTTGCTGTTATAATTATAAGGACAAGTAGATTCACTTACTCCTTCAGAATGACATAACGTACAAAATTTCTTATGTGTGGGCATTATTATTACTATATATATATATAAATATTTCTATATAAATAATTATATAAATATTAATAGTGTGTATAATTATTTTTATAATACTTTAATTAAATAAATTAATCATATTACGAGCAAATTGTTGAGCGTGTATATAAGGAGCATTATTTTCCACATACCTATAACATCATTTGTATTGTATCCTAAAATATCTCTGCCAGCATATATTTTATATGAACCTCCCTTTTGTACCGTATCTATATGAAAGGTATATACATTCTTACCAAATGTATATTTTTTTCGCTGCATCTTTTTATTTTTTTTTGATTTTTTTTTTTTTTTTTTTTTTTTTTTTTTTTTTTTTTTTTTTTTTTTTTTTGATGTGTAGGAACCACCTTGTAATGTACTATCAGCAAAAAGATCTTCTTCATCGTCATCATCATCTACATTATTATCACTATCATTTGATTGTTCTTCATCAAATAAACTATCATACGATTGTCCATCTAAGCCCTTTTCAGGTTCTTCTTCTTCTTCTTCCTCTTTCTCTTCTTCCTCTTCCTCTTCTTCTTCTTCTTTTTCTTCTTCCTCTTCCTCTTCCTCTTCCTCTTCCTCTTCTTCCTCTTCCTCTTCTTCCTCTTCTTCCTCTTCTTCCCCACTTACCTGATATGTTTCATCACCGAATGTTTCTACACCTTCATCATCACTAACCTTATTATCACTATCATCCTCATTATCACTATCATCCTCATTATCACTATCATCCTCCTTATCCTCTGGTTTACTAATTATTTTTTCTTTATTTTTTTCATCTTCATCACTTTCTTCCGATCCACTCATGGTTACTTCTTCACCTTCATTATCATTTTCATCATCATCATCATATTCGTCATCAGAAGTTTCTTCATCCTCATCACCCATACTTATACCTTCCTCAGAACTATCTTCTGTTAAATCAGCCGATTCATCTATATTTGTATCAGAGGATAATATGGTTTGTTGTATTTGTTCTTGTTCTTGTAATTTATTTCTTACTGTATCGGGTAGATAATATTTATTTATATCTTCATTAAAACTCAACATGTCTATATATACTAAATAATCTATATTCCTATTTATTTCATTTTGTTTATCTTCTGAAATATCTTTATTTTTTATAAGAGAACATATGCCCTCTTTATCAATAGTATAAATTGTAATCTCACGTGTATTTATAATTGATGTTATACTATTCTGACTTATCTTAATATTTTTATATATTCCTACACCATTAGAACCTTCTTTTTTAAATATTATTTTTTCTTCGTCTTTTGTTTCTTGTTCTTCTTGTTCTTCTTGCTCTTCTTGCTCTTCTTGCTCTTCTTGCTCTTCTTGCTCTTCTTGTTCTTCTTGCTCTTCTTGCTCTTCTTGTTCGCCTCGACGCATGGTTTGTAAACTTACCGTTTTACTTTTTATATCAGCCCGTTTGTTAGTAGCATTTTGAACATCCTCCTGTTTAGCTTTACGCATTTCTTCATCGGTTATTATTTCGCCGTCATTTTTTCGTACAAGTAATTCTAATTCAGAAGAAAATTGTTTATTTTTTCTTGGTTCTACTAATTCATTTTGCTGTATTTTTTGTTGTACTTTTTTGGCTTCAGTATGTAATAAAATTGCTATTTTTTCTTCTATTCCTAATTGTAATAATATATTTTTGTTCATACTATATAAGTCATTATCATATGTGATATTATGATGTGACAATAAATTTTTAAGTTTATCTAATTCTGATGTAGATAAATTAAATGTGGTCAGTATATTTTCTATTTTTTGTCGTTTATTAAATTTATCCCAATATAATTCTATTAATTTCTTATTTGAACGAGGTGAATTAACATGTTTGTTTTTTTTATTTATTCGCCTTCCTTCATTTTCTGTTTTCTTATATTGTTCACTAAATGCTTCACTGTATAATTTGTTATTTTTTTTTAAACGAGGTTTACCCTTTGAATACGCAGTTTTATTATTAATTATAAATTCTTGCCCTTCTGGAAACGAATCTACAGATATCATATCAAAGGTTTCTACACCCTTTTTTAATCTATACTTATAAGATTTTTTACTGTTAGGCATTAACGTTTTTTTTGGTTTTTTTTGATACACAGCATCAAATAATTTTGCTTGTTTAACAGATGAAGATTTTCCTTTGTGTTTTTTTTTATAATAATCATGAAATATTTGTTTTCCTTCCTGTATATTTACAGGATTTTTATTTATTTTTTTAGGCATATTAAATTATAATATATATAAACATTATATTATTATTTTTTTTTTTGCGTATTATTTAAAAATATAAAACATATATATCAAATATAAACTATATGTCAGATAAAGAAAAAAAAATTGAAGCAATTGATCCGAATTCTGAAGACGTTCTGGATAATGTATTATCGAATTTATTTAATTCAATAGATCCTGCTATGCTTAATAATTTAACAAATATGGCTAAAAGCGTTGTCAATAATACTTCTCAATCAAATAATGGAGAAACACAGAATAATGACGAAGACGAAGATGAAGAATTAGATTTAGATTTATATTTACTTGATGAAGAAGGAAATAATATATGCGATCATTTAACTACAATTAACAATACTCTTACAAAATTACACAATACTATAGAAACATTTACTACATTCTATATAGAATCATCTACATCAAAAGTATCGGTTCCATCAACTACTTCAAGCGAAGGTCGTAGAATGGCATTTCATACAGGCATGTTAGATAATAATACTAATAATTAACTGTGTATTTATTCTAATAATCGTAGCCATACTATTTTATCGGTAGTTGTGTCTAATCTTCCAGATAACATATATTTATCGGTATCTTTTACTTGACTATATAAATTTTTATATTGTTTGTTGTAACCAAATGGATTTCCTATAAGATATTCTTTATTCATAGAATCATCTGATTTGGATGTATTTGTAACTAATACTTTTTTTAATAATGTATGTATATCTTCTGGATTATATGTATATTTTGGATTGTACGTAGAAGATTTTTTTTTTTCTGTTTCCGTTACTACTTGAGCTTCTTCTTCGACAGATTCTGTCTCTTCTCTCGGCGTTACTGATTGAGCTTCTTCTTCGACAGATTCTGTCTCTTCTCTCGGCGTTACTGTGGCTTCTTCTTCAGCCGCTTCCGGTGCTTGTGCGGTGGTGTCTTCTGTTGCTACCGCTGTTGCTACCGCTGTTGCTACCGCTGTTTCTTCAGATGGTTCTGTTTGATAACTACTTGAATGTAATAATGCGAATTTACCATCTTTATTATGAATAATTATATTTAATCGTAGCTTTGTCGTATGCTTATTTATATAAAAATACATATTATCTTTACTTGAATCGATCGACTTCGAAGATATAAAAGAAATTGGTTCATTATCTATATGAAGTAAAAATATAACATTAATATCAGTAATTTTGTTAGCTATTTCCTGAACTTTTTTAATAATAGCTGATTGCCTATTAATATTGGTTTTTATGTATATTTTTTCTGTAATATCGAAAACACTTTCCATATGGGGAATCGTATAAGACGTAATTAATTCTTGTAACGTTTTATATTTATTTGTGTCTGATATAGAATCTATAAGAATACTTTTTATATTTACAGTATCATGGGTTGTTTTAAACTGTTTTTGTATTTCTTCTGTAATATCGATATGTTGTATCTCACCGCTTCCTCTATAGGTATTGTTTTGTGAATTATCTGAAAATTTATGTGGTATTATAGAATTTACTGAATGACTGTCCATTAATATTTTATTGTTTTATTATTTTATTATTTAATTAGATAATAATCTTAAAAAAATAATATATATTATAATAGCCATAAAAATTAAAACAATAGGAAAATAAAATATAGTTTGATCTTCTTGAACACCAAATGATTTTACAGAACCATTACTATTAAACATTAAAGAAGGTTTAATTAACCATAACACCATACCAATAATTACGTATAAAAGTATGCTAAGAATCATAATAGTATTCATATTCGTACAATAATTATATTATATATGTATATAAAATTTTTATGTAATAAATTATTAAATTATTAAAATGTTAATTTAATTATTTATTATTGCGTATTTATTCTATTTCATCATTCTCATCTTCTCCACCTACATTAGTCATACTATACTCAATACGAACGTCCATATCAGCTTGAACTTGCTCTTGTGCTTCTATATCTTCAACTGTTGCTACTGTAAGAATAGTATCATCTTCGATCATTTCTCCTTTATTTTCTTCTATAACTTCTTCTTTATTTCTTTTAGAAAAGTTACCACCCATATTTACATTTCGATATAAATTGTGTAAATGTTTCATATCATTTTCTAAAGAATCAAACTTTTCTTTACGTTCATTACTTAACTCCTGATGTCTGGTATGTATAGTGTCAACTATTACGGTGTCTGTACTATTAATTTGTAATTGTGTATCAAATATTGTAAATAAAATATACTTAACAAATGGTTTCATTTTTATAGGAATCATATCGCATGTTAATTGTAAGATATGAATAAATATATATTTTGATACATTCTCTATTATATTTATATCTAATACCTTTTTATCTACTAATTTATTATGTATTGAGTAAGTATTTCGAATAGTATCCATCATATGTATTAATTCTAATAATTTTTCAGTATTTTCAATAATAAAAAAAGATTCATCATTAAATTCATTTGCGTATACTTGATCAAACTGATTATACATATTTTCAAACGTTATTGTTTTACTGGTAGACTTAATAGGCTGTGTTTCTGTATCTACATAAGAAGGCAATGTTCCTTTATTTTGTATAAGATAGTATAACTTATTTAATTCTATAATAATAAATGTTGATAAGGTATTATATAATCGTATTGTATTTAATCGTAAATTTGTCTGAATAGTTCTTTTTCTAAAAGTATATTCTGTATGATACTGTTTAGATTTTGGAATATAACCTTGAACAATTAAATTTATTTTCAATATATCAATATATTCTTCTAGTAAATGTTTATTACCAATTTGTTTAAGTAAAAATGAATCGATTACATCCTTTAATTGTAATGAGTCGTCGTGTATTAACGTATTAAATCCATTGAGATAAGAGTATTCGTCTATAAAATCATGAACATATGATTTAATTCGTTTAGATTTATTTATAGCTTCTCTTTCAAATAATTCTAATGTAGAATTTTCGATGTCTTTATCATCTTGCTTTTGTATATTTGCTAATTCTTCAGTAAAAGATATACTTGATAAAGAATCACTAAATATTTGTTCTAATAAATCTTCTATTGTCTTAGATTTTCGTAATAAAGCATATTGTTGGTCTTGTTTATAACGAGACTGTTTAAAACGTTTAGAATGCTGCGAGTCATCTATATTTATATATATTTTACGATCTTCTAATTTTGAAAGATTATTGTATAATATATCAACCTCTTCCTTCAGTTTATCACAGGTTTTATTTGAAACAATAGATTGAATCCGTTCTTTAATAGTGTATATATACATATTTGTAACAGTATCTAACTGTGTTTCGCCTTCTTCATGGATAATAATATCTAATTTATTTTGAATAAATAAATCATAAGCTTCTTCATTTACCATATCAACACTTATAAAGTATTCTGATTGAACACTATTATATTTGTCTCTTAGTTTTTGCTCAAGGGCATCTCGTAAAACATCTGATTCTTTTAACGTTGATAATAAATAATAGTCTGGATCGGTAACCGTTACAAAATTTCTTACAGAACCATTTTTTTCAATATCAAACTCTTCTGTTACAATATACATATTGATATTCATTATTTTATTAATTAAATATTGTTTATAATCATCATCCTTACTTGTATCATATGACTCATCTGATTCCTGTCGATGTTTATAATTTTGATATAATTTTTCTTTTGTATAAAAGTATTCCAATATATATCGTCCTTTCTCCTGTTCATTTAATCCTCTATAGGTATCAAGTAAATAATAATCATTTGATTGTTGATAACTGGCTATATTTAAATTTTGAATCGCTGTGTATATTGTATGTATTTCTGGAGGCAAATCATTCTGATAATTGTTTTGAATATTAAAATAACAACTACTTGATTGGTAGGAAACATAATTTGTATGTTTAAGTGGTTTATATAAAATTATATATTTATTAATTCGAGAAATATATTCTAATGATAATTTTCTTATTTCTTCTGATATACTTGTCATTAATGTATAAATTTTTTTATTTTGTGTAGACGTTGTAAGAGAATTTTGTAATGTTTGTAAGGTTGCTAAAGATGTATCATTACGATAATTATAATCAGGAGTCATAAAAGGTCTAAATGTAGTCCATTGTAATTGTGTAGATATACGTTGTTCTCTTACTAATACGGCATTATCATATATTTCTTTTTCTTTTTTTAATTCTTGAATAAAAGATTGACGATGTATTTTTACGTATAAATCATTAAAATAGTGCTCTAATAATATAGTTTCAATAGTATCATTATAATAAGATGAGGCGGATTGTTGAGACTGTTTTATTTCTGGTAAATATTCAATGTTAAATATTTTTTCCGTATTAATAAAATTATACCAAATAGATTTTTTAGTAGCTGTGTTTTTACTTTGTAGAGATATTTCAATACATTTATCCTTAATTTGTTCAAGAGTTTCATATATGATTACACGCTGCCCTGTATAACGAGCATCGCCAGAACTAACAATATTATATCGTTGTTCGGAATAAAATACTATTAATATAAAGTAAATCATGACTATACATATCTCCATTGTTTGGTTATGAATGTTTCGTTGCTGTAGTAAATAACTACTATAGTCCATAAATTGTTTGTAATCTGAGTTTTTTTCATATCTAGTAGATGAAACTTGTTTATAAAATTTTTTCATAAACACCGGAGCATTTTTTTCTCGTGCTTTTTTATTAAATATATTTATAATATTTTGATTTTCTTGTATAATTTTATCATAAAATAAATATATATTTTGTAATAGTTTTGTATCGATACGTTTATTATATCTTCGAGAATAAAGTAAATAAATTTCTTTTTGTGATTTTTGATACATCGAATACATTGTATAACTATTTGTTGTAACAAAATGTAAATCTTTTTTTGTTAATGTAACATTTAATAATTTGGATAATGTATTATATATTTCTTTGAAATTCTTTTTTTCGTTTAGAGAACGTTCTGATAAAATATCCTCCTCAAAAGTATATTCATCTTCTTCGATAACTTCTCTAAAATATATTGGTCTATCATCACTAGAAAACCCTTCTTGTGTAGAATATTTTATATATTCTAATGTTTCACCGCAATATTTACATATTAATGCTTCTCCTTCTGTATGATCAGGAATACGATAGTTATCAACAATTTCTTTCGATTTTTTATTACGTGTATCATTATCTAACCAAGCAAGTTCCGTTAAATCAACATAGTGTTTACAACACATTTGTTGACATACATTCGGGAAAAAATAAGGATCCCAATAAACAAATTTTGAAGTATTAGGATCTGTTTCCGGATCGATTTGTTTATCTTGACGAATACGCGTGGTTTCTATACTTTCTTGAGGTGGTTCTTCGGCTTCTGGAAGGGATTCTTCGGCTTCTGGAAGGGATTCTTCGGCTTCTGGAAGTAGTTCTTTAGTTTCTTGAATACATTCATCCGATTTATAATAAATACCATATTTTTCAATAAAATCTTTTAAAGCCGTTAAAGACAAATCCATGTCTTGTATTGAGAATATATCATTAAATTCTTGTTGTAATTGATAAGGAACACGTTTTTTTTTGTGAACATATGGTTTATTATGACCAAATGAAAGGATTTTTGAACGTTCTTCATGATTTTTTTTTATTATATCTAATTTATTTTCAATATATTTCGAGTTACTTTCTAATAATTGTAGTAATTCTTCTTTATCATAGACAATATGGTCTTGTTCTTTAATTTGATTAAATTCCTTATTAATGTCAAAAATAAATTTTATAAATGGTTTAGGAATCATGACACCATTTGTATATTCATGAACGTTAGAATATCCATCCTCCTTGTGAAATATTTCATTATTAAATAACTCTTTTATTGTAATAGGTAAACTATTGATATTTATACAATTAGATGCTGGTGTAACCGTTTCTTCTGATTGGGGTGTAGACATAATTATTGAAGGATCAATACTTTCTCCTATAGAAACAAGAGATTCGCGTTGAGACGACGATGTAGCAGGTTTTTCTGCGGCTTCAGCTTCAGGTTCCTTTTCTGATAAATCAAAGAAATCTCTATCTATATCTTCTACATAATCGATTGGCTGACCGCCTTCGTCTAATTCAGCAAGAGTAGAACTTCCAGATTCACCTTCTGTAACCTCCGATAAACTTGACGGTTCAGAAGAATCTGGTTCATCCGTGCCTGTAACCGTATCATCTATTAATGATAAATCATAATCAATTATATCTTGAGATTCTAGTTGTAACAAATCATCAAAATCCAGTAAAGATACGGCATCTGAAGCATGATTTTTAAAATGATATTTATCTAACATACACGTCCCTTTTTGTAAAACTTCTTCTTCGGACAGTGGTGTCCAACTATTACCAAGACGTTTATAAATATAACGACTTCGTTTATCTTGTAAAATACAAAATTCACCATCAATTACTTTACGTTTAACGTCTTTATCTATAACAATCCTGTTTAATGAATCTAAATAATTAAATAAATTATAGGTATCAATTTCAAATCCTGAAGGCAGTGTGATTTGTTTTTCGCTTAAATCATTTATATTAAATTCTTGTGTATCCGATTTCATTGTCCCATCTGGTGACAAACGATATTGTTCACCCATCCACGTAACGGGTTCATTTGTACAGGATGTATCATTATTAATAATTATTTTTCCAGAACTCTTTTTTTTAGGTATATAGTCCGTATTTTGTATATTATGTATAGCATTGTGAGCAATATTTTTTATTTCATATTCAGGAGAAAATATATAATATTTTTTAAATAGTCTATATATGTCTTCTATTTGTTGCGTATATTGTATAGCTGATGGTTGTAATGATTGTTCACGCATATATTCATTTACTATATCAACATCTTCATCTGTTGTATCAAATATTTTATCATAATATACTTGATCATTAATATTGTCTTTTAATAAATCGTATTTATTTTTATATACTTTTACAATTTTAAAACCATAACACGCACTATAATATGTAAATTTACGTATTTCATCGTTAAATTTTTCTCGCAATCGCATAAAGGCACGTTTTTTACGTTCGACGTTATCTTCGATGGATACAAATACATCCTCATCTTTAGCATAAAAATTCTCTACTAATGTTTCAATATTTAATAATTCTCTTTCGATTTGGATATTTTTATAAATATCAAATAATAATTCATATCGTGAGTCCTTTTTACTAAGTGATAAAAATTCCATGACTTGTAACTGAGAATGAGCTAACTGTATAGAGACATTTTTTTCATATATATTATATAAGGAAAGTGAATTATAGGTATAAAATTCCTTTAAAAATTGTAATGATTTTACGGAACAATAATGAGTAGGAGGAAGTTGAGCTTTTGTTTCTAAAGAAATAGCCCTTTTCTTTTGTTCTTCACGTTCTATACAAAACTGTTGATAACTACTGACGGATACATCATTAAAAAATAAATTTTTGTAATAAAATAAATTATATTTTGAGTATATAATATCTACAATTTTTTGTACCACGTCTTCTGAACTAAGAGTAGCAGTAGAATCAGTTGTGGGTGAAATATGTGCTAAAAATATATCTAATTCAGTATCTTCAAATCTAGTAAAAAAACGTATATAATAATTTTTAAACACTTGTTCACTTTCATCACTTATGCTTGTTCCATTATATTTTAAATAAGTAAAGGTAATCTGTTCTAGTTTTTTAAGTATTTTGTGAACATATTTTTTATTTTTTTGTTCTGTTTGTTTAGTTGTATTATTTTTATTAATACTTCGCTTAAATGCTAATACATTTTTATATATGATCTGTTGTAATTGTTTTCTTAAATCAATAGGAAGTTTGTTATACGTTAATTTATAAGGAACCAATACTTTATTTATATCTCTAATATTATAACTTTTCTGTAAAGTATGTTTATGTTCGCGGTCTTGATTCATTTCATACTCAAAAACAGAATGTATAGAAGGAACTATTTGTTTTATAGATTGTATATATTCTTGTTCACGTATTTTATTATACAATGGTCTTCTTACTCCATTTGTATCTATATATATTAATTTATGTAGTAATAAAGCATCAATTATATTTTTATGAATGGTCGTATCATCTAAAGTTGTCTTTTTTTTTTCATTTGTAGATTGATTTTTAATTGTTACCTGTTGTTCTTGTATATGTATAGTATATCTTTCATTATCAATCATTGCCTGCGTTGAATACTTTTTATTTTTGTTAAAATATATAAAATTATTACGATTATAATCTATATTTTGTATAGACTTAAGATCATATGCATAATTATTTGCGTTAATATCATATATTATATGATATAAGTTATCTAATGTATCGGTAGTGTGATTATTTTGTAATACATAATCATAAATAGAATATCCATCATCATATGTTTCATAATTTATTTTATATCCCGCTTGTTTATCTGTATATTGTTTTTTTTCAATAAATGATGGGAAATATAATTCTACATTATGAATCATAAAACCACATATTAATAATGTTTCACCATCTATATATTTATATTTATAAGGAACTCGCGTTATACTTTTATTAAAAGCACTGTTTTTATGTTCCTTTCGATTAAAAGAACCACTGTACATATATTCGCCTTTAATACCATGACATATTTGAGTTGATTTAATTCGACCAAAACTATCAGTTATACGTCTTGTATCAAGTATATCCCGATATCTATAATAATTACTATCTGCTATTCTTGATTCTATATCATTCGATTCTATAATTGTATCTTCTTTATCTTTATTTACTATAAAAGAAGAATGAGATATATTAGGACGATATACTTTAGAACTATATTCTAGCCCATCTGGCATTAAATAATATTCAAAATTAGAATGTTCGGTTTGATGATCTTCTGCGGTATTTATATACGGGCGCATAATATCCTCGTATGGAATTTCTGGTGTATTAGGCGATATATTTGGTTTTAACATACCACCTACTTTTACAACTGGTATACTATCTTCTTCACTTAAGTCGACTGTGTTTCCTGTTCCATTAACTAATTCCTTTTCATACTGGTCTTGATTTAAAGCATATTTATTTTCAGAAAAAGCTGTGTTATTTCTATGTAATAACGAACGTTTATTAATTGAATCTTGAGCAAGTAACTCCGATTTATAATCTACAATCATACCATCATTATTTATAATATCATCTTCGGACGAAACATACAATTTACGTTTATCAATAACAATCGGCTTAATAAAATTATGCGTATACTTATTGTGTATAATATCTTTAATAAAAGCTACATTATCAGTATTCGAAAACACATCGGTATCTACAGGAGTAGTATTTCTTTCTACATCGTGAATTAATTCAAATAAATCTTTACTTATTGTTTCTAAATCATAAAATTTTTTATGTGTATACAACACTCGAAGTGTATCTATAATAGAATTTATATATTCTACATCAGACCATTTTCTTTCCCATACAGTCAATAATCTTTCCTGAATTTCTATACCTGACTGTATCACTTGTATATTGTCTAATGTTTGCGAAACTACCATATCAAGATTGATGTTTTCTGTTTCCGTTATTTTTTTTAACGTATGAATTTTATATTCATTTGTATCAATTTTATTAGAAACTATGTCTAATTCTAAAAAATCATCTGTTTCATTATCAAATAAAAAAATTTTATTTTGTTCTACATATAAAAAATCAACAATTTTATTATGATAGGAATGTGATGTATCCAAAGATATAAGTTGAACACTGTCGCCGGATTCAAATAAAGCTATATTTAAAATAGAACTGTCATCTGATTGTAAAATGTCTTCTGACGCTTCTTCTGGTGCTCCTTCTAGTGTGCCTTCTAGTGCTGCTTCTAGTGTGCCTTCTTGTGCTCCTTCTAGTGTGCCTTCTAGTGCTCCTTCTTGTGCGCCTGCCGGTGGTTCTATTTCTAATTCTTCTGAAAAAGTAGGTTCCGTTTGATCAGAACTAAATACTTCTCGCGAAGGTTCTAGTTGTGGCAAAGATATTTGTAAAGTATCTTCTTCTAATGGCTGTTGTGTAACAGGATTAATATTTTGGTGTGTATCCATTATTAATAATAAGAGATTAAAAAAATAAAATATATATAATTTATATAAATAATAATTCTAATAAATAGAAATTTTAAATATAAATATTTAAAAATAAATCATATTATATTATATATAATTTATATATGGCTCACATTAAGCAATTCGTATCCTCTCATAAAAGTGATGACGTGTTATATGAAGAATTAAGTAAGAATTTTAAAATAGTCAAAAACGATCACACCTTTATGCTAAGATATAAAAAAAATAAACAAAAAACAGAACTAGAAAGAAAAACACGAGGTATTATTTTAGATAAAGATACACGTGATATCATTTGCTATCCTCTTGAAGGTAAAATTTCTTTAGAAGACTTTAAAACAAAAGTAGACTGGAAAGATATTGTTATCGAAGAATCTATAGATGGAACATTAATAAATATGTATTATTATAATAAAAAATGGCGCATCTCAACAACGTCTACTCTGGATGGTAACTGTTTTTGGAATTCATCTAGATCGTTTAAAGATTTATTTTTAGAAACATTTAAACTATATAGTCCCACTATGAAACATTTACATACACATTATACCTATTCATTTATTTTATGTCATTCTGAATCTCGTAATGTGACATTATATAAAACACCAAGATTATATCATATACTTACACGTGATTTGAATACATATAATGAAATTAACTTAAATATTGGAATTCCCAAGCCTAAAATATTAAAATTAGATGATATAAATCACATACATTGTAATAACTACGACGATCTTTGGCATTACTGCTCTAAATTACCCTTTACACGAGAAGGTATCATGCTTTATAATAAAAAAAGACAGTTCAGAACTAAATTAAAGGGTAAAAAGCATATTATAGTTAAAAATATACGTGGTAATCATTCTAATATAACATATACACTATTAGATTGTATGCGGTCCTCTAAAAATAGTATAAAAAAATTATTACGGTATTATCCGGAATATACAGAACAACACAAAACTCTTGTTACAAAAATAGATTTAATTAAAAGTGAATTGTTACATATTTATACTGAAACAAAAAAATTAAAAAACAAACAATTTCGATATACTACAAAATATAAAAGAGCCATTAAAGAACTTCATAATCAATATATATATCTAATTAAAAATTATAAACCAAGTATTCATAAATATAAGCCGTGTATCAATGATAAAAAAGTAACTCACTTTGTATACAAGGAAATAAATATACCGTATATGGTATATTTATTATCAACTATTTAATAGTTATAACATACATAACATACATAACATACATAACGTAAATAATATATATATTTATTAAACATATAGATTATTTAAATGTTTTTATTCGTGTATCATAAATGAATGTTTAAATAAATGTTTAAATGCTTAGATTGTAAGGATTATTACGCAATTGTTGTATTAAATCAGTATTACCTCTACTGGAATTCATTTCCTCGCGTAATCTTGTACCTGTATTACGATATTGTTCTATATTATTACCTACATAATACATATTTGTTTTTGTAAAATCTCTATCATTTTTGTATAGACAGTCATTTTTACCAGTTGTTACATTTAAATTACTAACACCAGATGTTAATGACACATTACTAGTAGTTGGTTCACGACCCTCCAATGTTTCTTCACGACTTCCACTGGTTTTAAAATTATTTTTATCAAATAAGTTATAGCCACTTTTTTCATCACTTGATGCTGCGGGTCCTATATAATTATTATCAGAAGTTGTTTGTTTAATAGTTGTTTTAAGGACATCAGATGGATCATGAACATAGTTTTTTTTATCTTTAGATAACATATTACGGAATGTTTCTTCTTGTTCCAATGTTTCTCTTTGTGTTGGATTCATTTGTTGATTGTCTTTATCTTTCATAATTGATCTAAATACTTGTAAACCTACATTACCCATGTTATTATTTGCTTCTGTAGTTTCTTTAATTGTTTTCTTAAATAAATCCGTTATGGGTGTTATTAACGCTTTTACGGCTTTGGATACGTTAGTTGTGTGTGTTCGCAATTCAGTTACATTACGTTTAGTTATATCTAAAAAGAACGATTTTTTACCATGATCATCTGCTTCATTTTGACCGAGATATTCACCATTTAAATTACGTGCTTGATCTTTACAGTATGTTAATTTAGTTGATTTTTCAAAATTACCAGGAAGAATATTTGAATTGACACCATATTTAGCATTTCCCATAATATTACCTGAAAGTTTACGATTTGTATTTTTAATAATGATAGTAGAACGACCCGCCTCTCTAATAACCGCGCCTGTAGTTACTAATAAATCTTCATGACTTTGATTAAATGTTCTTTCTACTTTATTTTTAAATACTAAACCTTGTTTTCCTCGTTTACTTATAGAAACTTTGGGTGCTGCTACTCTTCCTTTGTATGTTAATTTAGGATTATCTAATGTACGCAATTGATCGACATTTTTAGGCATAACATAATCACGTGTATTACCTTGATGAAAACCTCCTGAACCTTCTGTGGTATAACCTTTGTTTAAACCTGGACCTACTCTAATTTGTTCAAACGGTCGTTCCCCGCTTATATATCTTGAACTGTTATATCTATGTTTTAAATCTGAATTATAAATGTTGGTTCCATTTACACTGCTTAAATTTTTAACAGGTTCAAACATATTTTTAGCTATTTCTTTATTTTTCATAAGATCGTCATCCGTCCCAGTCATCCAACCTAAATTGGCATGTTTTTGATCTAATCTCATATTTTGTTTGAGTCTACCGTTATAAAATGGCTGAAATGAAACACCTTGGTCGTTCGATCCTAATTCTTGTTGTGTAAGCGTAAGACCTGATAATTTAGATTTAAAATTAGTCTTGGTAGCATCTTGAACTGTGTCACTGGAGCCAGTGTTTTCTGGAACAGTATTTGAATTATTTATATTTGGACGTATATCTTGTGGTTTAGTTGTATCTGTTTCAAAATTTTCTTGAATGTATGAACTATCCAATATATTATTTTGTTTTATAAATTCTGCTGTTCTTTTTGCCATATCTGTATGTAAGACTTCATCATTATGACTATTCTTATTTAATAAAACCTTATTTGTTAAATATCCTATAACACCTACACTTCCAATTAATAATAAAGCGGCCATTTTATAATATCTATAATAATATGATATTATATTTTTTTTTTTTTAATAAATATTAATAGATAAATTAATAATAAAATTAATAATAAAATTAATATTTATAATGATAAGTATCTTTATATGTATACTAAATGATTGTATGGTATAAATCATAATGTATATACTATTATTACATGTTTATACAGCATTGTTACATGGAACATGATTATCTTTTTCATACAATCGAACAGATATATTATTGGCAAAAGGCATTTCTAAATTTTTTTGTGGATCTAAATACAAATGATCGATACGAAACGTTTCTTGACCTCGTAACGTACACGGTGGATTAGACAAACGCGTACTTTCAACAGGAATAAATGTTTCTTTTGCGTCAGTAAGATTAGAGTTTTTCATATTTCCACACTCGCTATTTGTACATTTATTAATAACACCCTGTCCACAAGGATATCCTTTATTACAAGAATTTCCACAAGATTCTAAATGCTTATGTTGAGCATCTTTTGTACGAGCAAGATTTAAATTTAATAACTCACTATGTGCGTCTATTTGACTATTAGCATCTGTAGATACACCGCTTTTCTGTGCTATAATGTTAGGCGAAACAGAATAAAAATCAGTTTCTAATATAGGAGATTTAAACATATGATATTTTCCTGGTCCTACAGATTGTTTATATGTATCTGCATATTCTTTTTTATCGTTATTTAATCTATTAAAACTCATAATAAATAAAGTATAATATAATATAATATAATATAATATATTAAATATTTATAATAATAATTTAAAAAAACAAATTTATTCATTAATTACAATTTCATCATATTCTATAATTTGAAAATCAGGTAAGTTAGTATTATCTTTTATATTTAATGTAGTTGAATCTATACCTCGTAATTTTGATTCTATATCAATAATATTTTTATGAGTCGTATTGACAACAGGTCCTCCCAGTAATCCAAATGTATGAAAAGCTAATTGATTATTTTGAAAATAATTTATATCCATAACATGCTGAATAACATTTTCAGATTCATTTAATTTACGCATATATGAATGTTTATGATTATTACTTCTATCATTTTTCATTATTCTTTATAGTATAATATATAAATATATTTTATATTATAATATATTTAAAATTATTATTGTAACTAACCCATAAATTGACGTTTATTTCTTTGATCTCTATTAGAATCTCTAACAATATTACGTGTATCCATGCCCCCTCTTTTCCATTGCTTGTTATTATCTTCAGTAATATAATGAATAGGATCTTGAATATTATTTTTAAGAGTTTTGATTTGAGGAACAAACCTATCTATAGTCACACCCGATAAATTATTTTTATTTCTTTTTTCGGAAGTTTGTTTTGAAAATATTAAAGCACTTTCTGCGTCTTGATTAAATGAACCTTTTGATTTAAGAGGTTCTGTTAATACTTCACGGGGATGTAATTGATGTATTTCTCTCGTATTCGTTAATGTTTTAGCATTTCGTACATCAGAATCTTTATCAATATTACATCCATCCATAGATATCCAGCCACAGCCATCTCTAAATTGAACGGTAGGATGAACAATACTTAATTGTCGTTGTTTATCAGCAGTACATTCACAAGAATTAAAATTACGTAGCGCATAATTTCCAACCTTTTCACTTGCCTTTTCAGAAACAGTTTTATAACCATCTGTTTGTGATAATCTTGTTAAATCATTCAATGAAAATTTTTTATTACTTGTTCTAACACAATTACTCATATTTAACTATATATTATATATATATATATTATATAATATTAATTTAAAAAAAAATATAATCTTAAATAAAATAAAAGTATATTTTTTTTAACACATTAATAATAGTCTATTTTAATACGTATAAACTTTAGTTTATTGAACGGTTAAACCAATAGGATCATAATTAATACGTTCAAAAGATTCTTCTAAACGATAAGTATCGGCTTTAGAAATAAATCCTCTTTTAACAAGTTCCGAACGATTTTCTATAGAGGTTCCATATGTATTTTTAGCAAATTTAGCAAAATCAGGAATACCCGTTTTATCAGGTAAAGGATACAAATTTAATAAAGTTTCTTTTTTATTTAAAGTATCGTGTACAGAAACAGCTTTATTTTTATTATTATCTAATTTATTATATGTATGTAAAATATTATCTGTAATTTCATTTTCATTCGAAGATAAATACGCTCCTTGATATTGTTTATTATCTTCGCCTATTAATTTATTTTGTAATGGGTTATTTACATCTGATTTAACTTCTTTTACAAACATTTTATTTTTTAATAAATCAGTTTCAAAAAATTCGGTGATACGATCTCTGTATACTGTAATATATATATATGTACTTATTGCTACAACAACAACAATCATCATAAAATATATATTTTTATATACAATACTTAAAATAACTGATATATATAAGGCAAATCGCATAATACTATTTATATTTTCTTTACAATTATATTTGGTAGATGGAAAAAATTGTAATAGATATTCTTTTTTAAATAAATCACTTATATTATTAACCCATACATCTTGATTAATTTTAAAATTATTTGGCATAATGAATATATATATTATATAATTATACTATATAATTATATAATCTTTATAAAAAGAAAATATAATTAAATATAAGAAAAATACACTTATATCTACATATGTTTTTTTTTTTCTAACATTTTTTTTTTTTCTTCTAATTTTTTTCGCAAACGTTCTCGCCTTTTTTCCAAACGTGATAATTGATTTATTTTGGAATGATTCACACGAGTATTTTTTTTATTTCCAACCATTTTTTTTAGAGCCTCTATATCTATATCACCAGACAATTTATTTAATACGTCTTTAGGTATATTTTGTGTTATATTTGATGGTAAATGATTTGTTACGGATGTAAATATTTTTTGCATATCTATATCTGATACATCGGTGCTATTAGCATCACCAGAATTCATTTGTAGATCATTCATAACACTATTTACTATATTTCCCATATTTCCTATATTTCCTATATTTCCCATATCTAAGGATGATAATAGGCTTTGAAACATCGATGTATTTTCGCCTTGTTCTTCATTAGTATTAACAGAACCCATAATATTTCCAAACATGCTCATTAATTGTGGTATATTAGTTAAATTTTCTAAATTTATATTTGATAATTTATCTTTTACAGTAGACATAATATTCGGTAAATCAATATTAGATTCGGATTGAACATTTTGTAAAATATCTATAATATGACCTAATAAGTATTCAAAATCTAAACTATTTATAATTTTATCAAAATTTGTTTGAAATTCATCATTATCTAATGTGCTAAGAACTTTATTAATATCATATTTATTATTAGTTATATTATTAAACATAACTAATACGTTTTTAACATCTTGTAGTATTAATTTTTTGTTAAGGTCTTCTGATGACAATTTTTTTTTTAAATTATCTATAATATTTTTAACTAATACAGCGACGCCAGTTGTATCAGATTCTAAACTAAATGTTCCATCTAGCAATGTCTGAATTAATTCTAAAGGATTCTCCATTTGTACGGATTCTATATCTATATCTTCCATAACATCTTTTACTAACTGCATTAAATGTTTACCAATAATATTTGATAAATCCGGTAATGTAAATGGATTAACTCCTTTATCCGTATCATCAAAATCATCTGAATCTTCTTTAGTATCATATGTTATAAGTTGTTTATTTGATAAATTATTTAAAATATTTATGACTATTCTTGATGTATTATTATCAATTATATTAGTATCTTTATAATTTTGTAATATATCTTTAATATTAATAGAATCACCATATTCTAAAGAATATAAATATAATGACTGTATATATTTCCATATTATTTGTTTATTTTCAGAAGTTATTTCACTATGATTCCAAATATAATTAAAATCTATATATTCTAACAAAACTAAATCTTTAGAAAATATAATTTCGTTTTTATTACTAATATCATTTCCCTTATGTTTATTATTTTTTATAAATTGTTGTAAATATTTACTATCTGTTAATGGTAACACATACCGTTCATCTATAGTTTCTTTTAATTCTTTAAACGTTTCTTTTATATTTTTTAATAATGCTCCTAAATTTTTATTAAAGGTTACAACACTTTTTTCTGACATTATATAATAGCTATAAGAATAATTATATTATTTATTAACGCAAATAATAAAATTATTTTTAATTATTTTTAATTATTTTAATTATTTTAATTTTCCATTTTACTACTTAATAGGATAAATATATTTAGATATTTCCATATATTTTCTATAGTTTCTTTATCCATAGATTTCCAGTAATGTCTTAATTTTATCATTACATTAAAAAGATGTTCATCATTTGAAGTATCTTTATTTTCAGAAGAATTATTAGTTTTATCTTTCACAAAATCGGTTAATAATATAAACTCTTCATTTTTAGCAATAATATGTTCTTTATATTGTAAACAATGTTTGTTAAACATATCTAATATTTTTCTTGGATTGGTTTTTTTAAGCAATAACAAAAAGGTTTTAAAATGAACAAAGTCTTGATCTTCGGGATACAGTTGACTTAATTTATCTATAAACTCTTCTATTAAATTCGTAAATGTACTTAAATACGACATAATAAATATATTAGTAATATATGTTTAAATAATATATTATTATTTATATTTAAATTTATATTTATATCTAGATCCTTTTAAATGGTTTTATTTCGTTTCTTTGACTCATCATACTTTCCATTCGTTCTTCTAAAGCACTTTTTTTAACAGATCGTGTATTATCTATTTTTTTTTCAGAAGAAGTTTTGGAATCATTTATAAATTCAAAAGAATGTTGTTGTGTAACAGATTCATCAATAAAACCGTAATTATCAGAGTAATGTCCTCCTAATTCATTACTATTTAAAAACATGGACTCATTTTGTTTAGAAAAAGGAACATCTGTTAAAGGAGGTAGTGATTTATTATTATTATTATTATTATTTTGTGAAGGTTTTCCATTTATATTCGGATTATAATCGGTGCCTTGATTAGTATTTGATATATTATTTTGATTTGTTGTAACAGTCTTATTTGTTATATTAAAGTATGTTATGATGGCTTCTTTACCAGCTATTATATTTTGTCCACGATTTAATAATGTAGGTAGCGTTTTAATATAAGAAGGTATGTTATTTTTTGGATCATCTACATTAATTTTAATAAGTGTTTGTAAAATATTATTTTCTTTTAATATTTTCCAAGTATCGATACAATCTTGACTTTGTGGTGAAAATAAAAATACAAGTTTATTAGCCATGTGTATAATGTATACTGTATAATGTATACTATATTTTTAAATATTAATTTAAATTTATTTAAATATAAATTTGATAAAATAAATATCATTATTATAATAATATTATACAACATGTCTATTACTATATTACCTAATACAAATGACTCTATAGATGATACATATTATATACATAATATGATAGAATTTTCTATTAAAGATATATCTTCATCTTTAGCAAATACGATAAGAAGAACTATTTTATCTAATATTCCAAGTGTTGCTTTTGATGATACTTGGAATGAACATGAAACAAAACGTTATATAAATATTACCAAAAATACTTCTGGATTACATAATGAGTTTTTCGCTCACAGATTGTCATTAATTCCTATTTATGTGTATAATGATAATACTCGAAGCGTTTTAAAAATTAATACGGGTTTCAATAAACAGACTCATACACGTGAATATACTTTTTATTCGGAAGATATTCCTACTTTTTTCATACATATTGATAAACAAGAAATAGAATCAAATACAGATGCTAAAAATAAATATGGCTTATTTGAAATGACAACAAATCATATTCAATATTCTCCGGAATATTCTTCAGACATAGATTGTTCAGAATATTTTCCATCTGATCTATATATTAATGAAGTGTTTAAAGAAAAACATTATGTTGTGTTAAATATGCTTAAATCAAATGAAGAAATAAGTGCATATTTATATCCTACTATCGGACTGGGTAAGGATAACGCCAGATATTGTAATGTTGGAACTGTATCTTTTAGATTTGAAGAAGATGATAGTAAATATGAACAAGTATTTACACAGACTATAGAATATGAAAATAAAGAACGTATAGAAAAACAAATACATCGTTTAACTGACGAAGAAATTGCTAATAAAAAAAAATCATTCATGTTATTAGATAAAGAAAGAGTATTTAAAACAGATATCTATAATGAACCAAATTCATTTATATTTAAGGTAGAATCTATAGGCATGTTACCTTCACATCAGATAGTATACGATGCGTTTACAATATGTTCATTACAATTACAAGATATTGTTCACTCTTTTAATTATTTCGAACAGTATGGAAACAATGTTATGTATAATGATTCACACCGTATGTTTAATGATAAAATACATATTGTTCATTCAATGGATACACTGTATGGTTATAAATTAATTATACAAAATGAAAATCACACGTTTGGTAATGTAATTAATCACTATATAGATACTTTATTTGTTAAAAATTATATGACCTCTACAACAATCGATATAAATACTTTAGATTCTATATCATTAATTGATATAGAAGCAAATGATTTACAAAGTTTTAAAGTTCCCTTTTTAGAGCAATGTGGTTATAAAATGCCCCACCCTTTAAATGAAGAAGTAGAATTTAAAATAAAAGTTCGTGATGATATACCTGATACAATTATTGATGAATTATACAATAAATATTCATTAGAATTAATACAATTATACAATATTAAACAAGGTTCAGAAGATCGCACTGTAACCTTAATTGATAAAAGAAAAATACTTGTTATATATAGCTTTATTAAAAGTATACTAACTATTAATAATATACTAACTATGTTATCCTCTCAATGGACATCAGAAACAACTTCATTTAAACACCCAATCCAAACAAGCAGTTTTAATATTATGGATTCTATAGAATTTCAAACATTGGGGCAATCTAAAGTAGCATCTACAGATATAGAAACACCTGTTTCTGTTGAGTTGATGGAGACGGGCGGCTCCGTGAAACGCCGCAAGTCCGACGGCATGCGCTTCAAATAAGGGCGGCGCAAACTAAAAGCGTGCGATTACATTTATACAACGCTGATATCCATATACATTTTATTTTATTTTTTATATTTTTTTTTATATAGTGCGTAAATAATTAGATTATGAATACATATTTATAATATATATTATAATGACGGATCATTATCATGTATTATTAGATTTTAAAAAAACCTATACAAGTAAATTTATTCAAAGTATTCGACCCCGTGTATTAAGTATTATAAACGATTCATATGCTAATGCTAAACAAAAAAAAACACAAAGCAAAGATTCTAAATCAATATTACAGTATTTTCAAGATAATTTAAAAGACATTAAAGAATGGGATAATAATAAAATTACTAAAGAAATATCCAATATTTGTGCTGTAAATAATATATATTGGTTAGATGAATTAATCAAAGCAATATTTATTGCTAATTACAAAATTATCAATATTATTCACGATTCGCATCCTGATTCAAATGTCCATATTAATATTGAAATACCTAATACAAAATTATTTATTCACACTATTTATATTAATATTTGTCGTGAACTGTGGAAAAATCCCTATTTACAATATGATGGATATTCAAATAAACAAACCATACAAGATAATAATACAAAATTAAATGATTTAATTATAAAAATTATTAAACAAACGATTGAAATATTTTTACCTATACAACAACCATTATCGAATCTTACTGATAACATTAAAGTTATAGATAAAGATTCCGTAGAAAAATATAAGCATCAAGTACAACAAGAAAAGGCAGCAGAAGAACGAGCAGCAGCAGAAGAACGAGCAGCAGCAGAAGAACGAGCAGCAGCAGAAGAACGAGCAGCAGCAGAAGAACGAGCAGCAGCAGAAGAACGAGCAGCAGCAGAGGCAGCAGCAGAAGAACGAGCAGCAGCAGAGGCAGCAGCCGAAGCACAAACCGCAGCCGAAGCACAAACCGCAGCCGAAGCCAAACTAGCAGTTGAAGAAGTAACCGAACAAACAATCGATGTAACCAAACAAAAAGTAGAAGATACAAAATTAGTTAAAGAACAAGAAAAAACACAAACAACAGAAAATATTATAGATCAATTAAATAATCAGTTACAATCTATAGAAAAAAAACAAGAACAACATGAATTATGTAACGTTTTAGATGAAAGTGTATTAGTAAGTCAAGATATAAAGGGTCAAATGGATATACTTTCTAATGAAATGATAGATATACTTGGTCAAATACAAGAAAACGATACAACAGATATTAAAACAGTAGTATTACAAAATCAAAATAAAGACAAACGTATAAATATACAAAAAACGAATATAGATCATATCTATAATGACGATTCGGATGTATCCGATGAAGAAGTCATATTTTTTAATGATGCTAAATTATTTTAAATAAATGATACGTTTAAAAATATTTATTTTTAATATTTATTATACTATATAGTATATAATGCTTAGTTTTTATCTTGTAGGTATTTTTTCGATTATTCTTAGTTTATTAGTCTCTGTATTATTTTACATCAATAAAAATATTAAAACATTTATAGATATAGAAAATAACAATATCAAATCCTATTTACAATTATTTGGTGTATTATTTGGTATAACGTTTGTATTACTTTTAATATTTACTCTAAGCAAAACATTACCAAGTCAGTCTTTACCAACGGTATATACCGGTGAACCAGATTTTTAAAATACACTTACATTTACTTTAATTTACTTTAATTTATTTAAATTAAAGTATATTTAAACATTAAACAATAAATAATATATATACTATTTATTAGTTACACATATGAAGTTTGGTATAATAGGTAATGGATTTGTAGGTAATGCTACCAGTTTATTATCGTGTGCCGACAATGAATGTATAATATATGATATTGATCCTTCTAAATGTAATCCTTTGAATACTACTTTAAACGATATATATACTTGTGATATTATTTTTATAGCTACTCCTACACCTATGGAAAAAAATGGACGTTGTCATACAAATATTATTACTAATATAATCAATGATATGAGCAATCATATTAATCTAAATCATTCTATAATTGTTTTGCGTTCTACTGTACCACCTGGATTAAGTGATACATTAGGATGTTATTTTATGCCTGAATTTTTAACAGAAAAAAAATACAAAGACGATTTCATTCATAATACTCATTGGGTATTTGGTCTTAAAGATGAACTCATACATACTTCTCAAAATAAAAAATATAAAATGCTTATACACAATTTATTTAATAATGCGTATATCAATAACAAAATTATGTACAATAATATTCATTTTATACCTAATAAAGATGCTGAAATGGTTAAATTATTCCGTAATACATTTTTATCTACTAAAGTATCTTTTTGTAATGAAATACATGAATTTTGTAATAAAAAACAAATAAATTATAACAATGTTGTTACATATGCTACGTTAGACAGTCGTATAACAGATAGCCATACTAGTGTTCCGGGTCATGATGGTAAACACGGGTTTGGTGGAACTTGTTTCCCTAAAGATTGTAATAATTTACAATATGAAATGAATAAAGTAGGTATGAAATCGTATATCATATCTAATGTATTAAAAAGAAATACTGAAAAGGACCGGCCCGAACAAGACTGGACATTACAAACAAAACGTGCTGTTATTTAATACGTGAACCTTATGTTTTTTTAACATTAATTTGAACTTTACCTTTTTTATTTAATTGCGTTAATGAATCTTCTGCTTGATCACTATGGTTAGGATTATAATTATCAACATGGTATTTCCAGAACCGCGAATCTCCAATCCTAAAATCTTCATGCATCTCTGCTTTGTAATAAAATATTTGATCTTCTAGTCTATTACTTTTAGCATTATTATTAATAACAAGACATTCATAGTTTTCTGTACACGCATCCATAACTTGACAAAACATATCAAAAGTTGGAAACATTCCAGCAAATTGTTCATATAAACGTTTACGATTAGAAACATAATTTTCACGTAAAATAAACACATAATCGATGTTTGTTCGTAAACTGGGTGGAATACCTAAAGCATATTGCATCGTAATAATAAACATTATTTTATAATGGCGCCCATTCATAAATACACTCCGAATAGATTTACTTTTTACCCATGAATTATCATATAAACAATCATCTAATATTAAAAAGAATCTTGGATCTATAGTAGAATTACCTCTTTCTGCTACTTCGCCTTTTATTTTATTGATAATTTTTTTCTGTCGTTTTAATACATTAGCAACTATTTCAGGTTTATATTCATTATGAATAAAAATACTAGGCATCATTGTAGAATAAAAGGCGTTTGCCCCTTCTGTACCAGATATAACGGTTCCTACAGGAATATTTTTATTATAATACAATAAATCTTTAACTAATATACTTTTACCGGTATCACGCTTACCGATAAATACAACTACTTTATCATTATCTATACTTCGCATATCAAATTTTTTTATTTTAAATTCCATATAGTATTATATACACACATTAAGATTTTCCTAGTTCTTACGCATTGTTAAATTTATTTTTTTATTAAAAATATATTAGTTTAATTACTACAATAAAATTACTTTAGTATATTAATTTTAATGTATTCTATATTTCAATTAAAAGAATATAAAACTATACAAAAATATAAATTAACAAAATCGATTAAAAAATTTTATCATTCTCATAATACATCTTTTTTTAATGTTTTATTTACTTTATTTTCAGATACAAAATTAGAACAAAAAACGTTTAATAATAATAAGCAAATTGTTAAACTGTTACAACATATTAAAGATATAGATGTTAATGGTAAAATATTTAAATCCGTGATTCGATACAATCGTAAACAGTTTATTCAAAATATTTTTATAAAAGAATGTTTTATCGTCGACATGTATTCTTTATTAATCGAAAGAAATACAAAACAAAATATATATAAACGATATGTCTTAGCCAATAGTATGTATAATGTAAATAATTTTAGCACAATAGAACTCTTCTGTACATATTTAACTTCTAAATTAGTAGAAAAAAAAATCTCACCTCATTTTCCTTTTTTTTATGGCTTTGTACAAACTATCTTAGATAAACATACCACAAATATTACAGAAGAATATGATGAAGACGTTATACGTAGTATTAAAAAAGATCCCTATAATCCTATAGAATTTAAAATTATTAAAAAAAAAACAAATGTATATTTAGAAACATATCATACGCCTATTTTATTAATTGCTACAGAGAAATTAGATGGCGACTTATTAAATTATTGTAATGACAAAGAAGATAATGGCGATACTATAGAACGCGAAGAGTGGTTATCGTACATATTTCAAATTATCGCCGCCTTAACAATTATACAAAAATATTTTAATATGTGTCATAATGATTTACATTTTTCCAATATAATGTTTTCATATACAAAAGAAAAGTATATATATTACACATATAAGCATAAATATTATAAAGTTCCTACCTATAATAAAATATTAAAAATTATAGATTGGGGGCGCTCATCATATAATTTTAATAATTTTGAAGGAAAAAATAATGTATATAATGCTTTGGGACCGACATTTGGTCAATATGTCTATAATCGCATTAATCTTAAAAATTATAAACCGATACCTTTTAATTCATCTATAGATATGGCCCTTTTCGCATCTAACCTTTTACAAGAAGAAACCTTTCCCAAAAAAGGAAAGTTATATTCATATATCACAAATATACTAAAGGATAAAAAAGGTAACTCATTTTTTCATAATGAATTTGATTTTAACTTTTATATAGATTCAGCTAAATATGCTTCAAAGGGTATTCCTCATAAACAAATTGAACATAAAATATTTAAAGACTTTATGATAAACAAACGAAGATTTAAAACATATCAACACTCTACTACATGTACGCTATACGACTTAAACTAATAATAGTATAAAAATCTATATATACAAATGTATATATAGATATTTAGATATGTTCCTATGTAGAACGATTTGTTAACTGGGCTATGATTATACTTAATTAATTATTAATTAATTGTTAATTTTTTAGCTTTATTTAATTCTTCTACTAAATTTACAGGTTCGACAACGTGTGAGGATTCCGAAGATTTTGTTTGTTGTCGATTTAACCATGGATCTTCCGCTTCTAATACATCGGCAAGTTCTTTTACCTGATCTTTGTTTTTTTCAAGTTCTGCTAATTCAGCTTGTTTTTGTTCTACTTCTAAATTATTTTTTTCTATTAAATCGCGTTTACGAGTATTAAATATTTCTTCACGCTCGTCCATGTTTTCTTTGTATTTAGACATTAGGGTATTTAATTCATCATTCAAATAATTTTCTTTTTCAATAGTTTGAGGTTCAGGGTCCCACGGTAACCAAAATCCCACTTGACCTACAAATACATTAAAATTAGGATCCGATTTTTGTAAACGCTTGGCTCTCATTTCCGCTTCTTGTATTGTGTCATATGTTCCTCGAACTTTAAGACCTCGTACACTTGTTTTGAAATTATTTTTTTCTGTAAATTGTTTGTTTAAATGTTGCTCTTCATTAAATAGATAATCTTTATATTTAGATAATATGTCTGTTTCTTCTAAATTATATTCGGTAGCTATAGATTGTAAAAAATTATGGACTTTAAACATTTCTTTGTCTTTTAATACATTTTCAGGTGAAATGAATGATAGGCACACATAGTTTTGTCCTCTTATTTCTTTATCAGCTTCTAAATAATCCTCACTTAATTCCATATTTATGTATATATATATACATTTATCTTTAAATATATATGTTCTGTTGAGTATTTATTATTTATTTATTATTTATTTATTATTTATTTATTATTTATTTATTTTTTTTATCCTGCTTTTAAAAAAATTTTCTTTTTATATAGTATAAAAAAATATGCCTGGAGATACGTTAAATAGATTACAGACTTCTTTCGACATTCAAGAAATTCTTAAACGTGCCGTCAAATATTTAATTGAAGGTGGTTCCGTTGCTTTTGTCGCTTGGGCTATCCCAAAAAGCAGATTACGCAGTGAAGAAATTGTCATCATTGCGTTAGTCGCAGCATGCGTATTCGCTATCTTAGATATGTTTGCCCCAAGTATTGGCAACGCCGCAAGACAGGGTGCTGGCTTCGGTATTGGCGCTAACCTTGTTGGTTTCCCACGCTAAATACAATGATAACATATAAACATATCAATAAACATATAAAACTCTTTTATTCAAAATAAGTATATACATAATTGTTTTACATATATATTTATTTTAAAATCTATATAGTTTTAATATATTGCCACCGTAAATCCTTACATATACTTTTCCATATTTTATCTTGTTCCGCTAGTTTTTCTCTCGATTTTAAAAGAGTAAAATACTCTAGATATTCATCCATTTCTAATAATTGTAAACATTTATATAGAACATAAGAATAAGATAAAAAATTACTTCTGTTATTGGGACAATATTTCATCCAAGGATTTTGAATTTCTTTAAACATAGAACGTAATTTCATTTCAATTTCTCGAGTAATAATAGGGGCAGGTGTTCCGGTTAAACGATTAATAATATGTGGAACGTGTTCATAATATTTATTTAGTTTTAATTTTTTTAAAATACTTCGTAATTTAGATATACTTATATTATCTATAGATATATAGGATTCTTTTTTTATTTCCTCAATGATACGATCATATACATTTTTAGGAATATCTGTTGTTTCTTTGGCTTGAAACTGGGCTAACCATTCATTAAAATGATTAATTCTTTTGTAAGCAAAATAACTCATTTCTCTTGGTGGTTGTTTATAAGACGGTTTATTAATAGAAATTAATACTTTTTCTTGTACACCACATCCTGGACATACCATAATACCATCTGTTTGATATAGTATTTTTTCTCGGTTGCAATCATAACAAACATTTTTGATATTATTATTGTCATTATTGAAATCTTTATTATTAAACGTTTGTTTATCTAAAGTTGTATCTTCTTTTTTATTAAAATACTGTAATACATTATTACTTTTTAATTCTATTTTTTGTGTAGTCGTTTTATGTGTACAAATACTAAATAAATCTTCTACATTGTCTAATAAATATTCATGTAAAGAAGAAAAGTTTTTTTTAGTGTCTATTGTCTGATTTATTTTTTTTTTTTTGTCTATAAGAGATAATTTTATTTCTAATTCTTTAGCAGTTAATGTTGTATGATCATCAGAAAAAGATTGTATTTTTTTTTCTATAGATTGTAATTCTTTTTGTAATATCGATATTTTTTCGTGATCTTTTTTAATTGTGCCTAATTGTTGTGTATGATTTTTTTTAGACTGTATTTTTGAACGTGTTTTTTTTCGTAACGAACGTTTTTTATCTTTCATTATAATATAGTATCTATAGATCTTTAAATATTTTTATATACAGTTTATATTTATTTTTATTTAATTTAGTATTATTTTTAAAAAAAAAATCTTTTTATATAGTATAAAAATATGGGAGGAGGATTAATGCAGTTAGTCGCTTATGGCGCACAAGATATTTATTTGACCGGAAATCCACAGATTACTTTCTTCAAAGTTGTCTACAGACGCCACACCAACTTTTCCATGGAATCCATCGAACAAACCTTCAACGGCACCCCGGCCCATTGCGCCAGAGTTTCGTGCACTATCTCCAGAAATGGTGATCTTGTCCACAAAATGCACCTTCGTTTTGCAAACGCTGGAGGCGGCGCTGACTGCGTCTGCGAGGCCAGTGGTATCCGTGTAGGTTGCAACGTTCCTTGCACACCTATTCCATTAGTAAATGACGACAGTACGTCCACTGATACTACAAGTTCAAATGCCAATGATCTCATCAAAAGTGTTGAAGTTGAAATCGGGGGCCAACGTATCGATAAACACTATGGTGATTGGCTTAACATCTGGGCTCAGCTTACTACTGATGTAAGTAAAAATGACGGTTTACGTGCTATGTTAGATCTTGACACTGGTGATTTCTCCTACGTTCCTCTTCGTTTCTGGTTTAACAGAAACCCTGGTCTTGCTCTTCCACTTATTGCCCTTCAATACCACGAAGTCAAACTCAACATTGAGTTCGCGGGTGATGGTGACGGTCTTACCTCATGCGGAGGCACATGCGAAGTTACACCCTCATCATCGAAGGTTACTCTTGGCAAAACTAAACTTTACGTTGATTACATCTACTTAGATACTGATGAACGCAGACGTTTCGCTCAAGTTAGCCACGAATACCTTATCGAACAGCTCCAGTTTACCGGTTCTAAATCACTTAACCTCTCAGGTGATAACACACAAGTTAGCGTTTCTGAAAGACTTAACTTTAACCACCCAGTTAAAGAACTTGTCTGGAGAGCAACTGGTCTTATGGACAAGACTGGGGCGAACATGGAGCTGCAAGACACGGGGCAGACCGATGATTTTGACGATCAAACTCATGTATGCGCTTACGGTCAATGGTCCGACATTACCCTCCAACTTAACGGACACGAACGTTTCACACCCAGACACAGTGAATATTTCCGTCTCGTCCAGCCATACGAACACCACACTCAAGTTCCAGTTACCAGTGGTATCCACGTTTACTCCTTCGCCCTCAAACCAGAAGAACACCAACCTTCTGGAACCTGTAATTTCTCAAGAATTGACAATGCTGTTCTTAAACTTAGCGGCAGCAACAAATGGGCGAACGCAGCTAGCGGCGCAGAAGCAGGTGGTGTCGCTATTACCCCCATTCTTAACATCTACGCTGTAAACTACAACGTCCTCCGTATCATGAGTGGTATGGGTGGTCTCGCATACTCTAACTAAATTTATTCAACTAATAAATTTTAAAGTTTGTGTTATTTTAGTTATTTAATTAATTTTTTTTTATATTATATAGATATTTATAGATTTAACTATTTTATAAATATGTAGATGACGATATTTTTATTAATTTTTGTTTATTTTTATTAATTTTTGTTTATTTTTATTTAATTTTATTTAATTTAGTATTATTTTTAAAAAAAAATTCTTTTTATATAGTATAAAAATATGGGAGGAGGATTAATGCAGTTAGTCGCTTATGGCGCACAAGATATTTACTTGACCGGAAATCCACAGATTACTTTTTTCAAAGTTGTCTACAGACGCCACACCAACTTTTCCATGGAATCCATCGAACAAACCTTCAACGGAACCGCCACCGCTTGCTCTAGAGTTACCGCCACTATCTCCAGAAACGGTGATCTTGTCCACAAAATGTACATTCGTGTAGTTAACGGACACAAGAACTCAGATTGTGATTGCTCTTCTAAAAGCATTGTAGTTGGAAGTTGCGCTGGCCCAACTTGCCCTATTCCAGTTGTTCCAGATTCTAGATATGGTGTAGATGACACCAGTGTATGCGCGAATGATATTATAGATAGTATCGAAATTGAAATCGGAGGTCAAAAAATTGACAAACACTACGGAGATTGGCTTAATATCTGGACGGAATTAACCACTCCAGCAAGTAAATCCGCAGGAACAGAAGAATTATTAAATCTTGGAAAAGGTAAATACTCCTATGTTCCCCTACAGTTTTGGTTTAACAGAAACCCAGGTCTTGCTCTTCCTCTTATTGCTCTTCAATACCACGAAGTTAAAGTTAACATTGAATTTTCTAAAGCTGCTTCCACTGAAATGACGTGCGGTGGCGGTCGTTGCGAAAAAACACCCAAAGTCAACGCTTGGACCAGTGCTAAACTTTTCGTTGATTACATCTACTTAGATACTGATGAACGCAGACGTTTCGCTCAAGTCAGCCACGAATACCTTATTGAACAGCTTCAATACACCGGTGCTGAAACCATCCCAGCAGCAAGTAAATCGAAATCGGTTAGACTTAACTTTAACCACCCAGTTAAAGAACTTATCTGGCGTGCCACTGGTATGTCCGACCAAACACTTGCTAATTTAGAAAGAACTGGCCCAAGTGGTCAAAATGAAATTGTTGGTTACACAACTCGATTTGTAGAAACTGCAAAATTCAATACCGCGACGGGCATCGGCACCAACATATCAATAGGGGCTTTGTTAACGGACCACATCTCTGCTCCAACATGGGGTGGTATAGTTATAGCGATTGAGACTGCCGCTGGTGCGCCTATTAGTGCTGTCGCCGCGTTGACCGATCTTATCACAATTAGGTTTACCGGTGAAGTAAACTTGGCGGCGACGCAGACTCCGCTCGCGGGGAGCGACACCTTGTATGTTGGCCTCGAAAATACCGCTGCGCCAGCAGTAGCGACGGGCGGCGCTACCGTCGGGGGCACCCTCTCAACAGCATACAAAAAACTTTCTTTTCCAGTCTATAAATACAACCAAAATCACGCCGGCATAACCGTTGACCAGTCAGGTATCGGTGGTGTTAACACCAACTCGCTGGCGGCCAACGTTTGTGCTTCCGCTCAATGGTCTGACGTTACCCTTCAACTTAACGGCCACGAACGTTTCGCGCCAAGACACAGTGAGTATTTCCGTCTCGTCCAGCCTCTTCAACATCACACCGCTATCCCAGTTAAGAGTGGTATTCACGTCTACTCCTTCGCCCTCAAACCAGAAGAACACCAACCTTCCGGAACCTGCAATTTCTCAAGAATTGACAACGCTGTTCTTAAACTTAACGGCAAATCTGTCATGACTGCTGTGGCTGGAGAAAGCGGAACGATGGCCAACGCCGTTCTTAAGGTTTACGCTGTCAACTACAACGTCCTTCGTATCATGAGTGGTATGGGTGGTCTCGCATACTCTAACTAAGCTTATTATTGCGATTGTGTATACATTTTAACATATTTTATACAATTTTTATAGATTGTTATAGATGTTTATAGATGTTTATATATGTTTATAATTTAACTAATATTTAATTTAATATTACTATTAGTTTAATTAATTTTTATTTTCTGTAGTATATTATATATATATCTACTATACTATATGGGTGGAGGATTATTACAATTAATTACTATAGGGGCACAGGATGTATACATTACTGGTGATCCCCAGATTACCTTTTTTAAATTAGTGTATAGAAGACATACTAATTTTGCTTTAGAATCAAGATTACAGCAATCTAATTTAGAAATTAGTTCAGAAAGAACCGTTACTATAGATATTAAACGTGAAGCGGATTTAATTAATCATATGTATTTACGAATTGAAAATCCAATTTCTACGGATACAAATTATAGTAAAACAATTGCTAAAACATTATTAACTAATGTAGTCAATCAAAATTTACACGTTATTGATGCTTCGGCCTTTGATGTAAACATGGACATTATGATTACTGCTGGTGTCAAAAATACTACCAATAGTACAACTCCCTTTTCTGCTTTTAGAACAACGATTACTAATATAGATTATGCGAATAATATATTAACGGTTACGGGCAAATATCCCGTTATTAAAGACAACAGTTTTGTTGCTTCGGCAGGAACATTTAACACAGCTTATAAATTTCATATGGGTTTTATATTACAAGCAGCAGGAACATCCATCTCAGCTGGAACAGCATGTCCTTTTGAAGTCGTGGAGGTAAAAGGTTGGGATGCTAATAGCGATAATGTTGGTTCGAATGACGCCAGTTGGTTTGCCGATAATGATATATATAATCAAGTAAGTGGTGTTCGCGGTATTATTAATGATACGCTTCGTGATAACACGGTTGAAAAAGTATTACAGCTTGTTTTTGTGAACGGCGCTTCGACCCTGGCAATTCTTCCCGGAGATATTCTTTATGTAGGCACATCTCTTGCGGCGGCAACATTTATTGGTGAATCTTTAATGACTCAAGCCAACGATACACCCACCAATGGCGAACGTTTACATATGCGCATTATTAAGCAAACTGCAGATATTGTTCCTGCAACTGATACATTCAAATTTGCTGTAAGTTCCATATCAGGAGCAACGACATCGTCCCATGCTGTCGACGCTATTGCTATTCCTACTGCTTGCTTTACTGCCGCACCTACCATTACAACTCTGGATTATGTCAAGACTCGTTACGATGTCATCCTTGAAGGGAGTGGTGCACTTACTAATTGCTGGTCATCGACTGATGGTACCTATGATACGTGCTGTCGTGATAACATTACTGGATACAATATGATTGAATGGGCAAGATTAGATATAGGGGGCGATAAAGTTGATTTAATGCACGGCGATGTAATGGATATGTGGTCTGAATTAAATATAACCAATGGTAATAAAAAACAATTTGATTTAATGGCTGATATAGAAGATAGTAAATATTCCTATTTACCCCTTTATTTTTGGTTTAATAAAACACCTGGTTTAGCACTTCCCTTAATCGCATTACAATACAATCATGTAGAATTAGTAATTAAATGGTCTAGTAACTTGGCAATTAAAGACCAAGTAGCCAAATTATATGTTGATTATGTCTTTTTAGATTCTGCTGAAAGAAGACGGTTTGCTCAAAGTCCTCACGAATATCTTATTGAAACATGGGATCACCATGAACAGCAAAATCTTAAAACTTCGGATACTGTACGATTTTATTTTAATCATCCTATTAAGGAAATTATGTGGAGAGCAAAATTACCCAATAACAACTACTGTAGTTGGGATGAAATTAAACTTAAATTTAATAATAATGATCGTATATCCGAACGTCATGGAGATTATTTTATGCGTGTCCAACCTTATTATCATCATAGTTCTATTCCTTCAAAAAAAAGTGGTATTCACGTATATTCGTTTGCTCTTAAACCAGAAGAACACCAACCTTCAGGAACGTGTAATTTTTCTAGATTAGATGATACAACATTAACCTTAAATACTGCTATAAGTATGGATGGTCGAACCACTTTAGATTTTACCAATCTTAATGTAAAATTAAATATTTATTCGATTGGTTACAATATACTTAGAATAAGTAGTGGTATGGGCGGTTTAGCATTTGCTAATTAACTTTTCTATATTTTTTTTATTAAATTTGATATATAAAAATACAATATTTTTATATATAAAAAATGATTATTTCTATACAAAATAAAACATATACGTTTACAAAAAAACCGTATGAATCGGAAGATATCTTTTACAATCGAATATGGTTTATTGCTTCACAGGAACCGAACACACAAAAAGAACTAGAAAAATACATACATTATTCGCATATATGGGTTAACATTACATATAATCATTTAACATATGATAAACTGATTATGGATAATATAGAAAAATATAGTAAAAACGTACATAAAGAATATGTATTTTAACTATGAGTACAAATAGGATAATATAGACTTTGTAGGTATCATATATCATATATAATTATTGTTTAGATGTTTCATAGTTTTTTTTATTAAATCGTGGTGTTATATATTGTATATCGGGGGATAACTGTAAGGTTTGATCATAATGTTTTTTTATAAATTCTAATAATCGTTTACCTGAAGGAACAATGCCATAATTATCAAGAATATATTTACGAGGTGTATATGTAGCGTTGTTGCTTATTATTTTTTGTAATTGACTGGAAAAATCATCTATATTATTAAACAATTCTCCTGTTTGTTTATTTATATATTTCCAGCCTCCTAATATATTTTTATTAAGTAAAACAGGCAAATTAATCGACATGGCTTCTGTAATAACTCTTGGAGAAGCATCGTATATATTAGGAACAAATAAAAATTTACTTTCTTGATATTTTTGTTTCATTTCATTCCAGGGTATTTTTTCGGTCATATCTATATGTTTCATACATACCGGTGGTATATCACAACCCATTCTTCCAACTAATAATCCTTTTAATTTAAAAGTATGACACATTATATATAGACATTCTGTAGCTAATTTCCAATTTTTATTATATGTTACCCAATCATTAGGACATTTTTTTTCTTTTGCATCATATTTGTGACATATATATATAAAATCGTATTTTTTTTTAACTGTATGACTGGGTTGTAATAGATTTACATCTACAAAATCAGATTCTGATATTAATGCTTGGGGTATGTGAAGAGGAAAATAATTTTGTGGATCTTTAAAACAATGTAACCATCCTTGTAATTTATTTTTATAATCAAACTTCCATGACGCATGATTCGGGTCATGATATGCATCTAAAGGATTTGAAATAATATTAGGAAATTCTAAATAACTGGTCATGCCAAGAAACACCATTTTATCATGATAGGTATCATAGTTTTTTTTATCTGAAACCGACATAGGAGCTACAACAAATGCCACATTAATTTTGTTTCCGTTATTATCATAAACATTTACAATGTTATCTTTAAAATCAGGTATATTGTTAGTCATATTTGTCATATATTCATGAGTTAATAATGTATATTTACGTACGTAACTATATATTACTATTATTATAAATAATAATAAAATAAATAATTTTACATGAAGTGATGGTTTTATCATCTATAATATAGTATAATATTTTATATTGTATTATATATTAAATTAAATTTAAATTAGTTTAGTTTGTAACAAATAAAATAATGTTTTTAACAAGTAACCAATAAGTAGTTAATCCTAATAAAATAAATATACATAATTTAATATATACTAAACTTAGTATTTTATTTTCTTTAGGATTATTTACAAACATTAATAAGTTTACTACTATTAAAATAGTCGCCATTTTAATAATATCGTTAAACATATCTACATAATCATTTTCTGACATAATTTTATATAAAGATTGTTTATTCATTATAGTAGTTATAGTATTATAATATATATTATTTTTTTTATTTCATACAAATAAAATAAAAATAAAAAAAATTAAAAAAATATCTTATAAAACTATAAGTTTAAAAAATAAAAAAAAAGTATATTATTTAATATATAATGAATCGGATTATTAAAATTTTATTAGTATCAGCCGTAGTAGGTGGAGTGTCTTATTTATGTTTAGAAATATATAAATTACGCAATAAAATAAAAGTTCTTACGTTACAAATACAAACTCTTGAAACGTTTAAAGGTTCTCATTCTAATAAATCTATAGATATATCAACACCAGAAGAGATAGATGTTAATATTACTAATAATATACAAAAAAGTCATTCATTAGAATCTACTGTTCATTCAGATACTATGATTGAACAAGAAATATTGGAATATGAACAAGAATTACAGCAAGTCGATCAACTCATTCAATCCATGCAACATCCATCGTCTTTAGAAGAAGTTAATAATATTTCGGAAACCATCCCTGTTCTAACAGAACAAGAAACTATAGATTTTTCTAATATAGAACAGCAAATTACAGAATTAAACCAACAACATACACAAGAAGCAGACGCAGCACAAGCAGCAGCAGCAGCACAAGCAGCAGCACAAGCAGCAGCACAAGCAGCAGACGCAACATTGGCCTTCGCAGCCGCCATTTCGTTGCCTGAAGTAGAAAAAGATGACACAGAACCAGAAGAAACTCAAGCGTCGGAGCCAGTAAAACAAATACCTACATTAATAGATAATGAAGCACTTATTCAATCATATATTACACAATATAATAAGAATGAACTTAAAGATTTATGTGGCAATCATAAAATATCTAAAAAAGGAACTAAAAATGATTTAGTTCAGCGTTTATTAAAACATAATATACTAGCACAACTCGTCAATCAAAAAGATACTGACAGTGTTGAAGATACTGTAGATGAGGAGCCACCAACTGTAGAATCTAATATGAATGTACTTACACACGATACACCTACAACAGTTGTCGTTGATGAAATAACACAAAAATTAAATGACATGGAGATGATGCAGCGAGATATTAAACAAAATTTAGATCCTTCAAGTGTGTTGTTTAAATTACAATCATACAATAATGACCAATCGAGTTCTAAAGAAGAACAGCGACATTTGTATTAAATCACACCTATACACATTATATTATACTTTTATTTACAATTTACTTTTCAAAAATAAAAATATAATATATATATAATATATATAACGTAGTAATATGTCTGTTAAAAGAGTTACTGATAGTAATAATAAATATCATAGTTGCCCTGCTCTTATGTCTGATGGAAGACAATTTACCGATTACAGAGCTATACGCCGTATTAATAATTTACTTGGTTTTAATAATCAAATAAAAAAAGATTATAGTTATCGTGAATTTTTAATTCACAATGCGAATAAATTAATGGAACATAACAGAAATATATCCATACAAAATAATATTTGCGAACAATATTCAGAAGTGGACGCGGAGTCGTGTTTATCGAGTATTTCCTATTCTTCTAAGCCTTCTGAAAATGATTGCTTAGAGGGTGTAGAAGATGATGGTTATTTAAAATTTTAATTATAGAATATAAACATTATTGTTAATTAAATTTGATTATACAAATACAGAATACGTCCATATTATATGTATTTATACAATGAAATTTATTAAAGATCCTATCTACTCAGAATATTTACATTTTGATGATTTAATGTTACCCTTTATAGATAATCATGCGTTTAAGCGCTTGCGTAATATTAAACAACTTGGTAGTTTATATGAAGTATTTCCAAGTGCGACTCATAGCCGCTTTGAACATTCATTGGGTGTAGCATACTTGGGAGAATCGTTTATTCAACAATTATATACTAACTCTAGTATGCCTATTTATTCAAAAAAAAATATTATTCAATGTGTAAAATTAGCTGGTTTATATCACGATTTAGGACATGGGCCCTTTTCACATGTGTTTGATCATCATGTATTATCTAAATTATGTCCTAATAATCCTTATAAAGATCATGAATCACGTTCTTGTTTATTAGTCGAACATATATTTACTAATTTAACCGAACACACGCAATTACCCCCTTCGCTTGCGGATATGCATATAACTGGTTATGATATTGATATGATTAAAAATATGATACGACCTACACACGATGAAGATATATATTATAATTCAATTATAGCAAATAATGTTAATTCAATTGATGTCGATAAAATTGATTATTTACGACGCGACGCCTACCATATCGGGTTTGATATTCAATTTAATTATAAACGAATTATGAATAAAGTTAAATTAATCGATAGACAGATTGTATACAATAGTCAAGTATGTAATGATATATTCGATATGTATTATACGCGTTATAAATTACATAGAGAAATTTATAACCATATTAAAGTTAAATCTGTTGAATTAATGATTGCTGATATTTTATTACACAGCAATGATATATATAATTACTGCTCTCGTTTAGATAATATAGATTTTCTTGAATTAACAGATACTATTATAGAAAATATTCGCTACACAAAAGAATCATCTCCTGAAATTGCTAAAAGTAAACGTTTAATACAACATATAGATAATAGACAGTTTTATAAATGTATTTATAAAAATAATACAGAAGATAAACAACATGCTAAGGATTTTATAGAAGATAATTATAGCGATAGGCATACAGATGATTTTAATATTGTAGAATTAACGTTTAATTTATGTAATGGGGAAAAAAATCCTTTGGATAACGTTCAATTTTATAATCATAAACAACCTACTATTGTGTGTGATAATAGTGATTTACTTATACAAAGAGTATTACCTAATCAATGTGAAGAAACACTCGTATTAATTTATGATATACAATAATACTATTTATATTTAAAGTTTCATATATTACAATATAGTATATGGTAAAAATAATTTCTATAGATGTAGGAATAAAAAATTTAGCGTATTGCTGTTTAGAATCAACGGTAAGTGGAATAAACATACTCGATTGGGATATTATTAACATTATGGAAAATATGAATCCGATATGTTGTAACACTTATCGTAATAAACCTTGTTCTAAAGTTGCTTCTTATAGTATTAAAGATAAAACAAAAATAAATACGATCAATACGATCAATACTATAAATACTGTAGATGCGATCAATACCAATGATTCAACTATATATTTTTGTAACAAGAAAACCTGTATAAAAAAAATGGAGGCCTTATATACAAAAAAAAATATCAAAACATACAAAAAAAAGACGTGTAAAAATACATCTATTCAAGAATTATGTGTGAAATTACTCACAAAATTACAACAACAAAAACACAACCTCTTACAAGTGGATTCTATAATTATAGAAAATCAACCCGTATTAAAAAATCCAACTATGAAAAGTATTCAAATGATTTTATATACTTTTTTTACTGAACACGGATTAATGGAACAAAGTAGTCCCATTTCTTGTATAAAATTATTTTCCGCACGAAATAAATTAAAAACATATGATGGACCTACAATAGCTTGTACTCTTAAAAATAAATACAATAAACGAAAATTTTTAAGTATAGAATATACAAAATATTTTATTAAACAAGATAAAAAATGGTATGAATTTTTTCTTTCTAATACTAAAAAAGATGATTTGGCTGATTGTTATATGCAAGGTATCTATTACATAACATATAAAAAATAGAACTGATAATAATATATTTTTTTTATTTTTATTTAAACGATAATAATGCGTATAGATTAGATAAGAGATATCTTTACGATATAATATATTAGATGTCGGATCCTTTACTTGACGATAGTGATTTAAATTTGATTATAAATAAAGAAAAAATTAAAACAGCAGACCAATCATCTACAACAGTAACAAAACAAATAAATATTTCAAAAGAAGATTTAAACCCCTTTAGTATGGATAGTTCTAATCCAATTATAAGTTCTTTTGAAAAAACAGAAACACATGTTGTTCCTCCTGTTACATTGAAGTCAGATACCCCTTCGGTATCAACGGACGATGTGCCTCCAATTAACGTAGAATCATTTAATCCGAGTTCTTCGAGTAATTCGTATCAAAATATATCATCGGAATCTTCTACTAGTTATTCTTCTAGTAAAGAATATGATTATGAACGTGAACGAACAGAAAAAGCTACTTTATTAAACAAATTCGATAAGTTGCGAAGAATGGGTTTACATATACCACAAGAATTTAATTTTTCTTCGGATTTACAAGCCATGCAACATGAATACAATAAAATTAAAGGTCAAAGAGAATTAGAAAATTCTATTAAATTTCAAAGAAAAATGTTAATGGCATGTATTACTGGTATAGAATTTTTAAACAATCGATTTGATCCCTTTGATGTAAAACTGAATGGCTGGTCTGAAAGTATTCATGAAAATATTATTGATTACAATGACGTATTTGAGGAATTACATGAAAAATATCATACGAAGACACAAATGGCCCCAGAATTAAAACTATTATTTATGGTTGGCGGCAGTGCTTTTATGTTCCACTTAACAAACAGTATGTTTAAATCGCAACTTCCAGGATTAGGAGATATCATGAAACAAAATCCTGATTTAATGAAGCAATTTGCCAGTGCGGCAATGGGTTCTATGGGTGGCCCAGATATGTCTAGTATGTTTATGGGGGGATCACCTTCATCTTCTGCTCCTGGACCATCTTCCAGACCAAGTATGAACAGCACCCCTAAAAAAAATAGTAAAACATTTACACCACCTACAGGAATAGATGAATTACTTAGCAGCTTAAATGCGTCAGAAAATGGTGATTCCGGAGACAAAGTAACCTTAGACATGAATTAATGAATGAATAAATACATTTATACTTTGCCTTCTTTTTGTAAACGTTGGTACGCTTTAATAATTTCATCATCACTAATTTCATTATCATTATTCGTATCTACCTTTTGTATAGATTTAGGTAAAATACAATAATTACTTTTAGTGTTAAACAAATTTAATACTAATATTACAAATATAGCTGTAACAATTAGAGAAATGAGAACATCTTTAGTAGCAATAAATACTACAGTAAAAATAATTAAACGCCTCATAATTGTAGTATTAAAAAAATTTTTATGAGATTTTTGTAATTCTTCTCCTATATATTTTGATCCTATATTTAATATAATCATCATGATACCAATAAAAAATTTACTAGTATTTAATGTGTTAAATAATTCATTAAACACACTCATGATATCTTTGAAAATAATCGTTAACATATATACTATATATACATATTTTAATTTATATATATTATATTTTTAATACCTAAGTAAAGAGTGAATACATACGTATGGCTCCTTATTTTGAGCGCATATGTGGTCTATTGATCCTCTGGATAGAGATGATCATTGATTACTTTTGTAACTATTTTTTTTACTTCTATTTCTTTGTTTAGTTTTTCTTTTATTTTTTAGTTTTTTTTTTCTTGTTGCTGTCGTTGTAAGTGGAGAGTCTTCGCCATCATCTGTCCCAAGTCCTTCAGACATATTGTCTTCATCAGGTGCTGTCATTCGCATGATTTGTTGTTGATATTCGTCTTCTTCCTCTCGTGAAAGTGTAGTTTCTTCTTCCTCAGCATCTTCACCCCCCGCGGCGGTATCATCCTCGCTATCTTCTTCGACTTCTTCGTCGTCCTCGCCATCATCCTCGCTATCTTCTTCGACTTCCTCGTCGTCCTCGTTGTCTTCTTCTTCTCCTTCTCCTTCTCCTTCTTCTTCTCCTCCTTCCCCTTCTTCTCCTTCCCCTTCTTCTCCTTCCCCTTCTTCTCCTTCCCCTTCTTCTCCTTCTTCATCCTCTTGTGCCGCCGCCTTCGTTGTTAAAAATTCTTTTAATTGTGTAGAATATAAAGTTAACGTATAGACAAACACTATCGTTAATAATACACCATATAACATATTTTCTGAACTTACCATTAAAATAACAACAATACATATTATTTTACCAAGTAGAGTATGAACCATACGAATAATAAAAGCAGGTATAATTTTTCCCGAACTTAATATGTATACTACTACAAATAAACCAAGTAGTATTTTATATATATTTTTTTGAACTTTAGAAGACATTTTTTTTGAAAATATATTTTTTGTAAGCATTTTTTGAATAGTCATGTTTATACTTTTATATAATATAAGTATAAAATAATTTTATTTTATTTTATTTTATTTTATTTAATTTATGAAAAAATATTTTCTGTATACATTATAAGTAAATTTACATAATAGATGCCCTTTTGTACAATTGAAGAAGCTTGGGGAGAAAATATATATAAACCATCTACGGAATCATCTAATAATACCGATAATTTATACAAAGAAAATATTACATTTACTGATAAAATACCATCTAATAAACGTAAACGACATACATCTAAAAAACATAAAAAAAATTCTCAAAAAAAAACGGATATAAATGACTATATCGATACTTTAAAAAAAGAAAACGAAGAATTACGAAATACCATTACAAGTCTTAAAGAAAACCTAGATACTTTATATAAAAATGGTTCTAATGATTCTCAAATGAATAAGTATATTAAAATGGGTATTATAGATATTATTCTATATATTTTAACAGGCATATTTATTATATTTATTATTGATCTTATTTTAAAATATAATACAAAAACTACAACTATTTCTTTAGAGAATGTATTTTAGATATAAAAATAATATTATTGAATACGATTTAAAAATTCTTTTGACGATTTGTAATCTTCTATAACTCTATAGGATGTGTCTTTTTTTTTAGATTCTTTATTAGTATTTTCTACTAATAAAGCTTTTTCAGTTACTTCACTAGGTATATGTTCCCATACTATAAAAATTAAATTTGGATATGTATACTTAACAATAAAACTTTGTTTTTTTAAAATTTTTATTAAAAAATTAGCTGCCTGTAAGGTATCATATCGAGGAAGACCAAATATATATTCAGGAACAATATAAAAACAATATCCATAACCTTTATCAGAAAACGTATTTATTTTATGATAACACTTTTCTAAAACTAATTTATATATTTCTAATTTATGTATTTCTCTTTTATCTCGAACATTATTTAATTTACGAATATTTATCATTATATACTATAATAACATAAAATTTATTTTAATAAATACCTCATTAATATAAGATCGTCTTTAATCCAAAAATATAAAAATCCTGTGTATCCTAATAAATATATATAATTGTGTATCTGTGTATGATGTTGCGTATATAATACAAATAATTTGTATATATATTTACTTAAATATACACTTTGTAATGACCAATTACAAATACAAGAAAGACTATAATTAATAAACGTCCCTCTTTTAATATATCGTAATAATGTATCATCTGATATTAAAAATCGTATTCCTAAATAAAAATTTACGACAAACGCGAATGAACTAAATAAACCATATAAAATAATTGCGTTACTTATTCCTATATTTTCTAAATCACTTGAAAGAACACCCAATAAAGCCATACATACACACACGTGATGAATAACTGTAGAAGTCATCATTTTTTTTTGACTAATAAATAATGGAATAAAATCAGTAATCGCATATAGACTTGTGATATTTTTAAACATGATTTGTCTTGACCAGTCTATAGAAGAAAAAGTTATAATATTTTCTGAATAACCGATACTAATTAAATAAGATAAAAAAAATAACATAATAGATTTACTTATATTAAAAATAATATAATATTGTCTATCTATACCTAATGATGTATATATTGAATTGCGTGATAATATAGAATGAACAATTCTATATTTTACCTTATATAATAATACTATACTTGGTAAAAATATATAAGTAGGTATAGTAGAAAGAGTATGTATAATCATTGTATGTAGTGTATTCATCGTATACATACTAAGTATATTATATTTATTATTTAAATAATTATGAAAGTATTTATTTAAATAATTATGAAAGTATTTATTTAAATATTTCACACATATATTATTATACGATATATGATTACCAATCTTGTTCTTTCAGGAGGAGCAAATAAGTGTCTTGTATTTGTAGGTGCTCTTAAATCATTAGAAGAATTACAGTTATTACCACACATAACAAATTATGCGGGAACGTCTGGTGGAGCTATTATTGCCCTGTTATTAGTATTAGGGTATTCAGTAAATAATATTATAGAATTATATCATACTTTAGATTTATACGATTTATTAAATATTAACAGTGATAACATTTTACATTTTTTTGATAATTATGGCTTAGATAATGGTGATAAAATCGTAAATATTGCTAAAATAGTTATACGTAAAAAAACGCATAATGAGAATATTACATTTAAAGAACTATATGTCCAAACACATAAACATTTAGTTATTACTGGAACATGTGTAGAAAAAGAAACAGTGGAATATTTTGATCATATTAATACACCAGATATGCCGGTATATTTAGCCTTACGAATATCTATAAGTTTACCTTTTATATTTAATCGTGTTATGTATAATAATATGACATATGTCGATGGAGGATTATTAGAATATATGCCTATACATTATTTTAAAAATATAGAACAAACATTGGCTTTAGGTATAAAAAATAATTCAACACAAACAATTGATCCTATACATTCTATCGATGCCTTTATATATAAACTTTTATGTGCTTTATATAGAGTTCATCAAGACAATCTTTTACAAACCTTTAAAAAACAAATCATTGTTTATGATATCGATGTTAATGGAACAGAAAAATTAGATTTATCTACTAAATTAAATATAATAGATATAGGATACAATGAAACGAATATATTTTTTAAAGATATTATTATTCAACACATTATAGATGAAATGATTGATAGTATTATACAACATACATTAAATATGTAAAATATGTAAAAGTTTTTATCTTATATATATAATATAATTATATATGAAAAAAAATAAATATAACATTTTATTATGGATAACCATTACGGTATTAATAAGCAGTACCTTTTATTTTATATATTCTTGTTACACAGTCGAACATTTTGAAACACCAGACGTAACAATGCCGTCAAACATTCCATCCAAAAAA
>Ga0209830_10000083_pt1 | contig 107724 bp, 108 predicted proteins | sample ArcticOcean_MG_C_12_FD_187439 | JGI IMG/M metagenome (GOLD analysis project Ga0209830, IMG submission 187439) | Marine microbial communities from western Arctic Ocean - ArcticOcean_MG_CB8_130 (SPAdes) (version 2) | ecosystem: Environmental > Aquatic > Marine > Oceanic | place: Arctic Ocean...
CGATGGAGCCCCCCCCCCCCCTCCCGTCTAAATACCCCACCACGCTTCCCAGCACCGTTGTGTTGCCCAGGCTTTTATACGAAAGCTCGTGTTCGTCGCTTTCGTTGATCGCGGTTAACAGCGAACCTTTTGTGTCATCGTCCAACTCGGAAATCGGATCCAAGTGCGTCTTGACCGTGAACAAAATCCAACGACTCACCGCACGTTCCGGGCCGGGAAGTCGGAAAACGGTTTCGTACTCCACCCGGAGGTGCATCATGTGACCCGCTTCTCTTTTGGTTTTGGGTAACTCGGAAAGCGGATCCTGAAACCCGACGTGGTGTTGGTCCGCGAACGCGTCGTCGTCGTCCGAAACGTTGGCAAACGTCTTCCGCATCGCGACTCCGCCGATTGCCAAATTGCTAGGGTGCCACTCAAGCGCCGTGCTTATAACCTGGTTGTTGTTCTGCAGCGCCCAGTTCGCTCTCCACAGCGGTTTTTTTGTTGTTAAATTCGCAAACACCTTCCCAACCGCGGATTTCATTTTTTCCTCGTACCCGGGAACCGGCGCGTGTAGCTCCGCCAACGTCGCGCCATGGCGCTGTCTCGGGTCGAAACTGAAACAAACAACGCCCGCTTCGAACGTGTGTTTGGGGACGGTATCAGGGTTGAGGGTTGTATGCCGACTACTATCCTCAGTAGCAACCCCACTATCGGTATCTTCACCGATAGTATCTCCATTACGGTCATCCCCAGTAATACGACCATCCCCAGAACTTGCATCACACCCAACGTCAGCGCCATCGTCGTCCCCGGCAATCGTTTCTCGGACGAAACACAAGTCCTCCTGTACCAGCTTGGCGCACGTTTTCAACGCGTCCAAGCCTTTTAATGTTGTTAAAGGACCGGTTTTGTAGTTGTTCAATGCCGGTAATTTCACGCCTCCATCGAGAGTCCGCACGTATTTCGTCGGGTACCGTTTCACGAGCCAGTCGCACATTTTAGGCAGAAGCGCCTCCGCGGCGGGCGCCGCGGTGTGGTTCCACACCACACAACCCAAGTCGGTCGGGCTGTCAATCAAAGCGTGGCGAACGCGCATCTCTTTTGCCCATTTCGTTTGCTTTTTGGTAATTTTTGAAGAAGAGTCTTCACGCCCCGAAATCGCATCAATCCCGAAATCTTCCCCGAACCAGTCCGACTCGATGTTCAATGGTTTCAGCCCGGTACCGCTACTGATGCCTCGCGACGCCCAAAGGAACCGGCCAGACGGCGGCGAGGCTTTCGCGACGAACTTGTGCATGGGGAACGGACACCGTTTCGCGAGTTTGGCCGGGCGGGTCGGTGTTGTTTTTTTTGGCAAATCAATCGAAGATGTTACTTTCGTCATCCCAACCTCGCTGTCGCGCTTGAACGTGGACTGGATCACTCCGGCTCGTGTTGAACGCCTTTTGTGGCTTGACGACGACAGTACACACGCAGCGCGCACGTCAACGCCATGGGCGACAACCAATGTTGTCGCCATCGTGGCGGGAGCGCGGACGCGAAGTGCTTCGGTGTCGCTTCGCAGGGATTTTTTGGCGCCAAAGGACCGAAAATAAGAATCCAACCAACGAAAGGTGTTCAACGCCTCGGAAAAGGAAACGACAAAGCACCCCCCCGCTCCCGTCCCGCACCACTTCCGCGCGCGTCGCGACGTCACTCCGCAGCTTCGTTCATCACACATGCTTCCCGCTCGTCTCGCGCTCGCGCTCGCAGTCGCGTGCGCGTTCGCGTTCGGTTTCGAACCCGCTTTCGGTGACGCCGCCTCGAGTTCGGCCGCGGAAAGTGTGGAGGAGGCAGTCCGACCTCACGAAAGCAGCGCGTTTCCCGTGGAGACGGTTCTGGACCTTGATGCCCCGAACCAGTTACCGGTCGCAACAACCCCCGTGATCATCACGACGCCCGTAATTATCCCGTACGACCCTGTCTTATCCCGAAACGACACGCGTGGCGAACACGCGTGGGCCCGGGTTGAGGCACGTTTGGAAGGGACACCCGAAAAGGTTTCTCCCGAAAAAAGTCAAGACGACGGGACGGTGTCCGCTACGCACAATTACCCACAATACGGCTGCTACTCCCCAGGCTGCACGCACGACCAAATAACCATCGGCGCTGGAAGACCACTTAAGTATCCAACCGAAGTGCGAGGCGTCCACGCGCCGCAGTGTCTTCTCGACGCGCCGCCTTCGTGTACCTGCTTCGGCCCGTTTACGTTTACGCGACCGTGGGGGGTGTACTGCGTTTTGGTGCCGAATGACAAACCGGCACCGTCGCCTCCGTCGCCGCCGCCCGTCGATTTCTGCGGCGAGCCCGAGGACCCTCTTGGATCGTGCGCCGACAAAGCCGTGTTAGGCTCGCCGTGCGCTTTTTGCATTTACCGCGACAAAGATGATCCAGAGAGTATAACCTGTTGCTGCGACTTGGAGTGCGAAGCGATAGGGGACTGCTGCTTGGATTTCGGGAGCTGCTGCGACCAAAGAGTTCCCGATCAAAAAAATGAAATCAGGTTCGGGGAAAGGGAGGGCGGCGACGAAGCGAAAACAGGGAAGCGAGAGAGCCGGGCGAGACGCGCGATCACGGGAAGACGCAGAGACTAGGATAGCATTAGTTTCGCGATAACACAGACTATCGCTGTGCCCGGAATATTGAGTTCAAGTGACATGAAAGGCCAGGATCTAGCCGCTCTAGTTAGCTCGATGTTCGTGTAAAAGAAAAAATAAACAGCCGGTGGTGTGAATCAAATCAAACTGTTTCTTCTTATTCACGCTTCGCTTCACCCTTCGTCTCACCCTAAACACACCTCCTTAAAAGTGAATGGATTTCCCCCCCGTCGCGAGCGCCGCTTCCTTCACCGCTTCCGATAACGTGGGGTGACCGTGACACGTCCGCGCGATGTCCTCCGTGCTTCCCCCGTACTCCATCGCGAGGACGCACTCGCCGAGCAGCTCGCCCGCGGACGGGCCGACGATGTGCGCGCCCAGGATCTTGTCCGTCTCAGCGCAGGACACGAACTTCACCAACCCCTCCGAGTCGTCGTTCGTCCTCGCTCTGCTGTTCGCGGCGAAAGGGAACGTCCCGACGTTGTACTTCACACCAGACGCCTTGACCTCCTCCTCGGTTTTGCCGCACCACGCGACTTCGGGATGGGTGTAGATGATGGACGGGATGGTGTCGTAGTTGACATGGCCCGCTTTCCCCGCGAACTGCTCCACGCAGCTGATGCCCTCCTCCTCGGCTTTGTGCGCCAGCATCGGGCCTTCCACGATGTCGCCGATCGCGAAAACACCCACTTTGGTCGTGGCGTACGTGTGCATGTCAACCTTCACGCGCCCGTCTTTGCTGGTCTCCACGCCGGCCAGCTCTAGGCCTAGTTTGTCAGTGTACGGCCGCCGGCCGGTCGCCACTAATACCACGTCTGCTTCCATCGTGACCGCGTCGCCGCCCGCGCTCGGCTCCACGGTCAGCTCAATGGAGCCGTCTGGTAACCTTTTGGCACCCGTGACTTTCTTTTCCATTTTGAAATCAAACCCCTGCTTCTTCAACGCCCTTTGGAAGGTTTTGCGCATCTGCGCGTCCATGGGGGGGCAGATCTCTTTGCCGAACTCCACCACGGTGACCTTCGAGCCGAGTCTTGACCAGACCGAGCCGAGCTCTAAACCGATCACGCCGCCGCCCACGACGACCATTCGTTTCGGTACCACGGTCAACGACAACGCGCCCGTCGACGTGACCACCGTTATTTCGTCAACCTCCACCCCGGGAAGCTTGGCGGGTTCTGACCCGGTGGCCAGGATGATGTTCGTCCCGGTGACGATTTCCGTGGTCCCGTCGTCCTTGGAAATTAAAACCTCACCCGCCGTGCCGGTTAGCGATCCCCACCCCTTCGCGTACGTCACGCCGTTCTTCTTGAACAACCCCTCGATGCCTTTGGTGAGGCCGTCCACCGATTTCAGCTTCTGCGCCATCATCTTGCTGATGTCGATGGACACCTCGCTGTTTTGGTCGGGGGTTTAGGGTGTGTGGTGTGGGGGGGTTTATGGTGTTAGGGGGAGGGGGTCAGAGTCAGGAGTGTTGATAACACACAGTAGTGATAGCGTAAATGCCCTGGTTTTAGTACCGAGTACCGAGGCCCTTCGCGAGTCTTTGCGGCTGAAAAAGAGTCGTGCCCTTTCTCCCCAAAATATCTGGAAAAGGAAAACCCGCCGTGTGGCCAAACAGTCTTTGGAAACGGGAAAAGAGGTGCCGTGCTCTTCAAACTTGTGAAAAAGATGATGGATGACGAAGAGGCGTTGGTGTGGCTTGGTGACCCCCAGGCTCCATCCCCCGTATCCAAAGAACACGTACCCTACCAAGATCCCGTGCTTCGCCATGGTGTGGTTCGCGTCGTGGAACAGGTGCGACGCGTGTAGCAGGGCTTTGGATGGGATGCATCCCACGTTGAGACACGTCCCACCTAAACTCCCCCGGCCCTCCACACAGGTCACTTTCAACCCGAGCTGCGCGCCTTTAATCGCGGCGACGTACCCGCCAGGCCCGCCGCCGATAATCACGACATCTTGGTGCTCACCAGCCGCGGCGAACCACCGATGGCCGGCCAGGGACCGGAGGGGAGACGCGAATCTCGCCGCGTTGCGGGACGCGACCAGGGAGAGCATCTTGATGTTCGTTGGGTGCGCACGAAAGTGAGGGTGAGGAGAAATAAAAAGCAACAAGTGAGTGAAGAAAAAGGTTTGCTGTCCCGAGGCAGGGGGCACGCGCGTTGCCTGGCCTGCCCGCACTGTCGCGCGCGCCAAGACCACGCCCGGCCCGTATCCATCGAGTTACGTGAAACACTCGCACGTGAAACACTCACATCTTCGCACCCACCCGGACGCGGCACATGTCGACCGACGACCAGACACGACGACCCGTTGGTTCGTCCGCGCGAAACACGGGCCAAAGCAGCGGTAGTATTACCTCTGGACAACGAGCGCCTCGCCCGGTGACGCTCCGAGACGGCCCGTACAGGGCGCGGTCGCTGGGCGGTGCCGCGCGCGTGGTGGTGAACCTGGCGGACCACGCGGCCGAGATCGCGTCGTCGTCTGTTGGTCCGAGGCACCGGCGCAAGGTGAAACAACAAAACGGAACCAGTACCGCGGCGAACTGGAACGGGACGACTGACAACAACAACACGTCGTTCGGAAGCAACCCCCCAAACGCCAACCCCGCGACTCGCACGAAGCTCAAAACCCTACAAACCGCCGCGTTGCTTCAAGCCGCGGTCACCACGAACGTGGACGGGCTGTGGCAGGTTCACCCGTCCCGGTTGTTGGAGTACTCCCCGCAAAAACTGCACACGGTGGGGTGGTTCCCGTGGTAAGGAACTTTCCCACCCACCACATTCCGCCTCCCTGATTGCCCATGCTCGTCCTGCGAAGGGACGTCTTCCCTCTGCCCTGAATGCTTGTCCATACATCGCGATATACAAGACTGACATTTATTTTATCACAATCAGGCCGTCCAGGCTGCACCTCAGCGTGACTGTTTTCGGAAGCAAATCACTCCACGCGCAGACGCTCGTGTTGTGCGCGTGGACCGCGGTGATTCACGCCACCTCAGGTTTGGGTATCGCGTACCAGCACCAGCAGCACTTCAAGGCTATTTTCGGGACCGCGTATTTAGGTAGCCTGGCCTCCATGGGAGTGATCATCGCGCTGGTGTTAGGGTTGTTCATCTCCCTCGTCGTCCAGCGCTGGTGGGAGGTGCGGGTACAGTACGCGTCGTTGCACCACGCCTTGTTGGAACTGGCGAACTCGTTCGCCACGCAAAGCGAGTACGACGCGGTGAGCAGTGAGGGTTCTGATGGGGGTGCTACGGGTTCGAATCCGAGTGCTGGCACCACCGTGAATGCTGCTGCTCAGACAACCCGTCAGACTACGACTACCACCCCTACGCGATCAAAGAAAAAGACGTTGCGGCTGGTGAAAACCCAGCTGTTCCGGCTCCTGAACCTGGCGCACGTTTTGTTCTTGTCGCAGGCGGGGGAAAGGGAAGGAAGCGTGGCCGGGGCCAGGGCGCTGCAGCGAGGAGAGGGCAGGCACGACGTGGTGATGCGGCGAAGAGACGGTGGGTACTTTCAGAGGAAGGGCAATACACGAGACGCCGCGCCACGGAATGGCGTTGGTTTGGACGATTCCATTCCAGAAGAACAAGCGCAACTCCCGCCGTCGCCGAGCGCGACGGACGTCAAGTTTTTAGACCTACCCGACGTGCTGGAAATCACGGTGGAGCGCCACGGCGACGACGGTGCCCCTGGTTTGAGGTCGGCTAACCGCGATGAGGTCGTCAACGATGACAACAACAGCTTGGCAGAAGACCCTTACGAAAAAGGAGAAACCGCCGCGGACACCTTTGAAAGAGGAACCGGACACGACGTATCGACGGATACCTCTGCAAGAAAAACCTCAAAAGATGTCGTATCGACGCCCCCGACGGAAAAAAGGCGAACGGCGATGAAACCGAACCCCCGTTTCTCAACCGCGTCCACCGCGGTTTTTGCGGACGACGACATTCTAAGCAAGCACGTCACGCACCTCGATCACGCCGACTTGATCGCGTTAGGTACGGCCTTGCGCGTTTCCCAAATCAGGCGGCACAGATTTTGCCGATTGTCCGCCCGTAATTATGTAGTTACTACATACATTACAAACGCACTGTTTGCCCATACATGGCACTTGGAGCCACTCAAGACTGACACTTTTCTTTCACAATCAAAGGGTTGGTCACGCCAGAGGAGTGGGACTCTTTAACCGAAGCGCGCGCCGCGGGTATGCCCCGCTTTTCCGCGGTGTTGCTCTGGGCGTCCCGGCTGATTCACGAAAGCTGCGGACACGGTACGTATTTTCATTTCCCAAGCCCAAAGACTGTTTGCCCATATACGACACGACTGACACTTTTCTTTTACAAAAACAGGTTTGTGTTCCGAAAGTACCAAAAACGCCGCGCTCGCCAAAATCACCGACGCCCGCCTTGCCGCCGGGCGGGTGTTGACGTACCTCGCCACCCAGGTTCGTGCTGCGCGTTTCCCGAATCCAGGCACCAGCCGTTTGATGCCCCTCTTTTCCCTTTTTACTGTTTACTACTGCCCGTACATTTACGGCGTACTGGCAACTGCTACGTACGTCACAAACGCACTGTTCAGCCCGATTACGCCCGACTGTTTACTCAGGCCACGTTACGAAGTACACCCAAACTCAACACTGACACTTTTCGTTCACAAAAACAGCTCCCTTACACGTACGTCAACTTAGTGTCCTGGGTGGTGCACGTGTACCTTTTCGTGTTGTCCACGTGGTTCGGGTTCATTTGCGCCACGGGGTTGAACAAGCTGAGTTTGGAGGGTAGTACGTTTGACGCGGTGAACGCGGTGACTGCGGTGACCGGCAGTGTTGATGGTGCAGTGTTTGGCGACGTCGATTCTAACGGGCTTCCGACCGCGTCAACGTCGTTAAAAGAAAGAAACACCTCTCTCGGAAGCGACTACCTCACCCTTTCCTTCGCGTACTTCTTCCTGGTGTTTTCCAAGTACGTGTTGTTGTTGTATTTCCCAAATCCCGGACGACTGTTTTCCATCGATACCTTCTTCAAAAACTGACACTTTGTCTGTCCACAATCAGCGTCCTGTTCCAGGGCCTTTTGAACATCCACGCGCTCCTGGACAACCCGTTCGGGCACCACCCGGGAAAGTTCCCGTTGAGGGCGTTCGTGGCGCAGCTGGTGGGCGCGACTAGCGCGCTTTTACGGGACAAACACAAACCCCCGCGCGGTTCGCCGAGCGTGACTGTTTTTCGCGAAGATTGCGACGCCGGTAGCGATACGTCGGGAGAGGACAGCAGTGATGAGGACGCGTAGACACCGTGAGTCTACGCACAGCACCGGTACCGTAAATAGAGTAGCCGTTCCCCCCCGGGTTTAGGAGTTACCTTTTGCTTCCAGACTTACACAAACACCCTACTGTTACTGTCGCGAGTCTCGCCGACAATGATGACCCAAATCGCAATCGCGTGACTAGTTCCGCGCAGACCTGGCGCATCATTTCAGAAGTGCGCATTTCTGGCCCATGCAGTTATTTCGTTCCGTGAACCGCGATCGCGCCATTCCTTCACGCGGCCCGGTACACCCACCCTACGAATCGTAACATGTTGAACCAGTTCGAGCTCGAGCGCGCGAAGCGCATCGAGGACAACAAGCGGCGCATGGCCGAGATGGGCATCGGTGTGTTGGCGTCCAAGCTTCGCACCGTCGCGAGCCCCATCGCGGCTCCCCAGGTACGTCTCTGTAACAACGCGCATTGTGTTTTCGCGCCTTTTTCTCATTCTCCGAGACGGCGCCGGCGCTCTCTCGCGACATATCGCGTTCGTGTGACTCGTGGTGAATAAATCGTATGCATCCAAATCCATCGGTGGATACGGGCGTGATTCCGTTGATGGGCACGGCCATGCAAACACCGCGTTCCGACCGTTCCTTTCAGCACACACACGGCACGCGGTTTCCCGCCCGAATTCACGAAACCTTCCCGGAACTCGAGGCTCGCGGTACTCAAGTACTCGAGTACTGCTACTCAAGTACTACTACTAAGTACGCAAGTACTTAAATACTACTAAGTACTGAAGTACTCAAGCACTACTCCTTACGTATTCCGCACACGTCGCTGACCCCTCATCCGTACCCATCTTCGCGACACAATCCACCTAATCTCGCAGCCCCGGAAACCCAACCACCGCGCGTTCGTCCCCGAAACCGAGCGCCGGCGCTCGTCCCGGGACCGAGTCGTGGTGAACTACGCGGATATATCCGGCTTGCACGACGAAGACGCGCAGCTCGCGGCGGCGCGAAGAAGGTCGTCCAGCTCTTCCGGGAAGCGACGAACCAACAACTTGAGTTCGATGAGCGACGGCGACCACGCCAAGCGGCGGTTTTCGGTGGGCGCGAGGGTGTACGACAGCGAGTTGGGGGTGACTTGCCACTGGTGTCGCCAAAAGACGGTGGAGACGCATGTCGTGTGCACCGCGGAGGGGTGCGGCAAAGGCCGGCTGCCGCTTTCGTTCTGCGGGATGTGCTTGCGAAACAGGCACGGCGAGGACATCGACGACGCGGTGGCCAGTGGAACCTGGCAGTGCCCGAAGTGCCGCGGGTCCTGCGGGGACGGGTGCGTGACTTGCTGCAACTGCGGGCCGTGCCGCAAAGCCCACGGCCTGTCCCCGACGCACCAGGTGATTAACCAGGCGCGCGCCTCCGGGTTCGACAACGTGCACGACTACCTCGTGTTTGGCACCACCAACCAGACCCCGGAGCAGTTACTGCGCCGGAAAAAGAGCTTCGCGTGGGGGAGGTGGCTGTGCGGGGACTTTGCGGTTGCGGAACAGGCGAAGGCGGCGGCGGAAGCGGCTGCTGCTGAGACGGCGAACACGGTGACAGCTATCAGCAGGATCTACGTGGCTTCCCGCAAGAAGGTCGTTGAGGTGATGACGCAGGACAGCGACGACGACTTCGCGGTGGTCCCGGCGACGCCTTCGCCTTCCGGGAAGAAAGGTGTTGGTAAGCGCCCGTGGGCGGTGGCGCTGGCGTCGCGCGGCGAGACTTCAAGCGGCAACACCTCTCGCCCCGCGTCGCCGGCGACGCCCGGAACGTCCGGCGACCCTCGGTCGGAACGCGCGGCGTCGAGGAAGCTGTTCCAGAGCCCTTTGAAGAAACAGAGGCAGGGGGATATCCGCGCGATGTTGACGCCGACCGCGGCACGACGCAGAATTCGTTCCGCGTAGAGGTGAGGTACGTGAGACGAGTTTTGAGACGGCGAAGTGGAAGTGGGGAGACTTAAGTGAGACGCGAGGGGGTGCTTGAGTTATACATTCAATCGTGTTATTCAATCGAATTATACGCTCAATCGTGTCGTGCTCAGTCGTGTTATACGCTCAATCGTGATACGCAGTACTCAAAAGTTGTGATATGAATGAATATTCAGTGGCAACGGCCCTGCATACGGCCATCACCATGCCCTGCAGAATTAAGCCTGTATCTTCTTAGCGTTCGCCACGAACGCTTTCACCTTTTCCGCGTCCTTCGCGACGCCGCTCGCGTCGGCGACCCCGGAAGCCACGTCCACGCCCGTGGGCGAACAGATCCTGACCGCCTCGTTCACGTTTTCCGGATCCAAACCCCCCGCTAAAAGCCAGCCTTTCCGCGAAACCCCCCTCGGGGGTTTTAGGTTTGTCCAATCGTACGTCTCACCCGATCCGGGCGTCACGCCATCCACCAACAAGTAATCAACCGCGCGTCGCGGACCCTTCACCCAATCAACGGCGGCGGTGACCGGGTTAGCGCCCATCGCGTCGCTCCGTTGTTTCATCAGCTGGTCCTCATCCCCAGGTAACACGGTTCTGATGAGCCCATCAGCGTCCGCGTTAACCACCCAGATAGCCTTGATTGACATGGGTAAATCCTTCAGCGCCGTTCGCGCGCCGTCGCCGTGAAGCTGCGCTGTGTCGATTTCTGTGTATTTGCACGCGTTTGCGATTTCGCCCGCGGTTTCATCCACGAACACGCCCACCGGGGTGGCGCCTCCCGCCTTGGCACACGCCGCGATTTCCTTCGCCGCGACAAGGTCCACGAACCGTTTGCTTCCAGGCCACAGAATCATCCCGATGAAATCCGCGCCCGCGTCCACCGCGAGCTGGCAATCCGCAACAGACGTGACGCCGCACACTTTTACCAAAGTTTCCTTCGCCGCGCTCGTGGTGACCAAGCCTCGTGCGGGGCGAACGCGAACGGTGGTAACGGCGGCGCGGAACGCCTTGGTGGAACGCCGTGCCCCTGGAGCGAACGTAACCCGTGCGGTCGCCAAGGCGGACATCGCGGACATTTGGGTGGTCAGGGTGGGGGAGCGCGTTGACCAATGGGGGGATGGATGGAGCGCGATCGGAGGACACCCGCCGACGTCCGCCTGGCGCAGATTTTTCGGTGCAGAGATCCCGGTCAGCGGCATCGATCAAGGCTCGCGATCAAAGGAGCATCCTGTATCAGTTCATCGCTGGCGGTCAGTTCGACGGTGAAACCTGCAGTCCTCGCCATCACGGCTTATCCCTTTTTCAAGGCATCGCGTCTCCGACAACAACCACCGCCGCCGTCACTGCACCGCGCACCCCACACCTCCAAAGATGTCCTTCGCCGTCTCCGCCTCCGCCACCCGCGTCGTCGCCTCTACGCGCGCGCCCGTGAAGACCAGGAACACCGCCGTGTCCGCCTTCGCCGCCCCGGTTGTCCCTCGCAAACCCACCGCCGCGAAGCTCAGCGCGAAGAACAGTGTTTGCTGCGTCGCCGGGCTGCGCGCCAGCCGCGCCTCCCCGGTCGCGCGCGCCGGCCGCGCACTCAACGTCCTCGCCGGCCGCGTGGAAACCGAGCGCACGTACATCATGATCAAGCCCGATGGCGTGCAAAGAGGATACGTAAGTGTGTTTTACGTTGCCCCGTGTTCGATCGACGTTTCCACCGGCATCCATCCGCAATCGCGACGCTTTTTCTTGAGGTCGCAAAAAGGGTGCTCGAAAAGACGCATCGCGACGTCTCCCTCCTAACTCCTAACTCCCTAACCCCCTAACCCCCTAACCCCCTGCCAAAGCACTCACCACCTTCCCTCCCACCACCAAAACCGGTTTGACCCTAAACCCCAAACCCTTTCACAGGTCGGCGACATCGTTTCCCGTTTCGAAAAGAAGGGGTTCGTGTTGAAAGGCATGAAGATGTTTCAGTGCCCCAAAGCGGTCGCCGAGGAGCACTACGAGGATTTAGCAAAGAAGCCTTTTTTCGGCGACCTCGTGGAGTACATCGTGTCCGGCCCGGTGATGTGCATGGTCTGGGAAGGCCCTGGGGCGGTGAAGGCGTGCCGGTTGATGATCGGTGAAACGAACCCGCTGGTGAGCAACCCCGGGACGATCCGTGGCGACCTGGCCGTGGAGGTTGGCAGGAACGTCATTCACGGCAGCGACTCCGTGGAATCCGCGGAGCGCGAAATCGCGCTGTGGTTCGGCGGCGCCGGCGAGCTCGTGGACTGGGTACCCGCCAACACGCCGTGGGTCAGGGAAGCGTAAATGGTGACTAAATAGACTACTCCTGAGGTCTTAGTTTTGAGGGCTGTGGGAGCGGTGTTTAATGTTACGCCAAGACATACCTTTAATACCGTCAGGCCGCAGTCTGGTCTTGTTCTGGCTTTGAAAAATTTCCTCGATTCGTCTCTCCTTCCGAGGGGTCGTCCTTTCGTTTTTCCTCTTGGACCAAGCTCGCCTACCTCCTCTCCGTCGCGCGCCGCGCCTCCTCGAAACGTCCCATGAAGACGGTGTCCTTGTTCTCGGGCATCGGCGGCTTGGACCTCGGCTTGGAGGACGCGGGGCACGAAATAATCCTGCAAGTGGAAAGCGACCCGCACTGCGTACAGGCGAGTTCCGAGGTCGAGGCTTTCGAAGTTAGAGTCGTTCTCTTAAAAACCGTACGCGGACGTCTCAACCTTGCGTTCTCGCTGACCCTCACCCCACAGGTGCTGCAGTACCACTTCCCAGGCCGAGCGCTTCACCGCGATGTCGCGGAACTCACCGAGTTGCCTCCCGAAACCGAGCTCCTCGCCGCCGGGTTTCCGTGTCCGGTGCGTTCGTAGCTTCTCACCCTTTCGTTTTCTAGGAGCTCCGAGGAAAAACAAAAAAGCCGAGAAAAACCGAAACGAGCGAACGAAAAGAACTCACGCTTTGCTAAAATATTTCCCTCACGAGGACGTCTCTTCCAGTAACCTGTTTGCGGTTGGGAAAACGCGCGAGGCGCGACGACGACGACGCGAGCGCGGGCGGGAATGCGAGTGAGCAATTAGTCACCGAAGAAACTCGGCCTCGACGTGGCCCTGGACGACCTCCTCTGCGAGGAAGAGGAAAAGGGCGCGGAGGTGGGCGCGGCGCGCGGTGCGTCGTGGGGTGAAACGGCGCGCGAGGGACTTGGGGACGCGAGGGACTTTGTGAGTAGAATTTGTAACGGCGAGGACGCTTCGGCGAGGGAAGGACGGCGGAACAGCCGAGCGCCCCTGTTACGAGGTGTTTTACATCCAAACGCAAGATCGCACGAATCGCCAACAGCTTTTTTTGTTGTTCCAAGACGTGTTCCTGATCTTGCGTTTGGAAACAAACACGTCGTAAGAGGGTCGGTCGACTGTTCCGCCGTTCTTCTCTTTCGGAGCGCCGACGTTTCGGCGGCCGGCGCTCGCCGAAACGTCGGACGGAGCGGCGGCAATCGAGACGGTTTTTCAAAGAGTATGTATCCTTCTTAAGAGCGCACCGGCGAAAGAACGTTGCACCTAGTAAACCACGCGACGATTCAGGTGCGAAGGATTGTGTTCGTTTGCCTCCGGTTTTGTTTTCTTCGCCCGCGCGCTGTTTGGGAACGGGAAATAAGATACTGTAAGTTTTTGGAACGCGCGTCGATTGCCAAACTGATTTGAATAAAAACAGACCTCACGCAAACTTCTAGACTACTTGCCCATACAAGAAGTCGCCTTTTCCCGTTTCTCAATCGCCACGGCCACCTCCCCCGCGATGTGACTCGCCCACGCCGCGTACCCCCACTCGTTCGGGTGAATGCCGTCTTTCGCGGTGAGGGATTTGTTTTTGTCACCGAAAATTTGCATCACCTCGGTCGACGGCTTCGGCACGAACAGGGTTCGCGGGTAAGACTTTTTTTGTGTTTCTTCTTCTTCATTCTTTTCTTTGTCATCCCTCTCCATCAACACCCCCCCGCCCATCCCAAAAAGACTGTCTTCCTCCGCCACCAACCGCTTCTGGTCGTCCCAGACGTCCCCGGCGTACGCCGCGAGCGCCGACAAGGGTAGCGGAAACGCGGTCACGAGCTGCATGGGCATGCCGGGAAGCACGACGAGCGGGTGGGTTTTCTTTTCGTGCTTTTGGGTTTTCTTTTCGTGCTTTTGCGACTGCTTTCGATTTGTTCCTTTTCCTTCACGTTTTGTTTTGTCCTCGAAAACCTCGCGCACGTCCCGGACCGCTTTCCGTAACTCCAGACGGAACCGCTCGGGCGTCCGCCCCGAAAACGCGCGCTTCAGGTCGTTCACGCCGCACAGCAAAACCACGACGTCGGGCGGGGGAAGGCGTACGGTACTACCGGAACTACTTCCAGGACTACCAATACGTCCGTTGCTGGAGGCGTTGGGACTAGTTCCAGAACTACTTCCGTTGCAACTACTTCCACAACCACTGATACTTCCGTTGGAACTACTTCCGCGAGTAGTACTACCCGCGTCGTTGATGTTTCGCACGATTTCGTGTCGAATCGTGCGTACGTCCGCCGCTTTCTTGCCGAGCGCGGTCCACTCCACTTGTCGGTCGGTCAGGTAAGACACTCGCTCCGCTAGTATCCGCGGAAGCACTGGGCCGAAACCGTTTGCCGCACACGACGCACCCACCCCCGTTACTAACGAGTCCCCGATGATCCACAAGCGCAAGGCAGGTTTCCCGTGATTCTTCTTTCCTCTTTTTGGTTTTTCCGTCCCACGTGAAAACTCCTCCATCGGTTCTTCTTCAAGGCCCTCATCCATGTTCATCCCTCCCCGCCCCTCCCCTGAACCTCCTCGGAACCCACCCGTGACCGCGCCCGATTTTCGCCACTCCGCCACGGCCGCGATTGGCGTGTTGTTCGAGTTGCAGGGTGTGGCCACCCCACTGGTAGGCCCGGTCGCATCAGGTAACGCCTCGTACCACGCGTGGCACGCGAACGCCTGGGACGCGGACACGACCCCGACCCCGAGTGACCCCGCGGTGGCCACGCGAAGCGCGCTTCGAACGAAGGAAGCGCGCATCGTGGCGAAAGACGGTGCGTGATACGAAACCGCCGGCAGACGACACCACGCGCGCGACCACGACGCACCGGCGCGCGCCACGCGGACGACGCGCGTGCGTCGGGCTGGCTGACGATTTTTTTGCATTCGGCAAGTTGTTGCTTTTCTTTAGCGCTGCAGCGCGCACAAGCACCCCGTGTCCAAAGCCTGCAGCAAGTCGACCCACGGCCTGCAGCGAAGGCTCACCATGCAAACAGTCACCACTTTTCCCCGATTTCACGGCCAAAAGCGTTTCCTTTTGGCCACCGCAGCAGTTAGCGGCAGGTGCGATCGCGGTATTATTGAAAAATTTGCAATTCGCGAACGGAAGGCAATTCTCCGCGCGCCTGCGCTCCACACTACCGCGACGCGGCACGGGCACCGGGTGGGCCGTGCGTTGACACACGGTCGGGAGGTCGCGCGGAAGGCTAGTGCGCCCCCCGATCGCGCCACCCCGGGAGGTGGGGGGCGCGACACCACACTACGGCGACTATGAAATCCAAGCCCAAGCCTGCCAAGCCGTCCGGGAAAGGCCCGCAGATGGCGTTCAGAGGGTACTGGGATGCTACGGAGGAACAAGCCTTGCGGGACGCGGTGCAGAAGCACGGCATCGGGGCGTGGGAGAAGATGAGACATGACGTGGATTTCAAGGTGTTGAAGTACGTGCCTTTGGACCCGGTCCGCCCGGGACCCGACCCGACTGCCCGCGCGCGCAACCGCACGGCCACCACAAACGTTTCCCTCCCCACGCCGCCGACCGCCCTGAGTTTTACCGCCTTCAAACTCAACGACTCGCGTTTTTCTTGTGAAATGCGGCGTGGTCGGCGGCGTGGCGCGCGGTCGTTCCGGGCGCGCATCCCCTCCCCTCCCCCGCCTCCTCTTATCGCCGCCCCCGCCGCGACAATCCACTGACCGTCCTTTTCCTTTCTTCCCACCTGCAGGGGGCGAACCGGCGTGCAGCTGAAGGACAAATGGCGCAATCTGATTAAATTCCAGCACCTTCGGCGGGGCGAAGCGGAAAGCGCGCCGTACAAAGGCGGGGTCACGGGCAAGGCGCCCAGCGGGACGCCTTCCGGGAAACGCAAGAAGGAGGGGGATGAGAGGTACGTCGTGATGGGGTGACCCAGGCCAACGCACGGCGTTTCCCGTCTGCACAAAGCAAAGCCACGCGCGCGCCGCGCGCGACGACCCGGACGCCACGTCAATTACGACGCCTTGCCGCCACCCTCCAAAATTGCTCGTGCGCTATTTATTTTTCCCTCCTTTTTTCCATTCTTTTTTCCTCATCACGTCCCATTCATCATCATCCCTCCACAGCGAAACCCCCGCGAAGAAGAAACCGTCCAGCAAGCAAATACCTCACGGTCCGAAAAGTGGCTCCGGTTCTTTTTCCGCCTTGACGAAATCCAAGGAGCGCGATTCCGAGGAAGCCGCGCGGAACACGCACGAGGAGCTTATGCGCCAGCTGGACGGCGGCGCGCGAAGCGGATCCCCGGCGTTGCCGCCCGGGCTGGACACGGCTAAAAACAGGTTCAAATCTGCAGCCCGGGCGAATCGGCTGGCGGATGAGGGAGGTTTCGGTGGTGGTAAACGCTCGGAAGACGACGGGCACGAGGGAAACGACTTGGGGACACACGGAGGCTCGGGCGTTTCTTTCGGGTTGTTAGGCCTCGACCGCCGCGAAACATTTCCGTGCCTCGATGGAAACGGGGCTGGGACTCTTCTCGATCCCGAAACGGAACGCGGATTTGACTTAGCCGCGCAGAGAGACGGCGAGCGCGTCGCGACGTTGCGGTCGAAACACGGCGCCGCGGTTACCGAGACGCAAGAGGCGGAGAAACAGCTACTCGACGTGAAAACCGCCGTTGAAGATGCAGAGGCGATTTACAACAACGTCAGGGCGGACATCGCCGCGGGTACCCACGGCCACGGCCACCACGACGACGACCCCGAAAACGACGACTGGGACAAGTACCTGCACTTCGGGGACGAGCACCGGCACGGGGACGGGGACGGGGAGGACGGGGACGCGCGCCACGCGCACGACAAGGACGCGAAAGAAATCTCCCCCGAAGCCGCCGCCGCCGCGAACGCGGCGGCTGAGATGGCCAACGATTACCAAACGGGAACTCACCACGTGCAGTCGCCCATGGCGGCGGCGGCGATGCAGGGCGCGGTGGCGGCGGCGGTGCGGGTGACGAGCGGGGGCGGTGGGGGCGGCGGCGGTGGTGGCGACAACGCAAACGACCACGACGACCACGACGACGGGCACGAGCAGCACCAACGGTACGGCCCTTCGTTACAAGAAGCTGAGCAGTTTCTTTTGTCCGAGCTGAAAAAACTGGAAGCCGCGAACGCGCGGCTCATGACCGCGCGATCTGTGTTGGCAGAAATCGAGCGCCAGCTGAACGACGCGGTGGAGCGCGCCGAGGAGAACAGCGCGAGCGCGGCGCGGCGACGCGCGGCGGCGGTTTCACGAAACGGCCTGGAGGAAGGAAACGTCCACAACGTTAACAGAATTGGGTTTGACGAAAACGGCGCTTCGGATGCGCACGACACGCGACGGGAAGGCTCGCCCGCCGGGCCGAGCGGCGGTGGGGGGAGCGGCGATAAAAACAACACAGGTACCGCGACCGCCAAAGACGCGCAAAGGCGAAGCGCGCCAAACCCCAGTGGCGGCGGCGGCGGGAAGGTCATCGAAGACCGGCGTTTCGGGATCTACGACAGCCGGCGGTACCGGATGGAGGGCGAGCCCGCGCCTCCCGATCCAAGTGATGACGAGGACGGCGCGGGGCGGAGCACGTCCGTGCGGGGCCGGGGCGCCAGCGCCAACGCTGGTTCTAAAAATGAGTTTCGGAAAAACGGCGTGGAAGCCGGGGGTAAGGAATCGGCCGGGAACCGCAAAAAGGGTTTTGGAAAGGAAAAACCTGGGGTGAGCGCGGATGCGGTGAATCGACACGGGGGCGGGGGAGGTGCCCGAGGAGGAAGAGGAGGAAGAGGCGACGGCGGAAGAGGGGCCTCCGCGGGCGGCGGCGGGCGCACCGGCAGCACGGGACGGAAAATCACCCCCGCGTCCGCGTCGCAGTTGCGCGCCGCTGGCAGAGACGAGAAACACAAACAGCACCAGGGGTTCCGGTTTAAAAAAGAACCCGGGGACGACGGGCACCACCTCGGGACGACGTTTCACGCGCCGTCCGCCGCTGAGGCGTCGACGTACGTCCCTCGCGGGAACGGTTCGTCCCTGCGGTGGCGCGTGAAGCGGCAGCGAACGCTGGTACCGGTAGGCCGGCCCGCCACCGGCCCGACGTCCTGGGCCGCGATTTCATCCTTCGCGCTGTGGCGGGGTGGGGAACTCGAGGCGGCGAAACAGAGGAGTTTGGAATCGGCTGGTGATGCTGATGACGACGACGAGGAGGAGGAGGAGGACGTCGAAGCGCCAGAGAGCGAGGACGGCGACGACGACGACGACGACGTCAGCGACTCCTCCGAGGAAGACGACGGCTTCGACGCCGCCGCGTACGCCGCTTCAAGGGACGACGCGGGAACCCCGGGGTTCGGGTTAGGCGACGGATGGGTGGAGGATGATATCGTGTTTGACCATTTCGACCACTTCGACGAACTCGCCGCGGATGACGACGGGATCGTGGATATCGGCGCGGTGATGGACCTCGGGTTCGACGACGAAAACGGGGGTGGGTTTTAGGGAAACCGCCGTTACAATCGAGGTGGCGGTTTGAAACACACGGGGGGGTGATGTACTCATGAAAGGGTCCTTGATGGTCCTTGACGGTCCTTTCGCGCTACGGCGATCGAAGGACGACATGTAATCTACAAAACAACAATTGCATAGACGAAGAATCTCTATCTACACAGGTATCCCTCTTGTGCTTCGTTAATCCTCTTCATCCATGTCCATGTCATCCTCGTCCTCGTCCTCGTTCTCGTCGTCCTCGTCCCCGTCCTCGTCGTGATCGTCCTCGTCTTCATCGTCGTCATCGTCGTTTTCCCCATCCTCATCATCCCCACTCATCTCAGCCAGGTCTCCCCCCTCCCCCCCCGCGGCGGCTTTGTCCTGCGCGAACTCCCAGTTCCCCCTGCAAATAGGACACCGCTGTTCCGTCTGGCTCGTGAGCCATTTCGTGATGCACTGCAAGTGAAACGCGTGCCCGCACTGCCCCCACACCACGGGGGAGTCGTCCCCCGGAAACTTAGCATCTGGTGGGCACGCGTCGAACGCGACGCGGCAGATCCCGCACACGTCATCCACGTCCCCCGCGTTCCAACTCCAAACCCCAACGGCTTGCCACTTACGGATCGTGACCACCAGCCCGGTTTTGCTGGCCGCCGGGGGGTCAGGGACGGACATCATTTGGCGACTCTGGACCGGGGACGCCGGACCCCGCGGAGTGCCTAGTTTCGAATCCGGGGGGAAACTCAAAAGCTCCTTTCGTCCAGGACGACACTCGCCAACGAAAACTTATTATTCCCGTTTTCGGTCGTCCTGGCTTCACAGCCGTGACGCACGCCGTTCGCTCGGTCGCCATGTCCTTCCAGGTACGACCTCTGGGTTGTTTTTGGTGGTTCGTCAACCACCACACTCAACGAACCGGTGACCCTTTTCGATGACCCGCACAGAGGGGCACGTCGGGGCCGCCGAGTTACCCGCGGTTTCGCGATTCCCACATTCACACCCAAAGCTTGTCATCATGCCACAAGCTTGTCAATGTCTCGCGAGCTTGTCACGTCTCGCCTCGCCCCGACCTCCCCTGACTCTGACACCTGACACCTGACCCCCGTTCCTTCCCGCCCACAGACCGCCATCAGTCACGACGACCAGTGGACCATCGAGGTCGAGAAAGCGGTTGGCGAAACCACGGTGGTGGTGGATGTGCACCAAGGATGGGCCGGGCCGTGTACGTGAATGGCGATTCCCAAATCCAGGCGCACAGTTTGCTGCCGCTCTGTACGGAGTGCGGTTACGCAAGTCTTGCCACTAAAACACGTGCACCAGAGGACAAGGCGGTTCGACCCGAATCCGGCCTCCCTGTTTGCCGGTTGAGCGATTGTCCAGAGTAATTACGTAACACAAGTCACGGTCCCGACTGACCTTTTTCGTGCACACTCGCAGGCGTCGCGGCGCAGTCGACGTTAAAAAAAATAGTCTTCGACCACGGCGACAAGCCGCTCAAGATGTTCACCGCGGACGCGGACTCGCTCACGGCGCTTTTCGATTACCAAGGGCCGTGCGAACCATTGTTCTTGGTGATCAAGGGAAACGACCGACGCGAAATCCGGGGCGTGGACGCGCCCGCGCTGCGAAGCGCGATTCTCGCGAAACTGGGCGTGAGCGAGTGAGGGAATGTTTACAAAAAACAACTCCTCAATGTACAATGCAGAGCGCGACGTCTCGCGTCTCCAATCTCCTCAATCTCCTTCTCCAAGCTTCTCAATCTCCTTTTCCAAGCTCCTCAATCTCCTTCTCCAAGCTTCTCAATCTCCTTCTCCAAGCTCCTCAATCTCCTTCTCCAAGCTTCTCAATCTCCTTCTCCAAGCTTCTCAATCTCCAACTCCAATCTCCTTCTCCTTCCCCAAAACAACCTCACGCCGCTTTCGCCAGCCCCACGCGCGCGTTGCCGTGGTCGAACACGGAGTGGTACGGTCCGATGAACACGTCGCCTAGGATCCAAAGCGGGCCCATGGGAGGGGGGACGTCCAGACCCATGAACCCGGAGATGCACATTTCGGTTGTCGGGGCGGTTTTTGTTTCGTCGTTTTTCCCACCGTTCTTGGAGGCGTCCTTACCGCCCCCCGTGCTGACTCGTAAAATGTACTGCTCTGGTGTCAGCGAGAACTCCTTACCTCCCAACACAAAAGACACGTCAGGCAAGCGTCCGCCGTCAACCGCGGCGCAGTCCACTGCGCTTTCACCGCCCTTTGACGGAATCAGGGAGCACAGCGTTTTCACCTCGCCCAGAATCAACGACCGCGTCGCATTGGACGCCAGAAGCGTTTTGGCGTAGTTCACCCCTAACTCGCACGCGGCGCAGGAGGCCTGGCCTGTGACTGAGGAATCGAACAAAGGGGCGTATCCGTCCAAGCCTGGGCGCTTGGAGTCACCAGTAACTCGTTTTTCCAACAGAGACCGGCGGGCAGATTGAATTTTACCTTTTTCTTTCATCCCCGCGAGGGGAGAAAAGGCGCTTTGGTCAGCGCGCGAGTTCTCCCCCCGTTCGTCGTGCGCGCACAGCCCTACGGATACGCAAACGTCCTTCGTGGAGTACTTCGCCAGGTCGTCAATCAGCTCGTCCCCGTACGTGTCGATCGTGGTCAAGCACTCCATGCCCAGCACGGACCGCGCGCCTATTTCGAGGTTGATCTGTTCCACGAACTTCGTGGGACCCGCTAGTAACGATGTCCCGGTGTCCACGATCGCCGCGCACCCGCGCGTCCCGCAGTGCCCCGAGCTCTGCCCGCCAAGAAGCACGTCGTCCATCTTGACTTGCCAGTACCCCTCCCGCGTGACATTGAGCCACGTGTGCTTGCCGACGTGATGGGCCGGGTCTATGCCGCCCAGCACGAGCTCGCCCCCCGGTCCGTCATCAGACGACGCGTCCCGGTTCAGCCAGAACGAAAACACGTTCTCGGGCACCAGGCCTTGTTGATACAGGTTGTAGAAAGGAGGCGTCACTTTGTCCACCGCGATTTGCGAAAACCCCATCCCCAGAATGCCGTCGAACTTGGCGAACATAAACGCCAAACCGGGTTCCTTGCGATGGGAAAATTAATTAATAAAGTCAGTCGGCGGGAACTCGGCAAACAACGTGGAGGCGGGATTTGGGAAATTTCAATTTTCACGTATGGGCAATCAGTCTGGGGAGTGACAACATTATAACGCGCGATACGTACCTTCGTGGCTTCCGCGAAGGTTTGTTTTTGAATTGGCAAACCCGCCCAGGTCAGGGTGTCTGTTGATAGGAACCCGGAAAGCGACCCGCTTCCGTATTGAATCGCAAAGGCTTTGCCTGATTGTAAAAAAAGAAGTGTCAGTTTTGTATATGGCGATGTATGGACAAACAGTCAGAGGTAAGACGTCCCTTCTGGTACGAGGCGGTGTGTGGTGATTGGGAAAGGCCCGTACCGTTATCTTCTTTCGTGGAGCTGTCTTTGCTTTCGTACTTTTCGTGGAGGTCGCACGGAATTTGTGTAAACGCGCACTGAGCGCTTGGAGTTTTACCCGAAAAGTGTCAGTCTTGTATGGGCAAACAGTCGGTGGATTTGGGAAATGCAAAACGTACCTCGGGACCCAAAGGTTACTCGACCCGGTGTCGAACACGACTTGAAAGGTTTGCGGAGGGGTGCCTAGCTCGATTTCGCCGAAATACTGCGCGTCCATGAAGTTGGTGATTGGCATGGAGGCGGGGCTTCCTGGAGCGGCGTATTTCGCGTGCAACGTCAAATCATCTTGCAAGCTTTTTGCGTTTTGGTCGCGAATCTCGACAAGACCCGAGGGGAGCGTTCGTTTCGTGACGTGCACGCGCGGAAGCTCGGCCGGCGCGGAATCAGAGGCCACCGCGGTCGCCTGGGTCTTGAACACGAGAAAAAGCCAGACGTGGCGGCAAGGAAGGGGGTCAGTTGTGGGACAGGGAGAGACGCGGATCTGAGACTCAGATTCTGACACGACGAATTATGCCCTTTTCAACCGCGAAAAGACATCGCACGGAAACCAAGGGTCGGCACGCACCGCGAGGAACGCGAGCAACGCGAGGGCGAGGAATCGCGGGAGTAGGAGGAACTTCATGTCGCGCGACGGGAAGGCGACGAAAAAGTCGAAAGCGTGCACGACGCGTACTGGGAAGTGCCCCGTGATGGACAGACGCGCGCGAGACGAGGGAGAATCGATGACGCGGCAAGATTATTCTTTCGCGCCAGTATTTTCTTTCCAAAAAGCCACGACTCCCCTCTTCGCGTCTAAACGAGCACACGACGAGGCGCGCGGCACGCGATGACTGACCGGGAGTCATGGAACGGACACGGAAGCGGTGCTCGCACGGCAAGGAGAAACACCAGTGCGCAAAGTGCAACCCTTGCCCTCACGGCAAGCTGAAACGCGAGTGCGCAAAGTGCAACCGTTGCCCTCACGGCAGGGTGGAACACAGCTGCGCGTCGTACAACCCCTGCCCTCACGGCAAGCGGAAAACCAACTGCGCGGTGTGCACCCCCTGCCCTCACGGGAAGCGGAAAGGTTACTGCGCGGACTGCAACTCCTGCCCTCACGGGAAGATGCAAAGCGCGTGCGTGGACTGCACCCCCTGCCCCCACGGCAAGGTGAAAGGCAACTGCGCGAAGTGCCCCCTGCCCCCACGGCAAGCTGAAATACGCCTGCGCGGCGTGCAGCCCCTGCCCTCACGGCAAGCTGAAATACGCCTGCACGGCGTGCACCCCCTGCCCCCACGGCAAGCTGAGAAAGCGCTGCGTGGCCTGCAACCCATGCCACCACGGCAAGCTGAAATACACCTGCAAGGAGTGCAAGGCGGCATGCGTGGGTCAGGCGGAAGTCAAGCAAGAGCCCGAGATCAAGCAGGAACCCGAGATCAAGCAAGAGCCGTTCACCATCCGCGGCTATTTCGGGTTCGGCGACGAGGACTAACGGTGAATGAAGTCTTTTCGGTATCTACTTTGTCTACGTACAACTACAATTCGTCATCACACTCCACATGAATCACTCCCTCCACTCAGTCCAACACAGTTTTGGTGGTGAATCACGTGGTGTGTGCGATAGGACTGAAAAGACTAGCTAGATAAGGATACCGTAATAGACATTAAACAAACAGCTCTCCCGTAGTAGCGCTATGTACACGCATAGCCGTGACGTGGAGGAGAGTTTAGTAGACCGTTCTTCACCCTTCCCTTACTCCTCGTCCGAACTCGAGGACGACGACGACGACGACGACGACGACCCGCTGTCGCTCCTTCTGTTCTTTTTCTTTTTGTACCCGGCTTGGCCCATGGCGCCGGGGTACCCGCCCGCGGGGGGCGGCATGACGTACACCACGTCCGGTACCTTCGGCGGGGGGGCTTCGTCGGGGGAGATTTCCGTGCCGGCTTCCAGTCGTGACGCGATGCCGGTGGGCGCGGTGTAGCTCGCCAGCGCCACGAGGGCGTTTTCAAACTCACCGGAACACTCATCTTTAAGAACCTTGACAAGCGACTTGCCGGTTTCCTTTTCAAACTCCAGCCGTAACGTTCTCATCTCCGCGTCTCGGTGCGTGAGTAAACCGATCAAAGCTCCTTTGTTCGTGCTGGTGATCCAGCCGCTCATCGCGGCCTTGATACCCCTCGCGATGGTTCTGGCTCTAGGCGCGACCAAAGCCACTAGCGCTTTTTCGTAATCCCCAGCACAGTTTTTCTGTGATTCCAAAAAAAAGTGTCAGTCTCTCGTAATGTGTATGATGAGTAAACAGTCAGGGAGTCTTGTATGGGCAGAGGTAAGACGTCCCTTCTGGTACAAGTATGGGCAAACAGTCTTGGGCGGATTTGTGAAAGCCCCAACACGTACCCGCAAATCCGCAATCAGCGACGCGCCGTGCACGACCGTGTACTGCTGGATGATCTTTTTCATCTCAGGTTCGGTGCGGTGCACCAGCATGCTGATTAATCCCCAGTCATCATTCGCGAACCACCCGTCGAAGGCTTCTTTTAAGTAAAATGCGATCTGCGTTTCGCGGTTGGTGAGCAGGCCCATCAGGCAGTTTCGGAAATTCTCCGATTCAAACAAACCCGTGGTTTCGCTCTTCACCCGCTCCTTTAAAAGCTCACCGTGCTCAACCTTGTACGCCTCTTTCAACTGTTCCACCTGGTCGTTGGTTTTGCACGAAAGCACGCCGATAATAGCAGCCTCGTCCGTGCCGAGGCCCTCGCACGCGTCCCGCAGCACCTTCACATCAACGGCGTAGTCGGGTTCTGCCATGATGTTATCGGGGTGCTTCTTGGCGAGCGCGCAGAGAAGCCGCTTGAAGTCGCCGCCGACTTTCCACTCACTGGACATAGCCATCACGAGATCCGTACCGTAAAGCCGCGCGTACGCGTCTCTTGTTTTGTTCATCACCTCCGGCGTGCACGTGACCATTAAACGAATCAGGGCTTTGCAATCCGTGCCCATGCCGCTAATCGCGCTGTGGCACACCTGCGCGTAAGCTTCGTCGATGGTGTCGCAGCCAGCCAAAATAACCACGCGCTTGAACTTCCCGCTGGTTTCCTGCGGTTGGTACGCGAAAAGGGTCAGTCTTTCGTAATGTGTATGAGTAAACAGTCAGAGTAATCGGTCCGAACAGTCACCAGCGTTAGAGATAAAACAGTGCGCCGCCTGATTTGGGAACCGCGCAACACGCACGCTCTTCACCGCTTGTTCCAGCGACCGCTCGTACCGGTCCGCGTACGCGGTTTGAAGAGGCACGATTTCCTCCGGGTCCAGGGTACACAGGATTGTTATTAAACAGTCTTCATCCGTGCCGAAGCCTTTCATGGCTTTTTCGAGAATTTGGGCGTCGAAATCGAGCTTGTCGCTAAGCAGCGCCATCATCAAATCCTTCAGTGGGCCATTTGTTTTCTCGGAAACGTCGCTTCTCAAATCCCCGTGTCCGTACTCGCCGTACTTGGTGTCGATTTCGGTGCGGATGTAGTCCTGTCGAAGAATACCTCGGGGGTTACAAACCCGCGCGACTTTGGTAAGCAGGTTCTCCACGATCTTTTCGGTATCCCCCTCGTTCATCGCGGCGGATAAGTTGTGCAGGATCTCTTCAATAGGCGTCCCGTCGAAAGCAGGCTCTTCGGTGCCGCCGATACCGCAAATACCTGGGAGGGTGAATTAGTTAGTGGTAGTTAGTTAGTCGGTGGGGGCTTTCACGAAAGCATATCGCGTCGCAAGCGCGGTCCCCGACGGTAGGGAAGGTGAGCCAGTCAAGACATGTCGAATCGCGAAGTCGGGCCGCGGGCGGAATTCGATCGATCGCATTGTTTCAACGTTAACACCCGATTCGAGACGATCGGGCAAGGGCGCGCTGGCCCTTCGAAGCGCGCGTGTCAAAGCAAAGCAAAGACGTACCCATCGCGCAAAGGAGTGAGTGGTGGGTGGTGTGGGGTTGGGGGGGGCGAACGCGTGAAGGGCGCGGTCGTCAATGCGGCATGTGGAGGCGAGCTGACTGAACAAAAACTGTGCACAGTCATGACACACTGCAGCTGCCAGGCGAGAACCAATAATCCAAGAGCCTCGCGCCACAAAACAGATCCACAAAACCAGAAAGGGAGCAAAAGTGCCTTTCATGGAACCGGGGCGACACTCGCGCCGCGCCGCGCGTGGAGTGGGTCGGATGCGCACACCCCGTGTGACGCGCGGAGTTTCGAAGACATCTGTTACCGCGAAGCAAGATGGGTTACCTCGCGTAAACCCGTCACACCTGATCGGTACGACGAACACACGAACGCACACTCCACGGACGCTTCGGACGCCGTTCGCCCCATTTCGCTTTTTGGTTTCGTCCCCAAGTCCCAGCGCCCCTGGAGAGCACGAACGAGGTGTGCGTGTTTCGTCGTGAAAGCACGGACGGGCACGACGCGGACCTCGTTTTGTTTGTTGCGCAGTGTGTTGAGTAGGTTCGGGTGAAGCACAGAACGCGACCGCGTGTGACCTTACGCGGCGTTCGCGCACCCGGGGGCGTGATTGGAAATATCTAAGAAACGTCCGACCGAATTTCCTGTCCGAAAGTCTGAGTGAATGGAAAATACTAACCTCCACCCGTTTCATTCGCTCGTGTCAAAACTCACCCCCGTTCCCCCAAAAGGCGCGTTCGCGATGTTCGTCGTGGCGAACAGGTGGCTGTGTGTTTGGCACGAGAATGTGGTGATGTTCAGCGAGACGGAGGTGGGTACTCAAGAAGGCGACGGTTCTATTTCTGGTGTGTCGTCGCGCGAAAGCGAAAAACGTTCGTTTCTCGCCACGCGCGGCGTTCCCCCCGACCTCGCCCTAGGTGCTTTCTACGTCTTCGCCGTGAGCGCGGTGTTTAACCTCAACGCGTCGTTGATGTCCTCACAAAAGAGCCGGTCACGTTTAAACTTTCAGGTTTTCTACATAAGCGCCGTCGCGGCGTGGACGCATTGGGAAATGTGGCGAGGTCGGGACTGGTTCGTCGCCGCCGGCGCCAGCTCGTTCAGCGCCCTGCGCCAGTTGGAATGGGCGTTCACCACCCCCGTGTTGCTTGTGCTGGTGCAGCACTTGCACGCGTTTGCGTTCGCGGAGTTGGGGGTGGAGATGGATGGGCATGGGGAGGGTACCGAGCGTACTGCCGCGTGCACCGCCGACGGTACACCCGAGAATACCACCAAGGGTGGTACTTCCGTACAAACTTCCAAGGGAAACGCTTCCGTGAATACTTCAAAGGGAAATACTTCAAAGGGAAATACTTCAAAGGGAAATACTTCAAAGGGAAACGCTTCAAGGGGAAATACCTCAACGGGAAACGCTTCCGCGTACCACTCCGCGAAGGATGCGAAACGTTCGCGAAGCGAGTGGAAATACGACCGCGCGAACACGACGACGTTGGTGTCAGTGGACCTGGTGATGCTCGCTTGTGGGTTGTTGATGCCGTTTTTTTCCGGTTACTCGGTCACGCGGTTCTTACTACTGGGAGCAAGCATTTCTTCTTTCGCCTTCGTCATCGGCCACAGCGTCGCCGCGCTAGTGGACGTGACGCTACACGCCGACGTCGACGTCACGGACGGGGCGCGGTTGCTCGCGATGTTGTCCTTGAAAGTTGTGTGCTGGAGCGCCTACCCGGTGATTTACTTCGCCACGGAAAGCGGGTATCTGACCACACAGCAGCAACACGTGTATTACCTGTACAACGACGTGCTCACGAAATTCACGTACTCGCTGGTGATCAGGTACGTTTTGGGGCTTTCCCAAATCCGACACACACTGTTTTATCTCTCAGCTGGTGACCGTTGTCCATACATCGCGATACACGAGACTGACACTTTTCTTACACAATCGCAGCGCCGGGTCGCTTCGGTGTCTTGATAAACGCGAAGAGCGGCGACAAAGAATCGCGACGCAAATCAGCGAAGCGCAGAGGGTGTTTTTTTTTAACGTCACGCACGAGTTAAGAACGCCGCTGAACTCGATAATCGGCTTCAACACCCTGGCGGTGGAAACCGGCGAGCTCGGTTTGTTGGCGTCCGGGTTTATTAAAAACTCGCTGACCTCGGCGGAAACGCTGTTGCGGCTGATTGACCAGATTTTGGACGTAGGCGCGCAAGCGAGGGAATCGTCTGGTAACTCGGTGTCTGGTAACTCAGCGTCTGTTGACTCGGTGTCTGGTAACTCGGTGTCTGGTAACTCAGCGTCTGGTAACTCAACGTCTGGCGACGCGACGGCTGGCGACGAACCCTTTACCTTGAGTCAGCTCGTGGAATTCGTGACGCACGCGACGCGGTTTCCGAAAGAAAAGCGGACGGTTGCTGAGTCGGTAACCCGTAATGCAGAGGGACCGGAAAACGAAAACTTCGGTGCCGACCGCCACCCCGACGTCGTCGTGACGCTTACAAACCCCCAGTACTTCACAAAAACCTTGACGGGTGATTTCCAAAACCTGCGATCGTGTTTGGTGACTTTGGTGGACAACGCGGTGAAGTTTAGCACCGATTTACCGGGCCGCGACGGGCTGGTGGAGCTCGTGATTGAGGTGACTGAAAAAGAAACGCACGAAGAAGAAGGACGAGTACGAAGAACCTTGTCGCACTCGGACGAGTGCGGCGATTTCGAACTCGAGCCGCTGCGATCCGTGTCCATCACGTTCCGCGTGAAGGACAACGGAATCGGCATTCCACTCGAAAAGCAACACGCGTTGTTCGTGCCGTTCTGCCAGCCCGCGGATAGGCGCGCACCTGGTACCGGCCAAAAAGAAAAAGGCACGGGGTTGGGGCTGGTGCTTACGCGTCAAAAAGTGGCGCGCATGGGTGGGGCGCTGGATTTTAAAAGCGTCCCGGATCGCGGTACAAAGTTTTTCTTCGCCTGCGAGTTCGCGGTACGAAGTGAGACCGAATCGGTTTTGGTGCCTAGGATGCGCGCGACGACACTGAAGCTTGCGCGCGGCGGGTCGGTGGATACGGTGTTTACCCTGCCTGGGGACTCTTCTGGGTCGAGTTCTGGGGACGAAGGGGAGGGGTCGGGGCAAAAATTGCAACCCGGGTTACGAGGCTCCGCTTCAAAAAAGGGTGGCGAGGCGGGACGAATCGACGAAAAGATTCCGCCGCCCGTCGCGATCGCGCGCCCCACCGCCTCGATCCCAAAGGACACGCGGATCATCCTGCACACCAGTTTCGTGGGGCACAACAAAAGGCATGTCACGAACATCCTGAACTGTTACGGTTTGAGTCCGGGAACCAACTACGTTTCTTTGCGTCGGGAAAACGACTTGCTTGGGAAGATGCGACAAGTCAAGAAATTGGGGGGGTCGCCGATCGTGTTCATGGAGGCGATTGGGGACGACGTGAATGAGCATTGCGCGGTGTTGGATTTCGTGTGTGCCGCGGATTCGCAAAAACGCACCACAAGGGTGTCGTTCGAGGAACACGACGTCGACGCCGCGAAAGCGAAAGACACGGCGACGGCGACTGAACCCTCGACGAAGTTTGTGGTTATTTTCGGCCGGCCGAAACGCGTGATGCGCATGCGAAACGTGTTGGGCGACCGGAACGACGTGGCGTTTGTGTTCACGCCCGCCACGCCGTGCGAAATAGCAAACGTGGTTTCTCGAGTCCACGCCGTTCTCGCGAACGCGCGACGCCGCGGCCCGAAAACGTTTTCGCAAAAGAAAACGCGAGGTCCCTCCTCGATGGACCTCGCGCGACACGGGTTTCCGCGCGCAGCGGATGTCTCCGGTGCGTCTCTAAACTTACCGGCGTCGGCGTTTGCGAAGACGACGTTCGAAACCGCTTTCGCCGAAGCGACAAAGAAGTCGGCGCGAGCGAGCTCGAGCGGAGCGGCGTAGGGAAAATATGTATGAACGAGCTCTAGCGCGAAACTATTTCTGAACGTTCTGCGCTCTGCACTAAGAACCCTCGCGTATCAAACCCTCACTTATCAAACCCGAAGTAGCCTTGAATGGTGAAGGGTTCTTGCTTGATCTCGGGCTCTTGTTTGATTTCGGGCGAACTCTCCGGCTCGCGCTTGACCCGCTTCGAACTCCGCGGATCCGCGCGTGCCGTTTTGCACTCCCCGCACCTGTCCTTTCGCTTGCCATGAGGGCAGCCCGTGCACACGGCGCAGAAGCGTTTCACCTTGCCGTGCGGACAGGGGTTGCACGCCGCGCAATCGCTTTTCCGCTTGCCGTGAGGGCAAGGGTTGCAAGCCGCGCAGTCGCTTTTCCGCTTGCCGTGGGGGCAGGGGTTGCAGTCCGCGCAGTCGCCTTTCACCTTGCCGTGGGGGCACGGTTTGCAGTCCGCGCACTTCTGTTTCACCTTACCGTGGGGGCAGGAGGTGCAAGTCGCGCAGGAGTATTTCACCTTGCCGTTGGGGCAGGCGTTGCAGACCGCGCAGTTGCGTTTCAGCCTGCCATGGGGGCAGGGGTTGCAGTCTGCGCAGTTACCTTTCCGCTTCCCGTGCGGGCAGGGGTTGCACTCCGCGCAGCGGGTTTTGAGCTTCCCGTGCGGACACGGGTTGCACGCCGCGCATTCCTCCTTCCGTCTCCCGTGCACGCATCGCTTTCGTATTTTACTCATCGTTCACGCACGACCGTCCCCGCGCGCTGCGATGTGCGGCCGTGCCCGCGAAGAGCGGGACGTCGTCTTCAAAGTTCTGGGAAGAGCCAAAGTCGTTGCTTTTGCCAAAATTTGGTTTTTGGCAAAAAGGCAAAACCCCTCGTGGTCGATCGCGCTGCTTTCCCCTGCAACTCAGGGACGCGCTGCGCCAGGTAAACGAAGGGACGTTTTCGTCCTGGAAAACAAACTCGAAAAGAAGCGGGCTGGGGACGTACAAAGGGGTAGTAGTATGTGTTGAGTCACATGTAGTACTACTCAGTTGTGACATTTATTGTTCAAGAGGGCGTGTCTTCTTCGTCGTTGTAAGAGTAGTTATGCAGTGTCTTTTCACTCACAACGCGTCTTAAACACCCTTCACGAACTCCCAGTGTCAAACTCGAAGTAGCTTTGAATGGTGAAGGGTTCTTGCTTGATCTCGGGCTCCTGCTTGACTTCCGGTGAGCTCTCCGGCTCGCGCTTTATCCGGTTCGAACTCCGCGGATCCACGCGTGCCGTTTTGCACTCCCCGCAGTTCCTTGTCAACTTGCCGTGGGGGCAAGGGGTGCACACCACGCAGTCGCATTTCACCTTCCCGTGGGGGCAGGGGTTGCACGCCGCGCACCTGCGTTTCAGCTTCCCGTGAGGGCAGGGGTTGCACTCCGCGCAGTCGTATTTCCTCTTCCCGTGAGGGCAGGGTTTGCAGTCTGCACAGTTGCTTTTCAGCTTGCCGTGAGGGCAGGGGGTGCACACCACGCAGTGCTGTTTCAGCTTCCCGTGGGGGCAGGGGTTGCAGTCCACGCACTTGCTTTTCCGCTTCCCGTGAGGGCAGGGGCTGCACTCCGCGCAGCTACTTTTCACCTGCCCGTGCGGGCAGGGGCTGCACGCCGCGCACTCGCTTTTCCGCTTGCCGTGGGGGCAGGGGGTGCACTCCACGCAGAAGTGTTTCAGCTTGCCGTGAGGGCAGCAGTTGCACTCCGCACAGTTGCATTTCAACTTGCCGTGAGGGCAAGGGGTGCACGTCACGCAGGCGTGTTTCACCTTGCCGTGGGGGCATCGCTTTCTACGCATCGTTCACGCAAAACCACCCCCGCGCGCCGCGATGTGGGGAGGTGACCGCCGCGTGAAAGGTCTGGGACCAGTCGAAAGTCGTTGCTTTTTCATTTTCGGTTTCCCTCACGGAAGGACTTCGCGTTTCTCCGAGACTCAAATTTTCACGCCGCCGCCGCAATTCAGTCGCGCACGCACGTCCGCTCCCGGACGCCGTGCCCGCGTTCCGTTCCATTTCGGGTCACGTCCTGGCGGCGCTGCTTGTTGAGTAACACGAGACTAACACGACACTAACACGAGACTACTTCATCTCTTCAACTCACGATGAGCAAGAAGAACAGCAAAAAGCGGTGGAACAACCAGCACCAAGAATCCATGCGAAGGGAAAAGATGGAGGCGGATGCGAAGGACGCGAAGGCGGCGAAACGTGACGAGAAGGTGTTGGAGCTGGTTGGGGAGATGGCGGTTGATTCTAGTGGTAGTGGTGCACGCAAAGCAACAACAACCAGCAGCGTTAAGACGAAAACCAGAGCGGGGAAGCCCAAGGTTCGGGATTCGCAAGCGCCGTCCGCGGCACTGAAAGTGGGACGCGCGGTTTTGAAGAAAAACACGGTTGGCGGTAAGACCAAAAACACGCGGAAGATAATTAAAAACGTGCGTCTCGGGAAGGGCGTGCAAACCAGGCTGAAGATACGCAAAGGGGACACCATACGGGGCATCAAGGTCACGGACTCGGATAGCAGGAATAAAATCCTCGCGAGTTTAAAGGCGGAAGCCGCGATGGCGATGGTCACGGGGTGATTTTCATGATTGCAAGTTAGTCTATACTAATCGCCGAAGCGTCCGTCCGTCCTCTCACGACTCACTGTTTTTAGTGTCATCCACCCATCCCGACTACTCTCTAATAAGCTAACACCTTAAAGCGGTTTCCGCGCCCGCAGCACGTGCAGTCGTTCCTCGTCCGCGGATTTCGTGGCGACTATTTCGCAACGCAACCCGTACTGCGTCAAAATCGCCGCCACTTCTTTTGGTTTGTTTTGCTCCAGAAGAATCAGCATGAAGGTGCCACCCGGGGCGAGCAAATCGAACACTTTGGGTAACAAACGGTCGATAACCTCTCTGCCATCCACACCGCCCGCCCACGCGGACGCGATGTCCCCTTTTCCTATTTCATCGGAAGGCGTCAGGACGTACGGGGGGTTGAACAAGAGCAGGTCCACTGAGCCGGTTAGCGCCAACTGTAACGGCCCCACTAAGTCGCACTGCACCGCCGAGAACGAATCGCCGCAGTGAATCACATCCAGGCCGTCGTAGTTTTTGATTTGAAACTGCGATTCCCCAGTGAAACCGTGGTTTCCCCACGTCGACGCGCAGCACACAAGCGCGTCGGGGTTTATGTCCGTGGCGAAGAAACGCGTGCCGCGTCCATCCGAATCGTCCCGCAGCGAATCAATCAGATTCAAGTTCCCGTGTTCCTCAGCGATGAAAAAGAAAGTGTCAGTCTCGTATGGGCAATCAGTCGGCGGAATGTGGTGAGTGGAAATACTCACCTTCGCCAACCCCGCCGCGCTCGCGATGACATACCCCGTGCCGCACCCCACTTCCAGTGTCACCTTTGGAGGGCGGTGTTTAAGCGTGCTTGACCACTCCTCCGCGAGCGCATCCACGAGAAGGAAACTGTCCTGCGGGGTCGTGGAACAGGGAAGGAAGGAGCGTGGTGAGTGGGAGAACGAGACGCACTTTTCGGTCGGCACCATCGGCGGCGAGGAGAGATTACCAACGGAACGTTTCCCTCCCATGGAATGTAACACCAAACCCCGAAACACTCACCTCCGCGGGCTCGTACACCTCCTTGTGGAAGGTCGTGTCGCTGATGCGCGCGATGGGCATGACGCGCGTGTGCGGCGAGGAATGACCGAGGCAACGAGAGATCCGATGAAATATGTGTAGCGCGATATTCCGTTTTCGCTTTTCGCCAAAGGACACACTTGGGCCGCGCACACCCCACACTCTGTGCGGGTCGTACGTCACGTTTTCAGATGGCATCCAGCGCGGCGTGTGCGGTGCCACGCGTCGCTCGTGCGACGCACGGGTTTCTCAGCGGGCGCCGAGGGATGTGTGTGGGCAACACGTCATCGCCGAAACGTGCAAACCACCCGAGTGTGCCCGCCGCCCGCGTCGCCGACGACCGAAGGCGCTCATCACACCGAAGACAAGGTTCCACTTCCACGGTCAGTCGGGCCGTTACGACCGAAAGCACCTCGGAAACCGTCGTCGACGTGGTTACCCAGGAAACCAGAGCCTGGCTCGACACGATCGTCATGGGCTTGAACCTGTGTCCGTTCGCCAGGGCGGCGCTTCCGGGAACGAAGATTTTCGTGTCGCAGGTCACGAGCCTGGAGGCGTTGCGTTTCGAGATCAGCGCGGAGCTCGCTATTCTGAAAAACGCCCCCACGGACGTGGCGAGCACTACGTTGATAGTGCTGTCACCGGTCACGGTGGCTGCACTAAATGCCACCACGTTCGAGGGGTTCATGGAAGGCGCGAAAGTCGTGGCGGATGAGGAGGCGGCGATTGTGACGTTTTCGTTACCCGAAACCATCCGCGACGAACTGGTTGGCGATTGGATAGAAATCGTCCCGTTCCACCCGAGCGCGACGTTTCACGATACCGAGGTTTCTGTTGAAGACGAAATCGCGAGTGGGGGGTACATATGCACGTACTTGGACGTGGATGGGGATGATGGGGAGGACGTGGAAACGGAAACTAACAATAATAAACCTCCTCTGAACGAAGCGGCGTTGCGGGAGATGATCGCGAAGCACGCGGCGCTTCAGGGCGGGGCGGACACCCGGGCGGATTGGCAGGATGTTAATTTGAAGAGGAATGACGAGAAGAACCGGGAGAACGAGGAGGCATCAGAAGGGGACGATTTCTCGGATGACGACGGAAATTACAGCGATAACAAAACAGACAGCGTCGACCCCGCCGATTACACCGGCCGGTCGCCGCACCCCGTGCTTCACCTGCTGCGCCAATCCGACGTCGACGCCGCGGACGAAATGTGGTACTCCTCGAGTGGGCCGGGGGATGACATCCGGTCCAAAAACGCCGCGCTGCTGCGGGGGATGGGGGAGGACGCGCTGCGGAAAATGCTGAGCAAGTGCTGTCGGAGGTAGCACCGGTAGTTTGTGTTTGACTTTTTAGATTTTTATAAAAACGAAACGGCGGGGTCGTCGTGACACACTTCGTCAACGCACGAGGGCTCGGTACCGGTAAGCACGAGGGCAGAAAAGTTCACACGGTGCACGTGACCCTTTCGAAAAAAATAACTCACGCCCTCTTCCTCGCGCTTCGCTTCGCCGCCGGTTTCTTCGCGCCACCTCCGCCTGAGATTGTAAAAAGTAAATGTCAGTCTGTATGGGCAGTCAGTCGGCGGAATGTGGTAAATGGGAAATACTTACCGAGCAACCCGGTGGCTTGCGCGCCCCACAGCGCCAGAACGACGTTCATGGTGACTTGGACCTGCCACGCCCACTGGGTCCAGTTGGGGTTTGCGTTCAACGCGAGGTTGCCGAAGGGAATCAGTGAGGCGACGTGGAAGGCGATGGTTTGTTTGCTGAACGCGTCCGCGGTGACGCCGCAGTGCCTGCGGCCAAACACGATGAGGCCAAAGCACATTCCCACGATTCGCGCGAAGAACCCGCCGTGCGTCATGGCGTCGCCAAGAGGCTTGGCCCAGTACGGGAGCTGGCCTAAGCCGCCTTTACCCCAGATTCTGTTAGTTGGCGGTGGGACGAAGTTTAAAGGTGACACAAAGCAAGTTGGTCAGTCACGTCAAGGTGGGGACGCGTTCGTCGACGCGCGTCTCGATTCGGGGAAAACGCGCAATTGCGATTTCCCGAAACGCGCGATTCGGGAAGGCCGGAAAACTTCGGGGACGTACTCGTCGGGGAACGTGGACATCGTCACCGCGTACATGCCGAAGTACACCTGCATCGCGGTATCGTAGGTGATCGCCATTTTGGTGAAACAAGGATGTGCTGGGGTGCGCGTGTGGGGAATGGCCGGGAGGAAAAGCGAAACGGTTTTCGGGACGGATAAAGAAAACGCAAATCCGCGTCAGCCGTTTCGTTCCCCTTTTTCTTTCCCGAAACGGCAATCATCCGCGACACGCGAGGAGGTCCACGAGTGACGACGGCTCGTTACCGAGACGACTTTTGCGGGCACCGCGTCGCCGATATTCCAGATGGTACTGTGCATCCCCGGATTGGTGCGGCGCGTGCCGCGGTGGTGTTCGCAACGGCGGCGAGCGCACCGAAAGCACGTCGGTGAAACTGCGCGGGCGACGACGCGAAAGCGCGTCGTTGTGAAAAATGTCAACAGATCTTATTGTTGGCTGTGACCTCCTAGCTCTGGCTACCTCCGAGGTAGCGTACTTTGCCACTCTTTAACCTCTGCACTCGCCACGTCTTGACACACGCTTCGAAGCCACCACGTCTTGACGCACGCGTCGAAGCCTCCCGAGCACAGCGTTTCGTGATCTCGCCAAACAAGACTCGTCACGCCGCCTCGGTGTGCGTTTTTAATCGTCACCCTCGCCGCGCCGCATTTGTCGCGCACGGGGTCCCAAACAATGACGCTGCCATCCAGGGACCCTGAAGCTAGGTATTGCCCACACGGGGACCATGCAACCGATGTGATCCGCGCGGTGTGGAACGTGAGTTTCATTTGCGCAACGTCAAGCACCTCCCGCGTGTCCACCTGCCAGACGAACAGTTTTCGGTTAGCGTCGCACGTCGCGACGACTGTTTTTGGAAAAGAAAAGGGTCAGTCTTGTATGGGCAAACAGTGTGCCTGGATTTAGGAAAGGCAATACGTACCGTTTCCGAATTTAGGGTGAAACGCCACGGCGGTGACTTCCGCTTGGTGGTAGGGTGTATCTTCAAAGTCATCGTCGTCGGGATGTTTTGTCCACAGATTCACCACGGCGTCGCCATGTCGTTTCACGTCCATCAACTCGGTCGTTCCAGAGACGAACCCGATAAGAACCCGGTTGCCGTCACAGGAAACCCCCGCGCACGTGATTGCTTTTCGAGACGCGTCGGGAAATTTAATCGTATGCGGTTTTTCGTTGCACCCGTCGCCGGCGCCTCCAAAGAACGCGCACAGAAACTCACCGCCCGCCACCGCCACGACGTCTCCGTCGTGTGAGGTGGACACCGAGGTGGGTTGGAACGGGATCTTGGCGATTCTTCGGGTTGTTTCAGGAACCGCATCATCCGACGTGAAAGACGTGGCAAAACAGAAATCGTCCAGGCCTATCGTGAAGACGGTGTCGCCCGTCGCGGTGTGCGCGGCGGCGACGACGGCGCCGGCGTGCGGAAGCGCGACCGATTTGCGAAAACCAACAATACCGCCCCACACGAAACCCACGGAAGGACACGTGGTCGGCACGTGTACGGACCCGAGTCCTACGGATAGGAACCCGTCGCGGAAAACGCGCGCCATACAAACCACGGGCTTGCCGTGCCCCGCGACGGTTTTGGAAACGGTGTCGGTTCCGTCTGAACTCAACACGTGCAGCGTTCCGTCTAGGGATAACGTCACCGCGGTGTCGCCAACGAACACACACCCCACCTGCATGTCTCCTATGGAGGCTGCGGTTGCATGTTTCCACGGCTTGTACGTGCGCACCGCGGTGAGGGAGGGTAAGGGGTTCGCCGCCGGCGCGTCATCTGCGTCTTCCGCCAGTGGTCGGATTCCCGACACGTTCCAAACCTTGGCGGTTTTATCAGCCCCGACGGTTAACAAAGATTGGCCGTCGGGCGCCCACGCGACCTGATAAACGGTACCGACATGACCACCCATATCATCGCCCGCCTTCCCGCTCTTCGGAAGCATCGCGAGCGGCGTGCCAGTTTTGCCGTCGTAAATCACCCCGGTTCCGTCACCCCCGACGGAGACGAACAAAGAACCGTCCCAGCTGTACCGCACGCAAAGCGCGAAGTTCCCGTGCTTGTGCTTCACGCCGTGGAATTTGAAAGGAGGCCCAACGAACATGGTCACGGAAAAGTCCTCGCTCGCGGTCACGACTCGCAACGGCTTTGTTGGCCTTATGCAAATTGAGTTGACCCGCTTGGTCATGCCGGATATGTCACCCACCGAGCCGCCGCTGTCCCACAGAAACGCTTTCGCGAAGCTGCCCTGATACGATAAAAAAGAAAGTGTCAGTCTCGTATGGGCAATCAGGGAGGCGGAACGTGGTGATTGGGAAAGGCCCTTACCTTGCCGTCGCCGCAGCACACGATCCTCTGCCCATCCAAACTCCACTGGATATCATCCACCGCCCCACTCAAGGGCTGGTGTTCCGCTTTCAAGCTCATGTCCCCGTTCAAACCCCACACCCGCACCGCCCCGCTTACGTCCCCACTAGCGACCCACTCCCCGGACGGCGAGATCTGCGCGCACGTGGTTTGGTACCGGTGCTCCGTGTACATCCGCACGTCACCCGGGTTTCGCAACGAACGCACCACCACGGCGTTGCCGTTGGCGTACACCAACAAGCCCTTCCCGGCGTGCGCGCCCATGGCGGTGCCCCGGCCGCGACTCGTACCAGGGGCGCACGCGTACACGTCGGCCGGGGCGAAGGACATGGTGGCGACCGCGAGGTGGTGCGAGACGGTGCACCGCGGTGTGACAGGCGGACAGGAAAAAAGAAGTGGCGCGCAAAGGTGTGCCTACCAAGTGCCCACCAATTTTATTTACCTTTTTGAAATTCGTGCCCGCCACGCTCGCCCCTCGGCTCACTTCGTGCCTCGCCCTCCATGGCGGCAACGATGATGGCCACTCCTCCCGGTACGCCCGGTGCTGACAACTCCGACCCCCGGGTCGCGTGGGCGAACGCGACGCGCCTCGCGGTGACCCGCCCCGACGCCCTGAACGCGAACGACGGTTCCCTGAACCAGCAATTCTTCAAACCGAAGAAGGTGGTGTTCGCCACGGAAAAGGCGAAGTGGGGGCACGCTGACTGGCAGAACCTGTACAAAGGCATTGAAAAGTTCGGCATTGACCCTTCCTCCTGGCGGAAGATAATAGACACGTACTGCCCGAACCGGGAGGTGTTGTTCATTCGAATCAAAGCCTCGAGGGCGATTGGAAGCCAAGGCTTGAACCGGTACCACGGTAAGTATTTCCCAATCACCACATTCCACTGACTGATCCATATAAGACTGACATTTCTTTTATTTCAATCAGGGTGGATCGGGAACAAGGCGGATGTGTTGGCGGAGTACGAGCGGAACAAACAAATCGGGCTCGCGACGGGGTGCTGGAAAGGGGGGATTTTGGTGGAAAACGACCACAAGCACGCGGAGGCGGCGATTAAAAAAAGGGACGCGGAGGAAGCCGCGGCGGGTGTGGAACCACCGGGGAAACGAATCAAGCTGCATTAGATTGGTCGCGGAAAAGCGATGATGACGGCGACGCGCCGCGACGGACACGCGGAGTTAGTTTTGTACAGTCACAACAGTCAGACAGTTGTGACGAAAACACCGTAAGGGTATTTACACCCGACTACCAAGGGTATCACCAATGTGCACCAATCAGAACAGCTCGTCCCCGCTGCTGTCCCCGAAAAACGCGAGACTCGCTTCCACGTTATTCGACGGCTTGGGCGGCCTGGGCTGCTTGGGCTTGCCTAGTTTTCGACCCCCCTTCTGCGTCGCATGCGCCCCTTGTGACCCGTGTGGCCCCTGCGGATGCGTCACGTGTTGTGTCGCCTGCGTTCCCGGCGTGGGAGCCATCATTTGAGTCAAAAGCGCGTCTGTCATGTCAGGCGCCCCTCTGTTTTTGTCCGTACTCGCCTCTTTCGCGTCGTTGGAAACGTCGTGCACCATGTCCACGGTTTCGACGGCCGCCTTCTTTTTCCCACCTCCGCCTCCCCTCCCACGGCCACCGTCCGTATTTTTCTTGCCCCCGCCATTCGCGGCGGCATTCGTGGACGCCTTTCGCTTCACCGCCGCGTTCCGTTCATTCTCCAGCTCCGTTTCCTGGTCCGTGTCCATGCCGTCCTCCTCGTCCGTTCCGCCGGCGCCGCGTTCTCCGCCTCCGCCGCGTTCGCGTAACGTGCGTTCCAGAGACTCGACCTGGAACCTCGCCGCGTCCAGGTCCAGTTCCAGGTCGGTGATTTTCTTGTTTTTCTCGTTCAAAAGTAAACTGACTCGCGTCGCGACGTCCAGGTCGTCCCCCTGTTTACGTATCGCGAATTCGTTCCGCTCGCGTATCGCGGCGTCGGCGGCGGTGTTCGCGACACGCAACGCGAAGCAAGAGTCCCGCAAAGACAGACGCAAGGTTTCGTTGCGCGCGCAGGTTTCCCCGAAACAGGTTTGCAAAACACGGAGGGTATCGCCGACGCCAACCCTCGTGAGCTGTGATTGTGTCCACGAAAAGTGTCAGTCTTGTCGGGCCGCGTTCGTAACTCGTATGAGCAAACAGGGAGGCCGGATTCGGGCCTCCACAGGGGCTGGATTTGGGAAAGGCGCAAGGCCGTACCTGAACGAACCCGACGCGCTGGGCGCCTTTTTCGACGGGCGACGCGTCCAAACGCGCGGGCGAATCAACCGCGTCTGCATTCGCGAGTGTCCCCTTGTTTAACTCGTGATTAGACCCTGCCGGGTTCGTTTTCGGCTCGTGCCACGTCCACCGGAGCGTCGCGGTTTTGCTGACCGGTCCTGTGGACGGACCGGCGATGAATTCCGTGACATCCAACTGGTGTGGAGGGCCGCGCGGAACGTCGTCGTAGGTTTCTTCGTTTTCTTCATTCGGCCTCTTCAGGTCGAACTGGAACCCGAAATGGGCGCTCGCGTTCAAGGACGCGAGCGCACCGACCGCGCGGTCGTACCAGTTTGCGTACCGCGCGTTTTGCGGTTGCGTTACGTTAGACGCCACCCAAGCCGTGGCGAGTTCATCGGGGTTGTTCCCCCGAACCCCGCTGCCGTTTTTGTCCGGGGAAGACCCGGTGACAAGGACGAGGTCCAGGGATTTGTCGTCGGCGTGCCAAACGCTTCGCAGAAAAAGACCCGTGGTTCGGCCCGAGCCGGAAGCCACCGCGGTGCGCGTGGAAAACGTGACGGTGTCGGTTTCGGTGTCGACCGCACCCGCGGTTGGCACGACCCCGGGTGTGTCACCCGATGGCACCATCTCTGGACCACAAGGCGACAGGGTCGTCAGGGTGCCAACAATGCTGAATCGTGGCACAGAAACAGAAAGGCTTTTAAGGCTTATGACGAGAAACGAACTGAAGGAGCACTTTTATTTTTCAAAGAAACGGACATTCTTTCGTCCATGACAAGCGCCACCACACCCACCCTCTTTACGCGATGAACACCACAAAAAACACCAGGAAGCTAATCAGAACCCCGAATATCTTCATTATGAGCCACCTGTTGGATGACACCGAGTTCAAATATTTCAGCAGCTGCGTCTGCGCGTTGTCCACGTTGGCGACGGATTGCTCGACGTTTTCGTCGATGCGAATGGCGAGGTCGCCCTGATTGTAAAAAAGAAAGTGTAAGTCGGTCGTGATGTGTATGAGTAAACAGCCAGGGTAATCGGACCGATCGCAGAGGCGGAACGTGGTGATTGGGAAAGGCCCTTACCTGTTCCGCGACCATGGACGAGAGCTGCGCGAAAATCCCACCGAGCTCGGTGATTGTCCTTTCCACGTTCTGCAGTGCTTCGCTTCTTGAGCTCATGTACATATCCTGGTTCTGCATCAGTAACTGCTGCTGGTGTTGGTTCCCGTTCCCGTTGTTGCCCGTGAGATGGCCGTCGAAAGATTGCGACGGGGTACCGAACGACGACCCGTACGGGTATTTAGTCTCAGAAGAGTGTACCCCGCCGTCCGTCGCGGCCAACCGCGGGAAGTTCGCGCTCGCGCCTCCGGTGCCGGCTAAGCTCCCGTCCCGCTGCCGTTGGAACGGGTTCGGGCGGTTTTTTCCAGCACCCGAAACCACCGAGTCGTTGCTGAACATCTTGCGCCGGTCGTTTTGCGACTTTACGTTTTCGGAACGAATCGTTAACACGTCTTTGAACGATTTCGTCGCCCCCATCAGTCTTTGTTTCAGGGTATCCACAACAGTCACTGAGTGGTCCTGGCCTTGCTTAGTGGACCCTCCTGCTTTTGACGTCAACAAAGCGTGATTCTGAAGCTCCGCGATCGCGGTGTTCAGGGCGGTTATGTCGGACTTGATCACGGCGCTCAGCTCGGCAATCTCTCGCGCGGGGTCGTCGAACATGGACGACCTTCTCGCTAATTGCGTCAACCTTTCTAACTTCTGCGAAGTGCCGTGAATCCCGTGCCCGATGCGCGAACTGGTTTTCGCGAACTCGCTGTTCGTACCTGTGGTGCTGCTTTGAGCATGAGTGTCGATTCCGAATCCGACAGACGAGCCAACCGTCGACGATCCCATCAGCGGCGCATCACTCCCATCTCCATCACCGGCAGCACCAACTTGACTCGATTGGTTCGACACCCCGACCGGGCCTTGCCTCTGCGCGATGGTCTTCAAGCTGCGCTCCACGATTTGCGTGAACTCGCGTGTCCTGTCCTTCACCGTGGACGGGGCGGACATCGAGGAAGTCATCGCCCGCGGGGTATCGTCCGTAGCACTGGGAACACTCGGATTGGCAAAGACGCCCGTTGGGTGTGCCACCAGGAACGCAGAGGCCGCGGTGTCAAACCCTTGGTTCGAGGGAACCGGCAGGTTTGGATCGGAGACGGTGGTGGGCCACGAGCTCGGAGGTGGGCCGCCTCGCTTGCGCATGCGCTGGCGGACGTGCGGCGCCGGCGCGAAAGTGTGGCCCGCGGCGGGGACGCGGGCAAACAAGTGATGAGAGTGGCAACCGACCGAAATCCGCCGACGAAGCTTTGACAATGGCACCGCCGACAACGAATGTCGGCGTGGCATTGGCGGCCGCACCAACGACAGGCTCGGGTCGTCGAGTGCGAACATTCGCTTCCGCATCGAGATCTATTGACAACCCAGGCGCGAATAAACCAGACGCCATGTCCCTCTCCCCGTACGAGCGGTGCTTCGTGCTGGATGGGGTGGAGCAGGACTGCCGGGTGGATGGCCGGGGCCGTCTTGATTACCGTTCCATGACCTTACAACTGGGTACCTCCCCCCAAGCCTCGGGTTCCGCGCGTGTGCGTCTTGGGAACACGGACGTGATGGTCGCGGTGAAGTGCGACATCGGGGTCCCTCCGAGGGAGCACCCGACGCACGGCCGCCTGTCGTGTTCCGTGGAGCTGAGCGCCAGCGCGGATGTGAAGTACGAAGGCCGCGGCGGGGATTCGTTAGCGAACGAGCTCACGAAAGCGCTTGAGCGGACGCTGCTCGGCGCCAGTTCAGGGGGCGCCGCCAGTCTATCCGCGGTCGGTGCGGGCGAGCGAGGCGGAGGCAATCCAGGTTGGGTATCAACGCACGGCGCCGGTAGCGCGCTTGACATGAGCAAGCTGGGCATCCAGCACGGTAAAACGTCATGGGTGCTGCAGTGCGACGCGCTGGTGCTGAGCGACGACGGCGCGGTGCTTGACGCGCTTTCGGTCGCGATGAAAGCGGCGCTGGCGGATACGAAAATTCCGAAAGTCACGTCAGTCGCCGGGCCCAACCCTGATGACCCACAGGAGTTGGAGCTGGACGATGACCCCGAGTTGTGTTCCCGGCTTGACGTCTCCGGCGTGCCCCTGATTGTCACGCTTTACAAGATAGGCGAGCGTTTAATCTGCGACGCGAGCGTTGACGAAATAGAGTGCAGCTCCAGCGGCATCGCGGTGGCGGTGGACAGTGACTCCCAAATCAGGGGCGTCACGCAGGTCAACTCTGGGGATTTCTCGTGGGACTCGACGGGCAGTAACTCGCCGGGTTTGGGGTTGAGTACGTTACGTTTGGTTCTGAAAACCGCGCGCGACGTCGGGTGCGAGTTGCAAAAAGCGGTGGATGCGTTTCTGGCGGGCGCGACTAGCGGCACGGGGGAGAGCGACGACGAGGAGGAGGAGACGGAGGAGGACATGGAACAGTAGTGAGCGCAAGTAAGAAGTAGTGAGCGTAAGTGAGAAGTAGTAAGCGCGAGTAAGCAGTAGTCGGATGTTGGTACCGTTGTTACAATGTTGTTTCGAAATGTTTCAGTGCGCTTACGAAGCGCTCGCGAACCGAACGCCCGGACACCCCGGAACCCTAAAGAGAGCCCATCAATACCCTAAAGAGCGCCACTCAATACCCTAAAGAGCGCCACTCAAACAACCCTAGTCAGAAGTCGTTCGCGATCACCCTTAGCGGTGCTCCGCGTCGTTCGCGTCGTGCGGCATCCAGTCGCTCTGTCCGCGGTACGTTTTCCGCGGCGAGTACGCCACTAAGTTTCTGGCGTGCGACGTGTACAGACACGCGTACGTTTCGAGCTGGTGCGCGAACCGCGAGTTCTGACTCCCCGCTTTCATCAACTGCCCCCACGTAGGGTGGAACGTCCCGTGCAGCTCCCGCAGCGTCTCCCTGTGTTTGTTCTTAGCGTCCAGCGCTCGTTTGGTGAGCTCGGCGAGCTCGGGATCGTTCCCGAAATCTCGTAAACCGTCACCGCCGTCTGAATCAGACCCTTCCGCGCCTTCCGAGCTTTGTAACGCGCTGCCTCCCCCCCACCCCGACCCGGCTTCAATTGAAGCGTCCCTCACGACGCTCGCCCGCCACACTCGCAACTGCGTCTCGTCGCTCAGCGCGTCGCGTTCGGTTCGCGCGGTGCGGATCTTTTCAAACACGCCGCTCTTCTCGGCTTCCTCCAAACAGTCAAGCTCGTGCGCCAGCTCGGGAACGACCAACATGGTGCGCCACCCCAGGGTCTTTTTACTGCGCATCACGTCCCCGTAGATGTGGTCACCCACGTACAGCACCTGGTTACCGGAACTCACGCCTAGCATGGCGTGCAGGTGTTTGAACGACCCGCCTTGATACGCGCCGGGAAGAGGCGGGTAAATGGAGGAATCTTTCTGACCCGCTTTTCTCTTCGCAAACGAAGCCAGCCCCGCGAACGGCGCGTCCTCCGCTTCGCTCGCGCCGATCGGGGTCATGGGCGCGCCGTCGTCCGTGTTGCGCAAATCGGAAGTCTCCACGTCTACTTCGAACACCGCGGTGCGTTCGTTTTCGAAGAAACCCGGTTTACACGACCCGGTGATCACGACGTCGAAAAGCCGCGTCCACTCCACGTCTTTGAGATGAATAAAAGAAAGTGTCAGTCTTTCGTAATGTGATAGAGTAATTACTCTTGACAATCGGCAGAGGTAAGACGTCCCTTCTGGTTCGAGTATATCGCGATGTATGGACAAACAGTCACCAGCTGAGAGATAAAACAGTCGTCCGGGATTTGGGTAACTGGAAAGGCCGTACCTTTGTCGTCGCCCGCCTTTTGGCTCACCAGAAAGTTCATCACCACGTTCGTGAAGTCCCACAGGGAGTTTGTGAGCAGAAAAACTTTCTTTCCCGAGGTCCGCAGCGCGCGTAGCATGGGCACCAGGGCGGCATCAGCGTGAATGAACTTTCCAGGGTCCTCCGCAACCGCGCGCTTCAACGTGCCGTCGCGGTGGCACAAATCCACGGAGGCGCGGATTTCGTCGTACATCTTGGCGAACGGTTTCTCGGCGAGGGTTTTTTTTCGAAGCGTTTGATCATCGCTTGAGTCTTTTGATTCTAAAAGTGTCAGTCTTTCGTAATGTGTATGAGTAAACAGTCAGAGTAATCGGGCCTTTGTCCGTACCTTCGCCATTACCTGCAGTGCACTCGTCGTATTCCTTCTCCTTCTCACTCAGCGCATTACTCTCCAAAATCAACCTCTCCTTCATCTCCACCAGCTGACAGAAAAGGTACGTCTCGCCAAGCGCGAAGAGCGTATCGACGTTGGCGTAGTCGGGCCCGCCTGGTTGTGGAAAGAAAAGTGTCAGTCTCGTAAATTGTCAGTCTCGTATGGTATGGGCAATCGCGTAGGCGGAACGCGGTGATTGGGAAATACGTACCGAACTGGTCCGCTTTCGTGTTTTCGCAGTACGTCCCGATTCGGTCCAGCGTGTTTAACGTGGTGAACCCGTGCCTCGCCACCTTGACGTACTTGTGGCGGTCCATTTTCAACACGTTGCCGCGTTTCTTGTCAACCACCAAACCGCGAACCATGTAGGTGTGGTCGTATTGCAAATCCAGAATAGTTTCCGGAAACCCGAATTGACGCACCAGTTTTTTTTTAGTCGCTTCGTACGCCAACGTCTCGAACGTCTCCGGCTTGTACATCGCCAACGTGTAGTCCATGTCGAACCCAACAGCCGTGATTGCGTTCATGTTCAGGCTTCGGTTACAGAAAATGCGCGACGCGGTGGGAACCGCGTACGGGGAAACTGTTGTGGGTGTGTCCTTTTTTTTTGAAGCCTTTGTCTTTCCGTTTTTGCCCGTCCAAGACGACCCGCCCAAATCTGCACTCGTCTTCCCCAACCCCGGCCCGTCTTCCCACCGCGGCACGTCCTCGGGTAACGGGTCCGACAGCGACGCGACGTGCGTGACGTGCCGACCGCCCCGGTGGTCGCTAACCCCGAACCCGTCGCCGCCAAGCGCCGCGATGCTGGAGGAGAAGCTCATGCCACGCGGGGTGGTGGTGCCCACGGGATGGCGCAACGACGGTGGCGAAGACGAGCCGACGCGTCGCGTGGGGTGTCGCGTGTTCGCGAGCCTCGCGACGACGTGCGTATGCGCCCCGAGTTGGTGAGGGTAGGGTTGATGCACCACGAAAGTCGTGCCCGCGCGTGCCAGAGTGCGTCGCGCGCCCCTTCGCAGGGCGAACGAAGCGCTGGCCAAAGGCCGGAGCGTCCAGCTTGGCATACTGTATCTCGCGTCTTCCCAGGTTCTTTTCCAAAGGCACGGCAAATTTGATACGACCGCTTCGTGTGGAGCGTTGCAAACGTGGGCCGTGTCTTTTCAGCGCGATGCGCGCGGACGCGCGGACAGATCCGGTACGAGTTCCAGCGACGCGTCGCAACGGAGATGCGCGTGGTGCAGTGAAACGGGGGCGGGTCGTGGGTTCGGGAAGCGCGGGGATGGCATGGGTGGGCCAAAACTTGTGGGGATGACCTGACACAGACGGCGACAGAGGCGGTCGTAAAAGCGCTTTGCTTTCGATTTCCCGCGTTTTCCTCTTTCGGTTTCCACGTCGCCTTTGGATTTCGCCGATGAAACGACGACGTGGAACCCGCTGCGAGGGCGAGAAATTCGGTTTATCCTGTTTCCATCGACGTGTCACGCATCAACTGAAATCATCTTTGCACAACGCGGACGCGCACCCGCGCACCACGACACGACTTGAACACCCGCGATGGCCGCGATGGCGTCCCCGATGACCGCCGCGTCTTCGCGATGGGCGGTGGGTACGCGGATGCGCGTCTTCAGAAGAAACGGCAACGGGGCGAACGTGACGTGCCCGACACGACTCACAACAACCGCGTGTCGAGTCGTGGTTTCCGATTCTTTCGCCAACAAAACGGAGCCCGGGGTGCTTCGACAACGACGGAACGGGTTACGGGTCACCAAACAGTCGGCACGTCGTGTTCTCTGTGTGGCAAACGCCGCCGCCTTTCCCGGCGGCGGCCTCGCCGTCCCCGCGCAACCCACCAACCTCCCGACGTCGTACTTCTCGGATGCAAACGAAAAGGCGAGAGCCGCTGACATGGTCGATATTCCGCCCCCGCCAAGCGCCAAGTTAAACGACGTGATGCCGTACTTGTACAAAATCTGCGTCGCGCAGCCTGGCACCGCCGTCCGGCTAGCTTTCGCGGTGTGCTTCATGTTAGTCCAGAAAAGCACGGGCCTGGCGGTTCCTCTTTTATTCAAAACCGCGGTTGACCACCTTACGGATGCGGCTATTTTTTCGTCGCAAAACAATTTAGTCGCCGTGGACGTCGCCTTGAAAGCCGCCGCGATGGCGCTTGTTTTTTCCGGAATATACAAAGCCACTTCCGGTGTTTTCACCGAGCTTCGAAGCGTGGCGTTCACGCCTGTCGCGCAAGCCGCGGGACGAAGAGTCGCGCTGCAGGTGTTCAACCACGTTTTGAACCTCGACTTGAAGTTCCACTTGAACCGAAGAACGGGGGCGCTACAGCGCATAATCGACCGGGGCACGCGCTCCGTAACAATGGTGTTCCGCGCGGTGGTGTTTACGTTCGCCCCGACCGCGCTAGAGCTGACGTTGGTGTGCGCCTTGTTGTGGAAAGCGTTTTCGTGGCACGTCGTCGCCATCGTGCTCACGACGTTCGCGCTGTACGTGTCCTGGACCGTCAAGATGACCGGTTACAGCGCTGACCTTCGAAAAATCGCAAACGTGATGGACGGGGAAACCACGGGCAAGGCGGTGGACGCGCTTTTGAACTACGAAACCGTGAGTGTCTTTGGCAACGTGGAGTTGGAGAGCACGCAGTACGACGGCTTGTTGCGGAGCTACCACGAAGCCGCGCTGGGCAGCGAACGCGCGTCAAGCGCCTTGAACGCGGGGCAGGCGGTTATTTTATCGTTTGGCATGATTGGCGTGTTGGTCACCGCGGCTTTGGGAATAGGAAGAGGCGGCGTTGAGGTGGTGGGCCCTATATCGCAACGCGTGGGTGATTTGGTAATGGCCAACGGCTTGTTACTGCAGCTCTGGGCGCCGCTGCAGTTTTTGGGTTTTTTTTACCGGGAACTGCGGCAAAGCCTGGTTGATATGGAAGCCATGTTCGAAGTCATGAGCGCCAAGAGCAGCGTGGTGGACGGCACGACGCCGTTACCGAAGGCTTCCGAGTCAACAGGCGCGTCCATCGAGCTAAAAAACGTTAGGTTCGGGTACGACGACTCACGACAGGTCGTCAAGGGGGTTTCCCTGCGAATCGAACCCGGGCAGTCGGTGGGAATCGTGGGGCCTTCGGGAAGTGGCAAATCCACGTTGCTGCGGCTGTTACTCCGCGCATACGACGTCAACGAGGGGAGCGTGACCATCGACGGCGTCGACGTCAGGGACGCGACCCTGAAATCACTACGCGACGCCACGGCGATCGTGCCTCAAGACACCGTGCTTTTCAACGACACGCTTCTTCACAACCTGCGGTACGGCCGGCCGGACGCGTCGGACGAAGACGTCGCGCGCGCCGCGAGCGCGGCGAGGCTGGACGGCACCATCTCTTTGATGCCCGACGGCCTGGACACGATGGTGGGCGAGCGCGGGGTGAAGCTTAGCGGCGGGGAGAAGCAGAGGGTGGCGATCGCGCGTGCGTTTCTGCGCTCGCCGAGGCTGCTGCTAGCCGACGAAGCCACCAGCGCGCTGGACACCGCCACCGAGGTTGGCATTTTACAGAGCCTTCAGGAAGTCGCGGAGGGAAGGACAGGTACGTGTTGCATTTCCCAAATTCTGACACACTGTTTGTCCACACAAGACTGACACTTTTCGTTCACAACCACAGCCGTGTTCGTGGCGCACCGGCTAAGCACGGTGCGGTCGTGCGACCTGATCGTGGTGATGGAAAACGGCGTGATCGTGGAGCAAGGCACGCACGAGGACTTGATGCTGGCGCGAGGCAGCGGCGCGAAAAGCGGCGTCTACGCCAACATGTGGGCGTCGCAGCAAGCGGAGATTGAAACCGAACACGCGTACGCGCAGGCGAAACAAAAGAGCGCAGAGTTCGAGCTGGAGCTGAAGTAAAGTGAATTGATTGAAGGTGTTGTTATTTATATTCACCGACCCTATTTACTACGGGTGGAACCAACTATTTACTCGTGCTATCCCTCATCCTACCCTCCCTCTCCAACCTTCGGTGTCTCCAGTACTGCTCCCCGTACGCCGCGGTGAGTTCCTCGCCAACGGCAATCGCCCGCAGCGCTTTCAACGAAGCCGAGCGGGATTCCACGTCCTTGACGAACACGACGTTGTTTTCCTTTTTCGAGGAAAGGGTAAACTCTCTTTTTTCGTTTTTTTGTTCCTCATCACCGTCTCCCCCCCGCAAGTCGTTCACGTACCGCCCTAAATACCCCAAGCAGCTCCGGCAAGACGCGTCGACGTGTACGTTGAAGTGAAGCGCCATCAAGTAGTCCTTGTTTGTTGTGCACCGCGCTTCCACAAAGGTCAACACGTCGCCGCCGTACGTACATCCGGTCACGATTTGATTTTCAAAAATAACTTCAGTCGCGAAAACCCCGAGCCCCGCGTTTGCGATCGATGACGCGCGGACGGACACGGCGTGGCCGCGCGCTGGGTTGGGGGTTGGGGGTTAAGGGTTTGGGGTTAGTGGGGGTATCGGTGCGTGTTTAGAGTAAGGCGGGAAGGTCAGGGTGACGTGGAAGGGGTGGGTGTGGGGCTCGAGATTGCGATTGCGGGCGATGCGCGGACGGTGCCGACTCAAAAAGATAACCTTCGCGTTTACGTCGGCGAACAAAGCGCGAAGTTTCAATCCGAGAAGTCCACGACGACCTGTCGCGACAAAACCTGTCGTACCCGTCAAGCGAACCACGTCCTGCACGGTAGCCCCGGGGTCCAGTTGCAAATCAGGCACGGGGCGGTGCCGCCGGAAAGGCATCACCGCGGCATGCGCTGGGTGCAGGAGAGTGTGACGAAGCGCATCGTGACGATGAGATTTCGAACGATGATTTTTTTGGGACGCCCCGAAGGTTTTGGCCGATTGGCCCAGAGTAGGGTAACTAAGAGTACACGTATGTACCTACCCAGAGTAATTACGCATACGCAGAGATTATGTACCCCATCCAGAGTAATCACGCATACACACGCCCCGACACACGACGGACACGTTTAATAAGGTATTAATAGAGTACACCAAGGACACCCGGCCCGGCCGTCCTTGGACTATTCGCACGCCAGCTTGCTATCGAAGCTGGAAAGGCAAATCGCGAACGCCTGAATCGCGCTCATCGGGTAGAAGTAGTCCATCGTAAACGCGTCTTTCCCGACCTTGCCAAACTGCAGCAGCGTTTTCTCTTCATCAGGGTCGTCCCCGTCGCAGAGCTGGAAGTTCTTCACCGAAGCCAACGTCACCCTGCCGTTGAAGTTCAAGCAGTACGCCTGCATCTGGTCGTTCCACCGTGGTTGTTTGCTCCGCAGCACGACAACGTCCCGCAAGTCGGGGTTTGGCTTTTTCTTCAGCGCTTCTAAAATCCCGCCGCTCCCGACGCCGTCGGTGGGTCGAAAAATCGCTGTTTTAAGTAGAAAATTGTCAGTCTTGTGTATCGCGTGTATTGGACGATGGCCTGGTCAACAGTCACCGTAATCGGTCTGAACAGTCAGAGCAGAGGTTGTCCGTCCCTTCGCAGGACGAGTATATCGCGATGTACGTACAGCAGTCACCAGCGTTAGAGGTAAAACAGGGAGGGTGAATTTTGGGGGTTGGGAAAGCCCGCAAGGCCGTACCTCTGCGCAGGGAAACCGGATCCACCTTTGGAATCGCGCCGCTCATCACGCGCGGGCCTTTCGTGCCCAACACGTTGTACTCGTACCGCACCGCGCCTAACTCGGTTCTCGGCGGCAACTGACCGGGCGCCGTGGCGTTGTTGCTTGAGTACTGCGCCTCGGAAGAATCGGAAGATCGGTTCGGGTCGATCTCCACCCGACCAGGCTTGGCGCCTTTGTCGAAAATCGTAAACTCGGTGCCCATGAAGTTGGAACGGAGCTGATGCGAGGAAAGCCGAAAGTGTCAGTCCCGTATGGGCAATCGGTTAGTCAGGGAGGCGAAACGTGGTAAACAAATGGGAAATACATCCCCGCACCTTTCCGAAAAACGCCCCGCTGTTTCTGTTTAAATCATCCTCGTCGCACGAAATGACGTAGTTGGAGGAGGTGCTTTTTTTTCGTCGCCGCGCGGAAAGAAGAAACAGCGCCTCGTCCGTGGGGTTCCCCGCCGTCGCGTTCGGGCCGTCCAGGTACAGAAAGTACTCGGGGAACCGCTTGCCGCCGAATCCGAGAACTGTGATTAGTGCAAAAGAAAGGTGTCAGTCTTGTGCTGGCTAACGTATGTGCCTGGATTTGGGAAAGGCCCAATACGTACCGCCGCCTTTGCCCTTGCGGCGGATGATGTGGCACTGCACCGGGTTTCCGGAAACAGGCGCGGGCTGCGAAAGGAACGCCTTCCGGTCGGCCACGTTCACGCGGGCTGGTGTCGGCCGGGAGCGGGAGGATTTACGGTTGGAATTTGGTGATCCGTCTCCGACGAGGCTCGCGTTTTGAATATGTTCTCGGTCTCCTCGCGGCCCGTCCTGAACGCTAGAGTTGCTGAAGCGGGGGTCGTTTCTAGGGTTGTGCATGTTGCCGTTGTCGTACCCGCCGTCGTACCCTGCATTAGGGATTCTTCCTAGGGCAGGGTTTGTGTATCCATCCGCGGTATACCCGTTTCCTTTCGGGCTTCCCACGTGGTCCAAACTCAACGTTTCGATGCCGTCGTCGAACGGCGTCACGCGGTCGAACGAACCCGAGGCCGTCGGCGAGGTGTCCATCTGGCCGGGGAAATCCATGAACGCGCCGGTTCCTGACCCGGAATGGCGGGGCGGGGAGTGGTACGAGCCCGGCGCCGCAGCCAGGGGGGTGTGCCGATGGGGCGTTTGGAACAAGGGATTGGCGCGCGCGCCACTCGCGGGGCCGCCGTAGCCGCCACCCGAAACGCCGCCCTGATGCACGCCGACCCGCGAAGTAGGCCGCGGGTTGGACGGCGGTTTCGGTCGCGTGAACCCGCCCGGGGCCATCGGCCTTTGCGGCGCCGTAGGGTAGTTATCCACGGGAGCCTGAGGCGCGCCGAAAGGATTGCCTCCACCCCCCCCGTTTCCCCTTCCCGCGAAACGCACGGCGGATGCGTCGTTCGGCACGACGCCACTTCCCATCTGTCGTTCCCGTCGCTTCTGCGCCGCCAGCTCCCGCGCCTTGACCGCCCTTTGCGCCGCGGTGGATGAGGTATTCACGCTGAGCGACGAACCGCCGTGAAAGTTGCCGTCACCCGAATGACCGCCCAAGCTGCTCCCCGTGTTACTTTCGTGCCTGCTCGTCGTGGCCGGTCTGCTCGCGGTCCCGAACCCGCTCCCCATACCCGTCCCTCCTGACCGCGGTTGGTTACTCGCACCGAGACCGCCGCCGTCCCGTCCCGAGGAATCAAACACGCGTCCGAAATCGTGCGCATCCCTGCTCCCGCTTGAGTACCCGGAGTTGGAATGCGAGCTGTTAGGCCGGCTGCTTGTTCCTGGGCGGGACAAAGAAGTGGCGGAAGGCGGCCTCGCGGCGCCGGCGCCGACCCGCGCGCGGCGGCCGAACTGCGTGCCGACTGCTGCAGGCGGTGCGGGGCGAGCGGGGGGACGCTCTTCCCTGCTGTTGTGGGTGGATTGAGGAGAACGTGAACGTCAGCTTCGCGGCTTGTGGTCGCCAAAAAAAAAGATTGAGAAAAAACACGTTTCCCGATGCATCCTTCGGCCCAGATCGAGTCCCTCATCTCGTTTGGTGCACCACGTGTATGGGTATTTAGTGTGACACGTCCCCGTGGTGCGTGGCGAAACGGTCATGCCACGGGCGGTGACACTTCACGACCAAAATCGTCGCCCTCCCCTATGCCTCAAACGACGGAGCCCTGGGACGTCGTCGTGGGGGGACGAGCTTTTTGCCATTTTTACCGAAGTGCCGTCGGAAGGTCGGATGGTGAAACGACGCCGACCGACGACGCGCGGTTCTTCGCGTCGAAACAAACCACACGTGGACCTGACGTACCCGTCGTTCCCCTCACCCGACTCGAACGCGTCTTCGTTGAGAAACATGTTTCCGGTTGGGTTTCCTTTCCTCGTCGCCAACCGCGCGGAGCGACGCGCGGACTGAGGCGGACGGGGAAGGACGACGAGTTGACATGCACCGAAAGGGCACGCGCGGTTGAACGAAAATAATCCGTTGCGTTTTTTATTATTCCAAATTTGTCTGCCTCTCCGCTTCCCGCTCGCCCCGCGCGCGCGTCTCCGCGTCAATCGTCGAGGGGCACTTCCAGCATCTGAAGTGTTTCGGAGGTGTCCTCTATGCCTCTTACCCCAACTGGTCCACCCAAATCCACCCCCCCCGAACCGCCCCCGGAGACTAATTGCGCATACGAAGCGTCCGCGGCGGCGGCGGTACCGTCCGCGACTCGCGACGAGTTTTTTTTTATCTCGTCCTCGTCGCCGGCGACCTCGTTCTTCGCAAACAACGTTTTCGTTGTTACTTTCACGAACTGTAACGCTTCCGCGATCGCGTCTCGTTCTTCTCTTAATGTTTCTTTTTCGTTGGCCATGGTTATCGCCCGGCGCTCCGCCAGCCCGAGCGCCGCTAAAACGGCGGTTCGTTCCTCCTCGCGTTGCGCTTTCACTTCGCGTCGCGCGGTTTGTAGCGCTTGCTCTTTTGCAGTCACAGCCGCTTCCAAAAGCATTTTCAACGTGTCAATCCTCGACTCGGCCGTATCAGCCCTCGCAAGCGCCCTTCCCAAATCAGCCTCAAGGTCGTCCCTGTCTTCAACGAGCTCGGCGACTTTCTTGACAAGCGCGCGCGCTCGTTTGCGATCACTCACAATCCCGCTTTGCACGCCCTCGCCGTCATCCGCGGCGTCGCCAAGCGCCAGTTCCAAAGCACCGAACAGGTACGAATCGATGCCTGCATTGCTGCTGGGTACGGCATGGGTTGCATTGAGAGCATTGGATGCGTACGGCTCGTGGTACTCAGGAGCCACTCCATGGTACGCGTGTCGCGCTTGCGGTTGGTGATATCCGTCGACGCGGTGATACGCTCCGTGATACGCGGACGGAGCCCCCGAGTTCCTTCCGCCTGGATGAAATCCCCCGGGTCCGGGTCCGGGTCCGTCCGTTCGAAACACCCCACTTTGTGTAACACCCCTTCTTGTTAAATTCGCCTTCCCTCCAAGCGCGGTGAGCCACTGCGCTGCGTTTTCGTAACCGCCCCTCACGCAAACGTCAAGCGCAGTTTGCCCGTCAACCGCGCGCACGTCCAAAAACTGTTTATACGGCGCGACTGTTTGCTCATACACCGCTTTCCTCACCACCAGCTTGGCGGTGTTCAAAGAGCCGCGGGACATCGCCGCGTGAAGCAGGGTGTGCTTGTCCGGCTCGTTCGTGACTCGGGGGGGAACGCCGCGGCGGAAGGAACGTTCCTGCGAATGAGGATGGGACGCGACGCGTGATGTTAACAATCTTCTTTAGATTTTGTTGGCCAATCTATTGGACGGCGATGGCCCGAGCACCAGTGGGGGGGCGCGTCCGGCGGGGCCATTGCGTACCAGTTCGGTGACGTCATTGCGTCGCGCCGCGGCGAACGCGTCCGCGACCTTCGGGGGGTGAGTTTTGGGGTCACGGGGGGTCAGGGAACCGTGTTTGGGTGGGTGGAAAGATTGCACGACGATGCGTCGATTTGATTTAGCCTTGTAGTCACAAACTTCCGTTAACGTACCGCCACGTCGTCCACCACGAACCCCCGGTCGCCGTGCTCCGCACCTTTCCTGCGTCGCTCGCGGTCCCGGCGCGTCTTGCGCTCCAAACGCCGGGCCTCACCCGCGTCCATCGGCACGAGGCGCGCTGATGAGTGGCCGGAGAGGTTTGTCGTGGTCGAGGAAAAAGTGACCACTTTGTGTTTTCCAAAAGCTGCGACTAACGGCCCACTCATTAAATTCAAAAATTTTGCAAGCGATGTCAGATTGCGAGCATCTGCCCCGCATAGCACGACGCGCGTCGGCGTCGGGTGGCAGGCGAGCCCCACACGACACGTTAGTGATGGAGACGCACACGAAAGTCAGTCCGTTCAAGGACATCAAGAGCTTCTTCAGCCCCAGCGCCGCGGCTGGGGATGGGGGTGCGGGGAAACAACTTAAAGTCCATTCGAAACAATCGGAGACAAGGCCGAACTGTGGCAAGCTGGACTTCGCATCCACCGTGCCTGTCGTGGAACAGGCGGCGGAGGACACCCCGTGGTGCTCCAACGCAGCCACCTGCGGTGCGAAGCCCGTCAGGCAGGCGCTGGGCACCGTGGCGAACGGTGCGACCGGGGGTGTTTCCGCCGCGCCCGCGAGCCAAAACAATCAAAACAGACGCGACTCCGATCTCACCGCACAAGAAACGCAAGACGGGAACTCCCCCGCCCCGTCCGTGGGGTTCACCACCCCCGCGCTCGGGTTACGAGCCACACACGTGAACATGGACGCCTCCGATACCCCGCTGGCGACGCAAACGCACCCGGTACGTCCCCGATACACACGCCAAGTCTCACGCAAATCTGGGTGCCAACGTTTCTTCGCCAGGGGTGCGAAGAACCACGATTCTCGCGAATCAAAGCGCTCAACGAAAACTAACCCACTTCCCTCTTTCGTCCCTTTCTGTTTCGGATTCGCAGCCCGCATCCGTGGATGCCGTCGCCGACGCATCGCGTGCCACCGACGTAAACGAAAGACGTCTGTATGAGCAAACAGTCATGAACGACCCCGACGACCCAATCGCGCCAAACAGCGCGGGAACCCAGTCGTGCGTTAAACCGGACAAAACCGCCGCGGAGTTGTTTTTAGTTGCGGATGAGTTGAAACTCAAAGCCGAGTTCGCGCTGGCACAAATCCGGGACCAAGGGAAGCGCCTTGCGATCGTGGAGGACAGCCGTAAAACGAAACCCACCACCGAACCAGGCCGGGCGCTGCGACGCGCGGAACTCGCCGCGGCGCGGGCGGAGGTACGTCTTGCATTTCCCAAATCTCAACACTGTTTGCCCATACACGACTGACACTTGTTTTTTTTTCCTTTGAGAGCGAATCTAAAAAGGAACAGGAAAAAGCGCTCAAGCTTGCGTTGCGTTTGAAAAAAGAACTCGAAAAAGAAACCGAGCGCGGGGTCGCGGAGAACTTGAAACTTTGCGAAAAAGCCAAGCGGGACGAGGAGAGGGAGGTTTTGAGACTCGCGAAGGAAACCGCCGCCGCGGTCGCCGCGGAGGAGAAGCAAAAGAAAAAGGAGGCGGCGCGCGTCGCGAAGGAAGCGAGTCTTGCTGAAGCGGCGCGGCAAAAGGAAACCAACAAGCTTGAGCGGGAACAGGCTTTGGTTGACGCTAAACTGGCTAAGGAGCAAGCGTTAGAGACCGATAAACTTGAAAAGGAACTCGCGAAAGAGTCGGAGAAACGACGACTTGTTGAGGTGAAAAAGGCCAACGAAGAAGCGTTGGTTCCCGAGCTGGTTGTTTTTTTGCTGAAAAACCCGCGCCTGACGAGTCCACAAGTCGTGACGCAATTCGTGGATGCGAAGGTTGCGCAGGACACCGCGAACAAGGAGTTCGTCACCAAGGTTTTATTGCGCGACGCGCTGAGGGAAATCGCGACGCCTCCCGTGAACCACTTGGACCCGCTTCGCCGATGGGGGATCACGGAAATCGGGCTAACAAAAGCCGGGTTGAGCGAAGCGGAGGCGGACGCGCTACGAGTCGAAGTCCCTTTGACTTCCGAGGAGAAAGCGCTGGTGACGAAAAAGGAACAGGAAGCCAAGCGGAACGCGGAGAAGTCAAAGCTGCAATCCCAAAAGCAAAAGCAAGCCTCCGTGTTGAAGGGTTTCTTCTCCGCGGCGCCGAAACAGAAACCGGCGACCGAACACGACAAAACAGAAGTTCGCGTCGCGCCCGTTTCGAAACCGCTTTGCGAAACCAGGGAGCTCATGTTCATCGACGCGATTTCCGCAACAAACGAGCGTGTCGGGTTTACGTACTCAAAGGAACACACCTTGAGTTCGTGGAAAAAACTCTCCACCCGGGTGGATTCCAGAGGGATTGATCCAGGGTCCTCGTCCACTCACGTAACCAGCCTAACCGCCGGTCGCTTCGGCGCGCGGCGGGGGGTTTCGGGGAAGCGAACGCGCGACGCGCTTGTTTCCAGTGACTCTTCAATGAAAACCGCGATTGAGCGGTCGCTCGCGGATACACTCGCTCCCCAAAGGATCGCGAAACGAAGAAAGCTTCTTTCCGTGGACTGCTCCAGCGAGTACCGCGACGACGAAACCGTGCTCGGCGAGTCCGTTCCGCTTCAGTACCGGTTCGGGTTCCAGCTCGGGGCGGAGCAGCTCGATTCTCTCGACCAGATGCGGAAAACGTTCCCCGTGCCAGGCGGCCGGCCTGCGTTCTGGGGAAGCGGGTCTTTAAGTAAGCTGAAGGACAGCTTGACCGGGACTGGCGCCTTATCAAGCGTCTCGGCGAAAGCCTTGGCCAGGGCGCCTTTCAAACGAGACGCCGCGATTGAGTACGAGGACGAGCTCGGGAACTTTTTCGACAGCGGCGACGAGTGGGACGAACCAACGGAGGGTGAAAATTTGGAGGGCAGTGATTTGGAGGAGGACGACGAGGAGACAGCGGCTTGCGAGAAAAACAGCGACGACGAAGCCCTTGATGGGTTCGAGGTTCCGGACGGGTACCTAAGCGAAGAGGAAAACGGACGCGGGGCGGAGGACGAGCTCGCGGATTCAGAGATGGAGCTGGAGACGGGCGACGATGGGACACACGATGACGAAAGGAAGGAGTCTGTTGGCGTTACGGACGGTACCATTTCCACAGATGACGACCAAGACGCGTTTAACTCAAGGTTAACTCAGGACCGGTCGCGAGTTACCCTCACGCAGTGGCTGGAGCGCGCGCGCCGGCAAAACCGTCCTCTCGTGATTTCGTCCTTCGCGCCGGCCACCCCCGACCAGAGGCTGAACGACGGAAACAACCAAGGTGGCGCGAACCTTCTTGATGCGCTTCGCGTGACCCGGTTCGCCCGGGCAGCCGGAAACAAGCACATGCGGCCTTTGGTTTCCATGTACTCACCTCCCCTCACCGCCGCTGAGGTTTCTGATTTGGAGCTATTGAAGACGAGCGAGGATAAGTCGCGACGGGACCACGACCGGGTTCGCTTGGCTAACGAGAAAGCGGCGGAGAAGACACGGAAGGACGCGGAGAAAGAAACCGCCCGTTGCGCGAAGGAGTTGAAAAAAGCGGAGAAGGAACGGGAGCTTGAAACCAAAAAGCTTGACGCGGAGCTGAAGAAGGTGGAGCGGGAACTTGAAAAGCGGGAGAAGCAGGTTTTGAAGGACCAAAGGGCGGCGGAGAAGGCGGCCAAGGCGCAGGTTCTGGCGCAGAAAACCGCCGCGCTTCTCGCAAAAGGCAAAGGCCAAACCCAGCTTCAAATGACCCCGGCAAAGAGCGGGACACACAACAAGTCCGTGTCCCAGCCCGGGTCGTCCAAAAAAGTGTCGCCGATCAAGTCCCTGTTCGAAAAGGCGGCAATGGCGGTGGAGGCGAAGGGGCGAACAAACTCGGAGGCATCGATTGACGCGACCGCGGCGGCGCCCGTGGACACGGATGTGTTCTCGGGGTGAACTCTTTTTGATTGTGATGAACGAATACGTCTTCTTTTTCTTTTTCTTTTTCTCGTTCATCGTTCATCAATTCAAGCAATTCAAGCAATTCTACGCGCTCCTCGCCGCGGCTTTTTCCCGTTCCATCTTTTCCGCGTACTCCGCGTACCAAACCGCGTTCCAAACCTCGGCGTGTTCCCGTTGGCGCTCCGCCGCGAGTGACCTTTCTTCCCGTTCCCTCTCCTCCTTTTTCCGTCCCTTCGCCGCTCGCTTCTTCGCCGCCTTCAAAGACGAGGCTGATTGTTTCGTATGGGAAGCCTTTTCAGGCTTCGTATCCGCCGTGTCAGATACGCGGGCAGACGCCTCACCAAGTTCCCTCGCCGCAACCACCGCGCTTTTCAAACTCGTCATCGGTGTAGGGTAACGTTTCGTCTCCGCCTTCGTTGACGAGACCGAGGGTTTCGTATCAGATGCCGGTTCAGATGACGCGCACGCTTCCGTCTGTTCCTTCGCCGCCGCCGCCGCGAGTTCCCCACTCGTCATCGCGGCGACGCGTTCCCAACGTTTCGCCTCCGCCTTTGCTTGCGCAACCCTTAACGCCGCTTCTTCAGCCGCGGCAACCGCGACTCGCACGGTTTCTTTGGACGACACGGGCGCGGGCCGGGACTGCGTCGTCGCCGCCGCCGCGCGCGCGCCCTTCGCGGCCAAGCGCTCCGAACGTTTCGCCTCCGCCTTGGCTTCCTCGGCGACGCGTACCGCCGATTCGTCAGCCGCGGCGTCGCGCGACGACACGGTTTTCGCTGGACGGTACGGCGTCGGCTGTTTCGTGCCGTTCGAAGGTTGTCGTTTGGGCGAACCTGGGGGTTGTGTCTGAGGCGAAACTTCCGTAGCAGAGGAAGACCCGGGCGACGCGTTCGCGGTCTCGACGACGGTTTCGCGCAGGGTACCGTACACGGCTTCCTCGCCGTACCCAACCCGTCGACGAATCAGACACACTCCCAAAACGCGTCCGGAAGCGGTACCGCGTTCCCGGTGCTAACCCACCAATCACAACAGTGGGTTTCCCGGAAAAAACGTGCCTCCGCGCGGTTTCGTCCTCGTCCCGGTCGTCTCGAAACCGCCCGTCCCGCTCCGCCTTGACCTCAGCCTCCAAACTTCGGGTTTGAATTTTGGGACCGTCCCGCTTGGTGCCGCGTGACAGGTGCAGGGTTATTTCCGTTTCGCTCCGAGTCACGAGGCTGGGTACCGGCGGGACGAGCGGCGCGGCGCGGCGTTCGTTTGCGTTTGTTTTTCCTTTCCGTGCATACTCAGGCTGGGCGGCGGCGGCGGACTCGGCGCGCGCGCGTCGCGCGCGTTCCGTGCGCCGGCGGTTCTTTCCGAACCGTTCGTTCTGTTTCGCTTCGTTTCGCGCGCGGTTGAAGTCCCTGTGCTGGGTATCGAAATCGTCATCACCGAACCCCCCGGCCCAGAAGTGCCGGAAGAACTCCGCGGCCGCGCCGCCGCCGCCTCTTCCGAAGGAAAAAGAACCCCCGCCGAAGTGAAACGTGAAACCAAAGCCGTGATGCCCGAAATCGTCCTCATCGTCGTCCGAGTACTGGCTCGAGTGCTGGTGAAACGCACGCCGCGGGTCTTCTTCGGGTTTTGACAAACACTCGAACGCGTCCGACACGCGCTGGAACTGCGCGTGCGCGGTGTCGTCGCCGGGGTTCTTGTCTGTGAGAAGTGAATGGAGGAGTCAGATCTGAGAATTCGTCGCTTTTTAAAGGCAAACCACCCAATCGACGCTTCCACCCGAAGACGCTTCTCACGTTCGTGTCACGCACCTGGATGGTGTATCAGCGCCATCGCCCTATATGCCGTGCGTATCGTCGGCCCATCCGCGTCATCGGCGACGGAAAGAACCTCCAGGGCCTCGGCGCGGTTCATTTTACGCACGGCGCGGCGAGGTGTGGGGTCAGATGAATTGAGCGTTTATTCTCGGAAATGCCAGGCCCAAAACAGGGCCCAAAACCTGGCAGCGGTCGACTTGGGGTGTTCAAAGCATAGGTCGACCGACTGTCCCCTATTTCGTGGTCTCGCCCATCGCTCTCGCCATTCAGCCACGCACGGCGCCGTCCATCACGGGCGTGCGACAGCTCGTGGGAGACAGTTACGGGAGTCTGCACGGGCGTGGGTGAACGCAGGCGGCTGGACTTCGGTGTGGAAGCGCGTTATTGTTGGTGCGCGTGAGGCACGATGAACGACCGCGTGTCCTCCGCGCCCATCTTGCCGCGGAGCGCAGAGGAGGGCACGTCGGGGTACGGCGCGGTGGCGTCGTCCTACGGGTTCGGCGTGGGAGGTGTTCCAAATGACGACGCGCGCGAATCCAAAACCCAACGCAAAGCAGGGTTCGCCGGGTTCACAAGCACCATGGGCGCTTCGCCGGTGGTCAAGAGTTTAGGGGTGTTGTCGATCTTCGCCCTGGGTGCGGTGGTCGGGACGCTCGGGTCCCGAACCTCGGCTGGTGTTGGTGTGGAGATTAAGGTACGTTCTAGTGGTTTCCAAGCTCGCAACAAAACACTTCCCATGAACGTTCCGCGGTGTGACTGTATGCGACACGGGGCCCACGCAGTCTCAGAGAGCGTGGCCCGCGGGACCGATCGCATCACAGATCACTACTGGGCTTTCAACCGTGTCTTTTTCTCCCTCCCCTATCTCGTCGTCTTTGCGCCCTCACTGACCCGTCCTTCCCCTCCCTCTCCCTTCTCCTCGCAGACCGCCAACCTCGGGTCGTCTCCCCTTGTGACTCGCGCGCCTCTCACGCCTCACTCCGCCGGCGATACGCCGCCCGCCGACGGCGCAACGCAAACCCCCAAAACCGTGGTTTTTCCCGGCCTCGGCACGCCCGAGGAAAACTTGGAGTTTTCCGACCAGCTCTCGGAGGGTGATTTGCGGGAGGAGCGCACGGAGGCGCGGAAGATGGCGCGACACCGGGAACGACTGGAGGAGATGCGACTCGATACCGGACACGAGGCTCCCAAGGAGGGCGTCAAGGAAACCGAGAAGCCCGCCGAGAAGGCTCCCGAGAAACCCGCCGAGAAACCAGCCGCGAAGCCCGCCGATACGAAACCCGATACGAAACCCGCCGCGAAGGACAAGGACACCCCCGGCGCCGGCGCTCCCGCGCTGGAAGATTACGAGCCCATGCCCGCGTACGCGGACGCGCCGTACGGCGACGAAGGGGCCGGCGGTGCCGGAAAAGAAGCCGGCCCGGGCAGCATCGCGGATTTGCTCAAGCTCATGAACGAACAGGCGGGGGATCCCAGGGTCGAGGTGCACGCGCCGAGCGCGGCGGTGTCCCGGGACAACGCCGAGCTGTTGCGAAGAGTGGCGGAGGACAAGCCGGTTGACCCGAACGGCGAAAAAGAGATGGGATACCTCCGGTACCCGAACGTGGTTGGAAAGGTTGTGACGTTTGTATCCGAGGGGAACATCTGGGTCGGGTCAATTGACGGCGGCGCCGCGGCGAGGGTCAGCGCCAGTTACTCGGCGGAGGCGCTACCCAAGCTCTCCCCCGATGGGAAACAAATCGCGTTCCTGGCGCAATCCGTGGACGGGTACGAGGTGTTCACCGTCCCCGTCGCGGGCGGTATCACAACAAGGGTATCCTACGGCTCCGCCGCGATGAAACTCGAGGGGTGGACCAAGAAGGGGAAGGTAAGGGCCTTTCCCACCCACCACATCCCGCCTCTGCGATTGCCCATACCCCGACTGACACTTTCTTTTTTATCGAGCCAGATTCTCATCGTCACCACGTTCTTTTCGCCCACCGGGTTACCGCAGCTCGCCGAGATCGATACGCACACGAAAAACATGGCCGTCCTGCCGTTCGCCAGGGCGACGGGCGGGACCCAGGATGAACACGGGTGTTACGTGTTTTATCCGTTGCGGCAGACGAGCAGCACTAAGCGGTACGAAGGAGGCGAGCAAAGCCGGCTGTGGCGGTGGTGCGCGAGTGACAAGGAAGCTTCGATTTTAACCGACGAGGCTTGGACCAAGCGCGGGTCGTGGTCGCCCGTCACGACGCCGGCGATGCCGTACACGATTTTTTTCCTATCGGACAAGTCGGGGGTGACAAACATCTGGAGCATGAAACTCGACGGGAGTGACAAGCAACAAATCACCACGGAGTGCGGGATGGACGTGATGGAGTTTGACCTGGACGTTGCCGCCGACGAACACGGGGCGGTCACGGGCGTGGCGCGCGTGGGCGGGTCGCTGCGTTCGTTTGTCGTGGCGCGTTCGGGCCCGAAAAAAGACGGCCCGCCCGCCCTGCAAGGCGCCGGTTTACGAAAGATCCCCATAACCCTCGTGAGCGAGTTCAGAGAATCGTCCATAGGGAAGCTTCGGTACCCCCTGGAGGAGCTCCGGGAGGTTTCCCTTTCCGAGGACGGCATGTACGCCGCGCTCGTGATCCGCGGGCAGATTTTCTTCACGCCTTTGCTTGAGCAGTTAGGCTCCAGAATCGAACAAGTCACGGGCGGCGACGGCGCGGTGCGTTACAGGCACGTGCAGTTCGTCAGGAGCGAGCACGAGGAGGACAACTCCAAGTTACTGGCGATGTCCGACGCGTCTGGCGAGTACGAGTACGTGCTTTTAGAGCGCCGGGCGGGCGCCGAGATGGGCGGGTTATGGGGGGAAACCCAGCTCACGTTCGGGGGTCAAATTAAAGGCGTGATGAGTTACTCGCAAGTATCTCCGGACGGGACCTCGCTTGTGTTTGACGACACCAACGGCCGGATTTCGGTGCTGAACCTCACGAAAACCGCGGTGAACACGTTTGGGTTTAAAACCACGCCGGATGAGAAAATGGAACCCGGCGCGTCCAGCGACGACGTCCTGGCGCAGATGGCGCGCATGATGCAGGGCGGCGGCGGTTCGGGTGGGGGCTTAGGGGCAATTAGTCATGGGACTACCGCCCGTGTCACACCTCTCGGCGCACCTAGGGCTCTGGCCGGGACTACCGGGGGTGGCTTGCCTGTTCCCACGGACGACGACGACGCATCACAAGACGACCCTTCAAAGTCGGTTCGCGCGCGCGAGCGGAGCAAGCTTCGTCGCAAGCGCCGGGCGTTCCGCCGGGAAACGCGGAGCGAGTTCCGCCGGGACTGGAGGCTGGCGCACGCGTTACCCAGGTCAGGCTCTGGCCAATCCATTACCTCGTCACCAAGGTCGTTCCCTGGGTTCGAACAGAACGAACACACCAACCCGAAAGCGAAAGGTACGTATTGGGCCTTTCCCAAATCCCGGCCTCCCTGTTTGCCTATACAAGACTGACACTTTTCTTTTACAAAAAAAGACATGCACCACCTGCGCACCGGCGGGCAGCCTTTGAACGGCGGGTTCAACGATTTGTTCGGCGCGCACTTGGGCGCTTCCGGCCCGGCACCTGACGGCAGTCCGGCGGGCACGGCCAGTACACGGACCGTGATGGCCGGTCTTCGCCCTGAAGCCGCGGGCGAGTACTCCTGGTCCCCGGATGGCAAGTGGCTCGCGTTTTCGGCGACGGACGAAACCGAGTTTTCCACCATTAATGTATGGAGAGTTGACACCGGCGAGGTACGTGTTGGGGCTTTCCCAAATCCTGACACACTGTTTACAGCCCCTCAGTGACTGTTGGAGTGCACTACTTGTGATGTATGTAGTGCACTACTAGTAACATTTACCAGTACTGGCAACTGTTAAAACCCATACTAAGACTCAAAACTGACACTTTCTTCCACTCATCTCAGGTTTTGAAACTGACGCACCCGTCTTACAACGCGGTGGAACCGAAATTCTCCCCCGACGGTTTCTTTCTGTACTACTTCAGCGACCAGCAGATCGAATCCGGGGCGGATTCGCCTTATGGGATGCGCGGCAGCGAACCCACCATCGTGGGGTCGCAGCAGCTCATGTGTTTACCGTTAAGGGAGGGGTTCAAGTGTCCTTTCTTTTCGGGGGACGAGCTCAACCCGCAGGGGCAGATTTTCGACCCCGCGGTTGGCAAGAAGTTCCCCACTAAAATCAACCTGAACAACATCGAAAAGAGGGCGGTGCCGGTGCCGTTTCTGGAAAAAAAACAGTACGCGGATCTGCACATCGTTAACGGCGGGAGCACGTTCGTGATGCAGATGTGGGACGGGGTTGGTTTTTACTTAATCGCGATGGACATCATGTCCGGCGCGGTGGTACCGATTTACCCCGACCCCCTCGGCGTGTACGTCTCGGGCGACGGATCGGTGGTGATGATCGCGGTAGAGCAAGGCCTGGCGCTGTTTTCCGCGAAGGCGCTGGGGATGCCCGATATCGACCAGGACGCCTTATTGGGCTCCGCCGCGGTTTGGACCCCGCCCGAATCCTGGGCCGTAACAATCAACCCGCGCGCGGAGTGGATGCAGATGTACAACGATGCGATGTAAGTATTGCACTGTTCCGCCTGATTATAATCCAACTCTCTGACTGTTTGCTCACACGCAAGACTCAAGACTGACACTTTTCGTTCTCACAATCACAGGCGCAACATGCGGGACGCGTTTTACGACCCGGGGATGCACGGCGTGGACTGGCCGGCGGTGACGGAGATGTACCGCCCGCTCGTGTACAAAATCTCAACAAAAAGCGAACTGCGAGACGTGCTGCAACAAGCCCTAGGCGAACTAAGCGTGCTGCACGTGTTCGTGAGCATCCGCTCCGACGCGCCGACCATCGCGGTTGGCGAACCGAGCGCGTGCCTCGGCGCGTCGCTGGTGGTGAAACCGTTTGGTCTGGAAGTGGTTCGGGTTTACGACACCAGCGGCGTGCTCGCCGCCCCGGACTCGCCCCTCTCCGCGCCAGCCGTGGACTTGCGACCCGGGGATGTCATCACACGCGTGGACGGCGTCGCGCTGAACGCAAGCCACGCCTCGCTGTCCAGGGTGCTACTGGGCAAGGCCGGGATGCAGGTGCTGCTTGAAATCGACCAGAAACCGCGGGAGGAAAAGGATGACGACGAGACGGAGGTGTTGGCGCAGCTGCAACAAGGCGGCGGGGGCGGGTTCATGGAGAGCATGATGAGCGGTGGCGCATACGCCTCGTCAACATCGGCGATGGGCGCCGCGGGATCCACCACGAAGCGCGGTCCGTTTGCGAACAAACTCCCGTCGGTGCGGCAACACGCCGACGACAAAGTGCGCCGAAACTTCGCGGCGCGGCTCGGGGCTGGTGCGGGGCTGGGAGACGAAGGTATCGGTAACAAAGCTGGTGCTGGTGCTGGCGCTGGTGCTGGTGCTGGTGCTGGCGCTGGTGCTGGCTCTGGTGCTGGCGCTGGTGCTGGCGCTGGTGCTGGCGCTGGTGCTGGCGCTGGTGCTGGCTCTGGTGCTGGTGCTGGTGCTGGCGCTGGTGCTGGCGCTGGTGCTGGCGCTGGTGCTGGCGCTGGTGCTGGCACTGGTGCTGGTAACGGCGACGGCAACGGTTCTAAACCCGGTGCTCACCCAAACCCCGCGGTTGACCGTCGCGGCGTCCACGCGCCAACCGCCGGTCCCGAAAAAAAGATGATTTCGGGACTCAAAAACGTCGTCGTGACGCCCCTTTCGCACGAATCATGTTCCGTGCTAAAAGCCGCGGACGCGTTGAACAACCGAAGAGGTTATGTCGCCAAACAATCGAACGACGCCCTGGCATACGTGTATTTGGAGGACATGGAGCAGATGGGCGAGGGGAGCTCAAACTCGTTCGACGACTTCGCCGCGCAGTTTTACCCCGCGATTCGGAAAGCGGGTTTAATAATCGACGTCCGACGGAACGCGGGTGGTAACATCGATACGTGGATTTTGGAGCGGTTACGCAGAGTGGCTTGGATGTTCAACACCCAACGCGCCGGGCCTGGTGACACCACGATGCAGTACGCGTTCCGGGGGAAAGTTGCGGTGCTTGTGGACGAGATGACGTCCTCCGACGCGGAGATTTTCGCGGCGGGGGTGCAGCAGCTGGGGTTGGGCAATGTCGTGGGTGCCAGGACCTGGGGAGGCGCGGTCGGTTATTCCTCAAACCCGGAGCTGGCGCTAGTGGACGGTAGCGGGTTCACCATTCCTTCCTTTGGGCCGTATGTCGGCGGGAAGTGGATGATCGAACAGCGAGGCGTCGTGCCGGACATCGAGATCGCGAACGACCCGGTCGCGACGTTCAACGGAAAGGACGCGCAGCTGGACGCCGCGGTGAAACACCTGATGGGTCTCATCGCGAAAACGCCGAACGCGGAGAAGGTCCCGACAAAACCTACGTACCCGGACTGGAGCTTTGACCGGGAAACCTGCAAAGCGGGGGGGGACGGGGGGAGCGACGCGCGGGAACAGCGGAAGGGCGTGCTCGCGTGAGTATATAGAGTGTAACTTTTATTTTTTGTTCCTATCCTTCGTCTATCCATAGTAGTCTAGTTCCCTCGTCTCTCCATCCCGTAACACGTGGTACATCTCTTTAATTTTGTCTATCGTATCTCCATCCCTACACGTCTTACACTCCTCGTCTCTCCATGCCTTATGGTAAAAGACGGGTGTCGTTGATACGGACCTCGACGTCCAGCTGCTCCGCCTGCGCCTCCAGCGACATCGAAGACGCGAGCGCGGCGATTCTGTGGGCGCGGTACAATTTGCCGGAGTTGTCCTGGCCGATGCCCCGCAGCGCGCGGGCGACGACACGGATGTCTTCGGATTTCAATGCCTTCACGCCGAAGCCGCTGCCCCGTCGCAGCCGCTCCGCCTGCACCTCCAGCGACCAGCCGTTATCGGCCGCCCTGTTGACGTCCGCGCCCACCTCGATCAGCGCCCGCACCACCGCCTCGTGGCCCATTTGAGCGGCCATGAACAGCGCCGTCGCGCCGTCATCGGTCGCCCTGATGACGTCCGCGCCTAACTCGATCAGCGCCCGCACCACCGCCGCGTGGCCATTATGGGCAGCAATGTACAGTGGTGTCACGCCGTCATCCATAGTCTTGTTAACGTCCGTGCCCGCCTCGATCAGCGCCCGCACGACCGCCTCGTGGCCTTTTTGAGCGCCGATGCACAGCGGCGTCGCGCCGTCATACATCGTCTTCCCCTTGATGACGTCCGCATCCGCCTCGATCAGCACCCGCAAAATCGCCCCATGGCCCTTTTCCGCGGCCATGAACAGCGGCGTCACGCCGTTATTTCTCGCCTTGTTGACGTCCGCGCCCGACTCGATCAGCGCCCGCACCATCGCCTCGTGGCCGTTACGAGCGGCGTTGTACAGTGGGGTCACGCCGTCATCAGTAGTCATGTTGATGTCCGCGCCCAACTCGATCAGCGCCCGCACGACCGCCTCGTGGCCGTCACGAGCGGCGTTGTACAGTGGGGTCACGCCGTCATCGGTAGTCATGTTGATGTCCGCGCCCAACTCGATCAGCGCCCGCACGACCGCCTCGTGACCTTTTTGAGCGGCGTAGAACAGTGGCGTCCTGCCCTTATCTCTCGCCCTGTTGACGTCCGCGCCCGCTTCGATCATCACCCGCACCACCGCCACTTTGCCGCCTCCAGCGGCGATGTGCAGCTGCTCTTCGTCCCACGGGCAGCCGTTCGAGAGCACCCACTGGAGCACCCTGAGATGCCCGCCGTACGCCGCCGCCTCGCATGTCGCCTCGTTCCAAGGGCAGCCGTTTTCGTGCAACCACTTCAGCACCTCGAGTTGCCCGCCGTACGCCGCCATATTGCACGTGTCTACGTCCCACGGGCAGCCGTTTTCGCGCGCCCATTGCAGCACCTTAATGTGTCCGCCCTCCGCCGCCCTCTCGCACGTGTACTCGTCCCACGGGCAGCCGTTAGCGCGCGCCCACCACAGCACCTCGAGGTGCCCGCCGTACGCCGCGAACTGGCACGTGTATTTGTCCCAAGGGTAGCCGTTCGCACGCGCCCACTGCAGCATCTCGAGGTGCCCGCCATTCGCCGCCCGCGTGCACGTCCACTCGCCCCACGGGCAACTGTTCGCGCGCAACCACTGCAGCATCTCGAGATGCCCGCCCCTTGCCGCCCCCGAGCACGTTCCCTTGCCCCACGGGCACCTGTTCGCACTCGCCCACAGCAACACCTCGAGATGCCCGCCCCTCGCCGCCCCCGAGCACGTTCCCTTGCCCCACGGGCAGCCGTTTGCGCGCAACCACTGCAGCATCTCGAGGTGCCCGCCCCTCGCCGCACCTGCGCACGTTTCCTTGCCCCATTGGCAGCCGTTCGAGGGCAACACCTTCAACTCTTCGAGCTGTCCGCTTCTCGCCGCTGCCTGACAAAGGAGTTCTTGACGCGTCGTTGCCGGCGCTGCACCGCGCTTAAACATCCGAGCTCCGCGGCACGATGTTCACCAAGCTCCTCAAACCGCAGCCCCGTCGCCGCCACCGCGGCGCGCATCCCACGGCTCACCGCTGGGAGCCGTGCGAGATCTGCTGGGTCGTCGAAATGCTCAGATCTGAGGATAAGAGTGACCACGAGGTGGTCGGGGAGGCGGGGGAAGGCCTCGCCCGCGTCGGTGGGGCTCGCGGGAGTAGTGACGGTCGCGACATCACCGCTCGTGGCAGTCATGTCGATGTGCGCTGCGTCGGAGGACATGTGAAGGGAGTCGCGTGCGCGCCGTTGTGCGTCGAGGCGTCCGAGAAAAGCGTTTCGTTAAAATCGATCAAGTTTGAAATCGCTTGGTCAGTGGCAAAAAAAAGTTGACGTTTGCATCCCTCGTCTTCCATCCCTTACACGTTATACATCCCTCGTCTCTCCATCCCTTACACGTTACCCATCCTTCCCTTATGTCTCGTCCATCGTCTCGTCCCGACTTCTTCTCGTCACGAATCCCACCTACGTCACCAGGATTCCGTTCGCGGTACACCACGCGACCCGCGCGTCGTGGCCCGCCTTGTCTCCGCAAAGGAACGAAACGCACGCGTCAAAGTCCCACGGACACCCGTTTGTTCGGGCGTACTTCAAACACGTGAGGTGCCCGCCCTTCGCCGCGCACACCGTCGTTTGCGCGTCCCACGGGCAGCCGTTCGAATGCGCCCACTGTAGCACCTCGAGATGCCCATTCTCAGCCGCACAATGACACGTATAACTGTCCCACGGGCAGCCGTTCGCGCGCGCCCACTGCAGCACCTCGAGTTGCCCGCCCCACGCCGCCCAGTATCACGTCTGTTCGTTCCACGGGCAGCCGTTCGCGCGCGCCCACTGCAGCACCTCGAGGTGCCCGCCAAGCGCCGCGTAGGCGCAAAGGTGTTTTTTTTCCAGGCGACCTTTCCGCTGCAGGTGCTGCAGCGTGCTTAAGCATCCCTTCCACACGGCGGTCTTACTATCAAGTTTCGGTATCTCACGCCCCGTCGCCGCCACCGCGTCGCGCATCGCGTGGCTCACCGCTTTGAGACGCGCCAAATCTATCGGGTCTTCGATGCTTCCCAGAAGGTGACAAACGACGTGCTCGGGAAGGCCGGGCAGGGCGTCTTGCGGGCTTTCGTCTCGTTTCCGTCTACGCGACGTCGCCCTCGTTTCCCGACCCGACGGCCCGGCGGTGCTCAACATCGTGGAGGGTGGCGTGCGCGCATCGTTGTGGGGGCGAGAAGCTGTTCCTGGAAAAGGCCAAAAAGCAATTTTGCAAAAGAAAAGTCTTGGACGCGCCGAGCGCCTACCTCGTAATGACTACGTTTCCCCGCGCCATCGTCCAGCGCTTCCCTTTCGTATACGCGCGTCGACGCACGTTACACACAGGAACCATGGTTAAAGCTCACGTCGAGTGCTCCAGCGACCTAACCTGGTTGTTGATCCAGAAGCAGAACGTCTTCGTGCGCCGCTCGCGCAGCGCGACGCGCCAGAAGACCTTCCGCTCTTTCTCATCGGAGACGAACAACCTGGCTTCGCTCCATTCCTACAAACACAGCGGTGCGTGCCTTGCCGGATTCGGGAAAGACACACTGGTTTCCCGACACCTTCGGGCATCCGAAACCGTCGTGCCGAGTGTCATGCCACGCTCGCATCGGGCGTACCGACACCGGACCCCGAGAAACCCTAAGAAATATTTCCATCGCGCAAAACTCACGTTTCCCCACATTTCCCGTCCCCAGGCATCGCGTGCGCCGGCGTCGGCATCAAGGGTGTCGCTGACAAGAACCCCACCGCCGCGGTCATGACCGTCGGCGACGTCTCCACGTCCGTCAAGGGTATCTTCCAGCAGCAGGCGAAGACGGTCGCGAAGCTCTGCGCGGCGTCCCGCCCGGACCTCACGGTACGTCGAGGGAATCATCCATTCATCTTTCACCCGGGTGTTTTTTTACGCAAATGTGCTTTTAGATTTTAGCCGAGCGCCCGTGTACCTCTCCCACACGCAAATACCCACCCGACACTCCGCTAACCTCACCCAAACTGTTTGCCCATACACAGGTTACTGCTTTGAAGAAGATCTCCGCGGTCGCGCGCGCCGGTCGCTCAGCGAAGGCTCTCGCCAAGTAATGGCAACGGTAGAGCTTAGTAGAGTGGGGGGCTGAGCGGTTTTCATGGAAAGAATCTTTCAGCAAACGTAAATAGTAGTAGCGGGTACTAGCAGTGCTAGTAGCCGCTACTAGCAGTGCTAGTAATCGCTACTAGCACTACTAGCAACGCGTTTTTTCCCGGCTTTCGTGTCTCCGCGTGTCAAAAAGCCGAGTGTCTGCACGTCCGCTTCGCGCTTCCGTGTGCATGTTACCCCATCATTTTCATTGCCAAACTCTGCCCAAAACTCTGCACCTGCAACGCTATCACAAACAAATGAGCCACGTGTGAGTGCTCGTCAAAACTCCGCGCACCGCGGCCAGGACACGAGGGTTTGCATCGTAGGTCCTTTCGTGTGTATCGTGCGTCCTCACCGTGCGGTCAAGTCCAAGACACACCACCGACGGGTCGCATCACGACGCCTAAGAGAGGTCGCGATGATGGCCGACACCAAGCAAGTCACGGTCGCCGTCGCGACCAACGCCGATGATGTCGAGATCAAGTGCTGCGTCAACCTTGGGTCTGGGGTTTCCAAGGACATCAGGGCGCGGTGGCCGTTGTACTTTGACGACTGGCGACAGGGATTATCCGTGGGCCGGCACATCTTCGCCCCAGCCACGTACATCTTCTTCGCCTCCGTGTTACCCGCGCTGGCGTTCGGGGAGCAGTTTAGAGATGAAACCGCTGGGCTTTTTTCCATTCCCCACATCTTGTGCGCCACCGCCATCGCGGGGGTGCTGCAGTCGGTGTGTGGAGGCCAGCCACTGCTAATCGTGGGCGTCGCCGAACCCATCGTGCTGGTGTACTACTACATATTCAAGTACTGCGAGGATACGGACGAAATCGGGTTGGCGCTTTTCCGGCCGTTTTGCGCGTGGGTGCTTATTCTGACCGCGTTGATGCACTTCGTGCTCGCCGCCGTGAACGCCAGCGAGTACATCCACGCCTTCACGCGGTTTTCTGGGGAAACCTTCGGAACCTTAATCGCGCTGCTGTTCGCGCAAGCCGCGGTGAAGGGCTTAAAACACGAGGTACGGGGCTTTCCCATTTACCACATTCCGCAGACCGTCAGACCAGACGAGACTGACACTTTCGGCGTTCATCGTGCCAGTTCGAATCACCAAGCGCGGCGCCCGCGGGGTACCAAATCGTCAACGGGATCTGGAGCGTTTTCCTGGCGCTATTTTTGGTGCTACTCGCCATGTGGCTCATGAACGCCCGAACGTGGCACGTGGGGACGCTGGGTATCCGGAACTTCACCGCGGATTACGGAGCTACTATTGCGGTGGTCATCACTACTGCGATTTCGTACCTGGTAAGTATTTCCCCAATCACCACACACCGCCTGCCTGATTGCCCATACTCGTTCCAGAAGGGACTATTCCCTCTGACTGTTTATGCAATACACATTACGAGAGGCTGACACTTTCTTGTTAATCGGGCCAGGTGCGCGCGCCGCAAGACACGGATTGGTCCATTCCAACCCGAGTGGAGTGCGTGCAGATTTACCACGCATCGGTGACGGACACGTGGAAAACAACCGGGTCGCTTTTCGACGTCCCGGGCGCGCAAATCGCGGCGGCCATCGTCCCCGCGCTCATAATCACCGTGCTTTTTTTCTTCGACCACAACGTCAGCGCGCAGTTAGCGCAAACCGAGGACTTCGGGCTTGAAAAACCACCCGCGTACCACTACGATTTTCTGCTTCAGGGGCTGAACACGTTACTGCTGGGTTTGCTAGGCCTACCACCCACCAACGGCGTGCTTCCGCAGGCTCCGATGCACACCCGTTCGTTGATGGGCGTGGGCCAGGACAGGAACGACCCTAACAAAAAAAACAAAGTCCTGGAGCAACGGATGAGCAACTTGATTCAATCGGCCTTAATCGCGCTCACCTTGTTCCTGTCGCCGGTAATAAAACTGCTCCCGCGAGCGGTGCTGTGGGGGTATTTCCTGTTCATGGCCATCGAGAGCTTCCCTGGGAACCAGTTCATTCACCGCATTACGTTGTTCGTGGTGGACCTGTCGTCGTACAAAGGTACGGCCTTGGGCGTTTCCAAATCCCGCCTCCCTGCTTGACCATACAAGACTGACACTTTTCTTTTACAACAAAGCCGGCGAGACGCAACCCACGTACGCGGATCCCAAAATCGTCCCGATAAAAGACACGCACTTGTTCACCGCGACGCAGCTCGGCGCGCTCGGCGCGGTGTACGCGGTGACGTGGGCGGGTGTGTACGGGATCGCGTTTCCGTTGCTAATCATGGCCCTGGTGCCGTTGCGCACGTACGGTTTAGTGAAGCTGTTCCCCGCGTCGAGTTTAAGGCACTTGGACGCGGCGGAGGACGTGGAGGAAGTGATTGAAACAACAGGACTCGGCGTGGACCACAAACAAGATTCGCTGAGCAAATACGGCGGCGAACTCGGCGGCGCGGGGGGGTTCGTACAAACGATGCACCCGGTGCCGCAGCACGAGATGCAGAGACAGGGGGTGTGAGGGGGTGGTTGTGACGCAGCAATACGTCTTGTGAAAACACGAGAAGAGAGGTTGGCGAAACGCGCCGACGACCCGGTGCCGCGACGGGAGATGCGTGGAAACGGGGTGTGATATGGGTTACGTGCGTACGTAACCCTTGGGAATCAAGGGAGGCCGCGGTAGTGAGAGATGGCGAAAGACGCCGACGAACCGACGCGAAAAGCAACCCAAAGTACAATAGAAGCACTTTTTGAGATAAAGTTGACATTCTCCATACGCGTTTTGCGCTCCTCTTTCTTGAGTTAACTCTTCAGTTCTTTGAGGGGGTGCCCAGCTGTCAGAAGCTGACTGTTTTTTCATCTCACTTTCGACGCGTCCGAGAGCGCGCCCCAGAACGCGCGTCACCAGGCAAGTGCGGTCAAACACGCACGTCGTGCGCGTCACACGTCTCTGTCACGACCAAACACGTCGTGGTACCCGGCCACCCGGTCGCAAACACCACCGTCGCCACACCTCAACCGCCTCGGACACGCGAAGTTTAGGATGGCGAACGTTCGAACCTCGAACGTGCCGTCTGTGCCATTCGCCGCGTCCGCGTTGGAGGGCGTGTACCGGAAACGCGCGACGCTTTCGGACACGGAGAACCTGGCGGTCGGGGCATTCGGGGGGGTGCTTGAAACCTGCATTCAGAGTACGTCCGTGGGGTTTGCGAACGACTTAGTGTCAAGTGACAGGTGGAAGGGACTCGTTGGGGCATCGGATCTCGTCGTTTTTTTAACATCGCGTGACCCTGAAAATACACCGATTGGGACCCGCATCGTCTGACCCTACCGTCCATACCCCAATACCCTGACCCCCAAACCCTACCAAACCCTACCCCAAACAGTGCCCTTGATCACGTTCAAGATCTGCGTGCAGAGCGGCAAGCCGTTGCCGCAAACAATCGGGGGGTGGTACCGCGGCGTGTTCGCGGCGGCGGCGCCGCTGGCGCCCATCACGGCGTGCCAAGTCGCGGTGAACGGCGCGATTGAACGCGCGGTGACTGGGGGTGACCGGGGGCCGTCTGATTTAGAAAGGATAGGCATCGCGATGTGCGCCGGGGGTATTTCCAGTGTTTTGTACAGCCCCGTGGATTTGGTGGTGATTCAGCAACAGAAACTGGGGTTGAACTCGCCTTTCGCCACCGTTTCCGCGGTCACGTCAACTCACGGCCAGGCCGCCATCATGCGCGGCTTCAGCGCGTGCGTGGTGCGTGAGGCGATATACACGGCCGGTTACCTTGGGCTCGCCCCAATCGCGAAGGAGTACTTAGTCGCGAACCACGACCACTTCAAGAAGAACGAGCTGCATGCGAGCATCGTCGGGAGCTGCGTCGGCGGAACGGTCGCGGCGGTGTTGACGCACCCGGTGGATACCGCCAAGACGTGCGTGCAGAGCGACTTAGCGGGCACGACGTACCCGAACGCCAGGACCGCGCTTGGCAAAGTGTACGCCAAGGGGGGCATCAAAGCCTTGTACGGGGGGGGCATGGCCCGCACGGCGCGGCTTTGCGGCGCGTTTTTCGTGATCAACAACGTCCGCGAGTACGCCATAAACTGGAAAACGGAGATGGACGCCGCGCAGTTGGATTGAGACGAAAGATTTGCGGACGTTAGGAGAATTCTTCACGTGCGTGTATGCTTGTAATGAATACCCGAACACCCGAGTACCCAAGTACATATATGTATGCGTCCTATCTGCTCCAGCTCCTTGCTTAGGAAACTTTTTTGCGCACTCTTCGCACGCCGCTGCATTCTACGCAGTCGCGTTTCCGCTTGCCATGCGGGCATCCGTTGCACTCCGCGCAGTGGTTTTTCACCTTGCCGTGAGGGCAGGGGTGGCACTCAGCGCATGTGTGTTTCAGCTTGCCGTGAGGGCAGGGGTTGCACTTCGCGCAGTCGTTTTTCATCTTGCCGTGTGGGCAGCCGTTGCACTCCGTGCAGCTGTTTTTCAGCTTCCCGTGCGGACAGGGGCTGCACTCCGAGCAGTTGCGTTTCAGCTTGCCATGGAAGCAGGGGTTGCACGCCGCGCAGTCGTATTTCACCTTGCCATGTGAGCATCGTTTCTGCACCATGTCGCGCCAGAACGGCTTCGCAGATACCCCCGCACGCACCTTTCAAGTCATCGCCAACCGTGCGCCACGAGTAGTGCCGGCGCCCCGAGCCTCCTGGGAAAGCATTTTCTCGGACGGTAGGCACGGTACCAATAACTTTTATTACGCGAGTCAACAACGTCCGTTGAGCCAAATACGTCCTGTGTTCCCTGGGTCGACACTCCCACGAACGCAGTGCGGCTCGGCGCGGCTGGCGCGATGGAGTCGCGCGAGCGCGCGGGCGTGACCCCGCTGGTGGCTCAGGTGCGTCCTCCCGCGCCCGTACACCCCACGCGGTCTGCTCGTTCGGCAACGTCTAATCTTTCCGTATTCTCATCTCGCAGAGCTCGTTTTGTCCCATTCGTTGACCTCGTTCCCTGGCTCCCTTTCGCGCTTCCTTTTCCCCGACGCAGCTCGTCGATTTCGCGCACGCGCGTACATCCGTGGCGCGCCAAGGCGCCAGAACACCAACCGTAGGCCCCCCACCTCCCACCGGTTTGCACCCCGACACCGCCTCGTCCGATTTGTTCGAGCGCTTCGAGTTTCTGAGTGTGGTTGGAAAGCGTACGAGCGCTGATGATGAATCGCGCCGGTGCCAGTCAGGACAAAAAGCGAAAGAGGAATCTACTGGGGGTCTGCAAGTCACCACGCAGTTCGACGCGCGCGTGCACAATGGCACGCAGCGCGGCGACTTCGGTGCGGCGTCGTTCGTGGACGCCAGCGCTCCTTCCAAACGAGGACCGCTCAGTGAGCTGTTTCTTCAATACGCGACTGGCGATTCTTTCGGCGACGGAAACGCGTTGTTGAACGCGGCGTCAATCGGCGACCTGCGACAAAGCGCGCTTCTGTCCAAGCACGAGGTTTTCAAGATGATGCGCGACTTCGGGGTGGTTGGTGGTTTTGGCAACACTTCTGGTACCGGCAACACCTCGGATATCGGCTCCCAGTTGTTGAGTCAACGAGACGTCGAGTTTGCGTTTACGCACGCGGACTCGCCCGCGGTCGGCGACGACGCGGTTGGGAACAAAACAGACCAGCTCGACTTTGCCGAGTTCACAAGGTTCGTGGCGAACCTCGTGTTTCTGAAGAACGGACTTTCGGTGAATGGAATGGAACGAGTGAATGGGATGACGAGTGAAAGAACCAGGGACGACGTTTCCTCTTCAGTCGAATTTTATGCCCGACTCCCTCAAACCACTGTTACGTTGTTAAAACTGCTGAAGTGCGACAAGATAGACACGCGGCGCCTGCGGGCGTTTATGGACGCCAAAAACCGAAACGCGTCCCGAAACCCGCGCGCGGACGAAACAAAATTGTGGGCGGTTAAAAACGACCGTCGCCCGGCGCTTCCGAGCGGGTTCCGACGGAAAGAAAACACGAACTCAAATTTGAACTCAAACACATTCGCCATGTGTTGTGTCCGCGCCGCGAAGGGTGTCGCTTTGTCATCTGTATCCGCGGACGACTCAGCCCTAAAACACTTCGTCACCGTGTACGACGCGGTCACGAAGCGAGAAGCGACCACGGGGTGCGACTTGTGCAAATGGAGGGAGTACCCACACCCATCCGTGGATTGCGGAACCTTGTTCCCCGGTGACCTACGGCGGTTCCGTGTAAGAATCGCGAACCGGAACCTACACCGGAGCGTCACAATTTACGTGACCAGTAAAAGCCTGCCTTGTTTGGAGTTGAGGCACGCGGAGCAAACCGTTCTGGCGCCGGGGCTAACCTCGACGATCGACTTGGTGGCCGGGGCGGATGTGTGTGGGGAGTGGCTCGGATCCATCGTGGTGAGTGGTGTTTGGAACGACCTCGACCACGACGACTCGAACAACCCCGCCGTCTCCGTTTCCGTGCCGGTGTACCTCAACGTGGTTCACCGGGACCGCGAAATCGTGACGCGCGCGGGGGACGTGGTTGGCATGCGCGGGTTCGAACGGGAGAGAAATTGCTTGGCGTCCACCTCGCATTTCGCGTGGCAACCAGGGCAAGCGCCTTACGGGTTCAAACCTGAACCGAAACGTTCACGGTTCGTCACGGCGGGGGAGTTGTTGCGGATGCGCGAGCCTGTTTTCGTGTCGAAACGCAATTCGCTGATAGAAAAAAAAGAAAAAAGCGGGCGGCGCGACGAAAGAGTTGGAAACAATGAAAGCAAAGGGTTGGGTAAACACATCCCGCCTCAGGTTTCTTTGGCCGCGGAAAGAGCATCTGCACTGGAGGAAAACCTGCGGCGCCGCGACCGCGGGTGGTGGGGCGAAAACAGCGCGGCGCGGGTTTTCGACGAAAAAGTTTCCATGGGAGAAACAGTGGCGGCGGCAGCGAGTAGCGAGCGCGAGACGGAAACCGCGTTTCGGCTGAGCAGAAAAGGGTTGCGGTATTAGCGGTGCTAGGGCTGCGAATCCGCGCGTTTCGTGGTTAGACGTCTTAGGGTTGAGGTTTAGCGCGCTTTGTGAGTAGACGTGCGCATAGTAGTCATGCGATTTAGTACTCTAGTACTAGTACTCTGTACTCGACGGATGTAAAATGCGTGATTCCGCATTCTTTTATGATCAGACGTACGCAACCGTTAGTAGTCAATTGCAATCATCGCACGCTTCGCCACACGAACCACCTCCCTTACATGTTCTGAATCATGCGTTCTTTTTGCCACCGCACGGTTCGTCGGTGTAGGAACCCGCCCAGTTTGTCCTTACGGTGGTACGCGGGTTTCCCCTTTGCTTCCTCGGAGGTGGCTCTTTTTTCCTCCGCCAGAGCAAGGAGGTAATCGCCATTCACGCTCGGCCCGAAAGTCAGCACGTTGTGCAAACCCATCCTGTTGTAAAGGAGCGCCGCGTTCATGCACAAAAAAGGGAACCGGAACGCGGTCTCGTCGCTCCGTGCGCTGTTCGGGTCGCCCGTGAAGGACGGGGGCATGATCTCCATGGCGTGCCGATTTCTTTGTTAAGCGCGCCGCTGCACCGAAAAAAGAAGGAGGCTTATCCGCGCTTCGTGTGGCGACGGCGACGAAAGACGCGCGGAGAACTGCAGCTCGGCGGAGCGCGGTCTTTGACACTCTTTTTGGGGTCGGGAGCGCGGGGACGAGAACGCGCGGGGTACGATCCGCGAAGCGAGTCGGCGCGAACGGGTGTGCCGTGAGCGACGCGGGGTTAGGGTTGCGATTGATGACGACCACCCCGGAGATCGAACTGGTATAGAAGCTTTTTGGCGTTTCGATATTTGAACTCCACCGTCTCGTCGAGCCACGACCACGATCGTCCGCGCGTACGCGCGTACGCACCGCGCTTCCCCCCGGTACGGTGGTACTCGGTTGGTACGGACCCCGCCATGCCCCCCACGCACCATCCTCCTTCCCCTGTGAACCTTGGCGGAGTGACCGGTGACTTGGACGGTAACCTGTCCAGAGTGAAACGCGAGCTTTCCCGGATTCGGTTCCCCGTGGATTTCAACGCTGGGGCCGCACGGGAAGGCAACCCGACGGCGCTGTTACCCGCGCTGCACTACGCTTTGCTGGGTTTCTCACGGCACGTCACTTCGAGCTTAGTCGAACAAGGGCACGACCTGCAAGCCAAGAGCGACTCGCGGTTCGTGGAAAACTCCTGGCGGGCGCTGCGTGAGCTGTTCGGGTACAACCCGAGCATGACCCCGACGCAGTTTCTGTCACCGGGTTTCGCGGAGCGCAAGCTGATGTTGCTGCACGACACCATCGAGCTGTGCAAACGGCGGCACAACGAACACGCGCGGGAGCGCAGGGCGCGGGAAAGCTCGGAGGCGGTGCGTAAACACGGGGTACCGCGAGTGGCGCGAATTGGGGGTAACAACAACGGCGGCGCGAAAGACGACAAGGCTGACAAAAATACTTCGGTTCAAATCGCACGGCCGTCGCTTGCCGAGCCGACACACGTCAGTACCGAGGATTTCTACGAGCAGTCGCAAGTACCTATCACCGGCCGCCTGGTGACGCGACACGAAATCAGTCGAGGTCCGGTACCCGGGTCGTACGCGCGGTTAGACACGCCGAGCGGTGGGGAACGAAGCGACGACGACGACGACGACGTCCGGCTCTCCACGGACCCCGGCGGCACCCAAGTCGTTCCCGAAAACAGTTGTGACGGGGACGAGTTCGAGTTTGCGTTTCGGGTGGCGCGAACGAAATCCAGCTCCACGAGTTGTCTGTCCGGGGTGTCACCCGGTGTTGATGCGATTGAAAAGTTGGAGCAGTTCGCACCGACTCAAGCGCCAGTAACTGAACTGGACAGCCCCGCGGCTGAGCCGTGGTTCGCGCGGGCGGGGAGGGGGCGCGAATCGGCGAGTGATGAAAAAATCGAGCCGGCGTCCGCGCGCGACGACGACACCAACTCTGCTGGCTGCGAAACAAACGAACACGGCTCGTTCCCTCCCCTGCGGCACGGACTGCGGCGCAGCGGCGGGTTCGGTAACGAAAACTACGACCCAGCGCCCTCCGGAGATGACGACGAACGGGCTGCGCTGGGCGCACACTCCGCTGAACAGTTCTCTGAAGACTTTCCGAATGATACGGAGAGGGATACGGAAAAATCAAACTGGATGGAGCGCGTCGCGCTCGCGATTGAACTCCGCGTTTCGGATTCCGAGCGCGCCGCCGCGATTGCGGTGGACTGCGCCCGGAACGCGGAGCGGGTCGCGGAAAGCGCGGTGGAGGTGACGAAACAGCTGACTCGGGAATTAACCGGCGAGCGAACAAAAATAGTGCAACTTTCTTCGGCGCTCGCCACGCAAACCGCGAAGAACCTGTTGCTTGAAAAAAGAGTGCGGAGCCTGGAAGGACGCGACCGGGGTGGTGAGAACACCACGCCGGGGAAGGAAGGCACTCCCGCTCCCGCGAAAGGAAGCGTTTTAGCCAAGCTCACTCAAAACGGATTCGAAAGAAGTTCGAGTGAAAGCCAGGTTGAAAATGAGATGCTGCGGTACGTAGGGACGTTCGCGGATGAGGCGGAGAACGAGTTTGAGAAGATGTCGCTCGGTGGCGCGCGACGACAACAAGAAACGCCGCCGTCAGCCGTTTCATTCGCCATGGCCAAGGCGACGCAGTCATCGAACAACGCGAATCACGCGGCGCCCAAAGAAACCGGCGCGTTTATCGACTTCTACTCCGGCGTGCTCGGGGTGGACCGGAAACAGTTGACCCTGAAAAGGTGAACGCGAGGTTGAAGCGCGATGTGTTGTGAGGAGTACATTTGGCACAGCTGGTGTGTAAAGTCGGCACACGGGTGTGTCTTCCGAGTCGCTCTTCCCGCCTGTACTGCGCAAGACTACTAGACATCCAATTAAACTGTTTTCGTGCCTTTTTTCAGTCTCAAATCGAGTCCGATCCAGTTCGAGTGAAAAGTCGGCGGCTCGTGTTTAGGGACGTCGAATCCGTCCTCGGGCACTTCCTCCCTCGCACGACCCATCGTATTCGGTTTCGACATGTCGTCGGAGGGCGCTACCCCCGACCCCGCGCCCGTGGAGGCCGCGCCCGCTGAGAAATCGGAGAAGCAGCTGAAACGCGAGTCCGAGAAGCGAGCCAAGAAGGATGCGGAGACCGCGAAGAAACTCGCGAAACTGGAGGCCCGACAGGTTCGAGGCCAGCCCGGGAACGCGATCACGGTCGGGGTGGTGCCCGACCCGCCGGTTGAGCTTGAGCCTCCGTCGGGAACGCGGGTACGTGCTGGGTGGCGGCCTGGCGTGGAATCACGAAAAACACACGTTTGCCGCGCTGTCATGACTGTGAAGGCGCCGCCGCCCCGACCGACGCGTCGCGGCTGCATCCGACCCTGATCGCCAAAAAGATAAATGGAATGGCATAATCGATAGCCATCGATTGCCATCTTAATTCGTCGCTCCTTCCTTCCCGACTCCTCCCCACTAAACCCACTGAAACCAACCCTAACCAACTCCTCCCCACACATCCCTGACTACCCCCCCCCCCCCCCCCCACAGGATTTCTACCCCGACGAAATGCGTCTTCAACGGTGGTTGTTCGACCACTTCCGCAGGGTGGGTACCTCATGCGGGTTCGAGGAGTACGACGCGCCCGTGTTGGAGCGCCAGGAGCTTTACAAACGCAAAGCCGGCGAGGAAATCACGCAGCAGATGTACTGTTTCGTGGATAAGGAAGACGTGGAGGTGACGCTTCGGCCGGAGATGACCCCGAGTCTAGCCCGGATGGTGCTTGGTAAGGCGCAGAGCGTGATGTTACCCCTGAAGTGGTTCTCCATTCCGCAGTGCTGGAGGTTCGAAACCACGCAGCGCGGGCGAAAACGGGAACACTACCAGTGGAACATGGACATCATAGGGTGTCCTGGTGTCGCCGCGGAGGTCGAGCTGTTGTCCGCGGTGTGTCAGTTCTTCACCAACATCGGCATCAAGTCAAGCGACATCGGAATCAAGGTGAACAGCCGGAAAGTCATGGCGAGCGTTTTGAAATCCATGGGTACGCGTTGCGTTGCGTTTCCCAAATTATAGACAACTTGTTTTGCCGATTGCCCGCCCGTAATTACTCACTCACGTAACGAAACACTGACGTTTTGTTTTACCTATCTCCCCAGGCGTGAGCGACGAGAAGTTCGCGCCCGTGTGCGTGGTGATGGACAAGTTCGACAAGATCGGCGACGAGGCTGTTATCACCGAGTTAACGGAAACGCAAGGTCTGGACAAGTCCACGGCGACGAAAATCGTGTCCTGTTTGCTTTGTAAGTCCGTCAGCGACCTGGCGTCCCTGTGCGGCGAAGGCGTGGACCGGAGCGGCATCGACGAGCTGAACAAGCTTTTTGAGCTGGCGGAGGCGTACGGGTTCGGGGACTGGCTCGTGTTTGACGCCTCAGTGGTGCGAGGTTTGGCGTACTACACCGGCGTGGTGTTCGAGGTAAGTATTTCCCATTCACCACATTCCGCAGACTGATTGCCCATACAAGACTGACATTTATTTTTTTACAATCAGGGGTTCGACCGCGCCGGGGAGTTGCGCGCGATTTGCGGAGGCGGCCGGTACGACAAGCTACTCACTTTATACGGCGCCGTCACCGAAGGTTCGTGTTGGGGCTTTCCCAAATCAGGCGGCACACTATTTTATCTCTAACGCTGGTGACTGTCCATACATCGCCCAATACACGACTGACACTTTCTTTTACCGGTATCAGTCCCCGCGTGCGGGTTCGGGTTCGGTGACTGCGTGGTGGTGGAGCTTCTGAAGGATAAGGGCTTGTTACCGTTGCTACCGAAAACGATTGATTTCGTCGTCGCCGCGTTCAACGAACAGATGCAGGGCAGCGCCATGCACGCGACCGCTTTGTTGCGCAAAGGAGGCGCGAACGTGGATTTACTGCTGGAACCGAAAAAGAAAGTCGCGAACACGTTCGACTACGCGAACCGAGTGGGGGCGCGGTTTATTGTTTTCGTAGCGCCCAACGAGTGGAGCGAAGGGATGGTCCGGATAAAAGACCTGCGGCTGGGGGAGGACGTCCCGGATGACGAGAAACAGATTGACGTGAAGATTGGTGATTTGGGTGACGTGCGGAGCGTTTTGGACGCCTGGGCGGAGACCAAGAAGATGGGAGGGTTGAAAATCTAAAACGGGTAGGGAAGATACAGCGGGGATGCGTGGGCAGTATTGAATACCCTAAATACGTTAGACTACCAATTATGAAACACCTCTCTTCTACGGTAATTTTTATATCCAACCTAGTGACCTGAAGCTAGATGACAGCATGGGAGTTTTCCATCGTTGTTTCTGGAAACACTTTTCTCGAAACCAAATCTTGCTCCGCGAAAAGCGGTTATTTCGACTGCACCGCCGCCTTCCGCTTTCTGTGCAGAGCTTCCGACACCACCCCGTGCGGTTTCGGTGGCTTTCCCGTACGTACCCTTCCCCGATGGCCCAGCCCCCAAATGCGAGCCCGTACGTCGCGACGCACTTCTCAATCGACGTGGAGTGCGTGGCGACTGGGGTGGGGCACAACGCACGTTCCGTGGCGCAGATCGCGCTCGTGGATCAGTTCGAGCGGTGTTTGCTGAACGTGTTCGTGAAGCCGCCGGACGGGGTTACCGTGCACAGTTACCTAACCCCGCTAACCGGTTTAAGTAAGGAGCTCATCGACACGCACGGCGTTTCCCTAGAGGAGGCGGTTACTCAGTTAAGACTAACCCTGCCGAAGCACGCGGTGCTGGTAGGGCAGAACATCGCGAAGGATGTGCAGTGGCTTGGCTTAACCGAGTTCGCCGATTTCGCGGGCATGGTTGATTTAGCCGGGCTGTGGAGGGTGTGGAACAAACAGTACAACAGCTGGAGTGTGTTCGGCCAGGACCACTTGGTCACCACGCTGCTCGGTGCGGAAGTAGCGTCGCAACACGACGCCGCGTCGGACGCGCTGAAGAGCGTGCGGCTGTTCAATTATTACCAGTGGCTCAAGTCGCCGAACGGCGGCGGCGACGACGCGCTCGAAACGGCGAAGGAGCGTCTACTACAAACCCCCCCCCAACCCTCGTTCGCGAAGAAAAACCCATCCTTCGAAGGGTGCTGCATGGGGAACAGGAAAACGTGTACCTGCGGGGCGCCGTTCTTCGGGTAATTTATTTGGGGAAGGGGTAGGACGTTATTATAGGGGGTGAAAAACGCGGCAGTGGGAAAAGCAAAACACAAAAGTAGAAAAAGCAAAACGTAAAAAAAAAAGGGACCATGGTAGTAGGGTTATGATAGCAGTAATGTATTGACAGAAACACATTCACACATTCAAAACAACCTTCCCTCCCTACTCCACCTCCCGAATCGCTAGCCGCGACCGTCGTGCGGGCAGCTCTTCGATTTCGATGCGCACGAACAGGGCGTCGAAAATTCGCCACGCCTTGCCGTTTGGATCCACGACGCGCATGGCGTCTTCGTCGAACACGCACCGGCTCGCCAACGAGGTTTTTTCGCCACCCTTTTCTCCCTTTCCGTCGCCTTCAACGTCGTCAACGTCAAACACCAGCGGCGCTTCGATGCCAAACTTGGGCACGAACACCACCACGCCGTTGGCTTTCACTCTAACCACCCGCGCCTCGACTCGCTCCACGGGTTTCTTTTTGAAGAAGATGTGCGTGTGCAGCTCCACGCTCGCGCGCCCGGCGCCTTGCGATTGTTTAAGAAAAGTGTCAGTCTTGTATTGGCAAACAGTCGGGCCGGATTTGGGAAATGCAATACTTACCTTGCGAGTTGCGGTGTCTTAAATTGACGTTCTCCGCCGTTGCTCTGAGGCCGTCTTGCGAGTCGAACGCGGTGTCAAGAGGCTCCAGGCCCAGCGCCGCGTTTAGCAAGCGGTGAACAACCACGTCTGCGTACCGCCGAATTGGCGAGGTGAAGTGCGTGTACAGGGCCGCGGCGAGGCCGTAGTGGGACAAACTTTGAGAAGGATCACCGCCTCCGGAAGTTCCGGAACCGCCGCCGCCGCTCACGCAGTACTGCGCCTGGCTCATGCACCGCGTGGCGACGATTCGTAGCAGGGTGTTGAAGTAAGGGTCATCCAGCCGTTGCGCGTTGTCCAAGGAATCCGCCAAAGTTTTACTGCTACTGACGTCCATGTCGATCCCAACCGCGCCGCAGGATTTCAGGAGCGGGGCGAACATCCGAGGGACGGGCGCCGGGTGTTTCCGCAACATGGCTGGGATTGTGCAAAATAAGTGTCAGTCTTCCGGGCCACGTGTATGCGTAATTACTCTGGACAATCGGCAAACAGGGAGGCGGGATTTGGTGAAAGCCCCGACGCGTACCTTGGCTCGGGAACTTTTTCAAAATCGTCGTAGCGCTAGCGACGTTTGCCAGAAGCATCATCTCCTCCACCATCCGGTTGGCTTGTCTTGTGATGTAGGCACCAACGTCCGTCGGGTCGGAGGTGGTTTGATCCAGCTCGAACCGCACTTCTGGTGAGGCTAAGCTTAAAGCGCCGCTCGCGATTCGCCGCTTTCGCAACGCCACGGCGCACGCGTTGATGTTCCTCAAGTCTTTCGTCAGCTCGGATGTGTCGCTCACGTCGTCCATCATCTCCTGCGCTTCCTGGTACGTCAGCGCGGCGTTTGACTTTATGACAGCCTTGGTGAACCGGGGTTCTGAATTCTCTATGGGCAAATGCGTCGTCGCGCTGAACTCGAAAAACACGCTGAACGTCAACCGCTCGGTGCCGCCTCTTAACGAACAAATATCCTCTGTCAGCGGTTTCGGTAACATGTCCAGCCGCTTGTTGACTAAGTACGTGGTGGTCCCCCTTCGCTTGGCTTCGGAATCCATGGCGGTTTCCGGACGAAGGAAATACGTCACGTCCGCGATGTGCACGCCTAGCTCGAACGTTTTCGGTTTCCGCTCGCCGTTGGCGTCCAACGCCACCTCGCCGTTGGCGTCCAAAAAAAACTCCGTGACTCGACACGAAAGCGCGTCGTCGATATCCCGGCACCCGGGCGGGTCCACGGAACACACGCGCAGGTCCCTCAAATCCTCACGGTGAGGTTGCCTTTGTAAGTGCTCGTTTTCACAAAAACTCCAAGGCAACGGCGGGACGCACGCGTGTACCCCCGGCGCGAACGGCCGGTCATCGACGTCCGCTTCCAACAACACCGCCGCGGTTTCCGCGTCCGCGTCGCCGATCAAACCGAGGCTCTTCACGTAGTGCCCACACGGGTAAAGCGAATCAATCGGCCAGTCGTCGATCACCACTACCAGCCTCTGGTCGGAAATCGTTCCGGCTTGTCTGGTTTGAATTTTGATTTTGGGTAACCGCCTGTCCACCGGGATGACCAAGACCCGAGCAGGGGTGGTCCCGTTGCTTTGCTCAACCGCCCTGCGCCCGACCGCACCGCCGCCGCCGTCGCCGATGTCGAGCGACGCGGCGTACCCTCGCTCTCGCCACGCTCTTTTCACAACCGCCACCACGACGCCAGTAGGCGTCGCTTTTGAGCCTTTTGAATTGTTTTCGGTGGTCGATACGTCGTTCTCCTCCGCAGTTCTCGGCGCCAGCGACACGTCCATCGCGTCGTTCGCCGCGTCCCCGTCGCCGTCGCCGCCCGCGGTGGGCAACACAGCGGATGGTTTCCGCCACTCGCGCTCGGGTAATAATCGCACCTGATACAAAAAAGAGAAATGTCAGTCTTGTGTGGGCAATCGCAGAGGCGGAACGCGGTGGGTGGGAAAGGCCGTACCGCCACTAAATCGCCGTCCATGGCTCGGTTCATCGCGTCCCGTCCAATTATCAAAATCTCAGCATCCACCGCGTCGCACGAAATCGTGCCTTCCCACGGCGAGGACCTCGACGTCCTCAACGCGCCTTGGTGCAGTGAGCCGCCCGCGACGCCGGCGGCGACGGCGGATTGGGAGAGGTGTTCGGTGAAGGACGTGAATTTCGCGTACGCCGCGTCTCCTTTCTTTTCGTCTCCTTTAGCGCCCTCGCTAACCTTCTGTCGCTTCCCAGTTTTTTCAGCGAGCTCATCACCCTCGTCGTCAAGCGCGCTCGGGGCTACTAGATCGGAAAGCCCGGGTTCCTTTCCCGCTCTTTGCTGCGCGAACTCGCGCACCGACGCGGCGTTGATGTTTTCACGTTTCGCGGCTTGTAAGTTCCCGCGGTCGTTCGTCAGGAGCACTATTTTCATTCCAGGCACGGCGCGTTCGTAGAATTTACACACAACCCGTATGGCGCGGTCGTTCCGGTCGTTGATACTCTCGCCAGGCAACGCGGTGACGTACGTATCCCGGTGGTGTTCGTTCGCGAATACGAAGAATTTCTTTCGCGGATCTTGACAAAGCAACCGAAGCCGCTCGTACGAAGGGCGGCTTCGGTTCCGGCACTCCTCGAGCACCACGCTCGTGACGATCACGTTTTGCACGCTTTGGTGCGCCAACAAGTCGATCTGGTGCAGCGCCACGTTCGTATCCACCACCACGTACGAATCCGCGTCGTTGGCAAGAACCCAGGAACCAGGGTCCGGGCCTCGGAACTCGGGAAGCGCCAGCTCGGTGCCCACAAAAATGTCGTCGCGGAGGTAATGCTCGCGCACCACTTTCATCACCCGACCGGCTTTGGTTTTCTTGACGAAGGATTTGGTGTTGGTTGGCGGCATTTTGGCTTCCCGAGGGTGGGTGGGTGACACCCGAGGCGAATCGCGGTCAAAAGAACACGCGAGGGGGGGGACACGCGCGACCGCGCGACGGATGATGAGGAGGCCCAGGGACGAGCCAAAAGATGAAAAGAAAGACTCACCGCCGACTTTTTCAGCCGAGAGCGGCGGTCTCTAAAGAAATGGGCCTTTCAGGGTCGAAATACCCACACGATTACCCAGAAGCGATTGCGGGACAGCCGCCAAAGCAGTTCGCGTTTCCAAACACTTCCCTCGATCGCAAGCCCTTTCCACTTCGTCTCTTTGCACCGCGCCGCGGCCCGGCCCTTCTTCCCGATCGACTCGCGCGCGCGCGTTTCCCACCCGAACACACCGGACCCGGAATTGCGCCATGACCGACCCCGCCGTCGCCATCGCCAAGGCGAACGAACCCGTGCCGGACATGGTGAAGCAGTTCGTGGTGTATTTTTACCGGCACATCAGGGAGAAAAACGTGTACGAGATCCTGAGCATGTACGAGAAGAGCTTCCCCGCGATTTCCGAGCGGTACTTCAAAGCGAGCGCGTGGCCTTCCGTGGAGAGCATTGCGAAGTACGCGGACGACGACCACGTTTTTTGTTTGCTGTACAAGGAGATGTACTTTCGGCACGTGTTCGGCAAGGGAACCCCCACGCTTGAACAGCGCGTGGAATCCTGGGACAACTACGCCAATCTGTTCAGCGTGATTCTTCACGGCAACGTCAACATGCAACTCCCCAACCTGTGGCTGTGGGAGATGATCGATGAGTTCATTTACCAGTTCCAGAGCCACTGCCAGTACCGCGGGCGGGTGGTTGGTAAGACGAAAGACGAGCTGGCGCAGCTCAACCTTTGCGACGCGAACGGAACGTGGAGCGCCGCGACGGTTTTGAACTTCCTCCATCAGATGGTGGAGAAGAGCGAAATCGTCAGCCACCTCGATAAGGAACGCGCCACCGCGCTGAAGTTCAGCGAAACGGAAGGATACGAGTACGCCGCGTCGAACGTTTTGCGCACGCTCGGGTACTTCTCGCTGATCGGGATCTCGCGGGTCAAGATTTTGACGGGCGACTACGAAGGTACGGCCGGACGGGGCTTTCCCAAATCCGAACACGACACGTTTACAGCCCCTGGTCGTTCGCACTACTCGTGATGTATGTGCCAGTTGCCAGTACTTGTGATGGATGTGGTACTGTGTAATTTTACACTGTACTACTCCCGTAACACTACCTGTAACATTACCGCTACTGGCGACTGTTTACACGAACCCACACTCGCCGACTCGGGACTGACACTTTGTTTTACTCATCGCAAGGCGCCTTGGCCACCCTGGACCCGATCGATTTGGACAAACCCGGTTTGTTTACCAAGGTCGCGGGCGCGAGCGTCAGCACTGCGTACCACGTCGGGTTCGCGTACTTCATGCTGGGGAGGTACACGGACGCCACGAGGCACTTCAACCAGAGCCTTGTTTTCGTGAACAGGCACAAAGTCGCGGCGACGCGGCCGTACAGTCTTGACCTTTTGTTAAAAAAACAAGAGCAGATGTACGCGCTTTGCGCGATGTCCGTGATTCTGGGGGGCAACGGGTCGTCGAACGGCGGCGTATCCGTTTCATGCGCGGCGAGGCTTTTGGAGGAAGGCGTCGCGGGGTCCCTGCGAGAGAAACACGGCGACGACATGTCCCGAATGGCGCAAGGCGTGGTGAGCGCGTTCGACGAGGCGTTTTCGTTCGCGTGCCCCAAGTTCGTCACACCCGGGGGGCCTCCTTCCACTGTCTCTGACACCGCTGGCGACGACGCCTCCGCAGCAGGCGGCGGCGCGAACTACAACGAAGAGGCGTACCGCCGGGAGCTGAAGAAATTCATCGCCGAGGTTTCAAGCCGCGAGAAGCTTCCCACGTTGCGCTCGCTTCTGAAGTTGTACACGAGCATTTCGGTTCCCAAACTCGCTGATTTGATGGAAATCAGCGTCGAGGAGCTACGAGAGCAACTGGAGGTTCTACGTAAAAAGAGTCACGTCACGCAATGGAGTTCGGGGGCCAGCGCTTTGAGTGGCGAGTTGGTTTCCGTGACCGACCTCGACGTCACCGTCGCCGGCGACGCCATTAAAACGAGCGACGTCGCCGCGCCGCGCGGAAACGGCGAGTACTTCCTGAGGCACATCGCGAAACAAAACACCCTGATGGAGGACCTGGCGCCAGCGAAGGCGCTGGTGTACAAGGGGAAGCTTCCGGGGCAAACCGCGTAGAGGAGGGAGTTTGGAAACGAGAGGGGGGGAACGCTGTTGGTTGTTATAAATGAAGAAACATTTTGCCTCACTGAATCATCTGAAACACAAACACGTCAGTGTCCACTCTCCGCGATCGCGTCAAAAATGGGCCGAAACTGATGGACCCGGATTAACCACAACGAAGCCGCCATCTCCTCCTCGCGCACAGTAGGAGACACGAGTTTGGCGTTCGCGGAACCCCATCCGGCGTGCGACACGACGACACGAGCTGTGTTTCCGAGGTTTGACCTGCCGCGGCACCGAATTCGGGGTTCAATAACGACCGGTGACGTGCGTTGGAGAGGAGGTATATCGGGCGGTTTTTCGTGGAGTGACTACGATTACCGGGGTAGTTGTCTCCGCCGACCCAAACCACGAAACGAGGCGATCTCGGTAGCGACGCGGCATACGGTCGTTTCCGAACCGATTTCGAACACAGGAAACACACATGTCGCGATTCAACGTCCCGGCGCCGCGCGCGATGGGACCCGGGCCGGGCCGGCACCCGGGGCCACACCAGCCCCCCCCCCCGAGGGGGTCGCGGCGCGTACCCGAGGCGGGCGATGACGACGATTTGGACGACTGCCCGTTGTGTTGCAGCGAACTGGACGCCACGGACAGGCGGTTCAAGCCGTGCCATTGCGGGTACCAGATTTGCGCCTGGTGCTGGCACCAGCTCATGGAACGCGCGGTGGCGAGCCACACGCACGGGCGGTGTCCCGCGTGCCGCACGCAGTACGACGAAAGCACGATTCGGTTCTCTGCGCCATCCGACGCCGAGCTCGCCGCGGAGAGCGAGCGGCTGCGTTTGAAGAAGGAGAAGGACCCGGACGGGTTCACCACGGTGAGCAAGGGGAGCAACCGCAAGCAAACCCTAAACCCTAAACCGCAAACCCTAAACACGCTGACCTTGATGCAGCGCAAGCGCCTTTTCGACGTGCGCGTGATCCGGCGGAACCTGGTGTACGTGGTGGGCGTGACCCCCCGGTTTTGCCACGAAAAGCAGCTGCACGACCTTTCCATTTTTCAGAAATACGGCGCCGTGCTGAAAATACACGCCACGCCCCCCAAGCCGAACAGCGTGCTGCCCACCGGCAGCGCGTACGTCACCTTCGACAACGACCAGAGGTACGTCCCCGCGTTTCCCAAATCCCGGACTCCCTGTTTTACCGAAGCTGGTGACTGTTGTCCATACATCGAGATATACATGGCCCTGACACTTTTCTGGCTAAACGTAAAAAGCGCGGCGCTTTGTATCAGAGGCGTGGACGGCACCGCGCTGGACGGGAAAACGCTGCGCGCCAGTTTCGGTACCACGAAGGTGCGGGGCTTTCCCAATCACCACGTTCCGCCGTACGCGATTATCGCCCCTGATGGACGTTGTGCTGTACTATTTGACTGTACCGTGCGTACCTGACACTATGTCACTGCCCGTAGTACAGTCGTTGCGTCACACCGCTCCGTCGGACCCCTTCCCATTCCCGGATACGCGTCACGACCTCCCTGACCCTTTCTTGTGTCCATCGTGCCAGTACTGCACTTCGTTTTTGAAAAACATAAAGTGCGTCAACCCAAACTGCCTGTACCTGCACGACGGCGGCGAGGAGAGCGATTCGTTCACCAAGGAAGAGATGTTGGCGCAGTACGGCGCAAAAAACACAAAGGCGTTTCAAGACGCGGCGCGGAGCGCAGGGGGGGTTGGCGGGGCGGGTAGCGCGCAGGGAAATCCGGCGGGACCTGCCATACTGCAGTTGGGTTCACCACACCAAGGTGTTGGTGGGTACAAGGGGAACAACTTCAACCCGCATTACAGTGTGGGTAACCAAACCCTAAACCAAGCGCCCGGGAGAGAGCGGTTCGATCCCGGCGGAGCGACGGGGCCGGGGAGTTCACGCGGGAATTTGTTTGCGCGCGACGACCGGTTCGGGAACAAAAAAACCGGAAACGGAGTCCGCGGAAACGGAAACGGCGAGAACGGCGGGTTTTCGAATGGCGCGTTCCACGCCGAGCCTACCTCGGGAACGCGGGGTGTTACTCGTGATGTGCGTCCCGCTGGGGGCGGGGGCGGGGGCCATTCGTCGTCGTCGTTGCGCGGCGGTATCCCCGCTCCCCGACTCGGGTTTCCGGTGCTGGGCACCAACTGCGGCGCTCAAAACGGACACGGCGGGGTTAACGGTAAGTTTTCCCATTTACCACATTCCGCCGACTCATTGCCCGTACAAGACTGACACTTTTCTTTTCACAATCAGGCGCGGTTGGTGTTGGAAACGGTTCCGACCTCACGACCGGAATGACCAACCTGTTGCGCATAGACCACCGAAACGACAACCGGGGTGCGGGAACGCAACACCATGGCGGTGACCCGTCCGCGGGTGTGTTCGGCAACGGCAAGGCGTCGCCGCCGCCCGTCCCGACCGGCGCGCCGCCGCCCGGCTCGCAGACCCACCGCGAGCGAAGCAGGTTCGGGTTCGCGGAGGAGAACTAGCGGGTGTTACGAAACTGAGGAGCATAAGGCGCTTGAAGAAACCGCTTACTGCTGCGTTTTGACCGAGCGCGGTACAGACAGACTAGGGGAAATACGAGTATGTTACCTGCCCTAGACAGACAGACAGACTTCCTTTTGGAGGGAAGTGAATTGAAACGAATCGAAGAGACACGTGAAGCGAGAAGATCCGCGTGTATAAAACCGCTCTACTTTTTCGTCGCTCGCCCTTTGTCGACATCATCACCCCCCCCACCCGCCCGTTTTCTCGACCCAGCTCCTACTGCCTTGGACAAAACCCAGCTGTTCGTTTCGAGACACGACCCCGTCGCGAAGGACTTTCCGTTTACGAATTCTTTGAACGCGACTTCGTTCCCGTCGAAGGAAACCGCCGGCGCGACTTCGATCGGCGAGGTTTCATCGCCGCTTTTGATACCAATAAAAGAAAGTGTCAGCATTGTATATCGCGATGTATTGGACGATGTATGAACATACAGTCAGGGTTATCGGTCTGAACAGTCACCAGCTGAGAGATAAAACAGTCGTCTTTGGGATTTGGGAAAGCCCAGCCGGCCGTACCTCACCGCCCCGCTCGCGTTTTCGATCCACTTTCGGTGCAAAGTTGAAAGTATCTGTCGCGCCTGATAGTAAAAAAATAAATGTCAGTCTCGTTTGGGCAATCAGTCGGCGAAATGTGGTAAATGGGAAATACTCACCGTATCGGGCGAGTCCTTCCCTGTGCCTTCTTTGTTCTTCACGGGTGCGAAATCGATCCCCCGCGTGCCGTTCAAAAAACCCACGGAGTCGCAAAACGCGTACACGTCGAAAATGAACGCCTCAAGCTTGACGCCGTTGTTTTCTTGCGGGGTTTCCGTAGCGACGCCGTCGTCGGAAACGCTCGGTATTTGTTTCCGCGCCACGTGATACGCCAACTCGCTTTGCACCTCCCCGCGAAGGTCGCAGCACTTTTTCAAAAACGCGAGGGAGTAGTAATGAAGCACCACGTTGGCGGCGTCGAACTTGAGGTTCCCGGACTCGTCGACCGCGGTGTTCAAATCATCCGGCATCTCCGAATACTCAACAACGTGCACCTTCCCGTCGCGTCTCGTGAACACCCCCACTGGTTCGTCAGGGTACGCTTTTTTGATCACCTTGGCGCCGGCTTGAAACCCGTTCAAAGCGCAGAAACCCACGAACGTGGGGTCGCCAACCTGGCCCGATAAAAAAGAAAGTGGTTAATGTCTCGTATGGGCAATCAGGGAGGCGGTGTGTGGTGATTGGGAAAGCCCCGCACCTGCACGGCGGCGTTATCCACGCAATACGCGTACACGTGCTTTACGCCTTTTTTTGTCATGTCGTCGATACACCCGTTCAGCTCAAGCGCTTTGTAAACCCCCCCGTTCCCATCCGGCGCGGTGGCGATTTCGTGTTTGCTCTTCATCAAGATCTTCCCTGTTTTTGTTTTGTCATCACCACTAGGCTCTTCACCAGGCTCTTCCGAGAAGCATGGAAGCCAGCCTTGCTGGAAGAACGCGACGCTTTCCTTCGGTAGGCCGAAAAAATCGTGCGACTCGAAATAGTGTTTCGTCTCGCGATGCGTGAACGGGCTCGTCATGACGTACAGCGGAACCGTGACCTTGACCTTCGGTTCAAGGTTTCCTGGTTCAGGGTTTGTGTCCTGGTCGTCGTCATCACCTTCCACTACCAACTCCTCCGCCATCTTCGTGAGTTTTAACAACCTCTCGCACTGCAGCTGGAACAGGGTTCGCCCGCTGGGCAGGCCGATGTCGTACATACCCTTGGGTGCGCTGCTCCCCAGGCGCGTGCCTTGTCCTCCCGCCAACAACACCACCGCCAGCTCACCGTTTTTCGCGGCTGTCAAACCGGCGCGGTGCCACTTCCCTGCGTTGTCGCTGTCGGACGCGTCCGCGTCAGGGACAACGGGTTCGATGGCGCCTTTGGAGGAAACGCCGTTTGTGTGATCTCGCATCGACCGCGTGAACACGGACGTGACGAAATCCAGATCGATTTCGGAGAGCTGCTGCAGCAACGACGCGCGTTCATCGAGGGAGCACTTGTCCCAATGTTTGAAAACGTGGGACTGACCCGCCGCGTCGAACGCGGCTCGAAGAGACGTTTCGTCGGGAACAGACATGGTCCCGCGGGGTGACCGCGCTGCGACGTCAACACTGCTTCTCGGAAGAGGCAAGTGGCACTCCCATTCTCCGCCGAGAAAACAACCGCCACTCGTTTTCGTTTTCGCGCCACGCGTCACTTTTGGTGCCTAAAATGGAGGAACTGAAAGGACGCGGCCTTTTGGTGCGCGACTTCACGGCGCGCGCCTGCGATGTCGACGTCGGCGTGGGCGTCGGCGGCCTCGCCGGTGGTGGCGATTCGCACACCGCGTGTCAACCGTGTCCGGCGCTTCCCAGGCGCCCGGGTGCGTGCGTTGGAAACCACCTCGGGAAACCAAACGAAGGGTCATGCTGACTTTTCTTTTTTTCGGTCCACTCTTCGCGTGCGTCGCGCGCGTGGACGCTCGCTCCCGTGTGTACGCGCGGTTAAGGACCCCAACACCAACGGCGCTGTGGCGGTTACCGCGGCTTCAAACGGTACCCCCGAGGCAACCACTACCCACGAAAAAACGTGCAGTGAAGGTGCACGTGACGAAACAACCGACGACGGGACTGGTGGGAAAGACTGGTGGTCAAGTGGAATTGAGTGGACGAAGAAGTGGGCGCTCGGTGATTCCGACTCAGAATCCGACCCCGACCCCGACGACGACGACGACGCGGTTGCCCACGACGACTCGCGCGATTTCACGTCCACTGCGAACATCGTGGAGTCCGTGCTGGACCGCGTTCCCCTGCCTCCGTGGTTACGGGACACGGTGAACAACGTGTTGACGAAAGAAACGAGTCGCGCGAGCGAAACGAGCGGCGAGGGCGAAACGCGCGAGGCGAGCGAAACGAGTGGCAGTGCCTCGTGGACCTCTTCTTCGTCTGCGTCGACTGACACGACGTCACCCGCACACCCCGAATCCATCAAAGGCGTCTCGAAAACCGCCGTCGCGACAGTGGGAAACTGGAAAACAAACCCGCTGGAGAACATGGAGGCGTTCGCGGAGGCGCTTGATGAAGGCCACTTAGTCGGGGACGGTACCGTGCACAACCGCACGGAAGCCATCGCGGCGAGCGCGACGAAAGAAGCGGTCGAGAAACTGGAAGACGCGCTTTTGGCGGTTGAAGGCGCCGCTCGGTCCGCGAATTCGGCGCGCGAAACCCTGGAGGGTTTTGGCAAGTCTGTTGGCGAATCCACGGAGACGTCAACGAAAAACACCAAACTTGACCAAGAGCTGCAACTCGCGCTGCAAGTCGCCAGACTTCGCGCTGACGAAGCGCGCGTCGCGAGCGCGGCGCTGGGAGTGGCGGCGAGCGACGTGCAAAAAGCGAGGGAAGCGATGCGCCTCGGATCTGTTTCTGAGGGTGCACTAGACAGGGAGAGTGGTTCCGAAACCGACACGCAGCGCAAGTTACGTTTGCGAGGCGCCTTCGGTGCTGCGGGTGACCGGCTTCTCGCGGCGTCCGCGGCGAGCCGAGCCGCCGCGGCGGCGGCGAGTGCCAGTCTTAAACAAGTTGCCTTTTTCGAGGATGAGGACACTAGGGGGGTCGATATCAAAACCTCGGCGGTGAAGACCAGCGGGGTGAACAACGCGCAGAGGCGGAAGAAACTGCAGCGCTCGTTCGAAGCCGTGGAGATCGCAGGGGCGGTGTCCCGGGTAGCGGAATGGAGCGTCAATCAGTTCGCCAAACCGACGCCGGTTGAGATTTCAGACGCCGTGCAGCCGGCGCTGGCGAGGGTAGTGGCGCAGTCGCTGGAGCCGTCGTCACCGGGTGACTTGCGACACGCGAGGGTGGCGTGCGGCTTGGCGGCGTGGATATACTACCTCCCCACGGCGCACAAGTCCCTCGCGAAGTTCGGGCTACGCATGGTTGTGAGCTCGCTTGACAACGCGGACGGGACGGGTGCGGCGGGTACGGAAAAAGCAAACTCTCAATACGAAGAACCCTTCGCGTCAAAGGACGAAGAACCCTTCGCGTCGAAGGCGCTCGCTTCAGAATACTTCACAAAAACCGAAACGAAAGCGTCAAGGAAACAAACAGACGAGATGGCGCGCAAAGCAATCGACGCCGCGGATGCGGCGCTTCTTGAGCTGGCCCGACTGCATGACGGGAAATCGAGGGAAGACGAAAAAGGGCACGGCGCTTCCGTGGCCTCTGCGAGGGAAGCGTCTAAATTAGCGCAAAGGGTTTCGCAACTGATGCGCCCTCAGGACCCAGACGAAAAGAGGAACAACATCACCGCGGTGTCGAAAAAACAAGCCGAAAACGTTTCCACGATCACAAAACTCCCCGTCGCGTTCGCGGTCGCCGTGGATGACACCAACGGCGCGTTGTGGATCTCAATCGAAGGCTCCACGTCCCTCGCATCTTGGCAAACCAACCTGACGTTCCAGCCCGTGCCGTTTGAGGATCCGAAATTTGACGTCCGCGTGCACCGAGGTTCCTACGACTGCGCCAAAGTTCTGCTTGCGCAAGTCGAGGGCGCGGTTACCGAGCACGTGAAACGACACGGCGAAAGCGCACGTATCCACATCACAGGCCACTCCCTAGGCGGGTCGATCGCCATGGTGCTTGCAATGATGCTGCTTGTTCGGAACGTGGCGCCAAAAGAGGCGTTCGCGGATGTGTGGACCTTCGGCTCGCCGTACGTGCTTTGCGGAGGCGACAAATTGCTAAAAAAACTGGGTTTGCCGAGAACCTTCGTCAAATCAGTCGCGATGGGCAAGGATATCGTCCCTCGGAGCTTTTCGTGCTACTACCCGTGGTGGGTGCGGCGGGCGCTTGAAATGGCGCCCGGTTCGTTGCGAGGTACGGCCTTGCGCGTTTCCCAAATCCCGCCTCCACGTTTGCCCGCCCTACAAGACTGACCTGACACTTTTCGTTCACAACACAAAAGTCAACACGGAAACGCAACCCTCGTTCCTTGAGGAAGAGATGTTCTTCGCCCCGATGGGTGATATGTGGATGCTTCAAGCCATGCACGGCAGCGCGCACCCGTTGCTTCCGCCCGGTCCGGGGTTGTACAAGCTTTCCGGGGACGGTTTGTTTGAGCAAATCGCGCAACGAGTGGAATCAGTTTCGGACAGGATTGACATCGTCACGGACGACGACCTTTCCGACGTGTGGCTGGACAGGCGCACCAGGGCTGGGTGGGGCGAAACGTTTTGGGACGACAACGACGGTTCGGATGGAGTGATCCCGATGCCTGATACCGGAGACGTCTCAATGACTGACCAAAACGTGTCTGCAAAAAAACCAGAGAAGCGCTCACGCCTTCACCGCCTCGCGTGTTTGACCCAGCACGACGCGAGTTTAACCGCGAGTTTAATTCTCGGCAGCGTTGACACGAACGGCCTGGATTTCGATTTCACGAGCAACAAGTTCGGCAAGACGGATTTGAAAGTTTTGCTGCAAGAGAAAGGACGCGACGTACGTATTGGGCCTTTACCAAATCCCGCCTCCCTGTTTTATCTCTCAGCTGGTGACTGTTTGTCCATACATCGCCCAATACACGACTGACCCTTTTCGTGTAACAATCACAGGCCGCGCGCCGAGTCGTCCTGAACACCCCGCACCCCCTCACTGTTTTGTCCGACCCGAAAGCCTACGGCAATGCCGGGTCGATTTCGCGACACCACAACCCGTTCAACTACCTCCGCGCGCTTGGTAAAACGCGACGGGTGTGGGAAGAGGGGAGCCAGCCCACGCGCAACGGCGTGGCGGATTTGCTTTTTGGGACCGGCGAGACAGACGGAGGAACGGCGCGATGAGAGGGTTACCTGAGGGAACCGAAACTAGACTACCGAGAGACAAGCACCGGTTGAAATTGTAACTGCGAAAACTTTGTACTACTGTCAGACTGTCAGCCTGTACCTTCGCGTATACGCCTTGACCGTGTAAAGTGGCTTCCGTATAGTGGCCCTTGTTTTTCCGCAGATTTCCGTCTCACTGCGTCGCGGATATCTGGTCCCACTTGCCGTCCACCGATTCCTTCCACACCGTCACCAGGTTGTTCGCGTCGCTCACCGCGAGGACGTTTCCCATGACGCTCCACGAGACGCGCCATACCGGGACTTTGAAATCGTGAAGCACGGTTTTGTTCCACTCGCCGCCCGGTTCGTTTTGCGTCCAGATCAACACCAGCCCGTCTTGGCCGCACGTCGCCACGGTGTTCATCGGGAGGCCCATGTTCACGCTCCAGCACGCGTCCCGCACCCAGTCTGTGTGGCCTCGTAAAACGCTCTCTTCCCGCCAAGCGTTTGTGGCGCCGTCGAACCTCCATATCTTCGCCAAGTTGTCGCACCCGCTCGTGACCAGCCTCTTGACCGGCGCGGCGTTCGATCCGCCTGATACCAAGCTGCCAGGAGCAGGCCCTGGGGACCACGAAACACCGGTGCACCCGATTTGGTGCGCGTTGGGGATCTTCGTGGCGGTCCACGTGCCATCGGGGGCGTGTTGCAACACGGACACGCTCCCGTCGCTCGACGCGCACGCCAGTTGTAACCCGTGCTCGTGCGGCGCCCACGCCACGGCGTTGACCGAGGCTTCGTGAAGCGTGGCGGGCGACGCGTATACCTGCGTGAACATTTTCTGGTTCTGAGAATCAACCTCTCTCCACAGTATGACTCGGTTGTCGAACCCGCACGACGCTAACCATACGTAAAAGAAAGTGTCAGTCTTGTATTGGCAAACAGGGAGGCGGGATTTGGGAAAGGCCCAACACGTACCCAACAACACGCCGAACTTGGGGTGCGCCCACCCGCACGCCCAAACCGGCCCGTCGTGCCCGGTCAACGTGGACACCAAGGTCTGCTGCTCACCGGAAACGTCGAACACTTTGATCGTCCTGTCGCTGGAGCACGTCGCGACGCGCTGTTGGGAGGAGGGAAGACGACCGGGGTGACGTTACGGGCGGTCAGTCAGGGAGTTTGGAGAAGAGTTGGGGATTGATCGGGGTCGCATTTCCGAGATGTGGGCCGGATCTGACGATCGTAAACGCGGAACGAACGAGTACGAGTCCTCACGCGACTCGCCGCCAACAAACCCTTAGAGCACGTACCCTTCCGTAGTAGTCATACTGGCAGTCGTGGATCTGATCCGTGTGCCCCGTTTCGAACGTGGCCTGGGTGCTTACGGACATCCTGGGGAAACGTGCAATTTACGCCGCGGCAAACTAGAAGCAAGCGGAGTGGGTGACGGCCTGCGTCGCGTAAATCCGGGTTCGACCACCGAAACGCGCGGTTGCTTCGCCGACCACAGAAAAGGTTCGGGCGTGCCGCGACTGAGCCGTGGCGTGACACGTCGGAGTGAAGGGACAGTGGAAGGTGCCCGCGTTGAAAATCAAAATCCCGCGGCCCGCGAGAGCTTCGAGTGACGAAAAGCTGATGATGACTCAGAAGAACAACGGTTGTTTTGTGTCATTGAGTTAGTCCGACCGGCGCATGGAGACGCGCAGCTCTCCCCTCGCGGCGGCGGGGGCGCCTTTGGACTCGGTGGAGTCTGATGCGTGGCAGACCTTGTGCACGTTGGAGGCGGAGCTCGAGGCTGAGCTTCGCGACGAGGTGTCGCGGTCGGCGGAACGCCGAAAAAGTTCCGATGTCAAGTCGTGGGATTCTTCGGAAACTCCAATGACGACATCGACGACGTCGCCCTCGCGGACTTCCTTTTCGAATCCCCCGAGCTCTGCCTCGCCCGGGTACTGGCTGCGGCGCCAGCCGCACCCTTCGTGGGCACATTCAGCGTCGCAGTCACCCGCGCGCGTCAGCGCTCCCGGGGTTGCCCAGAGCCGTGTCTCGACGCATTCCGAGTGGTCAAATTCGCTTGGGGTGGTGGTGGATGGCTTCGGACACCCGATGCTCCCCATGGCAACGTCCAAACCGCTGGTTCGTACCGGCCGGCACCCGCTCCGGGAACGGGAAACGCGCAAGTGGGCAGCCACCGCGTTTGTCGCTGCCGACGATTCACCGGGCGACGGGAAGGATTCGTTTTCGGGACACAACGGGAACCGTTTCCATTTGGTGCGCGACGAAAAAGCGGGCACGCACAATTTCCGCGGTGGCTTCGTTGACGAGTCGCCGCATTTCAACTCGACGCGGCGAACGCAATCCGCACAGTCCGCACGAAAAAGAAGCTCACCCGCGTTTGGTGCTGTTGAATCCACGTTAACCGGCGGCATAGCAACCGAGCGTCGCAAAAAACAACGACCGCCGTTCGTTGTCGGCGTCGGCGATTCGTCTCGCGCCAGGTTTTCACGCCAAGCAAAGGAAAACTTTAGTACACGAGTCGCGAACGCAAACCTCCGAGCGCGTCGGTCAGAAGGTACCAAGAAGTCATCGCCTCCTGAAGGAGTGTTTGTGACGCAAGAAACCCCGGCACTTCGGAACAACTCGAATTCAGCGGTAAGTGCGACTCGCGAATCAAAATCACCGCGCGTCGAGCGCGTCGACGCCGAGTTCGATTTTCGGTTTGGAAAATTGAGCTTGGATTCGCACGACGCAAACGACCCCAACGCTTCGTCTTCGTACGCCGCGGCGGTGGACGCGACGCGGTTGCTTTTCGACGCCGTGGAAAAACGCGTGAAGTGTGCACTGGCGAGGGCGATGAATCAATCCGGTGTCGTGGACCGCGACCGTGACGAAAACTCGTTTGCCCTGGCGTTTCCTTCACCCGCGTCGAGCGCGAATGCGGTCGAGGCGACGCGCTTGCGAGACCGCCGCGATTCCACTTCTTTTGTTGATGCAATTTCTGTGCCTCAACAGGAAAACCCGTCCACCGAACTTGTCTCACCCTTCGCAAACACGGACGCGAAACTCCCGGTACGCGCGATGAAGCGGTCAATAGACGCGTACCTCAGTCGTCGACGCGTCGGCGGTTCTTTCGGGAACAGCGCGGCGTCGACGCCGAGCGTTGTTTTCACTGCGGCGTCGACGCCGACTGAGAAAACGAAAACGTGTTTTGAAAACGAAAACGAAAACGAAACCGAAACGTCGTCCCCGAAAAAAGCGTTGGATTCGAAACCACTTTCTGAATCGCCAGAACCGTTGCCGCCGACACTTGTATCAGAACGCAAACCGTTACCCGGCGGATCCAAGAACACGCGCGTCCCAGGGCCGAACCTGCGAATTGAAAGCAGCGACGATGACGAGTTTACGTACGCGCCCGTGTACTCGCCAGTCGCGGCGATTGCGGCGCATAAACAAATGCTTTCGCCCGAAAAAGCGAACGTCTCGAAAAAAACAACCGTCGGCGCGTTTAGTAAGGTTGGCGGAGTACGGCCGATCCGCGTGGATTTGCGGTCGCGTCTCGGTGCTGCTTCGACGAGTGGCACTTACGGGGTCACACACGAAATCAAGGACACGCGAAACAACACCGCGAAACAAAGCGACTCGGACGCGTCTCCCGACGAGACAACGGTTTCGTTTCCGAAACGAAAAATCCTAAACGCCCTTGCGCCCGAGTCGTCGTCCAGTGACGAGGACGAGAACACCGAGCTGTTTTCGTTCTGCAGACGGTACCGGGTATCGCGAGTCACGTCGTTGGTGCTTGAAAAGTGGTCGTGTCGTGTCCGTGAACGCGTCCAGCTGGCGAACGCGCATTTCGGAATTAAAACAAAATCGCTCGCGCTTTACGGGTGGCGTTTGGAACGGGTGGAGGGCGCCGTTCGAAACGAAAGTAGGTATTGCATTTCCCAAATCCCGACACTGTTTGCCTATACAAGACTGACACTTTTGTTTATTTATCGTGAAGTCGCGACGCGGTTTTCGAAAATCGCGACGCGGCGACGGGGACGGAAACGTTTAGCACAGTGCGTTCAGGGTTGGAGTAAAGAAACCAAACGATGCGTCGCGTTTCGGGAGAACATTAAAAACACGCTTACCCGGATGGTCGGTGGTGGTGCCGAACAAACGGGGCCTGAAACGCGGGTTCGCCTTCGCGAAATCTCTGTTGAAACGAGTCCGTCAGAGAGGGACGCGACGACGCGTTTCGAAATCGGGACGATGACTGAACCCGAGACCGGTTTTGAAGCGAGTACTGATCGCGTTTCAGAGGTGCTCAGGGTCAACGCATCGCACGGGCACGACACGGCGGGCATTGTCGTTTCACGACAAGCCTCATCACTGGACACGCACGCCGTAAACGATGTCCTCGATACGCTCGTCCGGGAAACCGAACAACACGCGTCGTGCGGTCCGTTGTTTGTCGCGACGCCGGCGGCGTTACGCACGGGGCTCGGCCTGTGTTTGGTTGGCGAACCCGGAGTTAGTGTGGCGTACACGGCACGTGGGGCGAGTGCGACGAGTTTCTCAAGCGAATTAACCGAAGACTCTTGTAGTTCTTGTGACGACGACGAAGAATCAGAAGAAGAAGACGAATCACACGAAAAACCAAAAGCAGCCTCATTCGCGGCGGTCACCAAAGACGCCGCGGACGCGGTGGGGGTCGCGGTGACTGGTTTGTTAGGGCTGTGGCGGATTTCCGAAACCTGGAATGGATACGGTGTTACGGACAATGCGTCGCACGGTTCTCTTGCTGGTCGTTTTATTCCGAGCGACGCGCGCGACGCGGCGCGCAGCCCGCCGACGCGCGCGTTGCGGTTCGACCCGCTCGGGCTGGACGCGCAAAGCGACGGGTTGCCTGTGACTAGTTGCTCTGCTGTCTACAAAACCTCGCCGGTGGATCGCACACCGCGTGTCACGTCACGCACACATCAAACCCCTCACACCCCCCGAACCCCACGCGTCGTGTTCGACGCCGCAAAAAAGCAAACAATGGTGTTACTGGACAAAGGCGACGGCTCGCCCGGCAATCGCGAGGTGTACGTCACAATGGCGGAGTACGTGAACTACGTGGACGCCGCGGCGGTTACTTACGTGTGAGTAATGGGTCTTTAGGTGTAATATCTACTGAAGTCCGGGAGGGACGTTACGCGTAAGAATCATCGGCTCGGACTACGCGCGTTCGTACGCGTCGCCGTTCCACAAGTTTCCGTTTTTCAGCTTTTTCCGGTGCTCGTCCGCGCGTTCGGCCACCGCTTTCGCCTCCAAATCGTGTGGCACGTCCAGACCGGTCGTCGCCCTTATCGCGGCTCGAAACTCGCTCGGGGTTGGGTTTTTCAGATCCATCGGGTGCGTCCATTCCCGGACGTTCGTTTCCGCGAACTGCTGGAACTCGTGATCGGAGGAAAAATTCAATCCGCCGTCGCGCAACCACGGAGGCGTGCTTTGCCGCATCAGGTTTTGGAAGTATTCCCTGGTACCCGGGGTTCTTTGCGTGTGCACCACGTCCTCTTCGCTCCCCGGAAGGGAATCGGGAAGAAAAAGCGTGCTCTTCGCGGGGGGTTCGATTTCCGTTGGTCGGGAAAGTGTTTTGTCGTGCGCGAGGTATTCCCTCGTTCCAGGCAAAGGCACCTGCTTGGCAGGCTTCAACCCAATCGCCTTATTTCCCGGTGCGCTTTCGTGCGAAAACCCACACGCGTCGCCCAGCTTGCACGACCCCTTGGTGGCCCAGTTGCGACACGGCTTCCGCGTTAGCTTGGTCTTGGCAGGGGGACCGGTGCTGTCGCACGCCAAGTACCCTCCAGTTCCAGGCAAGGGCGCTGTGGAAGACCTCAGGTTGTTTGCCGTGGATTGCGAAGCCTCGTCGTGCAAAAACCCGCACGCGTCACCCAGCCTGCACGACCCCTTGGTGGCCCAGTTGCGACACGGCTTGGTGAGCTTGCGGTTCGCCGGGACGGATTTTGCGCTACTCACCGCCGCGTCTTCGGCTAGGAACTCCCTGGTTCCCGGCAACGCCGCCTTTGTTTGCTTCGGTTTGAGTGTCTTGGCAACACTTGGCGACGCGTCGTGCATGAACCCACACTCGTCGCCAAGCTTGCACGACCCAGACACAGCCCAGTGCCTGCAAGGCTTCAGCCGGCTCTCTTTCGCCGACGTCTTTCCCGGTACCGGCGATTTCGCGCTTTGCGTCGCATCGTGCGCGAGGTACGCCCCGGTTCCAGGCAACGGCGCCGACGCCTTGGAAGGCCTCAGCCCGATTCTGTTGGACGCGGTAGCCGGGTCGTGCGCGAACGCACACGCGGCGCCCATCCAGCAAGACCCCTTCGCGGCCCAGTGCCGGCAAGGATTCAATCTGGTTTTCGCGGGGGGGTCTGCCTTTTTCTGGTTCGACGGAGCGGCGGTATACACTTCATAGCGCGATGACGTAGCGCGCGTACTCTCGAGCTCCCACTCTCGATCTCGCGCTTCCTTTGCCGCTGCAGCCGCGCGTTCCTCCACCGCCTTCGCCGCAGTCGCGAACCGCTCCGCCTTTTCAGCAGCGGCGTTGGCAAATGAAACCTCCTCCATTTTGCGCATAGCGGCGGCAAATTGCTGCTCTGTTTCTTCGCGCTCGCGCTCCGCCGCTAGTTGTCGCGCCAATCGTTGCTTCTCCGACGTCGCCGCCGTCGCCGCAGCCTCCGTGCGTACCTTCGCCGCATCCGCCGCAAGTTCCCCCTCGCTCATCACGGCGAGTCGCGCAGCCTCCGCGAGACGATCCGCTTTTTCCAGATCATCCGCGTGCGTCAATAACCAGTCCGCCGCCCGTCCCACGTCGCCGCCGTATCGTAGCAGTGAGTCGCAGGCGTGCGTTTCGGAAAAGCCCATCTGCAGCAGCATGGTGACGGATTCGGGGCGCTCTTTATTTATGATCACGGGCTCGGGGCGCTCAGTTCTGTTATCCGCGGCGGCGGCGGTGGCGGCGATAGTCTCCGCTTGTTTTCGTTCGCGCTCAGCGGCGATCTCCCTTTCTTCGTCTTGATCTGCGACCCATCGTTCCCGTGCTAAACGTTTCTTCTCCGCCTTGGTCGCCGCCGCGGTTCGTTCCTTCTCTTCCTTGTTCAGCGCCGCCGCGGCTTCCGCTTGAAACTTCGCCGCCGCCGCCGCGTGTTCCTCCGTGGTCATCGCGGCGAGCCGCTCCCGTCGTTTCTTTTCTGCCCTGGCGTCCGTCGCGACTCGTTCCGCTTCTTCAGCCGCGGCAACCGCGGCGAGCGCGGTTTCGCGAGACGAGACTGGAACGGGCTGAGACGGTCCCGAAGGCTTTGTCTCGATACTAAGGGGCTTCGTGTTCGTAGTGACTTTCTTCTTGGAGAAGGACGGCCCAGGGTCGTTACCCGTCTTTCTCAGCCCCGGCGCGGTTTTTTCTTTTTCGAAACCCGTATCGGCTTTCGTCGCGTACGCGGATTCAACGCCGTAGGCTCCCCACGTCACCGCGGCCGGGTCATTGTCGGACGGCTGCGGGTACCCTAACCTCGTCCGAAAGCGGTAGCGCGTTCCAGGTTCCAGGCCGCAAATCGTCACGGTGGTCTGGCCGATAAAGATTTCACGCCATGAGGTTTCTTTACTCCCTTGTCCTTGATTCTCTCGAAATGGCCCGTCTGTCTCGCGCTTGTACTCAACCTCGGACCGCGTGGTTTCGTGAAACCCGCGGGTCTTGTTCCCCCTGGTTAAATTTAACGTCAGGCCGTATATGTCCGTATTAACCCGGGCGGGTCGCGGCGGGACCTCTTGGGTGATGCGCTCCGCTTCTTTTCGCAACGCGTTCGCATCGAATTTGGCGGCGGCGGCGGCGCTTCGTTTCTCGGCCGCCTCCGCGGCTTCTTCGTTTTGCTTTTTGCGGTCGAACCGAAATTTCGGTGTGTACTGTCCGCGCGGAGCGCGGTACCCGCTGTACTGCTCGTGCCACACGTCGTCGTCGTCGTCGTCGAACCCGCCGGACCAAAAGTGCCGGAAAAACTCCTCCGCCATGTTTGCGCGTCGCGCGCTGCCGCCGAAACCCGGAGGGAAACCGTACCCGTCATCGTCGTCGTCCGAGGAGTGTTGGTGATACGAACGCCCGTTGTGGTGCGGACACGAGTGGTGGTGTTCTTGTTCCGGTTCGGTCAAACACGAGTACGCATCCGAGACGCGTTGGAACCGCGCCTTGGCGCCTTCGTCGCCGGGGTTCTTGTCTGTGAACAGGAGAGGTGGCTTGTTAGATCTGCGGTCGAGGAAAGCGATCACGACAACCCCGACGCTTCACGAAGTGTTGGACGCACCTGGGTGGTGTTTCATAGCCATCGCTCGGTACGCCGAGCGCACGGTAGCCACATCCGTGTCACCGGACACGGACAGGACCTCGAGGGCCTCCGCACGCTTCATGTTGGCCGCGGCGGACAAGGGCCCTTGCGGCGAGTTGTGAGCGAAGTGCAGCTGATATTTGGCGTGTCGCCATGAAAAGAAAAGTTGAAACGAACTCTGTTGAATCTGGGAAACCACAACGACGCGCGCGGTTTAGGGTTTAGGGTTTAGGGTTTAGGGTTTAGGGTTTAGGGTTTAGGGTTTAGGGTTTAGGGTTTAGGGTTTAGGGTTTAGGGTTTAGGGTTTAGGGTTTAGGGTTTAGGGTTTAGGGTTTAGGGTTTAGGGTTTAGGGTTTAGGGTTTAGGGTTTAGG
>Ga0209830_10000084_pt1 | contig 106843 bp, 117 predicted proteins | sample ArcticOcean_MG_C_12_FD_187439 | JGI IMG/M metagenome (GOLD analysis project Ga0209830, IMG submission 187439) | Marine microbial communities from western Arctic Ocean - ArcticOcean_MG_CB8_130 (SPAdes) (version 2) | ecosystem: Environmental > Aquatic > Marine > Oceanic | place: Arctic Ocean...
GGAAACTGGGTGGATGGAAAGGTTGATGGAGTTGTGACTTTTTGGGATAAAGAAGGAGACGTTATTAAAACTGATACATACAAAGACGGTAAATTAGTTAAGCAAGTAATATGAAAAAACTACTCCTCCTCTTATTCTTGATACCGTTAATTTCTTGTACTGAAGATTGGACGGGAGAAAAAGAAGTTACATTTTTACAAGATAGGAATGGAATTAAATATGAGGTTAATTCTGAGGTAGGTTTTACAGGTAAGGGGGTTAGGTGGTATGAAAACGGACAGAAGAAGGATGAAGTAAACTTCAAGAATGGAATGAAAAATGGACTTCATACTATGTGGTTTGAAAATGCTAAGAAAAGGTATGAAACAAACTACAAGAATGGAAAGAAAGAAGGACTTTATACTCGGTGGCATGAAAATGGGCAAAAGGAGTCTGAAGTAAACAACAAGAATGGAAAGTGGGATGGACTGATGACTGAGTGGCATGAAAACGGGCAGAAGAAGTCTGAAATAAACAACAAGAATGGAAAGTGGGATGGACTGATGACTGAGTGGCATGAAAATGGTCAGAAGAGTTATGAAATAAACTACAAGAATGGAATGAAAAATGGACTTGAGACTGCGTGGCATGAAAATGCTAAGAAAAGGTCTGAAGTAAACTACAAGAATGGAAAGAAAGAAGGACTTTATACTCGGTGGCATGAAAATGGGCAAAAGGAGTCTGAAATAAACAACAAGAATGGAAAGTGGGATGGACTGATGACTGAGTGGCATGAAAATGGTCAGAAGAGTTATGAATTAAACTACAAGAATGGAAAGGCAGAAGGACTTTTAACTCGGTGGCATGAAAATGGGCAAAAGGAGTCTGAAGTAAACTACAAAAATGATAAGAGAGAAGGACTTTTTACTCGGTGGCATGAAAATGCTAAGAAAAGGTATGAAATAAACTACAAGAATGGAAAGATAGATGGACTTTATACTCGGTGGCATGAAAACGGGCAAAAGGAGTATGAAACAAACTACAAAGATGGGGGACATGATGGACTGGTGACTGAGTGGGATAAAGAAGGAAACGTTACTAAAACTGAAACAAACTCCAAAGATGGTGAATTAGTTAAGTAGTAATATGAAAAAACTACTCCTACTCATATTCTATAAAGGTGGAACAAACATGTACGACCAAACAAAGTCTGTCACAGTGGAGTAGTTTTTGTGGCTACATGAAATTTATATAAAAACCTGTACCCCATTAATTGAAAATTAAGAAACTTTCCTAAATAGTCTAAGTCAAAAAATCATGAAAAAAATCTTATTGTTAATTTTACTTTTAACTTCTTTTCATTCGTCTGGTGAAGAATCAACTTATATTTTTGGTTGGTCACATCTGGAAGACCCAAGTCTAAAAAAACCTAGAGGTGGAACCACAACTGGTTCTAAAGTATTTTTAGATACTCAGCCAGGATTAAGTTGGAAAAAAATTCAAAATCCAAATTTAAGTAAATTTGAAAAAGATAGATTAGCCATTTTAGCAATGGCAGGACAATATAGAGTTTATTTCGATTTTATGGAAACGATGGGTTTTGTAGAAAATTACCAACCAAAACAACCGTATCAATCATGGTCAACTGAATTCGTTAAAGTGGCTGATGAAAAAAAAGATTTTATAAGCCTACAACACATAATTGTTATGTATTTTAAGCAAGATGATGGCTCTATCTCAGATCCTGTTGTTATGAAACATTGGAGACAGGATTGGAAATATGAAGATAATGAAATTAATACATTTGTTGGTAATGCAACGTGGAAGAAAAAAATTATTCCATGGGGGCAAAAAATCGGGACTTGGACTCAATCGGCATATCAGGTGGACGATACTCCAAGGTACCAAAGTTATGGAAAATGGGTTCATTCTGAAAATTTTTCTTCATGGACCAGTAAAGAAACTTGGCGACCCTTGCCACGAAGAGAATATTCAATAAGAGATGACTACGACGTAATAATAGGAAAGAATATTCAGACAATTACTCCAACTGGTTGGGTCCACGAACAAAACAATAAGAAAGTGGTATTAAACGAAAACCATAAAGTCCTTGCGAAAGAAATTGGTATTGCAAGATATGAAAGAATAAAAGATTTTGACTGGCAGGCTGGAAATGATTACTGGAAGAATACGCAAAATTTCTGGAGAGTAGTCAGAGAAGCATGGAATAAGAAATTAGATAATTCAAAAGTTTTTAAACTTCAAAATGAGGTTGACGGAGGAATATTGTTTAATAAATTATTTATGATGTCTGACGAATATGCACAGGGTAAAGTTGAAGTAATAAACAATATTGAAAGTATCGTAAGAATTCATTCAAAAACAGAGAAATAAGATTAGATATTTTTATCTGATCAGGTACTAATCTGACTAGATAATGAATTAATTTACGCCTTATTCATTAATTTTCTTTTAATACTCTATGATACTCCCTCTCATAATTATCATGACAACCAAAAAAGATTAAAGTAGTTACTTAAACAAAAAATTTTAAGGAATGATTCACGATTAAATGAAAATATGAGTCATGGACAGGAACCTATAATTGTAATATAAAAAAACTATATTTAGTGAAAAAAATAAAAAAAAAACTATATGTTGTGTTTTTACTAAAAAATAGGGTTAAACTTTATTAAGTTTAAAGAGATGATAGTTTAAACTTTTTTATTACAACAGGAGAAACAAGTATGGATATATTAGCAACTATAAGAAAATGGGCTGCTGGTCTTGCAGAGACAGCAGTTAGTTTAATGGCACTAGCAATTGCGCTTCAAATTCTAATGGGATCAGCAAATGTTCCTTTCTTAGGATCAACCGATGTTATCGGTAATGTTTCACGGATCCTGGCTCAATTAGGAAGTGATGGCTTAATTGGTTTAGTAGCACTATGGGTGCTTTATTCAATTTGGAAATCACGTAAATAGAAATAGATTTAATCTATAACTAAAAAGGGCCCCTAGGGGCCCTTTTTAGTTATATTAAGTGAATATTAAATTTCTTAAGAGAGAAAGCATAGATTAAAAAAATTGTAATTGTTAATATTATTGATAATAAAATGCTAGGCCAAAAACTAATGTGCTTAATAATCCATGGGAAAAAAAGAAACATAGGCAAGGTTGGTAAGACATACCAAAATGTGTAATAAGCATGATTAGCTATTTTATCATTACCTTGATTCTCATAAAATAACCAAAATAACGTAATAAAAGTAATAAGCGGTAAAGAAGCAATTAAAGCTCCAAGTTTGTCAGAAAATTTTGCAACCTCAGAAATTAGAACAATTATTGCAGCCGTAGTTAGAAATTTAATAATGATAAGCGTCATATATTTCCTTGAAATTAATTAATCATGCCTCTCACTAGCAACTTTTTTATAAGCTAAATATATTAATATTGTTAATAATATAATTAATGCTAAAAAAACACCAATATAGTAATAGAAAAAAGAAAAATTCATATTTAAGTATACCAAAATATAACTTTATAATACTAACCTGATTATGTGTTGTTATGTATTAATGATAACCACTAGAAAAAAGCTTATAATAGATGAGTCAGAAATACTTCATAGATAAAAAATATAGAATATGCGACCACCAATCTTAGCAAAATATCCAATAGACCAAATTGTTTCTAACCTAAAAAAATCTAAGGAAAAAGAAACATGGATTATAAGGTTTATTCCTCAACTACTTAATAAAGAAAAAATTAATGCAAATGCAATTTCATTAATGAAAAGAATTAGTTTGTTAAAATTAGAGCCAATAACTAACGATGAGCTCAATAAAATTCGTAAACATTTAAAAGAGCTGGGACGTGAAGATCTTGTAATATCAAGACAGGACGATAGCCGCCGGAAAAACGTTTTAATTTTTTGCGCACAAGATGATGCACCTGAAACAATTGATGGAATAGAAAGACATATATATAGAATAATACCCAATGCCAAATTAAAATTTGGCGTATCAGATATAAATAGGGATAGATGTTGTGTGGTTAAAACTAAATTTTGGAAGAGCGAGAAAGACCGCCCTTCTGGATTTTACTCAATTACAGACTTGGCTTTAACCGATTAATTAGAAAATGGTTGGTTTGATTTTCTACCCATTCTTTTTTTTGCATTAGTTTGATTCTTAAATGGTTTTCCAGCTGCATTAGTTTGATTCTTAAATGGTTTTCCAGCTGCATTAGTTTGATTCTTAAATGGTTTTCCAGCTGCATTAGTTTGATTCTTAAATGGTTTTCCAGCTTTATGGAAAGGTTTATTACCCCCCCTACCTTTTCTTTTTGGCGCTGGTTGTGATGCTAGTTTTGTTGGTTCAAGCCCAGGTACAGTCTTAATATCAATCTTCATGTCAGTAAAGCGCTCAATTTTTTTTAAAAATTCACGATCTGTTGGGCTAACAAGACTAAAAGCTAAGCCTTTTTTATTGGCTCGACCAGTTCTTCCTATTCTATGAATATAGTCCTCAGCAAAGCGTGGTAGATCATAATTAATAACATGAGTAATGTTTTTTACATCGATACCTCGAGAGGCTAAATCAGTAGCAACTAAAACCTTTATTTCATTACGCTTAAATCGATTAATTGTTTTAGTTCTCGCTCCCTGTGACATGTCTCCATGAAGTGCCGCAGTTTTAAAATCGGAATGATATAGGTGGTCTGACAAAACATCGGCATTTCTTTTTGTCGACGTAAAAATAATTGCTTGGTCCATCTCGCTATCAGCAATGAAATGAGTAAGTAATTTTTGCTTATGGATTTGATTATCTACAAAATAAAGTGACTGTTCAATATTAATATGTCCCTTTGTGTCCGGCTTAATAGCAATAGTGACTGGATTTTTAAGAAATTCATGTGCTATTTTAGCAATCGAGGCATCAAAGGTAGCAGAGAACATCAGCATTTGTTGTTGTTTAGATGTAGCGTTATAAATTTTACGTATATCTGGAATAAATCCCATGTCTAGCATACGATCTGCTTCGTCAAGGACCATTACCTGTGTATCTTTAAGTTTTATTTTTCCTTGCTGAACTAAATCAAGTAATCGGCCAGGGGTGGCTATAAGTATATCTAATGGTTTTGATAGTAAACGATTTTGTACGTTATATGACATACCACCAGTTACTGTAACGGAATTAATTTTCAGGTAGCGTGCATATGTTTTTATACTATCAGTAATTTGATTTGCTAGCTCTCGCGTAGGACTTACTATAAGCACTCTAGGACCTCGCCCAGGGTTTCTCTCCTTGGCTAGCGCATTTAAAATTGGCAAAACAAATGCTGCTGTTTTACCTGTACCCGTTTGAGCAGATGCCAAAACATGCTTTCCTAGCATGACTTCTGGAATAGCCTTCATTTGAATTTGTGTTGCTTGAGTGTAGCCGGCATCTGTAATTGCTTTTAGAATACCAGACTCTAAGCCTAGAGTTTGAAATGACAATTTATTTCCTTATATTTAAGTCAATGGTTAAAGACTGGCAATATAAAGTTTAATGTCAATCCTTGCGAGTGCGAAGTATATATATATATGAAAATAAAGCAAATTTATATATTCTTCAATAACCTAAGGAATTTAGTTATGATGTTATTAATTATAAAAAAGGATTAAATCATGCTAAGAATTTACTGTATTTTACTTATATTATTCTCCGCCACTTCATTTGCTAAATGGGAAGGGGGTTATTTGAGTGAGGATAAAAAGATGAGCTTGTATTATGATAATGAATCTATTGACATAAATTATCCACTATTCAGAATATGGTCATTAATGGACTTTAATTCTCCTATAAATAAAAATATCAATTCTGCAAAAATTCTGACTGAATACAATTGTGAGGAATCAAAGCGTAGGGTGGCTCATATAATTTCGTATTCTAAAAACATGGGTGAAGGGACAATTATTTCTGAAGCAACTGCAAGCCAAGATTGGGGTAACTTTGTTAGGAATGAAGGGTCTTCCTCAACAAATGTGTTTAATACGATATGTGGGAAAGAGTAGTTAATATTTTATTATTATTATTTACTTAAAAGAGCTAGCTTTTGTGCTCTAGTCATCTTTTTTATTTGGTATTCTCTTTGACTTGCAACAATTCTGTCAGAACACGCTTCACTATACATTAGAGAAAAAGGGCCACGATTTTTAGTATATTTAGCCCCCTTCCCGTTTTTATGATCGCATAATCTTTTTTGAATGTTATTAGTAATGCCTGTGTAAAGAGTTTTATCCCTACATGAGATGATGTAAACAAACCACGTTTCTTTTCTTAACGCCGCAAGTTCAGATAATGTTACTAGACCACTGACATTGTAGTTAGCCATTATATTACCAAGTTAAAACGGCTCTAAATCTAACTTTATTATTCCTTACTTTAGTTAATGCATCATTTATCTGGCCAAATTTAAAATACTCAACTATAGGAGAGATTTTATGTTCTGAACAGAAATCTAACATTTTTTTTATGTTTACTGGACTACCAACTGGACTACCAGAGATTGATTTACGTCCACTCATAAGAGAGAAAACAGATGTTTCAATAGGTGCTAAAACTGCACCTACAAAATGTAGCCTCCCTCTTGGTTTAATAATACTAAGGAATAAATTCCAATCTAATTTGACATTTACAGTAGATATTATTAAATCGAATTTGGCACCTAGTGGCTTTATCCTAGACTTGTCAGTTGAAGAAATTATTTCATCTGCACCAAGCTTAATAATTAAATCTTCCTTATCCTCTGAGTTTGTGAATGCAGTGACATGACATCCTAAAGCTTTGTAGAATTTAAGTGCCAAATGGCCTAGTCCCCCAATACCAATAATTCCAACTTTATGATTTTTATTAATATTAAATTCAACTATGGGGGTAAAAACTGTTATTCCGCCACATAATAATGGCCCTGCATCTTGGTGATTTAATCCATTAGGAATTGTAATGACACTTACCTCGTCTGCAGTAACTTGCTCCGCAAATCCACCATATTGGCTAAATACTGTTTTTTTTGTTGCACTACAGAAGTTATGGTCGCCAGCATCACAATGTTCGCAATTATGACAGTAGCCAGAATGCCAGCCCAAACCTACACGATCACCAATTTTATGTAATGAAACATCAGCACCTATTCCAATTATTTTACCTATCACCTCGTGCCCTGCTACCATAGGGTACATAGACTTTCCCCAGCTGCCATCAATTGCACTAATATCACTATGGCAAATTCCACATGATTCAACTTGAATATTAACTTGATTGGATTTTAAGTCTTCAGGTTCATATTCAAACAGCTCGAGATCACTTCCTTTTTTCATTGCCGCGTAAGCTTTAATCATTTTTTTCTCTAAATGCATAAAATTTTATTTTTTAACTTTACCATTAATATAGATATCATTGAAACGGATAGACCCATCTTTATTCCAGTAAGATTCATCTCCATTTTTTACCCCACTTATAAATCTTACTTTTATTTTACGTTGGCCAGTCTCATACCACTGTTGCCAAAGCCCGTTTGCTTTACCATTAGAGTAATTAACTGATAATTTAAGTTGGCCATTCTCGTACCACTGTTGCCAAAGCCCGTTTTCAACTCCATTTAGATAGTTACTTTGCATTTTTTTTAAACCATTTTCATGCCAAAAAATTTCTTTCCCATTTTTCTCCCCATTAAAATAGGTAACTTCATATTTTGTATCTCCGTTTTTAAAAAACTCTTTATAAACTTTATTTTCTTGTGTTGGTTCTGCATAGAGTGAAAATGAGATAAAAGTGAGAATGATATATTTAAACATTATATTGCTCTCCTTGTTATATAAGTAAGGGACAAATGAAACATTTATGAGTTTCTACAATTTAAAAATAATTCTTAATTTCATTGGAATATTCTGGAAAATAGGTTTGGATAATTTCTAAATTAAATTTAGAAAGAATTGATTGATTAGATTCATGCTCCAAAAGAAAAACAAAAGATAAATAAATTAATTTTTCTGGGGTAACTAAATTTTTGGAAATTTTAATATAAGCATCCTCATTCAAGGTAACCTCATGAATTGTATGACTATTCCGATTAACTTCAACCTTGTATTGGCACTCATTAATTTTATTTACAATGATCGAGGGGTTAGATTTTGAAATATTTGTCACCAGATAGTTAATGAAAGTGCATAACTAGAAAGGCTAATGAACGTTATTTACTTTACTTTGCAATCACCTGCAAAATTTTCGACATATTGGCCAAAGCCCTTATTGCCAGAAATAAAATCTGTCACCTTCAAGAGTCCTTGATCTATAATCAATTTGCGAAAGTTGAGAAAAGTGGATTCGCAAGTAATTATGTTCTTATTCCAGTTACATTTAATATTATTAAGATCTTGTAAGGAGCCATTAATAAAATCGTATGTAATTTCTTTCATTTCTTCCTTAACTCCTGGAGTTCCTAAAATCTCAAAATTACTTAATCCCTTGCAGGTATAGCTTATAGTTGTTACTTGAGGGTAAGCTGAGTTTAATAGTATAAAAAATACAAAAAAAGAAGTATATAATTTATTCATAAGATTTACTGTGTTAGCTCTTCCATACATTTTCTAAAGTCTACTGTTCCTACTTTATATCCTAAATTTTCACATTTATTCTTGGCCGAAAGCCCACTTAATCGTTGTGATGATTTACCATCAATGTTTAGCTCGTCCTGAAGCTTGCCGTGGTAATTACATTTAAATTCTATCACGTCTTGAAATAGGTAGTCTTCGCCAATAGTAATGGACGTATCTTGATTAACTCCACCATAATATTTACATGTTCGTATCATAAATGCACTCTTATCTTCACTAGAAAAATGTTTTATAACCATTCGGCCACTATAATCATTGTGGGGAGCAGGATACTGTACTTCATTATTTATGGTTGCAGCACAACCCAGGAGGAGAAATGATGCCAAAATAAGTATTTGAATACTCTTCATAAAATCATTATATGCCTAAAATATAGAATGATTCAAATAGGATTTTAGTTGTTTCTTCGTATGCCAGATATACATACCCACCCGTCTTTCTTTTTTACCTTGTCGATGTCGAACCATTCTTTATATATTTTTTTTATATAATTTTCTTGGGCTTCCAAGATTCCTGACAGCGCTATCATGCCATTAGGTTTGCAGTAACTAGCTAGCGCTGGCGCGAGAACTGATAAGGCACTTGATAGAATATTTGCAACAATTAGGTCTGCTTTAATCTGGATTGGTTCAGACGAATCAGTTATCTCAATCGTGACATTATTTAATAAAGCATTATCCTTGCTGGCTATTAAGGCTTGCGAATCTATATCAACACCTAGGGCAGTTTCACAGCCTATTTTTTTAGCTGCAATAGCGAGAATTCCAGACCCACATCCGTAGTCTAGAACTAGATTATTTTTTTTTACATTATCAATTAACCATTCAATACAAAGGTGGGTTGTAGGATGAGATCCAGTACCAAAAGCAAGCCCAGGGTCAAGAATTAAATTAATGCCATTTTTTACATCGTGGCTATGCCATGTAGGAATAATCCAAAATTTATCACGAATACAAATGGGAGAAAACTGATCTTGGGAGGTTTTCACCCAATCTTGATCTTCAACTTTAGAAACTATGACTTCAATTTTTTGATTGAGAAAAAGTTCTATTTTATTCTTAATTTTATCAGCCTCGATATTTTCTTCGAAAAGTGCGCTGATTAAATTCTCTTGCCAATATTGCTGAGGGCCATTATGCGGCTCACCAAAAATAATTTCTTCATTATTTTGATTGAGATTTTTATCTTGAATAGATGTTGAGAGGGCACCTAAATTCATTAAATAGTCTGTAGTTTCCTCTGCAGAATCCGAACTTGCATGAAACGTAAGATTTTTCCAGGCCATTAGATTTAGGATTTAATCCCTAGTTTATTTTCCAAATAATGGATGCTAACTCCGCCAGCTTGGTAAGCAAGATCATTCATCAAGTCTCGGTGAAGAGGAATATTGGTTTTAATTCCTTCAATAACCATTTCTGATAAAGCTATTTTCATTCTAGAAATGGCTTGATCTCTAGTTTTTCCGTAAGTAATAAGTTTGCCAATCATTGAATCATAATTTGAAGGCACCTTGTAGCCACCGTAGGCATGAGTATCTATTCTAACTCCTGGGCCTCCTGGGAGGTGGAATCGAGAAATAGTTCCGGGTGAAGGAACAAAGCTATAAGGATCCTCAGCATTTATTCGGCATTCTATTGCATGGCCACGTAGTTCAACATCTTTTTGTCTTAAGATTAATTTCCGTCCATAGGCAATTTTAATTTGTTCTTGCACTAAATCAATCCCAGTGATCATTTCAGTAACTGTATGTTCAACTTGAAGCCGGGTATTCATTTCAATAAAAAAGAATTCTCCATCTTCGTATAAAAATTCAAATGTACCAGCACCACGATAACCAATTTTTTTACAGGCATCTGCACATCGAGCTCCAATCTTGTCTCTAAGTCTCTGAGGAATATCAGGAGCCGGAGCCTCTTCTATAATTTTTTGATGTCGTCTTTGTAAGGAACAATCTCTATCCCAGAGATGAATAGCATTTTTATACTCATCGGCTAATACTTGAAATTCAACGTGGCGGGGTTTTTCTAGAAATTTTTCCAGGTAAACCACTGGATTACCAAAAGCGGCCTGGGCTTCATTCTTTGTCATTGAAACTGCATTTAGTAGAGCTGCTTCTGTATGAACAACGCGCATTCCTCTCCCACCACCACCACCAGAAGCCTTAATAATTACGGGGTAACCAATTTTTTTAGCTGAATTTAACATTTCATTAGGATCGTTTGAGAGCGCCCCTTGAGAGCCTGGAACACATGGTACCCCAGCCCTTCTCATGGCATCTTTCGCACTAACTTTATCACCCATTAAGCGAATTGTTTCTGCTTTTGGGCCAATAAACACAAATCCACTTTTCTCTACACGTTCAGCAAAATCTGCATTTTCAGAAAGAAAGCCATAGCCTGGATGAATTGCTTGAGCATCAGTTACTTCAGCTGCACTGATAATGGCCGGTATATTCAAATAGCTTAAATTAGATGCGGCAGGCCCAATACATACTGATTCGTCTGAAAGCTTGACATATTTTGCTTCAGCATCGGCCTGAGAGTGAACAGTGACAGTTTTAATACCCATTTCTCGACAGGCTCTTAAAATACGAAGTGCAATTTCTCCTCGATTGGCAATTAGAATTTTATCAAACATATTTTATTTTTAACCGATCACAAAAAGAGTTTCACCAAATTCCACTGGCTGGCCATTCTCAACAAGAATTTCTTTAACTACACCGTCAGCATCACTTTCAATTTCATTTAAAAGTTTCATGGCCTCAATAATACAAAGTGTGTCCCCCTTCTTTACAACGGAACCGATATCTACAAAAGCTACTGAATCAGGAGATGAGGCGCGATAAAAGCTGCCTACCATTGGTGAGGTTACGGCATGTCCTGTTGGTGCCAATGACACTTTTTCTTCTGGTATTAATGATGCTGCATTCGACTCACTTATTGGTTGTAGCGAGGATGGTGGTGGCACTTGATAAATTTGACTCTGAGATTGAGGTAAGACAGTCGCATGGCGACAAATTCTTACTTTTTCTTCACCTTCAGTAAGCTCAAGCTCTGCTATTCCAGATTCTTCTACTAAATCGATTAATTTTTTTAATTTTCTTAGATCCATACTACACCTCGTTAAAATTTATTTACTTTATATTAACTGCATAATTCAATGCTGCAATATAGCCCTCTTCTCCAAGGCCACTAATTACACCTACAGCAAGATCAGAAAAAAAAGATTCTTTTCTAAAAGTTTCTCTCGCAAAAACATTTGATAAGTGAACTTCAATAAAAGGAATCTTCATAGCAGACAGCGCATCTCGAATCGAAACGGAACTATGAGTAAAAGCCGCAGGATTAATTATAATAAAATCAGATTTTAATTCATGAATTTTACTTACAATATCAGATTCACTATTACTCTGAAAAATCTCAATAGAAACATTGGCAGTCTTAGCCTCATTAGATAGCTGGCTATTAATTTCTTCCAAGGAGGAGGAACCATAGTGCTGAGGTTCTCGCTTTCCCAGTAAATTTAGATTGGGACCATGAATTACGGTAAGACTTTTTACTTTCATCATAAGGCTTCTATAATTAAAATTAGATTAGCATTTTGACGAAATTAGGTGTATTTGTCTACAATTTAATTACTTTTAAAGTCTTTTAAGTGAATTTAAGAAAGTTGTTAGGGGTTTACTGCTTGATTTAATTCATTAATTTTTACTTTACCATAAAAAGACTTAATGGTGTCTCCTGAAGAATTAATGACAACTGTAAAAGGCAATACGCCTTTAACATTTCCAAGTGATTGCGATAACCTCACGCCATCCATATTAGAGACAAGTGATAAATATTCAATAGGCGTGTCTTTTTGGAATTTTTCAATTGCATCCATATCATCAATCGCAATTCCAATAAGTTTAATACCCTTATTATCTTTAGCAAATTGATTTAGCTCTGGAATTTCTTCACGGCAAGGCTCACACCAGGTTGCCCAGAAGTTTAAAACAAGCCAGTTTCCTTGAAATTTACTTAAATGAATTTTATTGCCTTCCGTATCCAAAAATATCTCATTATAAATTGTGAAGGAATTTTGAGCTGACGAAGTAATTTTTTGTTGAAATGTGCCTCCTAATAAAAAACAAAGGACTCCAATACCTATTATGGTGATAATTTTATTTTTTTTAGTCATGATGGATTACTGCCTCTAATATTTTGCTAAAATCGTTTGCGTTTTTAAATCCTACAATTTGATATTTTTTTTGTTCTTGTTGGTTGACGTAGAAAATAATTCCAGGAGGTCCGTACAGGTTAAATTTTTTCAATAATAATTGGTGTGATTCATTATTGTCAGTTACATCTACTTTTAGTAAGATAAATTTATCCATAAGTTCCCTTACGTTTGGATCACGGAAAGTATGCTTTTCATACTCCAAACAAGATACGCACCAGTCTGCGTAAAAATCAAGCATTATAGGAGAGTCATTAGCTATGCTAAGTTGCGAGTTTAGATCTTCTATAGAATTAATATTGATGAAGCTAACTTTTTGCACAGATGTATGATTTTGATTTATCTCATGAATAATCTGTTTGGTTAGAAAAGCCCCTAGTATTAAAAAGACTAAAATAATAATGAGGCCGAAACCCTTCCTAAGTAATAATAATTTATTGCGAACAAGGCTAGAAAACCAGAATAAAAGAAGTAATAGTAGGCCACTAAAAAAGATACTATCTTCCATTAGAGGTCTAGCAATATAAAGTGCCATCGCTAAAAGTATATAGGCCATAGTTTGTTTAATATTGTTCATCCATGAACCTGGCTTTGGAAGCACAGTGTTCGCCGAGAACCCAACGAGGATTAATGAGGCACTCATACCTAGCCCCATAAAAAACAGGGAGGCTCCACCCAAGATAATATTTTCTGATTGTCCAATATACAGAATAGCCCCTGCAAGAGGTGGGGCAACACAAGGACTTAAAATGAGAGAGGAAATAAGCCCAAAAAGAAAAACACTAAATAGATTTCCTCCTTTAATCTTTAGGCTAGATTGGTTAAGGGCTTGAGTGACAAATTTTGGAAGAGAAAACTGAAATAAATCGAACATAGATGCTGCTAAGCCAACAAAAAGAAAGCTACTGATGACAATGAAGCTCGTATTTTGTAAGCTACTTGATAATAGGTTACCTGTAACGCCTGCAATAACTCCAAGGGTCGTATAGGTTGAACATACACCTAATACATAAAACACAGTAAGTCTTTTTGCATTCCTAGCATTTGATGAAATAATAATTCCAGAAAGAATAGGGAGCATGGGTAAAACACAGGGTGTCAATGACAGAAGTAATCCAGAAACAAAAAATCCTAACAAAGAGAGAATAAAGCTTTTACTTGATAAAGTTTTAGCGATATTCTCAGATTCAGATAAATTCTTTATAAGGATTATTGGTTTAGCTGAGGCATAGCTAATATTTCTAATAACGGGAGGATAACAGAGGCCCTTTTCACTACATCCTTGAATTTCTAATTCTATATTTTCTTCTGTGGGTGGAGCATTAAAATTTAATCCCAGATTAGCTACCCCATAAAAAATTTCTTGCTCTCCAAAATACTCATCTACTTTTACTTTACCTTGAGGAAGAACTAAGGTGTATTTATCTGAAGGTATATTGCGAATAAGAGTTTTCGACTTATAGAGATAATGACCATCTGCAATATTTATATTTATATTTAAATTGCCTAATGAATCCTGTGAGACATCTCCCAATTGAAATGCTTCATCTGCAGAAAGAAACTTATCAGCTTTCTCTGTAAATAGATCATCTGCCTTCGCGCCAAAACTTAAAAGAAGGATAAATATAAAATATGTAATTAAAGGTCTTTGCATTCTTATCGGCTATTTACGGTTTATAATGTTTATGATTCATTAAACTAATTTGAGTTCAATGACTCTATATCATACTAAATATTATCTACGATTATCGAGGGATGTCATAATTTATTAAAACATGCGCTTAATTTTTATACTTTCATTAATTTCTCTACCATTTTTTGAAATCTGGGGGCTCTTCAAATTAGGAGGCCTTTATGGTTGGTGGTTCTTTCTTTATATCGTGATTATGGCAATTCTAGGTTGGCAATTAATTCAGGATGAAAAAACATTAGTCTTCGCAAGAGTTATGAACATGATGACTCAGGGCGGTAATCTATTTAGTGTGTTATTGGGAAGCGCAAAAAACCTATTGGCAGGGGTATTATTTTTATTCCCTGGAGTTATTACCGATTTTTTTGGGTTCATTCTTTTAATGGTTCCAATTCATAATTCAATGAGTAAAGGGCCTTCCCCTTTTTCAGAAAATCGAAAAAATAATACAGAAAATTCAGATGATGTGATCGAAGGTGAATATCGACGAGAAGAAGACAAGTAATGAGCTATAAAATTTCTTTATCCCCTTCAGGGGAAATTTTTGATGCTAAACCTAGCGAGACTATATTAGAGGCAGCTATTCGTGCGGGGATTACGATTCCCTTTGGGTGCCAAAATGGAAGTTGTGGGGCATGTAAGTCCAAAATTATTTCAGGTAATGTTTTTCTGGAAGGTTATCAAACCTCAGCATTAAATAATTCAGAAGTTGCGGATGGCTGGACTCTATGTTGTAAGGCATTGGCTACTGCTGATCTTGTGATCGAAACAAGAGTTGCACTTGATGAAGGGCTAATGAGCCCAAAAGTAACTCCGGTCCGAATTGAAGCATTAGAAAAATTAAATCACGATACGATGAAGATGACACTTAAATTACCTGGGAATGAGCTATTAGGTTTTCGTGCCGGACAATATTTAGAGTTTATAATGAAAGATGGAAGTCGGCGGGCATTTTCAATTGCTAGTCCTCCATCTGAACCGCTAATTGAACTGCACTTAAGATTGATTGAGGGGGGGAAATTTACTCATTTTGTATTTAATGAAATGCAAGAGAGAACTATTCACCGTATTGAGGCCCCAATTGGACAATTCTATATGCGTAAGAGTGACAAGCCAATTATTTTTGTTTCGGGCGGCACGGGTTTTGCTCCTATTAAATCAGTAATTGAGGATATGATCGAATCAAAAAATACACGACCAATATTTCTATATCAGGGCGTAAAATCTGAAGAGGATTTGTACATGAATGAAATTTGTAAGTTATGGGAAAGCAAATATGCGAATATAAAATACATTCCTATTTTTTCAAATCCATCCGAAGATGACAATAAAATTATTCGCCGGGGTTTTGTTCATTCGGCAGTTATCGAAGACTTTGAAACATTGAGTGATGTTCAGGTTTATTGTTGTGGCGCTCCAATTTTGGTTGAAACGGCATTCCTAGAGTTTACTAAAAAGAAATCCTTGCCTGAAAATGAGTTCTATGCCGATGTATTTAGTTTTTCACCACCTAAGGCTACTTCTGAATAGCTAGTTTAATATTTTTAGGACCAATCTTAGCTAATACATTGACGTTGTTGAAAAATGATTCTAGCTTTATTTTAATTTTTGTGTGATTAACGATTAAATTGCATGTCATAAGCCAGCTCTTGTCTTCATTCTTGACTTCAGAAATAAAATGCTCGGCACTCTCATTACTTGTAATTAAAAAGACAGTATTTTTAAAATTATGAGTAATTTTTTGTATCTCTTTAAAGTTAATAGGTAAAAATTTTCTTTTATAGCACTCCCCATACGTAACTCCCGCCCCTTTATTTTCCAATCCTTTTTTTAGGGTCTCTCGGCCTCCCTCTCCGCGAATAATAAGTGCCATTTTTGATTGAATATTATTAAATACTGAATGCCTGAGTAGGTTCTCAGAGTCATAGTTATAATCTGGGCAATAGACTTCTCGTTGATATTTTTCTCGAAGGACGTCTCGAGTAGATTTTCCAATACTAGCTAAGATAATATTTTTAGGTAATTTTAAGGAAAGTAAATCCATTCTGTCATTAAACATTTTTGCTGCATTGGTACTAATAAAGATTAGATAATTATAAGTATTGAGTCGATTGATTATGGAATCGAACTGAACGTAATTATTAAGAGCTTGAATTTTTATAAAAGGACAATCAATCGTAGTCACTTTAGAGTCTTTAAAGTACTTAGTAAGCTCTATATTTTGGTGAGCAGGCCTGGTTAAAATAAGAGCAGTCAAAGCATTTTTTCCAATTCCATCATAGGCCGAGTATTTTTTTAGCACCCTTTGCAATTAGGAGCTGGCTCAATTTTTGGCCTACATTTTCTGGGCTATCTGAGGGACCATTTGTTTCAGAGAAGATTATCTGGCTACCATCTGGCGTTGCTACAAAGCCACGCATATAAATTATATTGCCCTCAATAGTTGCATACGCCCCAAGAGGAGCCGTGCAACTTCCTGCTAATGATTTACTGACGGTTCGTTCTGCTATTACACATCGTGATGTTATATCGTTATTTAAGGGTGCTATTAAATTAAAGAGGTCAGTGTTGCCCTCAAGAATTTCAATACCTAGGGCTCCTTGACCTACCGCAGGTATACTTAAAGTGGAATCAATATAAAGTTTAATGCGATTTTTTAAACCCATACGTATTAATCCTGCTGCTGCTAAAATTATAGCGTCATATTTTTTCTCATCTAACTTTTTGAGTCGCGTCTGTAGATTTCCCCTCAAAGGTAATATTTTAAGTTTTGGAAATTTTGCTTGAATTTGACTCTGCCGCCTAAGGCTTGATGTTCCTACAATGCTCCCGGGAGGAAGCGCCTCAAGAGAATCATATTGATTTGAGATAAAAGCGTCTCTTGGATCACCTCTCTCAGTAATCACTGCGAGTTTAAATCCTTTGGGAATATCCATGGGAAGATCTTTCATGGAATGTACGGCTAAATCTGCTTTATTAGTTAGAAGAGCATGCTCAAGTTCTTTTATAAAAAGACCCTTCCCCCCAATAGTAGCCAAGGACTGATTTAGAAGAATATCGCCTTGTGTTTTAAAGCCTTCAATATTGATATTAATTGTTGGGTAAAGTGCTAGGATGCTTTTTTTAATATGCTCAGCCTGCCACATGGCTAAAGGGCTTTCTCTAGAGGCAATAGTGAGGGTTGTTATCATATGAATTAATTTTAGCACAGACCTAATGCTGACATTACGTAACTGATGCTCAGTTTTCAGATATAATTTAAAGAAATTGATAATAAAAAGCCAAAATGAAAAAAAATACAAAAAAGTGGTCAGCAAGATTTTCGGAGCCGGCAAGTGAAATTGTCAAAAGGTTTACTGCCTCTGTATCTTTTGATCAGAGACTCGCGATGTTTGACATTGAGGGGTCGCTAGCTCATGCAGAAATGCTAAAGAAACAGAAGATTATTTCTGCTGGCGATTTGAAATCAATTACTAAAGGATTGAATCAAATTAAAAAAGAAATTCAGTCCGGTAAATTTGAATGGTCGATAGATTTAGAAGACGTGCATCTCAATATTGAAAAAAGATTAACTGATATTGTTGGCGCTCCAGGGAAAAGAATTCATACAGGTAGATCAAGAAATGATCAGATTGCAACTGATATGAGACTCTATCTAAGGGGTGTGGTAGATAAAAGCATCACTCAGATTGAAGTACTTCAAAGAGCTATATTAACTTTAGCAGATCAGCATATTACAACGATTATGCCAGGCTTAACGCACCTTCAGATTGCCCAACCAATAAGTTTTGCCCACCACTTGTTGGCTTATTTTGAAATGCTAGAGCGAGACAAGGCAAGATTTCAAGAATCGTATAAAAGAATAAATGTTTTACCCCTAGGGTCAGCTGCATTAGCTGGAACTTCATATCCAATTGATAGAAAGTACGTGGCTAAGTTGTTGAAGTTTGATTCTGTAATGGCAAATTCTATTGATGCTGTATCCGATAGAGATTTCTTGATAGAATTTAATTTCGACGCATCTTTATTAATGACTCATTTATCTAGATGGTCTGAAGAGCTAATTATGTGGTCAAGTCCATTTTTTGGATTTATCGAGATTCCTGATGGGTTTTGCACTGGATCAAGCATTATGCCGCAGAAAAAAAATCCAGATGTTCCTGAGCTAGTAAGAGGTAAAGTTGCTAGAGTTAATGGGCACTTAGTGTCCTTATTAACCCTAATGAAAGCACAGCCATTAGCATACAATAAAGATAATCAAGAAGATAAAGAGCCGGTCTTTGATGTTGCAGACACTATTTCAGATACGCTTAATATTTTTGCAGAAATGGTAGGGGGCCTAAAAGTATCTAAAGAGTCGATGGAAGCTGCAGCATTTAAGGGATATTCTACGGCTACGGATTTAGCTGACTATTTAGTAAAAAAAGGTATGCCCTTCAGAGAGGCGCATGGCGTTGTTGCTAAGGCAGTTAAATATGCGATTGCTCAGGAGTGTGATCTTTCTGAATTGGATTTAAAAGCGCTACAAAGATTTAGCACCTCTATCGATCAATCTGTCTTTAAATGCTTGACGTTAAAGGGATCGGTGGAATCTAGAAATCATTTTGGTGGAACTTCATTTACTGCAGTCAAGTCCGCACTCAAAAAAGCACATCAAAAATTAGCATAATTATTTTTTAAATAAATTACTTAGGTTATATCCAGCAGCTGTTGTTAAATTTAATATTTCATCAATTGGTCTTTCAGAAGACTCTGATAGTGCCCACAACATACTTGATCTTGTTCCACTTCGGCAATAAGCAAAAATTGGTTTTTCAGCTGCGGCATAATGCGATTTAAAAAGATCGACATCTTGTTGGGTAATTTGACCACCTACGACTGGCTGGTGAATAAAATCTAAACCATTTTTATCAGCTTGGTCTTGAATGCTTTTAACTGTGATTTGGTTAGTCTCTTCATTGTCAGGCCGGTTGCAAAAAATAGTTTTGAATCCTTTATTTTTAATAGTTGTTATATCTTCTGTTTGGATTTGATCAGATACAACATAGTCATCAATAATTTTATTGAGCTTCATAGTGTTTAATTCCTTAAAAAAATTTGTAAAAGATTATTGAGAAAATTTTGTCCTAGTAAGGTTGGTTTAATCGTACCATTATTTCTATCAAGCAAGCCCTTTTCTAAGCATAATTTAATTTCACTATCTATAGAGCTAAGCGATAGCCCTGTTCTTTGTTCAAATAAATCTATTGTAAATCCATCGTTAAGCCTTAATGCATTCATCATGAATTCAAAAGGTATATCATTTTTATTAATCAGCTGTTCTTCTTGAATATGACTATGATTATTAACTTCTTGAATATATTGCTTTGGATTTTTATACGTGCTGAATCGAGTAATATTAAAGTCATTAGTTATCTTGCTGTGGGCACCAGCGCCAATTCCTAAATAATCACCAAATCTCCAATAATTCAAGTTGTGGTTACATTTATTTTCTCGCTTAGCATAGGCAGAGGTTTCGTAGTGCTCAAATTTGGCTCCCATTAGTTTGGACTTAATAAGATCAGAAAATTCAGCACTCTCATCTTGGTCTGGGAGTGCTGGCGGATGATTATAAAAATAGGTATTTGGTTCTAAGGTTAGTTGATAGTAAGAAAGGTGGGTGGAGTGAAGATTTATTGCTTCTTCGATATCTTCATTAAGCTCAGGTAATGTTTGATTTGGGAGAGCAAACATTAGGTCAATGTTTACATTGTTAAACAATTCAATTGCTAAAGTAGCTGCGTCATATGCTTCTTTTTGACTATGAATACGCTCAAGTTTTTTAAGGTGCTTGTCATTAAAAGTTTGTATACCTAAAGACATACGATTAATACCAATTTCTTGATAACCATAAAAATATTCTTTATCAATTGTTCCTGGATTTGCCTCAATAGTGATTTCACAGAATTCAGCCAGACTAAATTTTTGTTTAAGGGTCTGAATAATTTTTTCAAAGGATTGGGGGCTAAATAAGCTGGGTGTCCCCCCACCAAAAAAGATAGATTGGACAGGGCGATTAGTTTCAAATTGATGACTACCTATCTGTTTTATTAGCGCTTGGGTATAAGCCATTTCATTATCTTTAATATTCTGCCCTTTAAACTCATGCGAGTTAAAATCACAATAAGGACATTTATGAATACACCAGGGAATATGTACGTAAATTGAAAGCGGTGGAAGACGTTGAATATTAAGCGGTGACGTATCTTCCAAAATAACTACTTTTTAACTAATTGATTTTTAAGGTCATCCACTATCTGATGCAGCACATCTCGCATTTGCTGGTCAGAAACCTCCATGAGAATGCCATCTTCAAAAGCATCTTGTGCCAGCTGCTTTAATTCGTCAAAGTTCTCATTCATCACTTTTATTTTTTCCGTACAGGAGACAACTGATTGATCATCTTTAACCCATTTCGCCCAGTTTTTAGTTTTATTGACCATAAATTATCTTAAGTTTTTGTTTTATTTTTTGCAAAGCCTGCCCGCGATGACTAATTTTATTTTTTATTTCAGCCGATAGTTCAGCCGCACTTAGATCAGTTTTATAGTCAAGAAAAAGAGAATCGTAACCAAAGCCATTCTTTCCTCTCGGTATCTCTAATATTTCACCCTGCCATATACCTTCTGCAATAACCGGCTGCGGATCATTGGGACTTTTAATAAAAACAATAGCACAATAGTAATGTGCTTTTCTTATGTTTTCATCTTTCAATACTTCCAGTAATTTTAGGTTATTCTTCTCGTCTGATCTGGGAGAGCCAGAAAATCGAGCCGAGTAAATTCCTGGCTCTCCTCCAAGTATATCCACACAAAGGCCTGAGTCATCTGCAATAGCAGGGAGGCCAGTTTTTTCAGAGGCATATCTCGCCTTAATTAAAGCATTCTCAATGAATGTATTGAAAGGCTCTTCACTTTCACCAATTTTAAAATGAGATTGAGGGATAGCCTGAATATTTAAACCGCTTAGTACCATCTCGATCTCATTTAATTTTTTTTCGTTATTAGTGGCAATAACTATTTTATTCATCTACTTTAGATTCCTATGGCTTTAGTTTGCTTCTGAGTAATTAGCTTGATACCTGATGCAGCAATATTAATAAGGTTGTCCATTTCTTTTCTTGAAAAAGCTACTCCTTCTGCTGTTCCTTGAATTTCAACAAATTCTCCATCTCCAGTCATTACAATGTTCATATCTGTATCGCAACTAGAATCCTCTTCATAGTCTAAATCTAAAAGAACCTCACCATTTTTAATCCCGACAGAAATAGCTGCTATTGAATTAATTAATGGGGAAGTTGAAATTTTATTGGAATCAATAAGAGTCTGAATAGCATCATAAATAGCTATGTATGCACCTGAGATGCTGGCTGTTCTTGTTCCACCATCGGCTTGAATGACATCACAATCAACGTGAATAGTTCTTTCCCCTAATTTTTTAAGATCTATTATTGCTCTCAAACTTCTGCCTATCAAACGTTGAATTTCTTGGGTACGTCCAGATTGTTTACCTTTAGCTGCTTCTCTCGGCATTCTTGAAGAAGTTGATCTTGGTAACATGCCGTATTCTGCAGTTACCCAACCCTGGCCTTTTCCTCTTAAAAAAGAGGGTACTGACTCCTCGACACTGCAGGTGCAAAGTATATGGGTATCGCCACATTTAATTAATACTGAGCCTTCTGCATGTTTTGTATAGCTTCTAATAAATTCAATAGGCCTGAGGTCATTATTTTGGCGCTGGTAAGATCGCATTGCACTTTCCTTAAATATTCTTAATATTGAATTATAGTCTATCGCAGGTACCTATTTAGATGGATTTATAGACTTTATAGTTATAATTAGTTAAAACGTTAATTAAAATACAAACATTACTATTTTAGGGGCACAAAATGATTTCAAGCATGACAGGTTTCTTTTTTGGAGAAAAAGATACGAAGTTTGGTAATTTAGTAATTGAAATTAAGACTCTTAATAGTCGATATTGTGAGTTACAACTAAAATTAGGAGATGACTTAAGGGTATATGAGTCGCAGATTCGTGAAATAATATTGGGAAGTATTTCAAGAGGAAAAATAGATTGTAGGATTTTTCTAAGAACTAATGAGGTTGGGTTAAATACTAGAAAAATTGATGAAAAAGAAATTAAAGCATTAATTCATGCCTCAGAAAAAATAGCCACATTCATTAAAAGTCCAGCTTTAATAGATCCCGTTGAAATTCTTAGATTATCTGGAACTAACAAACAAACTATAGATAATCGCTACCTCAAAAAGACTCTTCTAAGTCTACTTCCCAATGCCCTTCAAAAAATTATCACTGATCGTCAAAGAGAGGGGGAAAATATTAGTCAAGTCATACTAAACAATAGTAAGATAATTGAGAGATTGATTAATCAGTCTAAGAAAATTATGCCAAAAGCGATAAAACTTCACCAGTTAAAGATTGATAAAAAATTTAGAGAAGCCCTCATTGATACAGAAAGTGATCGATTAAAGCAAGAGCTACTGATTTTTATTCAGAAGTCAGATATTACAGAAGAGATTGATCGATTAGAGTCACATCTAAAAGAATTAAGGCGATTATTAACAATTAAAGAGCCCGTTGGAAAAAAAATGGATTTTTTAATGCAGGAATTTAATCGTGAAGCAAATACTTTAGGCTCTAAAGCAATTTCAGTTAATATTTCAAAAATTTCAGTCGAATTAAAAGTTATAATTGAACAAATTCGAGAACAAATACAGAATATTGAATAATGATTAATTCATCGCAAGGAAATTTATTTATTGTTACTGCTGCATCAGGTGCAGGCAAAACTTCGCTCGTCAAAGCTATTTTAAAAAATAATCCGAATATCGAGCTATCTATTTCCTATACTACTCGATTGCCTAGGCCTGGCGAGGTAGATGGGATTGATTATCGATTTATTAATAAAGAAAGTTTTAGTGAAATGCAGCAGCAGAATATTTTTTTAGAAACTGCCGAATGCCATGGAGCATTCTATGGCACGTCAAAAGAGATTATTTTGGAGACAATAGAATCAGGCAAAGATATTATCCTTGAGATAGATTGGCAAGGGGCTTTCAGTATTAAATCAATTTATCAAAAAGCTATTAGTATTTTTATACTGCCACCCTCAATAAAGGCACTTGAGAATCGACTAAAAAATCGAGGGCAAGATTCGGAAGAAACGATTAGCAGGCGATTATCAGTAGCAAAGGACGAAATGAGTCACTTGGAAAAGTTTGATTATGTTACAATCAATGACGATTTTGGTTGCGCCTTAAAAGAGTTAGAGGCTATTCTCATATCAGAAACATTAAAGACTCATAAACAACTTCATAGGCACCAAGCTTTGATAAATGAGTTAAGAAAATAATTAAATAATGGAGCAAAAATGGCACGTATTACTGTAGATGATTGTTTAGAATTAATACCTAATCGCTTTCAATTAACACTTGTTGCTGCATTAAGGTCCAGGCAGCTCGCTAATGGCGCAGAACCATTAATCGATGTTACAGGATCAAAAGATAAGCCTTCTGTAATGGCATTAAGAGAAATCGCTGCAGGTTTAATTGGCGAAGACATTTTAATTAAAAACGTTGGTTAAGTAATTCTTATTACCACATAAGTTGGGGGATTCATGGGAAACACCGCTCAGTCAAAAATAGCGGAACAAAAGAATAAAGCACTACCCCAATTATTGCCTGCAAATTCAGATGACTCAAGACTCTCCCAATTATTAAAATTATATCTACCTAAAAAAGAGATTCAGGTCATATGGAATGCCTATGAATATAGCCTAGATGCTCATAAAGGACAAAAAAGACGAAGTGGGGAGGATTATATTACCCATCCTGTATCCGTTGCATGTATTGCAGCACGACTTCATCTAGATAGCCCATCCATTCAAGCAGCCTTACTTCATGATGTTGTAGAAGATACCGCAATTACTCTTGTCGAAATAGAAAGTAAGTTTGGTCCCCAGGTTGCAAGCTTAGTAGGTGGTCTATCCAAGCTAGATAAAATTCATTTTGAAGATGCGTCGCAAGCACAAGCAGAAAATTTCAGAAAAATGTTGTTAGCAATGTCACAAGATGTCAGAGTCATATTAATTAAGTTAGCAGATCGACTTCATAATATGGAAACTTTAGAACATTTAAGCCCTTCGAAAAGAGGAAGAATATCTCAAGAAACACTTGATATTTATTCTCCAATCGCAAATCGATTGGGACTAAACAATATTCATCAAGAATTAGAAGATTTATGCTTTAAATATATTCACCCACTTCGCCACAAAACAATTATAAAAGCAATTAAAGCTACAAGGGGAAATCGAAAAGAGGTAGTTGAAAAAAGTCTTGTAAAGATAAAAGCTAAATTAGATACTTTCAAAATTAATGCAGACGTATTTGGCAGAGAAAAGAATCCTTCTAGCATTCATAAAAAAATGCTTGAGAAGCATTCAAGTTTTTCAGAGATTAATGATATTTATGCATTTCGAATTATTACTCAAGATTTAAATGACTGCTATTTGGCTTTAGGCGCGCTGCATTCACTTTACAAACCGATTCCAGGTAAGTTTAAAGATTATATTGCAATTCCAAAGGCTAATAGTTACCAGTCATTACATACAACATTATTTGGCCCTTTTGGTATGCCGCTAGAAATACAAATTAGAACAGAACTAATGCATCGTTTAGCAGAGGGTGGTGTTGCATCTCATTGGTTATATAAAACTAAAGATACCCACTTAACGGAGCTTCAGCAACAAACTAATCAATGGCTTAAAAGGCTTCTAGAAATTCAAAAAGATGATTCGGACTCGTTAGAATTTTTGGAACATTTGAAAGTTGATCTTTTTCCAGATGAAGTATATGTATTTTCGCCTAAAGGCACCATATTTAACTTACCGAAGGGATCTACGACCGTTGACTATGCGTATGCAGTTCATACTGATGTGGGGAATAGTACTGTTGCTGCAAAGATTAATCAGGAATTAGTCCCATTGCTTACGGAAATTAAAACAGGAGATCATATCGAAGTGGTAACAGATTCAATAGCAAAACCAAATCCTGCTTGGTTAAATTTTGTCATAACAGGCAAGGCAAGATCTCAAATTAGAGCCTTTTTAAGAACTGCAGAATCAAATGATTTGGTCATTCTTGGCTACAGCATTCTAAATAATGCTTTGAAAGCCTTTCATATTAATCCTGACAATATTAAGAAGAGACACTGGCAAAAGTTAATCCAAGATTATCATATGAGCTCAAAAGATGAGTTATTGATAGAGTTAGCATTGGGAAAAAAAATTAATGTAATGGTTGCTCACCAATTAACAGCTATTATGGATGGTGTTAAGAGAACAATAAATCAGAGTAAATTCTTAGATGTAATTACGATAAAGGGCTCTGAAGGCATGGCTATTAAACTTGCCACTTGCTGTCATCCCATCCCAGGCGACCCAATTCTAGGTTTTATCAATAAGGATAGAGGATTAATTATTCATACACATGATTGTCCCATCATTAGAAAATTTAAACTTGATCATGATAAATGGGTTGATGTTGAATGGGAGCCAGAACCTAACCGACTCTTTAATGTCAATCTTAATATATTGGTCATGAATGAAAAAGGGATGTTAGGAAAGATTGCCTCTGTTATAGCCACATCAAATTCAAATATTGATAATGTGTCACTAGAGCAACCTGATGGAAGTACTTTCGCTAACCTAAATTTTGTTGTGCAGGTTAAAAATCGAATACATCTTGCTGAGTTGATTAGAAATTTGAGAAAAATTACAAAAATTAATAGAATCAATCGTGTAAAATCACTCACACAAAAATTGGGATAAACTTCATGAAAAAAACCGTTATTAAAGCAACAAAAGCACCTGCTGCTATCGGCACATATTCACAAGCAATTAAGAAGGGTAATATTATATTTTTGTCTGGGCAAATTGGATTAGACCCAAAAACAATGATATTAGTGGATGGCATTGAAGCACAAATTCATCAAGTTTTCAAAAATCTCATAGAGGTAATTAAAGCCTCAAATACTAGCATTGATGACCTTGTAAAACTAAATATTTACTTGGTAGACCTGGCGCATTTTTCATTAGTTAATGAGATTATGGCTAATTATTTCATTGAACCTTACCCCGCTAGAGCTGCTGTAGGTGTTAAGTCTCTGCCAAAAGACGCACTTATTGAGGCAGATGGTTTCTTAGTGGGAGATTAAAAGCAACATATACCAATTGCCTAAATTAATTTTTACTCCCTCACAAACAGCCAAGCTTCGTAAGCTTCAAATTTTATCTATTTTCGATTTATTACTTCATATCCCAGCTCGATATCAAAATGAGACTAAAATTGAATTTATTAAGAATATTGTACCTGGTACCCCAGTACAAATTGAAGGCATTATTACGCAATCTAGTGTTAATTATAGGCCAAGAAAAAATTTAATTGTAATTATCGCAGACTCCTCAGATAGCATTCAATTAAGGTTTATTAATTTTTATCCAAGTCAAATCAAAGATTTATCGAGAGGAAAAAAAATTCGTGTGTTTGGGGAGGCTAAAAATAATTTATTTCTTAATGAAATGATTCACCCACAATATAAAATACTAAATGAAGATGACCCATTACCAAAAACATTCAGCCCAATATATCCATCTACATCAGGCTTGTCGCAAAAATTGTTATGTAAGCTAATAAAAAAATCGATTGTTAAGTCTCTAGAAGCTAAAGCTTATAATGATTATTTTCCTGAATTATATACAAAAAGAAAATTACCATCATTAATGAATTCAATTGAAGAGATACATTTTCCTGCAAAAGATAGTGATATAGAATCGTTTAATAAAAGAGATAATATTTATCATCGTCGTTTAATTTACGATGAGCTCTTGGCGCAGCAACTTTTTCTAAGGGGTCTCTATTACAAAAAAAAACTGCATCTTGCAATGCCAATGAAATTTTCTGATGAACTACACCATTGTTTTATTGAGAACCTAGAATTTAAATTAACAGAACAACAGCAAAAAGTATTGGGAGACATCTACACTGACCTTAAAAATAATCATCCAATGAATCGTCTTTTACAGGGAGATGTAGGAAGTGGGAAAACAGTGGTAGCAGTAATGGCTGCGATACAAGTTATTAGGTCTGGATATCAAGTTGCTTTTATGGCCCCTACTGAAATTTTAGCTGAACAACACTTTAGTAAAATAAAAGAATGGTTAAGGCCATTAGGTTTTATAGTTGACTTATTAAAAGGAAGTATGAAGCCTGCTAATAAAAAAATAGCTCAAAAAAGAATTATGAATGGAAATTCTCAAATAATTGTAGGAACTCATGCTTTATTTCAAGAAGAAGTAGTTTTTAAGAATCTAGCTTTTTATATCATTGATGAGCAACATAGATTTGGTGTTGAGCAGAGGGCTCAGTTACGAAAAAAAAATATTATTAATCAGACATTTGAAGCACATCAATTAATGATGAGTGCCACACCCATCCCAAGAACATTGTCTATGAGTTATTTTTCTGACATGGACATTTCAATAATTGATAAATTACCTCCTGGCCGAAAAATCATTACTACTAAGTTAATTTCAGAAGAAAGAAGAAAGGATATTTTAGAAACAATCAATCAAGAAGTAATTAATGGCAGTCAAGTATATTGGGTTTGCCCACTGATTGAAGAAAGTGACACATTACAATTAGAAACAGCAGAAAATACTTATTCGATACTTAATAAATACTTTGACCAGCATCATGTAGGTCTAATCCACGGACGAATGAAATCCTCTGAAAAGGAAGGTATCATGCGTAAGTTTAAGAATAAAGAGATTAAAATTCTTGTAGCAACAACAGTAATAGAGGTGGGAGTTGATGTTCCAAATGCAACGCTAATGATTATAGAAAATGCAGAAAGAATGGGTTTATCTCAACTTCATCAGTTAAGAGGAAGGGTAGGTAGAGGGGCCAAAAAAAGTGTCTGTATTATGTTATACCAAAAAAAATTATCAATTCTAGCCAAGCAAAGGTTAAAGACAATCTATAAGTATATTGATGGTTTTAAAATTGCTGAGGAGGATCTAAAAATCAGAGGTCCCGGTGAGTTTCTTGGCTTAAAACAGAGTGGAGTGCCTATGTTAAGAGTTGCAGATATCCAAAGGGATTCAACATTATTAGAATTGGCTAAACAAGATGCAGATCATTTGATAGAATCAAAGCACCCATCTATTGATGGTCATTTAGAAAGATGGCTTAGAAATTATCATGAAATCATTAGGGCTTAATTAAAGATAATGTGGCAAAAAAAAATCAACGCTAAGAGTGAGTTGCGCTTCTGGTTATCAAATAGAAAATCCCTTAGTAAACGTGTCAAAAATATCGCACAGTTTCAGGTTATACAGATTAGGCCTAGTAATATAAAATTTCTTAAAATAGAAGGAGAGAAATTTAGAAACATTAGAGATGGTCAGCTTTATTTGCGTGAGGTTATGATTTACGCTGATGATAGGCTGGTCATGTATGCAAGAACAGTGACACCAAAAATTAATTTACGTGGATTCTGGAGGGGCATTAAAAGACTTCAAGACAACCCACTTTCAGATATTATTTTTGAGAAAAAAGTTATTAAACGATCTACATTTATTTATTCTGAATTTTCAAAAAATGATGAAATATCAAAAAGCGTCAGAAATTCTGGCCATAATGACTCTAATATTTTAGTGAGCCGTCAATCTATGTTCGATTACAATAAAAAAAGTGTTTTATTAACAGAGGTATTTTTTAAAAATTTTGAAAATTTAAGATTTATTAAATGAGTTACTTAAAGAACCTTATTCTTCTGACTAGAATGGACAGGCCGATTGGTATTTTTCTACTGCTATGGCCAACATTGTCAGCTTTATTAATTGCTAAGCAAGGTATTCCAGAATTGAAAATAGTGATAATTTTTATTATTGGCACTATTTTAATGAGATCAGCAGGATGTATTGCTAATGATTTAGCAGATAGAAAAATTGATAGGTATGTCAATAGAACAAAGAACCGACCTCTTGCTACAAAAGAGGCGTCTATATTTGAAGCTTTAACTTATCTTTTTATTATATTGGCGCTTTCATTTTTTTTGGTTCTACAACTGAACTTTCTAACAATAAAATTATCTTTTTGCGCTCTTTTATCGGTCGTAGCCTATCCATTTTTTAAAAGATTTTTTGCTGCACCACAATTGATGCTTGGAATTTCATTCGGATTTGGAATTTTAATGGCTTTCTCTGCAATTCAAGACTTAATTCCTTTCGAAGCCTGGGCATTATTTACTGCAAATATATTTTGGGTTTTAAGCTATGACTCTCATTATGCTATTGCAGATATGAAAGATGACAAAAAAATTAATATTCGATCATCAGCTTTAACTCTTAAAAATTATACGATTCCTTGTATCTTAATAAGCACTATATTCATGTTTCTTATATTGCTATTTATTGGTTTTGACAATGATTATTCGATATCTTTTTATATTCTGATAGCCATATCATCAGTCATTTCCTTAAGAGGCACTTTCAAGGGAATGGGTATGGACCCCGAGAAGAATTTTGGCACTTTTTTGTCTAATAATTATGTTGGATTTTTTATGTTTATGGCTTTTATGTCACAAATCCTTAAAATTTGAGGAAACGCCTTTAAATCATTGACAAAAGATATGGAAATAGACTAGAATTCGCCTCTTAAATTTTTTTTTGTAATGATTGGTTATAAATAATGAAAACATTTTCTGCAAAATCACATGAAGTTCAAAGAGATTGGTTGCTAGTGGACGCCACAGATGCAACTCTCGGTAGACTTGCAAGTGCCATAGCTCATAGATTAAGAGGTAAACACAAAGCAATTTATACGCCACATGTTGATACTGGAGATTACATTGTAGTAATTAATGCGGATAAGATTAAGGTAACAGGCAATAAAGATGAGGGTAAAATCTATTATCGTCATTCGGGTTTCGTTGGCGGGCTATATTCAACAAGCTTTAAAAAAATGCAGGATAGGTTCCCTGGGCGTGCTTTAGAAAAAGCAGTCAAGGGCATGCTGCCTAAAGGGCCACTTGGATATTCTATGGTTAAGAAAATGAAAGTTTATGCTGGTGATAAACATCAGCATGCAGCTCAACAGCCGCAACCAATAACACTATAAATTCAGGAAAAATATGATAGGCAAATATTATTACGGAACAGGAAGAAGAAAGAGTTCAATTGCTAGGGTGTTTATTCAGCCAGGCAAGGGAAATATTGTGGTTAATAATAAACCGGTAGATGAATATTTTTCAAGATACACGTCTCAAATGATTTTGAAGCAACCTTTAGAGTTAACAAATAATACTGCAACTTTTGATATAAAAGTTAATGTAATTGGTGGGGGCGAATCTGGCCAAGCCGGAGCGGTAAGACACGGAATTACCCGAGCTTTGATGGATTATGATATTGCGCTGAAACCTGAATTATCAAATGCGGGATACGTAACACGAGATAGTCGTGAAGTTGAGCGTAAAAAAGTTGGCTTTAGAAAAGCAAGGCGTAAAAAACAGTTTTCAAAACGATAAAACAAAAAAGCCGCTTCAGCGGCTTTTTTTTATCAACATGAACCTACAATAAAAGCATAAAATAATAAAATGAAGTCAAAAATTAAAGTTAGCATAGTTGGAGGGTCGGGATATACTGGCGTTGAATTATTAAGGTTATTAATAAATCACCCTAATGTCATTATTCATCAAATTACATCTAGAAATGATGCTGGTAAATTAGTGTCCGACATATACCCATCTCTTCGAGGTAATCTCCCTCATACCTTTGTAAATCCAGCCGATGCAAAATTGAAAGAAGCGGAACTGGTTTTCTTTGCAACTCCGAATGGAATTGCAATGAATTATGCGCAGGAATTACTGGAAAATGGAGTTAAAGTAATTGATTTGGCTGCTGATTTTAGAATTCAAGATGTTTCCATATGGGAAAAATGGTACCAAATGAAACACAATGCGGTAGAGGAGTTAAAAAAAGCAGTTTATGGATTACCAGAGATAAATAGAGCAGCCATTAAGGGCGCCCAGTTAGTTGCTAACCCAGGATGCTATCCAACAGCAATACAATTAGCATTAGTTCCTTTAGTTAAGGGTAATTTAATAAATACTGAAACGATAATAGCAGATGCAAAATCAGGAATCAGTGGAGCCGGAAAAAAAATAGAAGACAAGCTATTAATGTCAGAGGCATCAGAGAATTTTAGAGCATACAGTTTGACAGGTCATCGACATTTACCAGAAATCGAAGAAAATTTAAAAACTATTGCTGGCACAAAGAAGGTTAAGATGACGTTCGTTCCCCATTTGATACCTATGGTTAGAGGTATCCATGCAACTTTGTATGTTGATTGCATTGAGGATTTTGACCCATCAGTAATTTTTAATGAATATTATAAAAATGAACCATTTGTTGATATTTTGGCGTCAGGAAGTTGCCCTGAAACAAAGTCGGTAAGAGGATCAAATTTATGTAGACTTTCTTTTTATAAAATCCCAGATACTAACAAGCTCATAATTTTATCTGTAATTGACAATTTAGTTAAGGGTGCTGCTGGCCAGGCAATACAGAATATGAATATTATGATGAACTGGCCTGAAAGTATGGGTTTAGATTTATTTGTCCTTCACCCTTAATAGGCCTTAATTACATGAGTAATATATCTAGGAAAAGAAATAATTCATTAACTCGCAAGAAAGCTAGAATCAGAATAGATCGTTTATGGCCCCAGTATTTGGCAGTCATTTTATTAACAATTACAGTGTGTCTTATATTGTTTTATAAAGTATGTGATGGTGGAAAAATTACAGGGTTTCTTTTAAAAATTGCAGAATTAGAGAGTATTAATAAAGAATACGATAAGAATTTGCTAGAATCAAGTTTAGAAATAAAAATGAGATCAATATCATATGATAAACTCGCCAAAGAATTGAAAGTTGTAAAACAACAAAATACAGAATTAAAAGAAGATATTCTGTTTTACGAAAAAATCGTTGGTAAAAGGCAAAATTAATGTTTTTTAAGAAAAAAAATAAATTTAATATTGATACACTTATAAATGAAGACTTTGTTATCAAGGGAGACACTACCTACGTTGGAGGAATTAGGCTTGATGGGAAAATTATTGGGAATGTAAATGTCCTTGGAGGAAATAACGGGACTCTTATTATGGGCGAGGGTAGTGAGGTTAGAGGAAATATAATTGTTCATAATGCTATTATTGGCGGAAAAGTAACGGGCAATATTAGGGCTCTAAATTATATTGAGATACATCCACAAGCAGACATTAGAGGCAATATAGAGTATAAAGTACTAGAGGTTCATGCAGGAGCAAAAATCTTAGGTGAACTAAAATTGATGAGTAGTTCAGCTATTAAACAATATACGAAAGAAATTGATATAAAAATTGAGAAGTCATAGGAGAAGAGCATGACAACAGAATTAGCAATGCCAACACCAGTAAATTTTACTGATAATGCTGTAAGTAAGGTCAAAGAGCTCATTGAAGAGGAAGGCACTGCAGATCTTAAGCTTAGAGTTTTCGTAAGCGGAGGTGGGTGTTCAGGGTTTCAGTATGGGTTTACATTTGAAGAATCAGTGAATGATGATGATACAAAGGTGACTAAAGATTCAGTAACATTGTTGATTGACCCCATGAGCCTGCAATATTTAACTGGCGCTGAGATAGATTATCAAGATAATGTTCAGGGCTCACAATTTGTAATTAAAAATCCTCAAGCAACAAGCACTTGTGGATGTGGATCTTCTTTCTCTGTTTAAAGAGAGCCTAGCTTATATTTCTTTTAGTTTTTCCCGTATAAACCTGGCGAGGCCGACCAATTTTGTTATTTTTGTCACTTAACATCTCATTCCAATGAGACACCCATCCAGCTGTTCGAGCAATTGCAAAAACTGCTGTGAACATTGAGTTTGGAATTCCAAGTGCTCGCATAACTATGCCGGAATAGAAGTCAACATTTGGGTATAGTTTCCTTTCTACGAAGTACTCGTCTTCCAAGGCAATCTTTTCCAAAGCTAAAGCTAATTTAAATAAGGGCTCATTACTTAAATTTAACTCGTTAAGTACCTCGTGACAGGTTATTTTCATTATTTCAGCGCGAGGATCTTTATTGCGATAAATTCGATGACCAAAACCCATTAGACGAAAATTATCATCTTTGTTTTTCGCTCTTTTTATATATTCATTAATACGACTTTCATTTTTCATCTCAGCTAACATTTTTAAGGTTGCTTCATTAGCACCTCCATGAGCAGGCCCCCATAAAGATGCAATTCCAGCTGCAATACATGCATAAGGATTAGCCCCAGATGAACCAACTAATCTTACCGTCGATGTCGATGCATTTTGTTCATGGTCAGCATGAAGAATTAGAATTTTCTCCAAGGCTCTAGTAAGAACAGGGTTATTTTGATATTTTTTGTTAGGACTTGAAAACATCATATTAAGAAAGTTTCCAGCATAGCCAAGGTCATTCTGCGGATATACAAAAGGGAGGCCAAGGCTGTATGTATAGCTCCATGCTCCTATCGTTGGTAGTTTTGCTAATAATCTTTCAGCAGATAATTTTCGATGTTTAGGGTTATCTACATCCATTTCATCAAAATAAAAAGCTGACATAGAGGCGACAACCCCAGTCATAACTGCCATAGGGTGTGCGTCCCTTCGAAAACCTCTAAAAACACTGTTTAATTGGTCATGAATTAAGGTATGTCCATTAATGGTTGATTGATACTCTTCTTTTTCTTCAGTCGTTGGAAGTTCTCCGTTAAACAGTAGATAAGAGACGTCCAAAAAGTCACATTTGTCAGCTAATTGTTCAATTGGGTAGCCACGATAAAGGAGCTCACCCTTTTCTCCATCGACATATGTAATAGCAGAGCTACAAGATGCAGTTGATAAATAGCCAGGGTCAAAGGTGTAGATACTCTCTTGATTGAGTGTTCTTATATCAATTGCTGGGGGCCCCAGTGTTCCAGTCATTACTGGAAGCTCAATTTCCTTGTTATTGATAATAATTTTTGAATTTTTTGAAGACATTTTTTTTTGAATGGGCATTTACAACAATCTATTATAGCTCAAAAAATTTAATTTTAAGCAGGATGCGTTATTCCTAGGATTCTTTTGCCCGATGATCCAGTAATGCTCGGTGAATTATTAGGCACATTATTTATACTTTCACTTGCTAACCAACCGAATGCTACAGCCTCTACTGACTGAGAAGGAATCCCTAATTTTTCTGTATCATTTATTTTCTGTCCAGTTAGTTGCTCCAATCTATTTTTTAAAAATATATTTTTACTACCACCACCACATATATATATTTCATCAACTTCATCACAATATCTTTCTATCGATTGATTTATAGATATAGCAGTGAGTTCTAGAAGGGTCCGTTGAATGTCTTCTGGATTTTCTTTTTTATAATTAAAGCTCTCTAACCAGCTAGAATTAAATAAATCTCTACCAGTACTTTTTGGAGGTTTTTTCCGAAAAAAAAGCTCTTTCATAAATTCTGCCAGTAAATTAGAAATAATCTTTCCAGTGCTAGCCCATTTCCCTTGGTCATCATATTTTTTACTTTGATTTTTCTGAATCCAATAATCTAGCAGGAGATTTCCTGGGCCACAATCAAAGCCTATTAGTTTATGATCGGTTTTAAGGTAGGTTAGGTTGCTAATTCCTCCTATATTGATAATGACTCTATTTTTAGTCTGAGAAGCAAATACTTTCTGATGGAATGAAGGTACTAAAGGTGCTCCCTGACCACCAGCAACGATATCCCTATTTCTAAAGTCAGCCACAACGGCGATACCTGTTTTTTCTGCCAGCATATGAGCATTACCAATCTGAATGGAGAATTTCTTTACTGGTTGATGTCTAATAGTTTGTCCATGATATCCAATACAACAAACATCCTTGGTATCAATATTTAATTTTTTTCGAATATTATTGATTATTGATGCAGTAATATTTGCGTGTAATAGACCTAGCTCAATACTTACCTCCAAATCGTTAAAGGTTGGTTTTTGAGCTAATAATAGAGCTTCGGCTAATGAATCTGGATATGGCTTATGCACAAAATCAATTAACTTTATTTGATTATTAGATACTGCAATCAACACCACATCAATCCCATCTAGGCTGGTACCTGACATTACCCCAAAGATTAATTTAGAATTTTCCATCTTTTTATTGTGACAACTTTTTTTTTTAATACAAGCCTAAAAAAAGTACTAATATTTTTAAAATCATAAATGAGCTAGAATTATATTTAATTACTGATTAACTGGAAACTTTTCATTGAAAACTGAAGAAACATTAGATTTAATAAAACGCGGCTCAGATGAGATTCTGATAGAGTCCGAATTAATTGAAAAATTAAAAAAAGGTAAACCCCTTCGAGTTAAGGCTGGATTTGACCCTACGGCTCCTGATTTACATTTGGGACATACCGTTTTATTAAATAAATTAAGGCAATTTCAGGATTTAGGGCATGAGGTAATTTTCTTAATTGGCGATTTTACAGGCATGATTGGAGACCCTACAGGTAAAAATGTAACTAGACCCCCTTTATCAAAAGAAGATGTTAAAAAAAATGCAGAGAGTTATTCGGACCAAGTATTTAAAATATTGATTAAAGAAAAAACTGAAATTGTTTTTAACTCTACTTGGTTAAATGATTTAGGGGCTAGTGGAATTCTAAAGCTTGCTGCAACTCATACTGTTGCAAGAATGTTAGAGCGAGATGATTTTTCTAAAAGATACAAGTCAGAACAGCCTATTGCAATTCATGAGTTTATGTACCCATTACTTCAAGGCTATGATTCAGTAGCCCTGAAGGCGGATATTGAGATTGGAGGAACAGATCAAAAATTTAATTTATTGATGGGACGTGAATTACAGAAACACTTTGATCAGGAACAGCAATGTATTTTAACAATGCCTCTGCTGGAGGGACTTGATGGTGTGCAAAAAATGTCTAAGTCTTTAAACAACTATATTAGTATTGATGAGGCGCCCGAAAGTATTTTCGCAAAGATTTTATCAATTTCAGATAATTTAATGTGGCGATATATAGAGCTCTTATCATTGAAGACTGCTGAAGAAATTAAATTGTGGAAATCAAGGAGTGACGCAGGTGAAAATCCTAAAAAAATTAAGGTTGAATTTGCAAAAGAGATAGTTCAAAGATTTCACAACAGCGATGCTGCAGAAAGAGCAGAAAATAATTTTAATGTTAGGGCACAAGGACAGGTTCCGCAAGATATCCCTAATTTTGATGTTGTTAGCGAGGTAGATGGGATTTCAGTCCCTAAACTGCTTAAGAAAATTAATTTAGTATCTAGTACTTCTGAAGCTATGCGCTTAATTGATGGTGGTGGAATTAAAGTTAATGGTGAGAAATTTGAAGACTCAAAAAAGCTTATTTTAAGAGATACAGTAATTACCATTCAAGTGGGTAAAAGAAAATTTGCTCGTGTCTCTATATTATAAGATTCGAGTAATATTATTCTTCCAATTTATTGAATTTATTGATATAATTCGCACCTTGAATATGGGCCTATGGCCCTTTTTTTATTTGAGGCTAATGTATTTAAGGAAATCAAAAATTGGCAATAGATTTAGAGCAATTGATTGATAAAACAGTTACTCAATTAGGGTATGAATTAGTTGACTTTGAAATTATTAATCATGGCCAGATTTTAAGGGTTTTTATTGATAAATTAGATTCAATTAATATCGATGATTGTGTGACTGTAAGCAATCAGCTGAATCATGTTTTATCAGTTGAGGAAGATATAGTCTATGGCAGGCTGGAAGTTTCATCTCCAGGAATGGATAGGGTCATTAAAAAACTGAAAGACTATGAGCGTTTCAAAGAAGAAATGGTGAAAATTAAAACTCGCCTACCAATTTTAGAGAGAAGAAATTTTAGTGGTGTAATAAAAGGAACAAAAGAGAATATTATTTTGTTGGAATCAGAAGGCTCATTAATTGAGATTGATTTTGATCAGATAGATAAAGCCCGATTAGATCTAAAATAATATGAAGATAACAAGACGGAGAAAAAAATGAGTCGTGAGATTTTATTACTTGTAGATGCACTTGCCCATGAGAAAAATGTGGGAACAGATGTGATATTTATTGCCTTAGAATTAGCTTTAGCATCAGCTACCAAAAAAAAATATGATGTCGGTGTTGATATTCGAGTAGAAATTGATAAAGAGAATGGTGAATATCAATCCTTTCAATGCTGGACAATTATCCCTGAAGAATTAATTGAAAATCCAGATGCAGAAATATCTACTACAGATGTAAGGGCTCAAGGAAAATTAGAGAATGAAGTTATAAAAGAGCCTATTGATTCAGTTGAATTTGGAAGAATTGGAGCTCAAGCTGCAAAACAGGTAATTTTGCAAAAGGTAAGAGAAGCAGAGCGTGAACAGATTCTAAATGATTTCTTGGCTAGAGATGAAAAATTAGTGTCTGGACAAATTAGAAGAATGGAAAGAGGAAATGCAATTATTGAAATTGGTAGATTAGATGCAATTTTGCCTCGCGAACAAATGATTCCAAAAGAGAATTTAAGAGTAGGAGACCGAATCAGAGCAATTTTATTAAAAATTGATGATAGTGCTCGTGGCCCTCAGCTAATTCTCTCGAGAACTGACCCAGAGTTTCTTAAAAGACTTTTTGAGCTAGAGGTCCCAGAAATAGAAGAAGGATTATTAGAAATTATGTCTGCATCAAGAGACCCTGGACTCAGATCCAAGATTGCAGTAAAAGCGAACGATCAAAGATTAGATCCTGTTGGAACATGTGTTGGTATGAGAGGATCGCGTGTTCAAGCAGTCACAGGTGAGTTAGCTGGAGAACGAGTAGATATAGTTTTATGGTCTATTGAACCTGCACAATTTGTTATTAATGCAATGGCACCAGCAGAGGTTACTAGTATAGTTGTTGATGAAGACAAGCATAGTATGGATTTAGCAGTATCTGAAGAGCAGCTTGCCCAAGCAATTGGTAGAGGGGGTCAAAATATAAGGCTCGCATCTGAATTAACAGGATGGGAGTTAAATATTCTAACGGAAGAAGAATCTGATCAGAAAACAAAGGATGAATATGCTTCTGTAAGTCAACTATTTATAGAAAAGTTAGATGTTGATGAAGATGTTGCTGATATTTTAGTGCAGGAAGGTTTTTCTACTATTGAAGAAGTCGCTTATGTTCCTATTGAAGAGATGGTTCAAATTGCCGCATTTGATGAGGAAACTGTTACCGAACTAAGATCAAGAGCTACAGCTGCAATTTTAACTGATGCTATTGCAAAAGAAGAAAAAGTACCAGAGCCAGCCGAAAATCTTTTGTCAATGGATGGAATGGATGTTGATATGGCAAAGTTATTAGCCTCAAAAGGCGTCGTATCGATGGAAGATCTTGCAGAATTAGCAGCTGATGAATTACTAGATTTGGTTAAAGTGGATGAAGAAAAAGCTAAGCATTTAATCATGACAGCTCGTGCACCATGGTTTGTTTAAATAATTTATTGGAGTTTGAATGGGAACATCTACAGTAGAAAAGTTTGCAACTGAATTAGGTTTACCGATAGACTTATTGCTAGAGCAGCTAAAGAGTGCTGGCGTAAATAAGGTGACCGCATCTGATGAGCTTATTGAAGCAGACAAAGCTGCACTATTGAGTTTTCTTCGTAATTCGCATGGCGGCGACCAAAAACCAAAGTCCAAAATTACTTTAACGCGCAAACAGAGTACAGAAATAAGAAAAACAGATAGTGAGGGAAGAGCTAGAACGATTCAAGTAGAGGTCAGAAAGAAAAGAACCTTGATAAAGCCTGATCAAGGAAAAAAAATTCAAAATATTTCTGAAGAAGTTGAGTCAAAAAAACTGGAAGTTCCTGGTGTAGTGGTAGATAGCCTACAAAAAATTATTAGAGACGATGAGGCTAAAAGACATGCAGCCCTTGCAGAAATTCAAGCAGCTGAAGTAATTAAGAAACAAACCCCTGCTCCTGTTGCAGCAAAAAAAGAAGAAATAGCTAATGATGGAACATTACATCGTCCTGCATCAAAAATTGGAGTTAAGGTCGAGAAAGATAAAAAGCCAAAAGAAAAATGGGTAGATAGGACAATTAAAAAACGCCCCATTAGAGGAAGAAACGATTCTGGAAATGGCGGACGGCGCTCTGCTAAAACAAGAAATAAATCTAGAGATGATGATGAGTTGAATTTCACTGCTCCATCAGAGCCGATTGTAAGAGATGTATTAGTACCAGAAACTATTTCTGTGTCTGATTTAGCACATAAGATGGCTGTAAAAGCTGCAGAAGTAATTAAAAATCTTATGGGTATGGGCATGATGGTTACAATCAATCAAATCTTAGATCAAGATACAGCTATGATTGTGGTAGAAGAAATGGGGCATAAACCAGAAGCTGCAATAGAAAACGATCCGGAATCATTGCTGAGTAGCGACGAAACAATTGAGGCTATTATTGAGTCACGCCCACCAGTTGTTACAGTTATGGGCCATGTAGATCATGGTAAAACATCATTACTTGATTATATAAGGACAACAAGAGTTGCATCAGGTGAGGCAGGCGGAATTACCCAGCATATTGGTGCTTATCACGTTGAGACAGCTAAGGGAATGATTACTTTTTTAGATACTCCCGGACATGAAGCTTTTTCTGAAATGCGAGCTCGAGGAGCAAAATCAACTGATGTGGTTGTATTGGCTGTTGCTGCTGATGATGGAGTAATGCCTCAAACAATCGAAGCAATTAATCATTCAAAGGCTGCTGGCGTTCCACTTATTATTGCAATAAATAAAATTGATAAGCCTGATGCAAATCCAGAAAAAGTAAAAAGTGAGCTTCTGACACATGAGGTAATTCCAGAAGAGCTTGGTGGAGATGCTATGTTTGTAGAGGTGTCAGCAATAACAGGGCAAGGAATTGATAATTTATTAGATGCAATTTTACTTCAGGCTGAGGTATTAGAATTAAAAGCCTCGATAAATACCCCTGCAAAAGGAGTTGTTGTTGAAGGTAGGCTTGATAAAGGTCGTGGTCCAGTAACAACATTACTAGTTCAATCAGGGATGCTAAATCCAAGCGATATAATTTTGGCGGGCACAGCCTTCGGAAGGGTAAGGGCGATGATTGATGAGGTCGGGGGGAAAGTATTAAAAGCAGGGCCATCAATACCTGTTGAGGTTATTGGATTATCAGGAGTACCAAACGCTGGGGAAGAGTTTATTGTCTTAAATGATGAGAAAAAAGCGAGAGAAGTAGCACTTTTTAGGCAAGGAAAATTTAGGGATGTGAAGTTTGCTAAGCAGCAAGCATCTAAATTAGAAAATATTTTTGATCAAATAGCAGATGGAGAAGTAAAAGTTCTGCCACTAATTATTAAGTCTGATGTTCAAGGTTCCTACGAGGCTCTGGCGGGATCCCTACAAAAATTATCAACTGAAGAAGTAAGAGTTAATGTTATACATTCAGCCGTGGGTGCAGTTAATGAGTCTGACATCAATCTGGCCACGGCATCAAATGCAGTCGTTTTAGCGTTTAATGTTAGAGCAGATGGCGGAGCAAGAAAATTGGCAGCTAGTCTCGAGGTTGACGTTCGTTATTACAGTATTATTTATGAAGCTGTAGACGAGGTTAAATCTGCCCTAAGTGGTTTACTATCTCCAGAAAGAAAAGAAGTTGCTCTTGGTTTAGTGGAAATTAGGGATATTTTTAAAGCATCTAAAATTGGAACGATTGCTGGATGTTTTGTGCTAGAGGGATTAATTAGAAAGAATTCAAAAATTCGTATTCTCAGAGATAATGTAGTGATATATGACGGTGAGCTAGATTCACTCAAGCGATTTAAAGAGGATGCTAAGGAAGTAAAAGCAAATTATGAGTGTGGTCTCTCTATACAAAATTTTAACGATATTAATGTTGGCGACCAAATTGAAGTATATGAAACAGTTGAAGTGGCAAGGAAACTTTAACATTGCCTAAGGATTATCCAAGAAGCGATAGAATTAGTCAGCAGATAAAAAAAGAACTAGCTGATCTACTACAATTTCAGATTAAAGACCCATCACTAACAAGACTGACAATTCTTGATGTTGAAGTTTCGCCATGCCTTAAGCATGCTAAAGTTTTTTTTGTAGCTAGTGAGTATGATGAAGAAGTTTCCAAGGGGCTTAAAAGGTCTATGCCTTTTTTAAGGTCTCAATTAGCAAAGAAAATGACCACAAGAGGCATTCCAAAGCTACATTTTGTTTACGATAAGACCATCGATGAAAGTATGAAAATTTCTCGTCTACTTGACGGTGTGTTGAATGATAAAAATAATTTATGACAATTAAAGCAACAAAGCAAAATATTAATGGCCTCCTGATTATTGATAAGCCGCTAGGATTTTCATCTAACCAAGCTCTTTCAAAAATAAAATGGCTCTTTAATCCAAAAAAAGCAGGACATACAGGGACATTAGATCCATTAGCTACTGGTTTACTGCCTGTTTGTCTTGGAGAGGCCACAAAATTTTCAAGCTATCTGTTTGATGCAAATAAAACATACGAAGCGAAAATAAAATTAGGATTTACTAGCTCTACTGGAGATGCAGAAGGAGCTTTAACAGATTTAAATATTGATAAATTTCCCAATAAAACTCTAGTTATTAATGAGTTAAAAAATTTTGAAGGAGTAATTGAGCAGACACCACCAATGCATTCAGCCTTGAAGCATGATGGGAAGCCTTTATATCAATATGCTCGGGAAGGTATTGAAATATCTAGAAAAAAAAGAACAGTTACAATATTTTCAATTAAATTGATTGATTTAAAAAAGGACGAATTGTTGCTTGAGATAGAATGTTCAAAAGGGACCTATATCCGAACATTGGCAGAAGATATAGGGAAAAAACTAAATGTTGGTGCCTATCTAATTGGTCTGAGGAGGACGGTAGTTGGCTCGCTTTCTATTGATAATGCCATCTCAATAGATTTAATAGAAGAATCCTCTGATGAGGACAGATTGAAATTTATTAATCCTATTGATGGTTTTTTGAAAAATTTTAATTCTCTTATTGTAAATAACGATGAATCTGATGCAATTAAAGATGGAAAAATTGTACATAAAAAAGAAGCCAAGGATAATATTTATAGACTATATTCCCAAGAGAATATTTTTATAGGTTTAGCTGAGGGGGATACGAATGGAAATCTTAAGGTTAAGAGATTGATGGCAATATAGAAATAAGTTATTTAAAAACATATTGTTAAATTAATGAAATACCGTTAAAATGTGCGGTTCTGAAATAGGAGAAATAAATGACTAGTACTGCTGTAGAAAAAGCAAAGATAGTAGCAGATTATCAAATAGCTAAAAATGATACGGGGTCACCTGAGGTTCAGGTTGCGTTGATAACAGATAGAATAAATTATTTAACAGGACACTTTCAAACTAATGCAAAAGACCATCATTCAAGAAGGGGTCTTCTAGCACTAGTGAGTCAACGACGCAAACTTCTAGACTATCTTAAAAGAGAAAGTCTTGAGCGTTACCAGGCCTTAATAAAACGTCTTGGTTTAAGAAAATAGAAAAGTTTTTATGAATTTAAAGCCGATAATTTGCTACTAAGGCATATATCGGCTTTTTTATTATTGAGTTATTCATTATTGAGAAGTGAATAATGATTAAAAAATTAAAGGAAAATATAAATGTTTAATATAGTAAAAAAAAGTGTAAAGTTTGGTGACAACACCTTAACAATAGAAACAGGTGAGATAGGACGTCAAGCTGACGGTGCAGTAATGGTAACTTATGGTGATACGGTAGTTTTTGTAACCGCTGTAGGCAGAAAGAGCGCTAAAGAAGGTCAAGATTTTTTCCCATTAACTGTGGATTATCAAGAAAAAACATATGCTGCAGGAAAAATTCCAGGCGGATTTTTTAAGAGAGAGGGCCGCCCAAGTGAGAAAGAGACTCTAACATGTAGATTGATAGATAGACCCCTTAGGCCTTTATTCCCTAAAAACTTTTATAACGAAATCCAAATTGTAGCTACTGTAATGTCTTCAGATAGTGAAATAAATTCAGATATTCCTGCAATAATTGGAGCGTCAGCAGCTTTGGCTATTTCAGGTATTCCTTTTTATGGTCCAGTTGGGGCATCTCGTGTAGGATACGTCGATGAAAAATTTGTTATAAACCCATCAAAAACTCAATTATTAGAAAGTGATTTAGACCTAGTTGTTGCAGGCAGCGATGTTGCGGTGCTTATGGTTGAGTCTGAAGCTAAAGAATTGCCAGAAGCTGTTATGTTAGAGGCTGTTCAGGCGGGACATAAAGCAATGCAGCCTGTTATTAAAATGATTAACGATTTTGCTAAAGAAGCATCAAAAGATCCATGGGATTGGAAAGCTCCTGAGGAAAATAAGGATTTAATTTCTCAAATCGAAAAAATTGGTGCTAAAGATTTAGAAAAAGCATTTGCAATTAAGTCAAAAGGCGAGCGCTCAGAAAAATTATCCGAAATTAAAAATAACATCATAGCTAAAGTTGTATCCGAAGATACAAGTGCTTCAGATATGAATGTAATTAATAATGAATTTTTTAAGTTAGAATCAAAAATTGTTAGGAATAAAATTTTAGATGGTGAACCAAGAATTGATGGCAGAGACACTAGAACGGTAAGGCCGATTGAAATAAGAACAGGGGTGTTACCAAGAGCGCATGGCTCAGCATTGTTTACAAGAGGTGAAACGCAGGCAATTGTTGTTGCAACTCTTGGTACAGGACGTGATGAACAAATTATTGATGCACTTCAGGGGGAGTATAAAGATCGGTTTATGCTGCATTATAATTTTCCTCCTTATGCAACAGGAGAAACAGGAAGAGTTGGTACTCCAAAACGAAGAGAGATTGGGCACGGTAAGTTAGCAAAAAGAGGTCTTTCAGCAGCATTACCAAGTCAAGAGGATTTTGATTATACGATACGCTTAGTATCAGAAATTACTGAATCTAATGGCTCGAGCTCTATGGCATCGATATGCGGAGGAACTATGGCTATGATGGACGCAGGCGTCCCTATGACGGATCATGTTGCGGGCATTGCTATGGGCCTCATAAAAGATGGGAATCGGGTTGCTATTCTGACAGATATTCTTGGAGACGAAGATCATTTAGGCGATATGGACTTTAAGGTAGCAGGTACAGATAACGGTATAACTGCTCTTCAAATGGATATTAAGATTACTGGAATTACAGCAGAAATAATGCAGGTTGCACTTTCTCAAGCTAAAGAAGGTATTGATCATATCTTGAAAATTATGAAGAAAACATTAAAAGCTCCGAGAACTGAGATGTCACAATTTGCTCCTCAAATTTTAACAATTAAAATTCATCCAGATAAAATTCGTGATGTTATTGGTAAGGGCGGAGCTGTAATTAAAGGATTAGCTGCTGAAACAGGAGCTACAATTGATATTGATGATAATGGGCTGGTTAAAGTTGCTTGTACAAATGGAGAGTCAGGACAATTAGCAATAGATAGAATTAAAGAAATTACTGCAGATGTTGAAGTCGATCAAATTTATGATGGCAAGGTAATAAAAATTCTAGATTTCGGTGCGATTGTTTCATTGTTACCAGGTAAGGATGGATTACTTCACATTTCACAAATTGCACACGAAAGAATAAAGGCAGTTAAAGATCATCTATCAGAAGGTGATGAGGTAAAAGTAAAGGTTATCGAGGTTGATGATAAAGGCAGAGTTAGGGTAAGTGCTAAGGCCTTAATTGAGCAACCGCCAGTAGCTGAAAAAATAGAAGGGGCTGAGGAAACTAAAGAAGATTAATTAAAAATCCCCTTGTTAGTTATAAAAAGCCCCTTATAAGGGGCTTTTTTATTTTGCCATTTGCCTCTCTCTTATTTCATCAAGTGTCTTGCAGTCGATACATAATGTGGCAGTTGGTCGGGCTTGTAATCTATTTAGACCAATTTCTTCTCCACATTGCTTGCAATAACCATAGTCATCTTTTGCAATAATTATTAATGTTTGATCAATTTTTTTGATAAGCTTTCTTTCGCGATCACGATTTCTAAGCTCAAGGGCCATATCTGACTCCTGACTTGCCCTGTCATTAGGGTCTGCGTAAGAAGTTATATCATCTTGCATATGGGTAACAGTTCGATCAATATCCTTACTTAATTCCATTTTCCATTCATTTAGAATTTTAATAAAATGCTCTTTTTGAGCTTTATTCATATATTTTTCTTTTGATTTTGGAATATAGGTTTTAAACTGCTTTAATTGTTGATTTTTTCGCGCCATAACTTTCTTAGCAGCTGGTTTCGCCATAACTTTCTTAGCAGCTGTCTTAGCAGCTGGTTTCGCCATAACTTTCTTAGCAGCTGTCTTAGCAGCTGGTTTCGCCATAACTTTCTTAGCAGCTGGTTTCGCCATAACTTTCTTAGCAGCTGTCTTAGCAGCTGGTTTCGCCATAACTTTCTTAGCAGCTGTCTTAGCAGCTGGTTTCGCCATAACTTTCTTAGCAGCTGTCTTAGCAGCTGGTTTCGCCATAACTTTCTTAGCAGCTGGTTTCGCCATAACTTTCTTAGCAGCTGCCATGGCTTTATCCATAAACGATTTTTTCTTTACCATTCCAATCGATCCTTATAGTAAATAATATTTAACCGCGAGATTCTACACTTTTTGTATAACTCTTGAAAGCGTTTATGTTAATTTCTGAGCTAGTAATGTATTTTCCATTAATGTTGCAACTGTCATTGGCCCCACTCCTCCAGGGACGGGGGTAATATATGCTGCATTTTTGCTAGCTACATTAAATTCAACGTCACCAACTAACTTATTATTAATTCTGTTGATACCGATATCGATTACAATTGCACCTTTTTTAATCCATTCACCTCTTACAAGGTTTTGTCTTCCAGCAGCAACGACAACCAAATCTGCCTGCCGAACCTTTGCCTCTAAATCTTTTGTTTTACTATGACATGATGTAGTAGTACATTTCTCAATTAATAATTCTAATGCCATTGGGCGTCCCACATTGTTTGAAACTCCTACAATTGTTGCATCAAGACCTTCTAAATTAATATTTGAAGCTTTAAGCATCTTTATAACACCATAAGGGGTACATGGCCTTAATCTTGGCTGCCTTATCGCAAGTAAGCCTATATTAATTGGATGAAAGCCATCAACATCTTTAAGTGGATCTATGGCCTTAATTATATTATCTTCATTAATATGACTCGGAAGTGGAGATTGTATTAATATCCCATCAATTTCAGAGTTTAAATTAATATCTTTAACTAACTTTAATAATTCTTGTTCAGTAATTGACTCATTAAAATCGTAGGATAGAGACTTTATCCCCACTTTCTCACATGCAAGTTTTTTGTTCTTAACATATACATGGGAGGCAGGATTGTCTCCAATTAGAATTACAGCTAAACAAGGATTTCTTATACCTTCTTTGTTGTTAATTAAAATTAATTTACGGACTGTATCTAAAAGATCATTAGCAATGGATTTACCATCAATTATTTTTGCTGTCATTTGTGAGTACACCTAATATTTAAACCAATTATTTTATCAGATGCCCAAAAAACACAACAACAATTTAAAAGATACCTTCTTAATGTTAAATTAAGCTTAGCTTATGTCACATGGAGGCTAAAAATACGATTAAGAAAAATTAAATTAACAGTGTATAAAGTTAAATCGTATTTGACCAAAAGCTCTATTTAGGCTATATTTGCGCGTTCGGGGTGTAGCGTAGCCTGGTAGCGCGCCTGCTTTGGGAGCAGGATGTCGGGAGTTCGAATCTCTCCACCCCGACCATTATTAATTGCAATAAAATAGAAACCTAGTTGATAAAGTTAAAATTGCCTTATTTAGTAAGTTATCTGCCCGTAGCTCAATCGGATAGAGCACCAGCCTTCTAAGCTGGGGGTTACAGGTTCGATTCCTGTCGGGCAGGCCAAGTTTGTGGTGGCTGTAGCTCAGTTGGTAGAGCCCTGGATTGTGATTCCAGTTGTCGTGGGTTCGAGCCCCATCAGCCACCCCATTTATGTATAATCATAAATTGGACAAAAGTATAGGCAAAGGAAGTAAGTTTGAAAAAAATATTTAAATTTCTTATAGTTATCTTACCAATATTGAACATTCAATTTTCAATAGCAGAAGATTTAAATAGGATAAAATCTCTTGTAATATCATCACCAGATGCAGCAATAATAGAAATTAATCGTTTATTAGAAAGCGACTCGAATAGCCATAACCTACTATTTTTAAAAGCTGTGACAGAAACAAAACTAGAAAAAAAAGAACAAGCAATTAAAACCTATATTAATTTAATCGAAAAATTTCCAAATTTACCAGAACCCTATAATAATCTTGCTGTACTTTATGCAGAGGAAAATAAGTTAGTGGAAGCAAAAGAAATACTCCAAAAGGCCTTAAAAACTAATAAGAGTTATTCAGTTGCTCATATTAACCTAGGCGATGTATATACTCGAATGGCATCAGATGCTTACAGAAAAGCATTCGAATTAGATAAAAGTCCTGTAGCAAATAATAAATTACAGTTAATTAATGAATTGTTTAGCTATAGCCCAAATATGCAGCAAAATTCTTTAGATATTCCTAATGCAAAGCTTGATAATAAATCGAGAGAGCAGGAAATAGCAGACCTTGCATTATTTCTTGAAAGCTGGAAATTATCATGGGAAAATAAAGATTTAGTAAATTATTTTTCATCATATTCTAAATACTTCAAAGTTAAAAGCGGTCTAAATTATGATCAATGGAAGAAAACAAGAACCAAGAAAATTGTAAATAAGAAAAGTATCTATATTGAGTTAAGTAACATTAAATATAATTTTAATGATGGATTTTGGTTCATCAATATGAGTCAGGCATATAATTCTGGAAACTATAGTGACAAGGAACAGAAAACATTAATTATTATTGATGAGAGAGGAAAGTATAAAATAATTGAAGAGAATACTAAGAATTAAGAATAAGAAGCGATGATAAATTTTTTTAAATCCATAGTAGTGTTAAATATTTTATTAATAAGTAATTCGTTTTCACTCGAAAAATTAAATCCTAACCAAAAAATAAGAAAAACAGAACAATTATTAGTTGAGACTGCAAATAAGATTTCAGAAGGAAAAATTGAAGCAGCTCTTTCATCTGTTAAGAGTCTTATTAATATAAATCCAAATTTTAAACTAGCACATATGATTCACGGTGACCTGCTTCTGATACAAAGTAATAATTATGATCAGGTAAGTGCAGACACATATAAGCAGTACGAGGAGAAAATCTCAGATTTAAAGCTAGAATTATCTAGAAGGGTAGAGAGTTTTAATAGCCTCGATAAAAATCTAATACAGTCTAAAATAAAAGTATTATTAACAAAAAGTATAAAATATTTAATTTTTGTAGATGTTAAAAGCTCAAGATTATTTGCCTTTAGAAACAATGAGGGCAGGCTAGAGTATATATCGGACCATTATATATCTGTAGGAAAAAAAGGGTATGGTAAGAAATTTGAGGGGGATAAAAAAACTCCAATTGGTACTTATTTTATAGAAAAAAAAATTACCTCAAAACTTCCAGACCTCTATGGAATCGGAGCATATTCACTAAATTTTCCTAATGCATATGACAAGCTCAATAGCTTTACTGGATCTGGGATTTGGATTCATGGAACTCCAAGCTCAACTTATTCTAGACCACCTCAATCAAGTGATGGTTGTATAGTTTTAAGCAATGATAATATTAATGAGTTAGCTTATATACTTAATGAATCAGGTACCCCTGTAATTATTTCCGACGCTGGTTTAAATAACATTAGCAAACGTGAAGACCTAGACATAAATATTGCTAAGATTGATATTCTTAGTAAAATCCAAGGCTGGAGAAGTAGCTGGGAAGAAAAAAACTTTGATAGTTACTTAGGTTATTATTCGGAGGTGGCTAAATATAATGGAGACAGTTATTCAAAATGGACGGTTCATAAAAAAAATGTATTTCAAAGAACACAAGACCTACAAATCAAGATTGAAGATATCTCAATTTTTGAATACCCAAGAAATGATGAAGAGCTAATGTTGGTTAAATTTACCCAGAAATACAGTAGTAATTTATTAAAAAATGAGATGACCAAACAACAGATATGGAGCAAGGTAGATTCTGATTGGACAATAATTTACGAGGGTGGAACTTAATGATTATTTAAATACAAGTTTCTTTAAATAATGCTGGATATGAAGAGCGAACTAACTTTTGAGCCTTCTTAAGTTCTTTTATATCTTTAACTTTTTCACCTTTTCCGTAAGGCTTCTCTGCAAGAAGTTCCTCAATAATTGTTGGGTTAATTTGCCCGCATTCATAAGAGATAAGTTGAGAGTAAAATTTAGGTTTAGATATTAATGAACTATTCTTGATATTAAAAGTTATAAAAGCCGTAATTTCATATTTTACATTCTTTACAGAATCTAAGTAAAGGTAAGCATCAAAAGATGACGTAGTAAAAAACTTTTTTGGGGCAGAGTGAACTTCTAACACAAAGAAAATGAGCATTAAACAAGAAATATTTTTAATATGTATCACCTTAACCAATAAACTATAATTGCATCATAACCTTTTATTTTAAATTAAAGTTAATCATATGATTGATAATCAATTAATTAGATATAGCCGACATATTTTATTGCCTGAGATAGAGTTTGAAGGACAATTAAATATTTTGAATGGGCACATATTGATTGTTGGGGCCGGTGGTTTAGGCTCAGCAGCTTCAATATATCTTGTAGCATCGGGTATTGGGAAAATAACAATATGTGATTTTGATAATGTGGATTTAAGTAATCTTCAAAGACAAATTTTACATACGGATAAATCTATTGGCATTAATAAAGCAGTGTCAGCAAAATCTACACTTGAACTTATCAATCCAGAAGTTAAAGTTTTTGGAGTAAAAGAGAGGCTTGATATAGAGCAAATGAAGAAATTAGCCAATGAAGTAGATGTTATTATAGATTGTTCTGATAACTTTTTAACTCGATACTCATTAAATCAGATTGCTTATGATTTGAAGAAGCCACTTGTATCAGGAGCAGCAATAGGATTCGATGGGCAGGTTAGTGTATTTGATTTTAGAAATAACGACACTCCTTGCTACCAATGCTTATTTCCAGATACAGGTAAGGACGAAGAATTACGATGTTCGGATCATGGTGTATTTTCCCCTATTGTTGGAATCATTGGATGCACTCAAGCAGCCGAGGCTATGAAGATATTGTTAGGGATTGGAAAGTCACTAATGGGCAGATTGCTTATCTTAGAGTCCAAGGATATGAACTGGAAAACTTTAAAAGTACCGAAAGACCCACACTGTAAGGTCTGCTCAAATAAGTAGATTTAATTTATCCAGTGACTCCGCGTGATAAGATTAGCTAAAATATTAAAATACACTCCAATGAATAAAGAATTATCTAAATCGTTTAACCCATCTGACATTGAAAAAAAATGGTATGAATTCTGGGAATCCAAAGGATATTATAAATTAGGGGAAGATTTAAATAATCCACATTCCTTTTCTATCCTTCTTCCTCCCCCTAATGTTACAGGGACTCTACATATGGGTCATGGTTTTAATCAGACCCTAATGGACGCGCTAACGCGATATCACCGTATGAAGGGCGATAACACGCTATGGCAGCCAGGGACTGATCATGCAGGTATAGCAACACAAATTGTTGTAGAAAGACAGCTTGATCAACAAAAAATAACGAGACATGGGCTGGGTAGGGAAAAGTTTATTGAGAAAGTCTGGAATTGGAAGGCTTACTCAGGAGGAACTATTACACAACAAATGAGGCGATTAGGTACATCTCCAGATTGGTCAAGAGAGAGGTTCACGATGGATGAAGGGCTATCAAATACAGTGACCGAAGTATTCGTTAGGCTTTATCGGGAAGGCTTAATTTATAGGGGGAAAAGGCTAGTTAATTGGGACGTTGCATTACAAACAGCAGTTTCTGATCTAGAAGTAATTCAGGAGGATGAAGGCGGCTTCTTATGGCATATTAATTATCCACTAGAAGATGGAAAGAACTTTTTAGCTGTTGCTACAACAAGACCTGAAACAATGTTGGGCGATACGGCATTGATGGTTCACCCTGAGGACGAGAGGTATAAAAAATATATCGGACAATATGCATTTATTCCTTTAATTAATCGAAAAATTCCAATTATTTCTGATACATATGTCGATCCAGAATTTGGAACTGGTGTGGTTAAAGTAACCCCAGCTCATGACTTTAATGATTATGCGGTAGGACAACGACATAATCTACCATTAATTAATATTCTAACCCTTGATGGGAATATTAATGAGAATGGAACAAAATTATATCAGGGGCTAGAGAGATTTAAGGCCAGAGATAAAATTATCAGTGATCTAAAAAAAGAATCTCTCCTCATAAAGACTCAAAAACATTCCTTAAAAATTCCAAGAGGAGACAGAACTGGAACAGTTATTGAGCCAATGCTTACAGACCAATGGTACGTTGCCATGACGAAGTCAACCAGTGACAATAAAAGTATTGCTGAGAAAGCCTTGGAAGTTGTTAAGAGTGGGGAAATTAAGTTTTATCCAGAAAACTGGGTTAATACTTATAATCAATGGCTAAATAATATTCAAGATTGGTGTATTTCTAGGCAGCTTTGGTGGGGACATCAAATCCCAGCCTGGTACGGTACAAATAAAGAAGTATATGTAGCGAACTCCTATGCGGAAGCAAAAAAAATTGCAGAAGAGGATGGTTATAAAGGCGAATTAGTAAGAGACGAAGATGTATTAGATACTTGGTTCTCGTCAGCTCTATGGCCATTTTCAACATTAGACTGGACCCCTGAATACCCAGAAAAAAGTAATCCAGCCCTAGATTTATATTTGCCCTCATCTGTGCTTGTTACAGGCTTCGATATTATTTTCTTTTGGGTGGCGAGAATGGTTATGCTAACTAAGCATATTACTCAGAAAATACCATTCAAACATGTTTATATACATGGATTAATTCGTGATGCAGATGGTCAAAAAATGAGTAAGTCAAAAGGAAATGTTCTTGATCCGATTGACCTAATTGATGGAATTACACTGGATGATCTAATCAAAAAAAGAACTAAGGGACTAATGAACCCTAAGCAAGAAGAGTCTATTATTAATAAAACAAAAAAAGAATTTCCTGAGGGGATTTCCTCTTACGGTACAGATGCTCTGAGATTCACTTTCGCAAGTCTAGCAAGTCCTGGTAGAGATATAAAATTTGATCTACAGAGATGTGATGGATATCGTAATTTTTGTAATAAATTATGGAATGCAACCCGATTTGTTTTGATAAATTGTGAAGAGCAAGATAACGGTTTTGGGCACTGTGTGGATGGATACCTAGAGTTTTCTCAAGCTGATAAATGGATTGTAAGTATTCTTCAAAAAACAGAGTCTAATATTGAAAGAAATTTCTCAGAGTATAGGTTTGATTTACTGGCACAAGAAATTTATCAATTTGTTTGGGATGAATATTGCGACTGGTATCTAGAGTTGGCTAAAGTACAAATGCAAAATGGTAATGACGCTCAAAAAAGGGCAACGCGCAGGACCCTAGTTTCTGTTCTAGAAACTATATTGAGGATAACTCATCCACTAATGCCTTTTATAACAGAGGAAATTTGGCAAATTTTAGGCCCAATGGCAGGTAAGAAAGCTGATTCAATTATGCTAGAACCTTACCCAGAATCAAGAATTGAAAAAATTGATGAGACATCTATAGAGTGGATGCAAACTCTTAAGAGCATGGTTGAGCAATGCAGAAGTCTTAGGGGCGAGATGAATATCTCTCCAGCAGTAAAAATACCGTTAGCTATGTCTGGGAATCCAGACATTCTATGCACTTATGTAGACTACTTAAAAGGCCTCGCTAAACTATCTGATGTTGAGCTGATGGATGAATTACCTGACAAAGATGCTCCAGTATCAATAATCGATGATTTTAAATTAATGTTGAATATAGAGATAGATAAAAAAGAGGAGAAAAGTAGGCTTAAAAAAGAAATTACTCGTCTTGATATTGAAATTAAGAAAGCAGAAACAAAATTAGGAAATGCTAGTTTTATAGAAAAAGCACCACCAGAGGTTATTTCTCAAGAAAAAGAAAGACTTGAGAGATTTAGCCAGTCCCGAGAAAAATTTCAAGCACAATTCAAGAAAATAAAGAGTTAGTTTTTTCTGATATAGGAAGAAGTAACGTTACCAACAATCTCAAAAGAAATTAATTCGTGACCAGTTTGTTGACAAAATACTTTCAGGTCTCTTGCTGCATTTTTGTCGGTAGTAGAAATTTTTAAAATTTGATTCATCTCCATTGAATTGAGTCCTTTCTTGCAGCGAAGGATTGGCATTGGACATTTCAATCCAATTGCATCTACTTCAAAATCAAAGCTAATCATCGCCTCTCCAAGCTAAGTCCAGAATGGTGCCAAGCAAGCACCCCCAGACAAGTTATAAACGTTTTTATATTGAAATTATTCCGCAATATTTGCTGTATTTGCTGATCTAATACCGCTATGACAATAAAATACATAACAAACTTCTTTATCCTGAACATCAAGCCAAGGAATACTTATAACTGGCACATGAATAGCTCCACTTATAATACCTTGTATAGCCTCATTATAATTTCTAACATCAATAAGTAAATTTTTTTTACTTTGATTCCATTTATTTAAGATTCTTGGCTCGATATTGATTCGTGCATACTATGATTTAAAAGGAGCTACATCACCAGGGTTTCTTAGCATCTTATCAACCTCTCCAAGATGTAACTCTTCTGTATAAATCATAGTTCTTGCATACTCTTCAATCATAACTGAATTGCCTTCAACTAATTTTAGAAGGTCCTTGTAGGCATTCAATGAAATAGTTTCATGCTCTAGTGACTCCCTAAGAATATTACCAATATCATGATTATGTGATTCAAGTAGAGGGCCAATTCCGAGTGATGGATGGCCACCAAGATTAGTAATAAGTTCACCAGCTAGATTTGCATGATCTAAAGATTCACTAGCCTGAGCTCGAAGCCAACTTATTATTGGGATACGACTATAGCCATAAACCATTAGGCCGTAATGAGTGTAACGAACAACCCCTGCCAATTCTAGTTCAAGAATATTATTAAGTGCATTAATTATTTTATTATTATCAGTCATTCTAACTTCTCCAAAATTAATTAGTGCCTAAGTATAAGTGAAGTTAAATAAAATCGCAGAAATGAGAATGATTATGATTAGCGTTAAATAAATGATACTAAAATTGAAAAAATATTTATCCCAGACATAAGCATAATTGACCAAAAAGTAAATTGCATTCCTTTTACTCTAAGAGAAGAATCAATTTTTTCTTTAAGGAATGATTTTGCATGAAATACCCTACCTACAAAAAATAAACCACCTAAAGATAAAACTACAAAATAATGTACGTTATTAATTTCAAGACAAGCTAGTAAAATAAGACCAATTGGAACAAATTCTGAGAAATTTGCATGGCCCCGAATGGCTTGCTCTAAATCAGCATGTTTTTTATAGCCTAGTGACACATTATATTTTCTGCGAAGCCGAATAATATTTTTGGATAATTTAATATAAATAAATCCTAACATTGAAGCATAGAATGCGGTAATCATAATCATATTTATTCCTAGATTCCTATTATGGCTGCTCCAATAACCCCTGCTGAGTCGCCTAATTTATTTTTAATTATAGGGGTAGTTGGTGCGTTACTGAAAATATTTTTATAAATCTCTCTCTTTCCATTCTCATAAAGACCATTATGATTTGATAGACCGCCTCCAATTATAACAATATCAGGGTCTATAATGTTTATTACATTAGATAGTGCTAGCCCAAAATACCGGTAAAAGTTATTAAGAATTAGTTGTTCTTTTTTATTAAATTTAGCTTTATTTAAAAAATCATAGGATGAAATTTTAGTATTTAATTCTTCTCTAATATTTTTTTCTAGGCCACTTCCAGATATATATGTTTCAATACATCCGTTTTTCTTGCAATAACAACTTGGACCATTTAGATCAATAGTTGAATGTCCCCATTCTCCTGCTATCTGTTGGGACCCAGCTCTTAATGCTTTATTAAATACAAAACCACCTCCACAACCAGTACCCATGATTACACCAAAGACACATAAATATTCTTTGCCTGCCCCTAAAGTTGCTTCAGCTAGGGTAAAGCAATTAGCATCATTCTCAATAGATAATTTTTTATTTAATTTATTTTCAATATCTCGTTTTAATGGTAAGCCATTTAAACATAAAGTATTAGAATTTCTTAAAAGTTGTGTTTCTTTAGAAATAGATCCAGGAGTTCCAATACCTAAGGTATGAGGTTGATTTTTAATAGAATCAGTAGCCATATTATAAATAATATTAATTTGATTTAGAATATGCTCTGAACCTAAATGACTATGAGTGGGTATTCTCTCTCTAAATAAAATATTATTATTAGAATCAAGAACAGCTGACTCTATTTTAGTCCCACCTAAATCAATTCCAATCTTATAGCCCATATAAGAAGGTTCCTCATTAAATATATTAAAATATCATAAAGGAATTTTGTTAAGGCTAGAGAAAAATATATGAAGTATTATTGGTGGCCAGAGACAGAATCGAACTGTCGACACGAGGATTTTCAATCCACTGCTCTACCGACTGAGCTATCTGGCCGTAAATTAGAATAGCAAGTGGCGAATTATATCAAACTTATGTCTGATATGGTCGTTTACAATTTACTAATTAGATGTGAAGTTAAGAACTGATAATTTTGGTATTTTATGAATTATTTTTAAAATAGCATATAACAATCCAAAATAAACTGCATTAGGGATAAAGAAGGAATTAAAGTTGTTTATTAAGAAGCTCAATCCATCATAAAAATTTGGGTTACTTATCCACCCTGATAAAAAATAATGGCTAGAAAACGAAATAATATAACTTGATGCTATTGCGAAGAAGGCAATAGGAAAAAATAATTTTGCTTTAAGCGATTTAGCGCCAGACAAGAGCTTTCTTCCTAATTCCCATGTAAAAATATAAGTAAATACGTGCCCCAAATAACTAGTCTCAAAATTAATATGCGTCATATTATTTATATTAATCATATATACATCTACAGATACAATTAAGGCGACAAACAAAAAAAGGAATTTTCTATGCTTTAGAAAAATTCCTGCAGCAATAAAAATAGCTAGACTAGCATCAGGTAAGTTCAAGGACGTTAGTTCATGGCTAGCTCTAGTAAGCATTATTAAAAAGAACAGCATTACTGCTAATAAAATATTTTTTGTAAGTAGTTTTTGCATTGTAAAATTTATTCTTTTCATTAAGTAATTTTAACATCAGAAACAAAGTTATTAAAATTCAATCTTAAGCCCTGACATAATCGTCCTAGAAAAATTAAAAGGATATATTGAATTAGCATAACTTTGCTGTGCATTGTAGTGCTCAAATAAATTGGTCACCGACCCGTAAAGGCTAACTTTTTTGAATTGATTCAATCCCTTGACCTCATAATTCACGGCGATATCTGTCGAAATATATGCTGGTTGTCTTACAGAGGCAACATTTTGGAAATCATCCCATATATAGGCATCTTGTTTCCAAGTATGGCTCAAATTAAATCGCATTTGCTCAGAAAATTTATGCTGTAGATTTACAAGTATTGAGTTATTAGGCACCCCTGGCATTGCTTTACCATCTATAAATTTTGCGTGTGAATCCTTACCAATTTTTGCTTCAATGAATTTATAGACTACATTAACGTTGGACTTGTTATTAAATGTATAATTATCATGAATCTCTAACCCATATTTCTCAGAGTTATCGATATTTTCATTTTTATATGTACCGGTGTTATAGACTATCTCATTTTTAAGGTCTGAATAAAAGGCAACAACCTTTAATTTATTTTGTTTAGTAATATGGTTAAATCCCACATTTAGGGTATCTACTTCTGATGGCTTTATGAATCCATTAAAGGCACGACTAACTAAAGGGTAGGGATCAGATCCCGAATATACTCCAACAAAAAATCTATCAATATCTGGAGCTTGGTAGGCATGATTATAATTTCCAAAGAAAGTTAATTGAGAATTAAATTCATAATTTAGGCCAATATCCCAGGCGCTTAACGATTCGTCTGTTGAGGACTTGGCTGTCGAATCAAGATGGGTGTAATCTACCCATTCTTGTCTAAACCCTGCCGAGAGACCCATGTTCTTGGGAAGCCAATCGGGTTGAAACTGTGAGTCAACGAAAATGGCAATATTATCTTTTGATGTTATCCCCCCATACGTTGTATCTTCTCGGGACCCTTCAAAATAATCGAGACCTGTTGCTATCGTATAATTGTCCTCTTGGTATTCTGCTTCAATATTAACCCCTTCGTAGTCCTTGGTGTATAAAGCTCCGTAAGCACGCGTAGCATTATAAACTTTATCTTCGTAGTAATAATCTGCTTTAATATTAAGTTTTTCACTGGCTTTATATTCAAGTCCCGCACTATATGTATCTGAGTCAGTATCATAATTATTATATGTGTTCCCGGAATTCTGAGCAGGGTTGCTATGAAATTCATCTTTAGTCATAGGTCCCATCAAGTAAGTATTAATTCTTGAGGTAGTTACTCCAAAGTTTAAAAGTAGATCTTTTGCTGGAGTAATCTTTAATTTAGCGACTTGTGTTTTATTTTGAAATCTATCACTTTCACCAGTGACATCTCTCTCACTAAACCCTTTATGCCGGTCATCGGTGACGTTAACTGATAGATTAAAATTATCTCCATTAAATCCAGCATTCGCAATTTTCTTAAGTATTCCATTATTTCCAACTGTTGTTTCTATAGAATAACCACTGTAATCTTTAGTATATATTTGAATCACACCTGCCATGGCACCATCTCCATGTCTTACTGATCCTGACCCCTTAACAATCTCGATTCTGTCAATACTACTTATATCGATTGAACCTAAGAGCTGACTGCTCATATCAATATTATTTAAACGTTGCCCATCGACAGATATGACTACATTCTGATAACCAGATTCAGTTCCATAACCTCTCATGTCTATCTTTGGCTTTGTTTTATCTCCATAGCTTGGAACAATATTTAGTGAACTATGCTGAGCAAGATAGTCAGTAAGGGAGGTACTTCCGGTCAATTCAATTTGGGCTCCTGTATGAATTTCTACGGAGTATGGCGAGAGACTTTCTTGGCTATCGTATTGGTATTTTTTTACAATAATTTCTTCTGTTTCTAAACTGTTTTCTGCATTGACATTAATCGAAGTTAAAATTAATGAAAGAATTAAAATTAGATTTTTATAAAACATTTAATATTCCTAAATTATTCATGCGACCCCGCATGGGCTAATTAAATATAGAAATACGTTGGATGAGATGAATTAAAATTACGAGTAAATAAATACAAGTCAAATACCAGCTCCCCGCTGTATTTCAGAGTGAGTTTTCTAGGCCGGTCTCCGGACTTGTAAGATTTGATTCAAAGCCTTCCCGATTTCTCAGTGACTATTTATCTGAATCCACGCTTACTTACCGTTGCGGGGGCAGTATAGGAATTGTATTTAACGCACCTATTTCCCAGTTTCAATGATTTCTTCTAAAGAAGTTCTCATCACCTATAAAACATTGTGAAGTATACACAAATTTATTTGTAAAGTAATTTTGATTAGTCTGCTAATAAATTTTCTAAACTAAAGGAAGAGGATAAAAACCCAAGTGAGGAATAAGTTGATAATGGCCAAAAATACTGCAACGGTAACAACGTTTTTTAAGTATCTTGTTAAATAAATATTTTCAAAAGAGATTGTATCAACAGCAGCTTGTATGAGAGGCTTTAGAAACTCAATAATTACGGTAATTAGAACGCTACTTACTAGTAGAAATTTTTGGCTTAGTGTTTCCCCAACCAGAAGCCCTAATGGAATAAGGCTTATAGCTAGATAAATCTCTTGTCGAATTTTTTTATCATGCTTAAAAGTTGTCTTAAAAAGATAAATAGAACTTTCAAATTTATCAATTAATATAGCAGCAGAAGTCTTACTCTTAAATTGATTTTCCATTTAACTACTTTCTCTTGTTAAAATTGGGTTTCATTATATCAAAACTATTAAATTAATAGTGATGGCATTGAGTACGAAAGAATCTAAATTATTAGGAGGCAGTATGGCTAGGACCGTAAAATGCATAAAATTAAAAAAAGAGGCTGAGGGGTTAGATTTTCCTCCCTATCCGGGCGAATTAGGTAAGAAAATTTTTGAGAATGTTTCTAAGCAAGCATGGGCTGGATGGTTAACACAGCAAACTATGCTTTTAAATGAAAATCGTCTTAGCTTGGTAGATCCTCAAGCAAGAAAGTATCTTACTGACCAGACAGAAGCTTATTTTTTTGGAGACGGGGCTGATAGTGCATCAGGTTACGTTCCACCTAGCAAATAAATTAATTTTTTAGTTCGGCCTTAATTTCATTGATTGAGGAATGCCTTACGTCTTTCCCTTTGACTGTATAGATAACATTCTGGGAAACGTTCTTGGCATGATCTCCAATTCGCTCTAAAGATTTAGCGACGAACATTAATTCAAGTGATAAGGAAATTGTTCGAGGATCTTCCAGCATATAAGTTAATAGTTGCCTCATATAAGCTCGATACTCACCATCAACCTCTTTGTCGCTCTCAAGGACTGCGACAGTTTCATTAACATCGAGTCTTGCAAAAGAATTTAAGGCGGTTCTTAGCATATATTGCAACTTCTCATATATTGATTGAATTTCCTTAGTCTGAGGTTTGCTCATTCGATCTTTTTCGTATATTCGATGTGTGGCTTTTGCAATCTTTGATGCTTCATCACCGATTCTTTCAAGGTCCGTAATAATTCTTAGCATCATCAATACATTTCTAAGATCACGTGCAGTTGGAGAACGTTTGGCAATAATTAATGAGCAGTCTTCATCAATTTCTGATTCTAAAGCATTAACGCGCTCATCTTTTTTGATTACGCTATTAGCTAATTTTGCATCGGCATTAATAAGGGAGGACACAGAGTCAGTTAATTGCTCCTCAACGATACCTCCCATTTCAAGAACTTTAGCTCGAATGGCCTCTAGGTCAGTATCATACTGAGTATAAATATGTTGTGCTGCCATTACTTTGTTTCTCCAAAAAAGTATTTATTTAAAGTTCTGATAATAATATTATTATAAATTGATTATTTTTACCAATTTATCATTGATTGTTAGAGTGTAATAGTTCTTACACCATCATGTGTTGCTAAAAGAAGCGTATTAGCAGGCCTTGATGCAAATAGTCCATTAGTCACAACTCCTACAATTTGATTAATTTCATTCTCCAACTGAATAGGGTCAGAAATTTTTAATCCATGCACATCAAGAATAATATTTCCATTGTCTGTAGTGAAGTCTCTCAGTTTAGGCTGACCCCCTAACTTTATTAATTGTCTCGCAACATGACCTCGAGCCATGGGAAGAACCTCTACCGGTAGAGGAAATTTTCCTAATACAGGAACAAATTTTGTTTCATCACAGATACATATGAAATCTTTGGCATTGGCTGCTACGATTTTCTCTCTTGTTAACGCGCCCCCTCCACCTTTTAACATATGCATGTGTTCGGTAATTTCATCTGCACCATCGACATAAATATCCATTCCATCGATTGCATTTAAATCAAAAACTTGAATGCCATGGCCTTTTAATCGTTCAGCCGTTGCCTCGCTACTCGCTACTGCGCCCTCAATCTTATGTTTAATCTTAGCTAAAGCATCAATAAAGTAGTTTGCAGTTGAACCAGTCCCCACCCCAATAATTCCTGACTTAACATATTCGATTGCAGATTCAGCAACTTGTTGTTTTAACTCGTCTTGTGATAAAGCCATTTTCTCTAAATCCTTTTTTTTATCTATAATTATGGTTTACTATCATACACGGCGTCATGTTTCTTGAGAATTACCAAATTATGAAAAACGAATACAAAAAGCGTATAGATGAGGCAAATGTTTATGATGTCGCAAAAAAAACGCCTCTTCAAAAACAATCTATCCTATCTTCCAGGCTAAACAATACAGTCCTTCTAAAGCGTGAAGATTTGCAGCCAGTATTTTCTTTTAAATTGCGTGGGGCTTATAACAAGATGTCTCGACTTTCTCGAGAGATTCTAAATAATGGGGTAATTAGTGCTTCAGCAGGAAATCATGCACAAGGAGTTGCATTAAGTGCAAAAAAATTAAAGTGTCGTGCTGTCATTGTTATGCCAAGTACTACTCCTGAAATTAAAGTTAATGCAGTTCGGCATGCTGGTGCAGAAGTTATTCTATATGGAGAGTCTTATTCAGAGGCTTATTTGCATGCACTTAAAATTGAGAAAGAGGAGGGATTGGCTTTTGTTCATCCGTATGATGACCCTGACGTAATTGCTGGACAAGGTACAATTGCTAAAGAAATTCTTGAGTCTTTCACTCATCCAATTCATGCTATTTTTTGTTGTGTCGGTGGAGGGGGTTTATTGTCCGGAATTGCTGCTTATGTTAAAGCTGTAAGACCTGAAATTAAAGTAATAGGTGTTGAAGCTAAAGATGCTGAAGCTATGACAAAATCATTAAAAGCTAACAAAAGATTAATTTTGGATCAGGTCGGGTTATTTGCAGATGGAGCTGCAGTCAAGCAAGTGGGTAAGCACACCTTTAAGCTTGCCCAGCAATATGTTGATGAGATGATTGTGGTGGATAACGATGAGATTTGCGCGGCTATCAAAGACGTTTTTGAAGATTCTAGATGTATTTTGGAGCCCGCTGGAGCATTGGCTACTGCAGGAATTAAATCTTATGTACGGACGAATAACATATCATCAGAGACGCTTGTTGGAATAGCATCTGGAGCTAATATGAACTTTGATCGATTACGCTTTGTTGCAGAGAGAGCAGAAATTGGTGAGCAAAGAGAGGCTGTTTTTGCAGTTACAATATCTGAGAAACCAGGAGCATTTAAATCATTTTGTCGGCTTATTGGATCGAAAAATATAACTGAATTTAATTATAGATTTTCTAATAATTCAAGTGCACATATTTTTGTTGGTATTGGTGTACGGGATTTCCGAGAGTCCAAAGAATTAATCAAGGCCTTAAATAAATCTGGTCTCGATGCAATTGATTTAACCCATAATGAGGTTGCTAAGTTACATTTAAGGCACCTAGTTGGGGGTCATGCCCCCGAGGCTGAAAATGAAGTTATTTATAGATTTGAATTTCCTGAAAAACCAGGTGCTTTATTAAGATTTTTAGACAGAATGGGGGAAAACTGGAATATAAGCTTATTTCATTATCGTAATCATGGCTCTGATATTGGTAGAGTTCTAGTTGGAATGCAGGTTCCTCCAGGGGACGAAAAAGAATTTGATGCATTCTTACATCAACTTGGCTATCCTAGCTGGAATGAGTCAATGAATCCAGCGTATAAATTATTTCTTGGAAAGGCTAACGAAAATCATTAATTTTTAAAAATACTGCTTGAATTATTTTATCTAAGAATTATGATAGTCTTTTACAAAATTAAAAAATTAAAGGAAAGCTAAATAATGAATTTGTTAAAAATTGCTTTATTGTCTATTTTTTTATTTGGATGCGGAGAGCCAGATAGAGGAAGAGCTTATGTAACTTCACAAAAAGGTGGTGTTTCAGTTATCAATCTAAACACAATGGAATTAGTTGAAGAAATTAATGTTGGTGCAGATTTTCCAAGAGGAATTGGTGTCACAGATGATGGGGAATATTTAGTTACTGCAAATAAGGCTGATGCTAATTTATCCATTATTAATATTCAAACTAAAGAAGTTAAAAATATTGATGTAGGCATAAATCCAGAATTTGTGAGGGTTTATAAAGGACAAGTGTTCGTATCAACAGAGCCCTCCTCAAAAGGAAAGCCACCTGCAAAAGGTGAGGTACGTCATGAAGAAGAAGATGATGACGAAGAAAAAATCCCAGCTAAAGTTGCAGTGGTTGATCTCATGAAAGGAGAAAAGATAAGAGAAATTACTGCCGGGCCAGAGACTGAGGGTATTGAATTTAGTAAAGATGGCAAACAAATTATAGTAACTAATGAGGCAGATAACTCTATTACAATTCATGACTTCGAATCAGGGGCTTTAATTAAAACATTTTCTACGGAACCTTATGGACTAAGACCAAGGGGTATTAAGGTTTCTCCTGATGGAAATTTTTATGTTGCAACGCTAGAATTTAGTGATAATTTCATTGTACTAGATAAAGAATTTAATCATGTAAAAACAGTTGATACAGGGAAATCACCATATGGGATAAGCTTTAATTCTAGAGGGGATAAGCTTTATGTTGCTGCTGGAAGAGCTAGAACATTAGAAGTATTTGATGGTAAAGATTTTACAAAAATTAATGAGCTTAAAACAGAGGGAAAAAGGTGTTGGCATTTTACTTTTACTCCAGACAATAAGGACATTATGTTGGCTTGTGGTAGATCAGACGAAATTCTATTGATAGATGCAGAAACATTAAATATTAAAAAAAGAATTTCAGTTGCTGGTATTCCTTGGGGGATAGTTACTTATCCAAAAGCAATTGGAAGTTTAGACCAAGTTAAATAAACTTAATAATTTGGCATTAAAGTTTATTAATAAATAACCATTCATTTTTACTAATTGGGGTAATCGATAACCGATTACCCTTTCTTAATATGAGCATGTCTTCTAATTCAGAATAATTCCTTAATTTTTTTAATTCAATCAACGGTAGTCTTTTTACTAATGTAACATCTACGTTAAGCCATCTTGGATTTTCAGGTGTAGATTTTGGGTCATAATATTTGTTATCTTTTAAGAATTGAAGTGGATCAGGATAAGCAAGTCTTGTAATTTCCATTACCCCTACAATACCTGGAGAGTCACAGTTTGATTGATAGAAAAAAGCTAGATCGCCTAGTGACATATCATCTCTCATAAAATTTCGAGCCTGATAATTTCTTATGCCTTTTGTTGGAATCCAGTCGACTGTTTTTCTTGGAGCTTTTTCTAGCTCCTCAATCGTAAATACAGATGGTTCTGATTTCATTAGCCAGTAACGCATAAAAAATTTCCTATATTGAAAGAATTATTGTTATCTTAGATTAAGTTTAATTGAGGATGTAAGAAAATGGATAAAAAAAATGTTTTAGGTAGTAAATTAGAGATTTGCAGCCTGGAGCCAATTACCGGTTACTATAGAAATGGAATATGTGATCAATGTCGGTCAGATTCAGGACAACATACTGTATGTGCAGAAGTTAATGAAGCATTTCTCACATATTCAAAAGAAAAAGGTAATGATTTAATAACGCCTAAACCTGAATTTAATTTTCCCGGTTTAGAGCCTGGAGATCGCTGGTGCTTATGTGCTAGTAGATGGCTGGAAGCGTCGGAGGATGGCTGTGCCCCTCCTGTGATTCTAGAAGCTACACACGAAGGCGCCCTTGAAATTATCACACTTGCAGATTTGGAGTACCACCAGTTAAGAAAATAGCTCCCTTTGAGGTTGCCTAGACCAGCATCCTGAACCAAAGGTTCAAGTGGTAATAAACTAAGAAGCATAAGGTTCGCTCGCCAAGAGCCCTTAAAAGGTTACCCAATCGTGAGCGCTCACACCGCATTCTGAATATTTAGAACCGACGCTATAGACTAGTTCAAGGAATTAATAGTCTAAGCAACTTCAAAAAGAACTAGATACTAACTTAATCTTAATTTAAGGCATCGTCAAGAATTTGATTAAGCTTTGTTAATTTATCCTTATATCCGATGGTATGGATGTCAGAGTTATTTCCTTGATTAAGGAACTCATGGGTAATATTAAGAGCAGCCATAATTATAGTTTTATCAACACCAATTACATTGCCAGTTTTTTGGATTTCTTCTATTTTATGATTTAAATAATTAATAGATTTAAGTAGACTTTCTTCTTCATTTTCAGGGCAACCAACGCTAAAATCTCGCCCTAGAATTTTTGCTTCAATTTGTTTTGTCATACTGTTGAGTCCGGCATCTGGGCTAACAAATTCTCTATTTTTATTGTTGCTTCATTAATCTTAGCTTTTAATAAGAGAATTTCTTCTTGGGCTAGATGAAGGTCTGGCTTCATATTTGAATTTTCGGTTTTCAAATTTTCAATTTTATTAACCAAGAGGTTAAGTTTAGCTTCAAGTAAATTAATTTCTTCATCCATGGTATTCACTATAATTTAAATTGCTGTAGCCATCAATACTCATTGTCATTCATTTATTATTTCTTCTTAGCCCGAGGATGAGATTGATCATAAATTTTGGACAAATGTTGGAAATCAAGGTGAGTATATATTTGTGTTGTGCTAATATTGGCATGCCCAAGTAGCTCTTGAACAGCTCTTAAGTCTTGGCTAGATTGAAGAACATGAGTTGCAAAACTATGTCTTAATAAATGAGGGTGAATATTCTCTGGGATCCCTTGTTTGATTGCCCATATTTTTAGTCGGTATTGAATAGCTCGAGCAGAGAGGCACGTTCCAGTTTTACTTAAAAATAATGGAGAATATTTTTCATTAATATTTTTTATTGTATTTCGTAAGGCTAGCCATTTTTGAATGGCATTAATTGCATGTTTTCCAACAGGTACTATTCTACTTTTCCCCCCTTTGCCAAAAACATTTACTGTTTCATCACCAAAATTTATATCCTGAACTTTAAGGTTAATAAGCTCTGAAAGTCTAAGTCCAGAGGAATAAAAAAGTTCTATAATTGCATGATCACGAATTCCTAAGAATGAGGTATCGTTAATGGTAACTAATTTCATCGTTTGATCAATAGATAGGGTCTGAGGTAACTGTTTCTTATCCTTAGGGGCCCTGATACCCAATGTCGGGTTATGCGTAAAATGAAACCGTTGGTTTAAAAAATCGAATAAACCTCTCCAGGCAGAGATCATTCTAGATAAGGATTTACCATTAAGGCCTCTCGAATGTAATGTTGAAACACTTCTTCTAATGTTATCAATAGACAATTCACCTAATGTTGTTTGGGGTAAAATTTCAAGTAATAACTCTATGTCCCGGTGATAATTTTTTACAGTTAAAGGGCTGAGGCGCTTCTCATATTTTATGTACTCTAAATAGTGCTGTATGTATTCTTGGTTAGTCATTTATTTAAAATTCAGTAAATCAAATTCTCCTTCAAATACAACTTTTGCAGGCCCGATTAGAATGGCCTCATGATTTAGACCCCACTTTACAATAAGTTCTCCTCCATCCATCTGAACTTTTACAGGGCTCGTTACCCATCCATTTTTAATGCTAATTATTGATGCGGCACAGGCCCCAGACCCGCAAGCTAATGTTAAGCCACTCCCTCTTTCATAGACTTTAAGTGCTATTTCATTTTTATTGATGATTCTTAAAAATCCGACATTGACACTGTTTGGAAAAAATTTCGAGTTCTGCAGTTTCTCTCCAATTAAAGAAAAGTCAATATTATCTAATGTATCTAGCTTGATTACAACATGAGGGTTACCAAGAGAAATCGGATAAAAATAATGCTCTACATCATTAATATAAGTTGTTTGACTTGGTGAGTATTTTTGTAGGAAAGGAATAGATTTAGGATTATCATTTGGAAACCCCATATTTACTGAAATTTTATTATTATCCTCAAAAGACAAAGATATCACTCCAGACTTTGTTTCTACTGAAATTGTTTTTTTATCTGAGATACCAGAATTTTTTAGAAAAAGAAGAAAGCATCTGGCGCCATTTCCACATTGTTCCACTTCATTTCCATCTGCATTGAAGATACGATATTTAAACTCGGCATTGGGTAAGACTGAATTTTCAATAATAAGTAGCTGGTCAAAACCAATGCCTAACTGTCTATTGGATAAAATTTTTATTTCTTTTGGGGTGAGATTATAGTTTTTGTTGAGTTGGTTAATAACAATAAAGTCATTCCCAGCACCATGCATTTTTGTAAATAAAATTTTCATACTATATTTTAACCCTATGATTTGTTATTCTTGCGGGTTATTACATTTTAAAGTTAAATTGCATATTATATGAAAAATTATTTATTTACATCTGAATCAGTATCGGAAGGCCATCCTGACAAAGTATCTGACCAAATCTCAGACGCTATTTTAGATGCTATTTTAATACAAGATCCTTTAGCTAGAGTAGCAGCTGAGACGCTAACTGCAACTAATCTTGTAGTTTTAGCTGGAGAAATAACAACAACGGCAAAAGTTGATTATGAGAAGATTACAAGAGATACTTTACAGTCAATTGGTTACGACAGTGAGGATTATGGGATTGATTATAAGACCTGTGAGGTAGTAATTAAATATGGAGAGCAATCTCGAGATATTGCTCAGGGTGTTAATGGTGCAATGGATGACCCTTTGGACCAAGGAGCTGGTGATCAAGGCTTAATGTTTGGCTATGCCTGCAATGAAACTGACGTTTTTATGCCATTACCTATATGGTTGGCACATCGTTTAGTTGAAAGACAGGCAATGTTAAGGAAAGACGGTCGGTTAAACTGGCTAAGACCAGACGCTAAATCTCAAGTAACAATCGAATATAAGGATAATAAGCCAGTTCGTATTGATACAATTGTTCTCTCAACACAACATTCCCCAGAAATTATATTAAAGGATTTAAGGGAATCAGTAATCGAAGAAATTATTACGCCGATTTTGCCGAAAGAATTAGTTAAGGGAGATATTAATTTTTTAATTAATCCTACTGGAAGATTTGTAATTGGTGGGCCTCAAGGGGACTGTGGCTTAACAGGAAGAAAAATTATTGTAGACACATATGGCGGCTCTGCACCTCACGGAGGGGGAGCATTTTCCGGTAAGGATCCAACAAAAGTGGATCGATCAGCAGCTTACGCAGCTCGCTACGTTGCTAAAAATATTGTAGCAGCAGGCCTTGCAGAAAAATGTTTGGTACAAATTTCTTACGCTATTGGTGTGGCAAAACCAACATCAGTGATGGTAGATACTTTTGGAACTAGCAAGCTTAGCGGTGAAGAAATTTCAACTTTAGTATTACAAAATTTTGATTTAAGACCTAGAAGTATTGTGAAAATGCTTGATTTATTAAGGCCAATTTATAAGAAAACTGCTGCTTATGGTCATTTTGGTCGAGATGAACCTGAATTTACCTGGGAAAATTTAGATAAGAGATTGCAGCTCCAAAAATAGTAAATTGTATCTATTATTGTTTTTTATACTAAGTTATATTAGAATTTACCCTTCCAAGGGACGCTGCGAGAATGATTCCCAGGCTTGGAATACAATTTAATTTGTAAACTGCGTTCACTAATTTTCTGTGCCAGTCGCAGGATACTAGGTGAACCTGATATCCCACTGGTCACATTTATTTTTAAGGAAAAAAAATGAATACAGTGACTGAACCAAAACTATCTATTCAAGATTATATTATTGCGGACATTACCCAAGCAGATTTTGGCCGCAAAGAAATTGCTATTGCAGAAACAGAAATGCCGGGGTTAATGTCCATACGCGAAGAATTCTCTAATGATAAACCTCTTAAAGGTGCGCGCATTACAGGTTCCTTACATATGACTATCCAAACTGCGGTATTAATTGAAACTTTAGTTGATTTAGGTGCTGAAGTTAGATGGGCTTCTTGTAATATTTACTCTACACAGGATCATGCTGCCGCTGCAATTGCTGCTGGAGGTACTGCAGTTTTTGCCTTCAAAGGAGAAAGTTTAGATGAATATTGGAACTTTACTCATCGAATATTTGAATGGCCTGATAATGGCCACAGCAATATGATTCTGGATGATGGCGGTGATGCTACCCAATTATTACATTTGGGTGTTAAAGCAGAGAGTGATATTTCTGTACTAGATACCCCTAAATCAGAAGAAGAGATTTGTTTATTTAATGCAATTAAGGCTAAATTAAAAACTGATGCTTCTTGGTACTCTGATCGTATTAAACATATTAAAGGCGTGACAGAAGAAACAACAACGGGCGTTCTGCGCTTAAATCAAATGTTTAGTGATAATGAGCTTGCATTCCCTGCTATCAATGTTAATGACTCTGTCACTAAGTCTAAGTTTGATAATCTTTATGGATGTAGGGAGTCATTAGTTGATGCAATTAAGAGAGCAACGGACGTTATGATTGCAGGAAAAATTGCAGTAGTTGCTGGGTATGGTGATGTCGGTAAAGGTTCTGCGCAGGCGCTTCGTGCACTATCAGCTCAAGTATGGGTAACCGAGGTTGATCCAATATGCGCCCTTCAGGCGGCCATGGAAGGCTATAGAGTTGTCACTATGGAATATGCAGCAGAGCACGCTGATATTTTTGTGACAGCCACTGGAAATTACAGTGTGATTAATCACTCCCATATGGTTAAAATGAAAAATCAGGCTATTGTTTGTAATATTGGTCATTTTGATAATGAGATTGATGTAGCTTCATTGGACTCATGCAAGTGGGAAGAGATTAAGCCACAGGTAGACCATGTTATTTTCCCAGATGGAAAAAGAATTATATTGTTAGCAAAGGGCAGATTGGTTAATTTAGGTTGCGGAACAGGTCATCCAAGTTATGTAATGGGATCTTCATTTGCGAATCAAACAATAGCTCAAATAGAGTTATTCTCTAATCTAAAAAACTATCCATTGGGTGTTCATACATTACCTAAACATTTGGATGAAAAAGTAGCACGACTACAATTAGAGAGTTTAAATGCTCAATTATCTGAATTAACAGATGAACAGGCTAGGTATATTGGGGTTGAGAAGTCAGGCCCATTTAAGCCTGAGCAATATCGATATTAGATTTATCGATGGAACCAACAACCAATTATAGTTTTGAGTTCTTCCCTCCAAGTACTGAGGAGGGAAGTGCAAAGCTACAGCTGACAACTCAAGCATTAATGAAATTTAACCCTGAATTTTTCTCAGTTACATTTGGTGCAGGTGGCTCAACCAAAGAAAAGACTCTGGAAACAGTTTTAAGAATTAAAGATCTTGGATGTAAGTCTGTGCCTCATATTTCATGTATTTCATCGACAAGAGATGAGATACATGCACTATTGATGCGCTATAAGACTAACTCTATAAAAGATCTAGTCGTGTTGAGAGGAGATAACCCATCCGGTGTTGTAAGTAATGGCGAGTTTCAACATGCGAATGAATTAGTTTCATTCATTCGGTCAGAAACTTCTAATTATTTTAATATTCATGTTGCGGCTTATCCTGAATGTCATCCAGAGGCGAAATCATTAACCGATGATTTAGACAACTTTGAAAGGAAAGTATTGGCTGGCGCGAATAGTGCAATCACCCAATTCTTTTTTAATGTTGATGCTTATTTTAGGTTTATTGAGGAATGTCAATTAAGAGGCATCAACATTCCAATCATGCCAGGAATCATGCCTATATATAACATTAAGCAGCTAGCTAGATTTTCCTCCAATTGTGGAGCAGAAATACCACGATGGTTAAGGCTAAAACTTGAAAGTTATGGTGATGATATTGTTTCTCTAAGAGCTTTTGGGGTCGATGTGATATCAGATTTATGCGAAACATTAATTCAGCATGGTGTGCCTGGGCTACATTTTTATACACTTAATGAGTCAGGTACAATTAGCAAAATAATTAATAACCTTAAGAATTAATGCAGGCTTGAGAGTTCTGTTTGGTAAAGTGCATCTTCGACAAATAGATAATCATTCTCTCTACCATTGTTCCATAGGGTCATCATAACAATCCACCTAACCTCATCAATTGAAATAATGTTTTGACTTAATGCCATTGCACGATCAATGATAATCTCTCGTTCTATAGAGCTCAGAACTTGTGCTTGCTCCAAGAACAATATAAATCCCAAACCATCACAGGTAATTTTTTCTAACTCAGACTCCGTATATACTCTTAATTTATTATTGGCTTTTAATTTAGAGCTAAGAGGTATTTTATCTGACATTAATTTCAATTGTGAAAACCAATCAAATGCTTTTTCAATTTCATCATTATCAAACCCTGCAGCTTCTAACTCTTGTGTCATATTATTAAAATCTAATTGATTTTGAGTGCTAAGGTAGTTTTCAAACATATAAATTAGTAAATCAAACATATAAAACTCCTTATATTTTGCCTAAATAATAATTTAGCGCTAATGTTGGACTGAAAAAAGAGAAAAAAGTGCAGTACGCAGTATAATTATATTTATGACAAAATATAATTAACATTCAATTTAAAATAATTTATCAGCTAACTATCAAATAATCAATGACAATATTAAATATTTTAAATTACCCAGACCCAAGACTTCATAATCTGGCATCCTCTGTAAAAGAAGTAACTGAAGAACACAAAAAATTAATCAAAGATATGGTTGAAACTATGTATGCGGCTCCTGGTATAGGCCTTGCTGCAACTCAAGTTAATCAGCATGAGCAAATTATAGTGATCGATATCTCTGAAAGTAAAGATTCTCTTCTAGTACTGATAAACCCTAAAATTATTGATAAACGAGGGGAGCAAGTTTGTGAAGAGGGTTGTTTGTCGGTCCCAGGCATCTATGAGAAAGTTAAGCGTGCAGAATGGGTAAAAATTCAAGCATTAGATGATGATGGAAATCCGTTTGAATTAGAAGCTGATGGTTTATTATCGGTATGTATTCAGCATGAAATGGATCATCTACTAGGTAAAGTTTTTGTGGACTATTTATCAGCTTTAAAGAAAAGTAGAATCAAATCTAAGATGATTAAGCAGTCTAAACAAAAAAATGTTCTTTAATCTTATTATATGAGTAATTATCTAAAGATTATATTCGCAGGAACCCCTGAATTCTCGGTACCAACGCTATTGGCATTAAATACTAATTATTCCAAAGTCACTCATGTAATTACTCAACCCGATAAAAAATCAGGCAGAGGAATGAAGCATTCATACAGCCCTGTAAAGAAAATAGCGTTAAGTTTAAGTATTCCTACACTTCAGCCTATTACACTTAAAGATAGTGATATATATGAAACTATAAAAGCCTGTAATGCAGATATTCTAATTGTAGTTGCTTATGGATTAATTATACCAAAAAAGATTTTAGATTTATTTCAGATGGGATGCTATAACGTTCATGCATCCTTACTTCCTAGATGGAGAGGAGCAGCACCTATTCATCGTGCAATTGAGTCTGGCGACGAGACTACAGGAGTTACTATTATGAAAGTTGTAGAAAAGCTGGATGCAGGACCAATGTTAATTAGCAAAAGTATAGATTTAAATAAAAATATGACAACTGGAGAAGTTACAGATAACTTGTCAAATATAGGTGCAATATTAATGAGCCAAATAGTTTCGTCCCTTCAGGAAAAAGAAATAATAGCTACTGTTGAGCAAAATGAATCACTAGTTACATACGCTGAGAAAATAAATAAATCAGAAGCTCGACTAAATATGAGTCACGCACCGGAAAGAATTCTACGTAAAATTAATGCATTAAATCCCTATCCAGGAGCATCGATTATATTTAGAAATAAAATTTTAAAAATATGGGGAGCAACTGAATTTGAAAATACAAATACAAACAATATTATTATTATTGGCGAATTATATACATATAATGAAGAGTTAATTCTAAAATTAGAAAATGGACTAATTAAAATAATGGAACTACAGCCTGAGGGAAAAAATAAGATGGATGCAAGCTCATTTATAAGAGGTTATGAAATAACCAAAATTGAGAAAATTAATTGATGCAGAATTCACAATTTTTGTCAGCAAAGGTTTTAGAGAAACTACTTAGTGGGTCAAACCTTGATAAAAGTTTTGACGCTGTCTTTGGCAGCAATAAAAATAACAACATAGAAATACAAGAGTCACAAATTAAAGCAATAACCTATGGTTCAGTTAGATTTCTTGGTAAATCAAGATTCATAATAAATAAATTAGTAAAAAATAAGATAGAGAATAGGATGGTGGAATGTTTAATTCACATTGCACTCTATCAACTATCACAAGAAAAATTTAACAATTTCACAATTGTTAATCAAGCAGTAGATGCAGCAAAAAAAATTGACTTTAGAAAAAGTAAATTTGTAAACGCAATTTTAAGAAATTATTTAAGAAGCAAAGATGAACTACTCGAACTATTAAATCAAGAACAGGTTGCTAAATATAGCTATCAGAATTGGTGGATCAATAAAGTTAAAAATGAATTTAAGAAAGATTGGGAAGAGATTCTAGAAATTGGGAATCAACATCCACCACTAACACTAAGAGTAAACAAAAGAAAAATTAACATTAAAAAATATAGTGAGACCTTAATCAAAGAAGGTTTTGAGCATCGCATAATTTCAAATACAGGAATTATTATTAAGAACCCCTTGAATATAAATGATATCCCAGGATTTTTAGAAGGTTATATTTCAGTACAAGACTTTGGTGCGCAGATTGCAACAGAATTATTAGATCTTGAAAGGGGCCAAAAAATATTAGATGCCTGCGCAGCACCGGGTGGTAAAACATGTAATATTCTTGAGTCTGAAGACGTAGATGTGACGGCTCTAGAAATTGATGAGATAAGAGCTAGTAAAATAAGTAGCAACCTAAAGCGATTAGATTTAAATGCGAATGTAATTCATGGCTCATTATCAAATGAAAATTTATGGTGGAATGGAGAGCAATTCGATCGAATATTATTAGATGTTCCTTGTTCTGCATCAGGAATTGTGAGAAGGCACGTAGATATAAAATGGCTGAGACAGATGAATGATCTTAAGAAATTTTCAGAGTCACAAAATCTTCTATTAAGGTCAGCATGGCCGTTATTAAAACCGGGAGGAAAATTACTTTATGTTACATGCTCAATATTTAGCAATGAAAATAGTGATGTGATTGAAAGATTCAAACGAGAATTTATGGATGCAAATGAAATAGAACTAATATATCCAGATAATATTAAGAATATCAATAATCAACTGATTCCCTCAGAAATTCATGATGGTTTATTTTATGCATTACTTAAAAAAAATTAGCAATATATTAACTTTAACTTGCATGTTTTTATTTTCTATTAATGCTTATTCATTCGAGCAAAGAATTGAAACTAATAATATTGAGCTAGATTTTGAAGGGGGCAGTTACTTTCTAAGTTACTCTCAATCGATATTTTTGCTTCCAGAAGCAAGAGAAGCATTAAGTAAAGGAATTCCTTTTAATTTCCTAGTAACAGCAAAAATTTTACAAAAGAATAAATATGGATTTAGTAACCTTATACTGTCAAATAAATTTTATTTTCAATTAAAGTATAAAAGTTTGCTACAAAAATATATGGTGAGTGACATGAATGACCAAAAGAGTTATTTTAGTAATATTGATGACGCGCTAAAAAAATTATCATATATAGAAAAATGGAATATCGGCCCTAGCACAGACCTAAAGAATGGTACGTTGGAGTTAAAAACTAAATTAGATAAAAAAAATTTACCAAAAGCGTTACAAATTAACTTTAATGATAAATCATGGGATATAGAGTCTGACCTTAAAAAATATGAGATAGGTAAATTAAATTGAAATATGTAATAACTATTGTTGCTCTTATTGGTATAGCGCTATTAATATTATTAGCAAAATCCTTATCAAATTCTGAATTAGTATCAAGCGAAACATTTAGGCTGCTTTTAATATTTAATATAATTTTTATTTGTGCCTTAATTATTCTTATAACAACTCAGTTAGCAAAATTACTACAGAATGTAAAAAAAGAAATTGTAGGCAGTCGATTAACAATGAGGCTAGTTATATCATTTGCAACTGTGGTAATTATTCCAGTAACAATAGTTTATTTGGTATCCGTAAGTTTTTTGACAAAATCAATTGAGTCATGGTTTAATGTTCAAGTTGAATCTGCTCTACAGGGAGGGCTGAGCCTAGGTCAGAAAACTCTTGATATTTTATTGAAAGATATGGAATTAAAAGCTAAAAGTATGGCTTATTCAATTGGTACAGCAGATAAGTTATCAGGTCCAGTATTATTAAATGACCTAAGAGAAAAATTTTCTATTCAAGAAGCAGTTATATTTGATACAAATTCTAAAATAATTAGTGTGTCGGGAGATTATCTTACGCGCTTACCATCACTTCCAAAACAAGATGATTTAATACGTGCCTCAGAAGGTTTTTTTGGAAAAATTGAGGAAATTGATGGAAGAATATTTATGAAAGCATACGTATCAATTCCCCAAAAAGAATTATTGCAGACAGAAAAAATAATTCAGCTTACACAACCTATTCCTGATGCAATTTCGGATATAGCAATATCAGTTGAATCAGTTTACGAAGATTATCAGGCACTTGCATACAGCCGAAGCTCGCTAAAAATAATATATACAATCACATTAACATTAGTTTTATTGCTTGCGATATTATCAGCTGTTGCTGGATCATTTGTAATTAGTCGCAGGATTTCTCAACCAATATCATTGCTAGCTGAGGCAACAAGGCAAATAGCAAAAGGAAAGTATAGTAAAACGATACCGGAAAATAGTAGGGATGAATTAGGTCTTCTTGTTAAGTCTTTTAATAGCATGACAATGAAGTTAAATGATGCAACAAAGAGTTCAGAAAAGAGCAGGGAGCGATTAGAGGTTGCGAGAGCTTTTCTAGATACAATTTTAACTCACCTGTCGTCAGGTGTAATTGTAGTGGATAGGGATGGAGTGATTAAGCTACATAATATTACCGCATCAAAGATATTTAAATTCAAAAAAATTAATATGACTAATGTAAAATTTACAATTGATATATCTAAAAATAAAATTTACCAACCAATTATTCAGAAGATTAATTCAGCTATCATCTCGAAGGGATTGTTAGAAGAGCAGAGTTTTGAATTTAATACTAATAATAAGGTAAATGAAGAGATAATTCGTATTCAAATAACTCCACTTAGAAGAGAAAAAAATATTTCGTATATATTAGTCATCGATGATATTACAGAATTAAGTAAGGGCCAGAGAAATCAAGCATGGGCTGAAATCGCAAGAAGATTGGCCCACGAAATAAAAAATCCCCTAACCCCAATTCAATTATCGGCTGAAAGAATTGAGCATAAATTAAAAGATAAGCTAAGTAATGATGACTTAGTAATGCTCAATAAATCAACGAAGACTATTGTAAATCAGGTTCAGGCATTAAAGACAATGGTAAATGAGTTTTCAGAATACTCAAGACCTCCAGAGAAAAAAATAAAAGCATTCAACTTGGTGGATCTTTTTGAAAATATAATCGAGCTTTACTATGCTACGGATATTAAAATTAAACTAAATACATCAAATGATTTAATATTAATCAAAGCAGATGAAAATAAAATAAGACAAATTATTATTAATTTAATAGAAAATTCAAAAGATGGGTTAGCAGATGAGATGAATCCCATTATAAACATAAACATAACAGATAATAAAAAATGGGTTACATTTATAATAAAAGATAATGGAATGGGAATTTCTGAGAATTTAATGGGAAGAATATACGAGCCATATGTAACATCAAAAGCTAATGGAACTGGACTGGGTCTTGCAATAGTTAATAAAATAATTGATGAACATTTAGGAAAAATTGATATCAAGAGTAATAAAACTAAAGGGACGAGTGTATCAGTGAGATTACCCAAATAACAATATGACAAAAGCGAAAATATTAATTATTGATGATGAAGAAGATATAAGAGAGTCATTGTCGGATATTTTAAAGGACGAAGGCTACGAAGTAGTTGTTGCTGAAAATGCAGCTACGGCAAAAAAAATCAAAAGTAACATCCGCTTTGATCTAATACTTTTGGATATATGGATGCCAGATTGTGATGGCATATCACTCCTAAAACAATGGGCTAAGGATAAAGAGATTAGTTGCCCAGTGATTATGATGTCTGGGCATGGAACAATCGATACTGCTATAGAGGCAACAAAGATTGGTGCTTTTGATTTTCTTGAAAAACCAATATCACTTCAAAAACTATTAAAAACTATATCATTGGCATTAAAAAAATCTATCCATATTGATAAATTGGGTATTAGTTTTATTACCGATATTGAGAGCCCAACTATTAAGGTATTAAGAGAAAGATTAAAGGACCTGAAGAAAGAAGGATTGATTGTTATTGGCGGAAAAGAAGGTAATTTTTTAAATATCTGCATTGAATTCTTACTGGGAAATAATTTTAGTGTTTTTGACCCAAAGAATAAACTAGATTCTCATCTAATTAATAAAATTCAAGAAAAAGGAAAGACGGCTCTACTCATAAAATGTTTAAGTGATTTATCAAATGTTGAATCATCTGAACTGAGAGCAGTAATTAAGTTATTAATAAATAAAAAAATTAAAGTTATTATCGTAGATGAAAATATAGAATCATTGAGAAATTTAGTGGGTGATGAATGGATTTTTGATGACCATTATTTTAAAATTCCCATTGATAATGATATGGATATGATTTCTGAATTTTCAAATTTAATATTAAATTATTATTTATCAAATAATATTAATATTGGATATAAAGAATTTGATACATCTGCATTAAATTTAATGAGACTCGAATCTAATTTTCTTAAAATTGATGAGTTAGACCAATTTATCTTAAATCTTATACAAAATGTAGAGGCAGAAACCATAACTGCAGAGGACCTTAATTTTTCTGTAGCTACTGTTTTAAGTAATGATAAAAAAATTGAGTATATAACACCAAAACTAAGCAATGATTTATATAAACTAAGCCTTAAAGATGCTCGTGATCAGTTTGAAAAATATTATTTTGAATTTCATATTAAATCTAAATTATCAATCACAGAATTATCAAAAAAATCAGGAGTTGAGAGAACGCACCTATATAGAAAATTAAAGAAATTAAATATTAGTACTAAATAATCACTCGAGCTCGACTACAACCGGTGTGTGATCTGATGGACGCTCTAATTTCCTAGGCTCTTTATCAATGTATGACATTCTAATATTTGGTACTAAATTTGTTGATACCAGAATATGATCTATCCTCATTCCTAAGTTTCTTCGGAATCCTGCCATGCGATAATCCCACCATGAATATTCTTGAGAATCAGGGTTTATCTTTCTATAGGAATCATGGAAACCAATATTAAGAATGTTATTAAATGCATTCCTTTCTTCAGGAGAAACTAGGTTTTGGCCAATCCAGGCATCTGGATCATGACAGTCTATGTCGTTTGGAGCAATGTTAAAATCGCCAGTTAAAATAATTTTATTATATTGATTTGTAAGGCTATTTACCCATTCAGAAAACTTATTTAGCCAATTTAATTTGTAGATAAATTTTTCCGAATCAACTGCTTGTCCATTTGGAACGTAGGCAGAAACAATATGTATTTTCTCATTTAAATTATTGATAAATGACCCTGAAATTATTCTTTTTTGAGGATCATCAAGATTTGGGAGATCAAAATTAATGTCAATTAATTTCTTCTTTGAGATTATAGCAACTCCATTGTAGGTTTTTTGTCCATTATGATATGAATTGTAACCAATAGCACTAAATGCATCATGTTGAAAATTATCATTAATTTGCTTTGTTTCCTGAAGGCACAAAATATCTGGTTGATGTTCTTCTACCCAATCAATAACATGCGAGAGTCTTACATTCAGCGAGTTTACGTTCCAGGTTGCAATTTTCAACTTATTAATTTAGTCCAGAATGCTTAAGCAGGGCATCAATTTTTGGTTCGCGCCCCCGAAAAGCAATAAAAGAATCAAGTGCTGGTCTTGAGCCTCCACGACTTAGAATTTCATGCCTAAAAGTTTTGCCTATAAGGGTGGATACAACACCATTTTCTTCAAATAGACTATAAGCATCTGCAGAAAGAACTTCCGCCCACTTGTAGCTGTAGTAACCAGCAGCATATCCTCCCGCGAAAATATGTGAAAAACTATGTGGAAATCTATTCCAAGTAGGGGGTTTAATAACTGATATTTTATTTCTTATTTCATCTAAAACAGATAGTACATCTTTTGAGGATGGGTCATAGGCGCTATGGACAATCATATCAAATAAAGAAAATTCTACCTGCCGTAATGTTTGCATACCCGATTGAAAATTCTTCGACAAATATAGCTTGTCAAAAAGTGACTTTGGCATAGCTTGCTTAGTTGTGACATGCTCTGACATATCCTGAATGACTGTCCATTCCCAACAGAAATTTTCCATAAACTGACTTGGTAACTCAACAGCATCCCATTCAACCCCTTTTATGCCAGAAATACTATATTCTTCAATCTCAGTAAGTAAATGATGAAGTCCATGACCAAACTCATGGAATAAAGTAATAACTTCATCATGAGTAAATGTTGATGAAGTGTTACTTACAGGAGGAGTGAAATTACAGGTTAAGTAAGCAACTGGCAACGATGATTCTTCTGTAAATTTATATTTTGAAATGGCCTCATCCATCCAGGCACCACCTCTCTTATTCTTACGAGCATATAAATCTAGATAGAATTGACCCAATAAATTATTTTTTTCGTCCCTTATTTCATAGAATTCAACATGGTTACTCCAAACGTCAGTCTTTTTTGGAGTTATATAAATAGCATAAATTTTTTCAACAATATTAAAAAGACCCATAAGAACTTTTTCTTTAGGGAAATAATTCTTGATTTCCTGATCAGAAAAATTAAATTTTTCTTGCTTAATTTTTTCTGAAAAATAACTTATGTCCCATGCTTCAATATTATCTATTCCATTTTTAGATGCTTCTTTAGACAAATCAAGCATATCTATTTTTGCGAATGGTTTTGCTCTTAGAGCTAAATCGTATAAAAATTTTATAACATCATCGCTAGATTTTGCCATCTTAGTTTTTAATGACATAGAGGCATAATCTGAATAATTAAGCATTTTAGCTAATTTATATTTGAGGGTTAAAATATCATTAATATTTTTAGTATTATCTAACAATGAATCACCTAGATCAGAAGCCTTCGTTGCGTATGCCTTGTACATGTCTTTTCTTAATAATCTGTCATCTGCATATTGTAAAGTTGGTACATAGCAAGGAAAGTCTAAGGTAAATAACCAGCCATCTAAATTTTTTTGCTCGGCATTATTTTTTACCATAGCAATAATATCTTGAGGTAACCCTCTTATTTTAATAGGGTCAGTAATATGGAGTTGAAAATTATTTGTTGCATCCAAGATGTTTTCTTCAAATTTAGAAGTTAGTGAAGACAGTTCTTCCTTAATTTTTTTAAATTCTTCTTTCTTGTTATTAGGCAGGTCGACCCCACCTAGTTCGAAACCTAATAATTCATCATCAACAACTTTTTTCTTTGCGTCAGTAAAGTATTCATATACAGAAGATTGTTTGAGAGCTTTAAATTTTTTATAAATTATCTCGTTCTGAGATATTTCCGAATAATAATTTGTAATTTTTAAAAAATTCTCATTATACTTATTCCTCAAATCCTGATTATTAACTACTGCATTTAGATGATTAACCTGCGACCATGCTCTACTTAATCTTTCATCGCATCGTTGCAAGGGCTCAATAAAATTTTCCCATAACAGTTCCTCTGAAAAATTTTCAATTTGTGAAATTATCTCCTTATTTTCTTTTAATATTAAATCAATAGCAGGTGAAATATGTTTAGGCTCGATTTTGGAAAATAATGGTAGTTCATCTCTTACGAGTAAAGGGTTATTAATTTTATTGTTCATCCTATCCTATCCTATCCTATCTTTATTTATTAATGTCTTGAATCAGACTTTCAATGTTATCAGGCTCAATTGACCTTAGTATTTTATTTGCTTTTATTTTTATTTTTTTCGGATCTGCGCTTAAAACCTGTTTTTTAACATTTAGCATACTTGTAGGATGCATTGAAAAAATCGTTAATCCCATTCCCAGGAGTAATTTTGTTAATTTTGGGTCACCAGCCATTTCACCACATATTGAGACTTCTTTGTTATACTTCTTTCCAGCCTTAATGGTGTTGTCGATTAATCTAAGAACTGCAGAATGAAGAGAATTATATAAATGAGAAACAGTATCATCAGTTCTATCAATGGCAAGTGTATATTGCACTAAATCATTTGTCCCAATTGATAAAAAATCTAATTCATTCGCAAACATATCGGCGTTAATTGCAACTGCTGGTACTTCAATCATACCACCCACTAGAATTTTATTATTAAATTTTATTTTAGAATTTTTAAGGGATTGTTTTGCTCTTTCAATCAGCATTTTTGTTTGCCTTAGTTCTTGGAGCGAAGAAAGCATGGGGATAAGAATTCTTATATTACCAAACGCTGATGCTCTTAGAATTGCCTTTAATTGAGTAGTAAAAAGATGTGGCTCAGACAAGCAAAGTCTAATTGCACGTAATCCTAGAGGGGAATTATTATTATTATTGTTTTCTGAAGAGATATTTTTATCAGCACCTGAATCTAGAGTTCTTATAACTACTGGGAGATTTCCCATAGATTTAGTAACAGACTTATAAATATTAAATTGCTCTTCTTCATCAGGAAGTGAAGATCTATTCATAAATAAAAATTCAGTTCGAAATAAACCAATACCATCACCATTATTATCTTTAACAGATTTAATGTCTTCTGGAACCTCAATATTCGCAAGAAGAGTTATTATTTCATTTCCTAAAGTCTTGCATCTAACATTTCTAATCTTTATTAGTTTTTTTTGCTCTATTTCCCAAAGATTCTGTTTATATTGATATTCCTCAAGAATTGCAGAGCTAGGATTGATAATAACGATACCCTGATTACCATCAACAATTAATGTGTCGTTATTTTTTATTAATTTCTTTGCGTTTCTTAAGGCAACGATTGAAGGAATATTTAAACTTCTAGCAAGAATTGCTGTATGTGAATTAGTCCCCCCCATTTCTGTAATAAATGCCCCATATTTATGCTTTTTAAATTGAAGAGTATCTGCGGGAGAAAGATCCTGGGCTACTAAGATAACTGAACTTTCATCTTTAAACTTTAATTTTTGCTTTTGATGCCCTAAAAGTACTTTGATAATTCTTTCGGCAACCTGAACAACATCATGCTTTCGTTCCTTAATGTAAGGATCTTCTATTTGGTTAAATTTTTCAATAATTAGATCAAGTTGGATTTTAATTGCCCATTCTGCATTACATTTTTCATACTTAATGTTATGAATTGGCTCTTCTGATATATTTTTATCGTTCAACAACATTAGATGAGTATCAATAAATGGAGAAAATTGTGAATTAGAATCGAGTACAAGTTGTTTTTTAATTCGGATTAATTCATTTTTTACTACTGATAATGCTTTCCTAAACCTTTTAACTTCAAGGTCAATTTTTATGTTCTTAATGTCATAACGTACAACTTCTAGTAATGCATTAGAGATTAAATGTGATGTGCCAATAGCAATTCCATTTGATACTGGAACCCCATGAATATTGAACGATACCATTACTCTCCCTCGCCAAAATAATTTTTGAAAAGTTTCTCAATTTGTTTAATTGCTTCATTTTCATCCGAACCACTCACTTGGATTTCAACCTCTGAACCCATACTAGCCGCGAGCATTAAAATATCCATAATATTCTTTGCATTTACTCTTTTGTTATTTTTAATAATAAATATTTCAGAGCTAAAAAGCGATGCGAGCTGTGTAAGTTTTCCTGAAGCTCTGGCATGTAAACCTAACTTATTAATAATCTTTACTTTTTTTTGAATCATTTGCTATCCATTTTTATGATTCCATCTTCAGCAGACTGCATACATATATTTGTTACGTGAGAAAGAGTCCCATCTCTATTTGTAATTGCCTGAATTAGCATCGGTAAATTAAGTCCTGTAACTACCTCAATATTAGACTGAGTAGTATATTGTTTCAGAATATTTGAAGGAGTTGCTCCATAAATATCCGTTATAATAAGTACTCCAGAGCCTATATCTAGATTTTTTATTTCAATTTCAATAAATTTTTTACATTCATTTAAATCAGTTTTAGGTTCTATTGGTATGCACTCGAGTAGTGTTATAGATTTTCCAAGTATATGCGCTGCGCAATCTATAAAAGATTTTCCTATTTCACTATGAGTAACTAAGAGTATGCCAATCATTATTAAGTATTATTTATTCCGATTTATTTTTAATTGACCCATCTATTTGATGATGGTCTGAGTTTTTTTCTTTATATTTGATTACCTGTCGATCTAATTTCTGAATTACTATTTCAATTGCATGATACATATTTTCATCTGAAGATTCAGCATGCATATCTGCTTTTGGAAGGTGAATAGTTACCTGAGCTATATGGTTTATCTTTACTAAACTAAGAGTAAATTTTGCATCTATTAAATGGTCAAAGTGATTAGTAATTTTTTTAAATTTATTTCTGACATGCTGGTCGATAGCGGGGGTTATTTCAAAATTATGAGCTTTAATTATTAAATTCATTTGAGACCCTTTATGTTATTTTTCTTTGGTTGGACGGTAAAATTTGTAATTTATCTCTATATTTAGAAACTGTCCTTCTTGCTATATTAATCCCTTGAACCTTAAGCATCAAAACTATTTTTTCGTCAGAAAATGGCTTTAGAGAATTTTCATTGTTAACAATTTCTTTTATTCTGCCTGAAATTGCATTTGAAGATAATGATTTCACTAATCCTGATTTAATTTTACCTCCAAAAAAATATTTAAGCTCATAAATCCCGTGTGGGGTGAGAATGAACTTATTAGATATTGTTCTCGAAATTGTAGACTCGTGAAGATTTAATTCCTTGGCTATTTCTTTTAATATTAATGGCCCTAAATATAATTCTCCCTTTTGTAAAAAGTCTTTTTGATGTTCCATAATTGCTCGCGAAACTCTTAGTATAGTTATTGAGCGTTGCTGTAAATTTTTTATCAGCCACTTGGCTTCTTGCAGTTTTTCTTTTAAATCTCCTATTACGTTCTTTGGCATATCCTCAAATAACTTTTCATGTTCATTATTTAGCTTTAATTTAATAAATTCGTCTTCATTTATATAAATTTCCCAGCTACCATTTTCATCTATTATGCTTACATCCGGCCTTATGTAGTCATTTACATCAATTTTTTTGAACGCGAGTCCTGGCTTAGGGTTTAGTTTTGTAATAATTTTAATTGCTTTATCTAAATTATCTTGAGAGCAGTTTAGTTTTTTTATTAAATCTTCATAGTTTCTATTAGCCAGTAAATTTAAATAATTTATCACGATAGATTTTGCAATTTTAATAATTTCATTCTCATTTTCAATGATATTTATTTGAGAATATAAACATTCTGATAAATTCCTTGCACCAATACCTGGGAATGAACAATCTTGAATTAGCTTTATTAAAATTTCTAATTCATGAATCTCAATCTTTGGCTCTTGAGACATTGAATTTATGAGGGATTCATAGGTTTCAGTTAGATAGCCCTCATCATTAATTGCATCTATTAAAAAGGAAAAAATTAATTGTTGTCGCTCGGAAAAAGAAAAGAGGCCTAAATTTTCAATTAAATATTCTCTTAAGGTTTGATTTTTTGGTTGATTTTCAAAAATATTATAGTACTCATCAGCTGTGATTCTTGAATTATTTTTTGCTTGATTGTTCTCTAGTTTTGATTTTATGGGACTATAATTCTCTCCCTGCTCAAGAAAGATATTATCACTTAAATATTCTTCGAGTAATTGATCTAATTCAGCCTGGGACGCCTGTAAAAATTTTAGAGACTGTTGAAGAAGAGGTGTAAGTTTAAGGGACTGTGAAAGTTTTAGGTTGTAACTTAACTTCATTTATAGAACAAAGTTCTTTCCAAGATAAATATTCTTTACCGATTCATTAGATACCATTTCAGAAGGGGTGCCAGAAGCTAAAACTTCTCCTTGATTAACAATATAGGCTCGATCACAAATACCTAATGTTTCTCTAACATTATGGTCGGTAATTAACACACCAATACCTAGTAAGGTTAATTGGGTGATAATCTTTTGAATATCAAGCACTGCAATCGGATCAATACCAGCGAATGGCTCGTCGAGGAGTATAAATTTAGGGTCAGTTGCCAGGCATCGAGCTATTTCGACTCTTCTCCTTTCCCCTCCGGATAGGCTAATTGCTGGGCTATCTTTTATGTGCTCAATAGTTAGATTTTTTAATAGATCTTGTAATCTTTCATCTATCTTCTTCCGAGAATGTTTCGTAAGCTCTAAGACTGCCAGGATATTGTCGCTTACTGTCATTTTTCTGAAGATAGAAGGTTCTTGAGGAAGGTACGAAATACCAATTTTAGAACGACTGTGAATGGGCATTTTAGTTAATTCATTTTTATCAATTTTTATGGTGCCACTATCTGCCGCAACCAATCCAACAATCATATAAAAAGAAGTTGTTTTTCCTGCTCCGTTTGGCCCAAGAAGGCCCACCACCTCTCCACTTTTAATATTAATAGAAATATCTTTAACAACTACTTTATTTTTGTAGCTTTTTCTTAAATTTTGAATAATTAATTCAGCCATAGATTATTTATCTTTCTTTGGAATAATAATTGCTCTTGTTCGTGTTTTCTTTGAATTTTTCCCAGAATTATTTTTTGTACTTCCTGACATCGCTTGTGCAATTTCAGCATTAGCATCGTAAATAATGTAGTCGCCAAAGACAGTATCCTTTCCTCTTTTTACTGAGGCTTTGTCATAGAGGTGCACTTTGTCCATATGCCCATCATATTCAATACGAGACGCCTTGCCTTCAACAAATGAATCCATACCATCGCGTTTTTGTTTAAAAGATGTTGGGTTACCAACAGAAATGCTATGCTGAAATCCTTGTTTATCTTCTCTCACAGTTAATTGATCTGCTCTTATTATCATTGTACCTTGTGTCAAAATAACATCACCTTTATAAATACTAATACTTCGGTTGTCATCAACTATCATAGAATCTGATTCAATTTCAATTGGCATATCATTATCTGCTTGCTCTGCCAAAATAACTGAGGATAAACATAAAATATATAATACTAAGAATTTTTTTCTATAATTCATAATATTGAATCGAAATTATTATTTAATAATTTTTTCATAATGCACTCTTACTTTGTTTAAAAGTTTAAATGTGTTCTCTTTTTTATCATACTTCATACCAACTCCATTTATTTCAATATTAGGCTCTTGTATAATTTTTACTGGTGACCGTGTAAAAATTATGTCTGAATTTGGGAGGATATTAAGAGAATCTGTGAAAAGCTTCATAGTATTTTTTTTTGGTGTAGCTAGCCGCGTAAGGATTACATTTTTTCTTACAATAATTTCATCACCCAGGTTTGTAATTTCTCCATTGTTTCCAGTTATCCATGAATAAGGATTGCCCCTCTCATATTTTGTAAACTTTGGATTGTTAAGATACGTTTTATTAAGATGTTCATAGTTGCTCATTTTATTTCCAGATAAAATAAATTTAATATCTCCAGTTTCTGTAGTTTGCTGTGCTGAAAAGTTATCTAAATAAAAGTCGGGGCCACTGGCTAAAAAAGTTTCTCCTGAGTATAGCTCCTTAATAACTTCTAATTTCAGCCAATATGATGTTAAAGCAATCAAAGCTATAAGAAGAATTACAAGAATGGAAGATAGTTTATTTTCCATATCTACGATTAGATTACTTTACCTTTGAGTAAATCCTGTAGATTAACAATACCAACCAATTCATTTTTTTCATTAACAACTAAAAAACTATTAACCTTAGATTTTTCCATTATATTTACTGCATCAATTGCTAATTGAGATGATTTTAAAGTGATGGGATTTTTAGTCATGCAATCACTAACATTACTATTTATTGTTTTATTTTCTATTAACGCACGCCTTAGATCGCCATCGGTTAAAATTCCAATCGGTATGTTTTTTTCATCAATTACTGCAGTAAAACCAACTTTCTTTTCAGTTATAGTTATTATGGCCTCTTTAAGTGAAGACTGAGGGTTAACCTTAGGAATTAAATTATCTATTCTCATTATGTCTTTAATCTTTATTAGAAGATTTTTGCCTAAAGATCCTCCTGGATGTGATTCTGCAAAATCATCTGCTGTAAAACCCCTTAAGCTTAGTGTGCAAATTGCTAATGCATCCCCAAGTGCCAAAGATACAGTTGAGCTTGCAGTTGGAGCTAAGCCTAGAGGACATGCTTCTTGTTGAACGTCTGAGGAAATATGAATATCACTTTGTACGGCTAGGTCTGATTTTGAATTACTGCAAATAGAAATAATTTTTGCACCAATTCTCTTAATATTTGGAATAATTGAACTGACTTCTGAGCTTTGTCCTGAATTTGAAAAAATAATGACTATATCGTCTTTCGTTATCATACCTAGGTCACCATGACTTGCTTCTCCAGGGTGCATAAAAAAAGCTGGCGTCCCAGTACTGGCTAGTGTTGAGGCAATTTTTCTAGCAATATGACCCGATTTTCCCATTCCACTTAATACAATCCTTCCTGAACAATTAATGATTAAATTGACAGCACTAACAAAGCTAGTCGAAATATTTTTACTTGCATGAAGTATTTCCTGAGCTTCAATTTCAAGAACTTCTTTTGCAATTTTGATTATATCTTTTGGGTTATTTTTCATGGTTTAATTATTAATCATTTTTTATAGTTATTCACAAGTATAAAAGGGTTTGATAGTAGAATAAAGTATTTATGAAAGTCATTTAAAAATTATGTTTGAATCAATTCACTTAATTATTTTGCTATTAGTAAGCTCTGTCTTATTGGTAGCTCTATTTAGCTACTTAAGATTACCACCTATGATCGCATATTTTGTTGTTGGTTTAGTATTAGGTCCTCATGCATTTGGTATTTTGCCAGACTCTGAATCAAGCAGACATTTTGTTGAGTTCGGTATTGTTTTTTTAATGTTTACAATAGGCCTTGAATTTAGCTTGCCCAAATTAAATTCGATGAGAAATATTCTTTTTGGTCTGGGAAGCTCCCAAGTTCTTATAACAATTTTTACTGTTATTCTTTTTGGAATTTTCTTTGGCTTAAATCTCCCAGCTGCATTTATTATCGGATCAGCTATTACTATGTCATCAACAGCAATTGTGTCAAAAATTTTAATGGAGCGTATTGATCTAAATAGTCGACATGGAAGACTATCAATTGGTATTTTGTTATTTCAAGATATTGCAGTAATTTTAATTTTAATTTTAATACCTGTTTTCAATGCACAAGGCACTAACTTAGTTGAAATTATCTCTTTTTCTGTAATAAAAATTTTATCACTATTATTTATTGTTTTCAAAGCAGGTCAGCCTGTAATGAATTTTTGGTTTGGGATTGTTGCAAAAAATAAATCTAGGGAGCTATTTGTTTTAAATGTATTAATGATTACCCTTATTTTTGCTTATGTAACTAAGCTAGCCGGACTTTCTTATGCATTAGGTGCATTTTTGGCTGGGATGTTAATTTCCGAAACTCGATATAGGCACCAAGTTGAATCAGATATAACTTCATTTAGAAATATTTTATTAGGATTATTCTTTATTAGTGTCGGGATGATGTTGAATCTTGATATTCTAAGTAATAATTTTTTATTAATCATAATCTTATTTTTATGTCTCACACTTTTTAAGATAGCACTAATAACTCTGCTTACTACTTTGTTTAAATATGAATTGGGAGTTGGTATTAGAACAGGTGTTATTCTTTCTCAGGCTGGCGAGTTTAGCTTTGTAATATTGGCTCTTGGTCAAGAGAGTGGAATTATTTCTGGAGATATTTTACAAATTACATTATCGGTATGCCTTTTATCTATGTTATTTGCTCCTATACTAATTCCATTCAATGGAAGAATAGCTAGATATATTGCTAAGGGATATTCAAAGAAAACAGAAACCCTTATGAAGCAACTAGAAGGTTTAGGCCATGATTTCTCTAATCACGTAATTTTATGTGGATATGGGAGAAGTGGACAATACTTGGGTAGGTTCTTAAAGGAAGAAAACATTGAATATATTGCAATAGATATAGATTTAAATCGAGTAAATGATGCCTCTAATGCTGGAGAAAAGGTAATGTATGGAGATGCAAGCCGAAGAATTGTTTTGAAAGCTGCAGGCATTGAAAGAGCTAAAGCCGTTGTAATTGCATATGCAGATGATAGATCTACTGAAAAAGTATTGAATGTTATTAGAGAGGCATATCCGGAGTTACCAGTTGTTGTGAGAACAAAAGATGAGTCCTCAGTCGAGGGGCTCAAAAAAGCTGGAGCTACTGATGTTGTTCCAGAAGTCCAAGAAGGTAGTTTAATGCTAGCATCTCACGCATTAGTGATACTAGGCATTCCATTGAGCAATGTTATAAAGAAAATAAGAGTCTTTCGAAGTGAGAGATATAAGATGTTTAGAGGTTTTTTTGCTGGTGAAACCGACCTTGATCAAGATAATAATTTACAAGAACGATTTCAGCTTCACTCAATTGAAATAGATAAATATTGCTTTGTGGTAAATAAATCTATTAAAAGTATTCAATTAAAAGAATTTAATATTGAAATTCAACATTTAAGAAGACCTAATATGCTTGAGAATATTGAACCGCGTGAGGATATAGTATTATCATCAGGCGATATAATTGTTATTTTAGGCTTGCAGGCAGACTTAAATATTTTTGAAAAATATGTCATAAATGGAAATAAATAGTGTCATTAAAAGTTGCAGTTATAGGCGCTGGTATCGTTGGATGCCTTACAGCAATTAAGCTTAAAGAGTCAGGTTATGATGTGACTATAATTGATAAAAATGAAATTGGAAAAGAATCAAGCTGGGCAGGGGCAGGTATTTTATTTCCTTTAATGCCTTGGGAGTATGAACCAAGAGTGTTTGAGCTATGCATCTCTGCTGCAAATTTCTATAAGAAATTTTCATTAAAATTATTTAAGATTACTGGAATTGATTCTGAATTCATTGAATCTGGTTTACTTTGTATTGATCCTCCGAATAAAGAAAATATTTTAAATTGGGTGAAAAATAATAATTTAAATATTAATGAATGTTCATTTTCAAATCTACCTTCATATTTATTTCCGAGTGTTACTCAAATTCGTCCTCCAAGACTCATGAAAGCAATTAGATTATTTATGCAAGAAATTGGAATTAATATAAGGGAAAATACAAATTTAATTAAACCAAAAAAAGAATCTGATAGTATTAAAAGTTGGCCTACAACAGAAAATGAAAAAATCAAAGCTGATATTTTTGTTATTACCTCGGGAGCATGGACTTCAAATTTAGTTAATGACTATGAGGATATTATCTATCCTGTAAGAGGACAGATGATTCAATATAAAAAAATAGAAGTTAATATTAAGCACGTTCTATATTCTGATGATTTTTATGTATTACAAAGAAAAGACGGAGTAATATTAGCTGGAAGTACAGTAGAAAATGTAGGTTTCGATAAAAATACTAATACAGCAGCTTTAAATGAGCTTATGAAAAAAACTTCAATTTTGATACCAGAATTGAAAAGTATAATACCTGAAAATCATTGGGCTGGAATTAGGCCAGGTACTAAAGGAAATATTCCAGTTATTAAAAAGGCTGAAAATTATGAAAATATTTTCATTAATTCTGGTCATTATCGATATGGATTAACTATGGCCCCAAAATCTGCAGAAGAATTATATAAAGTAATATCAGAATCAATCGGATGAAGAAAACTATTACAATTTGGCGATTTATTGATGGTAAAGCCGGACACGAAAAACAATCTATTGCTGCCATCAATGCATTATCAAAAAAAATAAATTGTGAAGTATGTGATATTGATTTACCTGCTAAAACTAGTTTTTTTCTAGCATTACTTACTGGTAAATTAAAAAAACTAAAAAATTTAAGTAAACCTAATTTAATTATTGGTGTAGGACACCAAACTCATTTATACGTTTTATTTGCAAAAAAATACTATGAAGGAATGTCAATATTAATAATGAAACCAAGCCTGCCTACTGGTTGGTTTGACTTGTGTATTCTCCCCGAACATGACAGGGTTTGGGCTCAAAAAAAATATTCAGATTGGGTATTAACTAGCGAATCAAGGATATTTTATACGCAAGGACCTCTTGTAGATATCAAAGAAAGAAAAAAGAATAAAACAGGGAAGAGTATGATTTTAATAGGTGGCCCTTCAAAGAATTATCAGTGGAGTAATGTAAAGATAATGTCGCAAATTATTGATTTAATCAAACAAAATCCTAAAGATAAATTTATGTTAGTTACATCGAGAAGGACTCCAAAAAACTTTCTGCAGCATTTAAGGCATGAAAGATTAAGATCCATAGAGCCTGGGAAACCCTCAGGAGACGACGATATTTTACATGCTCGAAATTTAGATATTCATATTAGTTCTTCAGATTTGAATTATCGCCAAAGCAATCCAGAATGGATCAATGATTTAATGTCTGAGGCTCCATACGTCTGGGTTACTAATGATTCATTTTCTATGATCTATGAAGCATTATCCTATGGAGCACAAGTAGGTCTTCTCTGTCTTGATGCATATCCAAATAACAGGTTAGATCTAGCAACAAGGCAAATTTTTGCAAGAAAGAGTTGTAATTGGGATGATGAAAGAAACTATAAGAAATTAACAATTAATCGTAAAAATTTAAATGAAGCTGAAGATTGCGCTGCATTTATTCTCAAAAAATATGAAAAAAACTAATACCAATTTTAAAAAATTAGTTATTGTTCAAATTTTACCTTCATTAATTTCTGGAGGAGTTGAAAAAGGGACGCTGGAGGTCGCAAAGCATCTTTCGAGAAATGGACATGATTCTATTGTAATTTCTAACGGTGGTAGATTGGTAGATCAACTTATAAATGATGGTAGCACTCATATTAAATGGTCTATTGGTAAGAAATCAATTTTCACATTTTTTTATATTATTAAGTTAGTAGCACTTATTAAGAAAAAAAATATTAACATTATTCATGCGAGATCAAGGCTACCTGCATGGATAGTTTTTATTACCTTAAAATTTATAGATAAAAAAATAAGGCCTCATTTTGTAACTACAGTACATGGATTTAATTCAGTAGGTTTATATAGCTCAATCATGACAAAAGGCGATCGAGTTATCGTTGTATCAAATTCAATTAGAGAATTTATAAGGAAAAACTACAATGTAGATCAATCTAAGGTAGTTTTAAATTATAGAGGTATCGAGCCTAAAGATTATAAAAGAGATCGTTTGTTAACAAAGGACTGGCTAAAGTCTTGGAAAAAAGAATTTCCAGCACTAGAAAAAAAAATTATTTTAAGTATACCTTCTAGAGTGACTAGAAGAAAAGGCCATGAAGATTTTCTAGAGCTATTACTTCGCCTAAAAAAAGATAAGTTAAATGTATATGGGTTAATTATTGGAGATGTTAAAAATAAAAAAAATAGATATCAAAGAGAATTAGAACAAAAAATTATCGATTATGGGCTTCATGAATTTGTTACTTTTACTGGATTTAGGGCCGATGTAAAAAATATTATTGCAGTATCTAACGTTGTTTATTCTTTATCTTTGGAACCTGAATCATTTGGAAGAACTGTAATCGAGTCAATTAAATTAAAAACTCCAGTAATTGGATATGATCATGGTGGCGTGGGAGAGCAGTTGAAATTATTATTCCCAGAAGGTTTGGTGAGATCTAGAAACATACTAGAGCTCTATAAAAAAACAAAAAAAATCATTAAAAATAAGCCGCTAATCAAAGAGACAAATTTATTTCAATTGGATGATATGCTAAAGAATACTATGAATGTTTATATTAATCTAACTCATTCAAAAAGCTAATTTTAATGCATTGACCAGCTGTTTTTTTATAATCTTCGCTGAGAAATACTCTGCGTAAATTTTTCTTGAATGCCTGTTACTTTTATCCAAAAAGGTTGAATTTTTAACTATTTTATTTACTATTCTGCATAATTCATCAGGGGAGTTTGACTTGATGAATATAATACCTTTATTTAGTTTAGATAATTTTTCTGGATATGCATCGCTACATCTTGTAATAACTGTTTTTCCGCAGGCTAAAGATTGAAAAACTTTATTCGGTATTACACTTCCTGCCTTAGTTGAATCGCCAAATATCCCAAGAAGTAAATCTGCTCGATTAATTCTTTCTGGTAAATTTGAGTAGGAGATATTATCTTCAAAAAATACATTAGGTAATTCTTCTGCTAATCTTTTACATTCTTTTAAATTTGGCCCATTGCCTAATAATGTCCATTTAACATCGAGTTGATTTGATATTAAATTGGCAGCTCTAACAATTATTTCTGCACCATGTAATGATATAAAACTCCCATAAAACAAAACGTCAAATTTTCTATCTGTGGCGATGTTTTTTGGAAATGGTTTAAATAAATTTTCTTCTGCTCCAACATAAACTATTGGATTCTTTACCTTGCTTAACCCTAATTTCATTCTAAATAAGTCTGCATGAACAGATGTGTCTGAAAGAACTATATCCGCTTCTTTAAATAAAGCTGATTCCTTACTTCTCAATTTATCAGATAATTCCTGGCTGTAAACCCTATTTTTTTCATGCACCTCTTTGTCCCATGAGCTTATAAGGGGATCAAAAAGAAGTTTAATATTTCTTTGTGCCGACCACTTTCTGGCACTTAGTATGTCTCTATGACGGAAACACGGAACCCAAACAAGATCAGGTGTCTCAACTCCTCTAAAATTTGCCTCCATATAGCCAAATTTACTGACTAAAGGCTTAAAATCTATTATTTTATAATTTAGATCAATTAGATGCTTTCTTATGATCGAATTTCTTGAATAATTAGGATCAAACCTTCCCCACCAAAGAATAGTTTTTCTTTTCATAACATTTTTTTTATAGTTTTTAATACATCATTAGCTTTAAGGCCTTTCATACATGAGTGATGCGAACAAGATTTCTGGTAGCAATTTTTACATTTTATTTCTGCTTGAATTGCTAACACCTGCTCCCCCATAGGCTTTACCTTTCTGGGATCTGTAGGCCCTGTAATAACAATCATTGGTGTTTTTGTTGAAGAAGCTAAATGAGCTGTACCAGTATCATTAGCAATAACAAATTTAGCATTCTTAAATAATTCAGATAAAACTGGAAGATCTGTTTGATTGCATATATTTATTGTATTACTGTTTGCTGTAAATATAGCATTACACTCAGATGTATCATCTGGTCCTCCAACTAGTAAAGATTTATAGCCAAGATTACTTTCAATTAAAAAAGATAATTCAATAAAATTTTTAGCTCCCCAACGCTTTAGCATTCCTGATTTGTTACTTCCACATATAAGAACAATAAAACTATGCTCTTTTAAATTATTATCTTTTAATATCTTTTTTGCTAAATCTTTATCGTTTTTAGAGGTATATATTTTCGGAAAAATTCTATCAGACTTTATACCAACACTATTTATTGTTCGTTGCATCATTTGAAATGGATGAATAGTTTTTATAGCAGTCTTTGGCATAATAGAATAAGGTTTTACTGCATGATTGCCAAGTACATATTTAGGACTTTTATTAATTAACTTTAGAAATGCAAGATAAATTCTTGTTCTATCATTTGTTTGTAAATCAATAATAAGATTATAGTCGCCAGCAATAGCTTCTTTCAACCATCTATACATATGATTAAAAGAAGCTAGCCCCCTGTTATTATTGAATCCCCATATTTTGTTTATTCTAGAATCATTTTTGAAAAGGTTTTTCCATTGAGGCAATGTATTAATATCGATCTTGGAATTCGGAAACGAAATAAAAATATCTTCTATTATTGCTGAGGCTAAAATTACATCTCCCATACCACCCCACTTTAGTATTAAGATTTTCTTAATTTTAGTATCTTTCGTTAAATCTATTGATTGAAAATCATTTAATCCGTAATTATTGTTCTGGTCATAAAATTTTTTAATAAATTTTATAGGAATTAGATCGCTCATTTTCTTCTCGATAAAGCTAAAACGAAACCAACTATGAGCCAATTTGTTGCATTCATCCAGTTATGTTGAAAACTGAAATGTGTCATGAATGGGAAAAAACATACATATAATAAATTAAATAATAGGGCTAGCTTAAGCCAATTTTTTTCACGTATCACAGGAGTTAATGCTTGTTTAAATATTTTTATGATTACCGTATAAAATAAAATTAAACCTACGATTCCAGTTTCAGCAAGTAATGATAAAGGATGATTGTGTGGGTGAAAAATTTTCGCTCCATCCCATATATTTATTCCATATAAACTTGGTAATTCCTTAAATTGATGAAGCCCACCACCAAATAATGGGTTTTGTAGCCATACATGATAGGCTGTTCTAAAAACCATACCGTAATCTGAGCTAGTAAAATTTTGCAACTTATATATTACGCTATTAATCGCTCTTTCAGGAACAAGAGGATATGTAAAGCTTATTATTTCGACACAACCCAACAACATAAATATAGTAATTAATAATATATATATATTTTCCTTATTACATCTACCCAGGCCTGCTATAACTATAAAAATAGATGAGGTAAACAGAATAAAAGACATTCTTTCGCCACTGATTAAAACAGTTATAAACCCCAGGAAAATTAGACTAATAAAAGTTATTAATCTGAATCTTTTTTTATTAAATATATTAAAAATTATTAATGATGTTAGTACAAGATATAGATATTTAGTTATAAATATACCTACTACGGGATTATTCCTTAAGGGCCCAGTTAGTCGCCCCGGGCTATATTTTTCATAGCCGAATATATCTGCACCTGTAATAAACTGATACCAAACATCAATAATTATAAAAAATAAAACGAAGGTAAGTGAAAGCATGAACTTATTAATAGCTTCATCCGATTTAAATACCCAAAAATATAAGGCAATAGCAAATATTGGCCAACGCAAAAAGGTGACCGCATAAAAAAATGAATCTTGTGGGTTTATACTTAATGAAGAATTTATTATTAATAAATATAAGGTAAAGATTAAAGAAAATTTAAACCACTTTTCGTTGACCCATATCCAATTTGATTCCTTGCAAGACTTATACAAGAAAATCATCCCTATAAGCAAAACGGTTAGGTCTGCTAGCCCTCTAAAAAAAATTAGAAGAAACGGAAGGAGGTACGGAATATATTTTTCAAATTTTTTTAAGGCAAGCATAAATATGAAGCATAAACTATGAACTTAGTTAGCATATAATAAACCATTACCTTATAAATAAACTGAATATTTTGATTCAAAAAAAATTATTACACATCCTAACCTTTTTTTTATCTAAGCTGAGCTTAAGAGCTGTCCATATACTTGGAAAATATTTTGGCATGCTGTATTTTTCATGTAACAAGAAAAGTTATAATATTTTAAAAGAAAATATAGAAAGATCTAGAATATTCGAAAAAATTAATATTTCCCAGGCAATAAAGCAGAACACTCAAGAGCTTGGTAAAAGTATTTTAGAGACATTATATTTATGGGGGTCTTCTCAAGAGAAAGTTCAAAGTTTGGTTAACAAAATCCATGGTCAGGAAATTATAGATAAAGCTGAAAAAAGGGGAAAAGGAATAATATTTTTAACTCCTCATTTGGGTTGCTTTGAAATAGCATCACTCTTTTATGGTGCTACTAAGCCAGTAACGATAATGTATAGGAAGGCCAGAAAGAAATGGATGAGTGATCTTATGGTTAATGGCAGAAAGAAAGGTTTTGTGAAGATGGCTTCGACAGATAGTATGGGGCTAAGAAAAATCTTGATAGCTTTAAGAAATTCCGAGGCAGTAGGTATTCTCCCAGATCAAGTTGCAGATAAAGGTCAGGGAGAAATGGTTAATTTTTTTGGAAGGCCAGCATACACCATGGTTTTAACAAATAATTTGATAAAAAGGACTGAAGCTTCGATAATTATGCTTTATGGAGAGAGATTAAAAAATGGAATAGGGTTTGATATCCATTTTAAATTAATTAATAGAAAGAATATATCAACCCCATTAGAGCTTAATAAACAGCTTGAATTATTTATTAGAAAAAATCCTACACAATATTATTGGAGTTACGACCGATTCAAAAAGATTACAAATAAATGAAAAAGTCAGATCAGGTAAAAAAAATTTTATTTGTAACCTTATCAAATATTGGGGATGTCATTCTAACAACGCCAACACTTATAAGGTTAGGTCAAAAGTATAGAAACGCTACAATCGATATTATTGGGGATGCAAGGTCAGAAATCTTATATAGACACTGCCCATTAGTGGATAAATTTTACCAAAAAAATAAATCTGAAGGATTAGTAGGTACATTTAAGCTAATTAAGAAAGTTAGGAGCAATAGTTATGATTTAGCTTTAGATCTTAGGTCTGATGGTTTGCTATATTTTATGAAAGCGGACAGACGGTTTTACAAAATAAGAGACAAAAATATTCATAGTATTGAGAAGCATTTTCTTTCTCTTAAAGAAGGACTATCTATGCTACCTGATCCTGTTATTTGGTTAGGCAATAAAGAGAAAGTTAGGGCTAAAAAAATTATTTCAAAGACAAATGGTCCGTTATTAGTCATTGGTCTTGGAGCTAACTCTATTCATAAGATTTGGCCTGCTAAATACTACGCGCAACTAGCAAATTTATTAAAAAATTACTTTAATTCAGTTATTCTCATCGGCGATAAAAAAGATGATAGGTTCACATCAGACTTTAAAAAAGAATATCAGGGAAGTTTCACAAATCTGTCCGGAAAGCAGGATTTACTAACAACTGCTGCCGTGCTTAAGAATGCAGATTTATTTATTGGTAATGATTCTGGATTAGGTCATATAGCCAGTGCTGTTAAAATAAAGACATTTACTATATTTGGACCCGGAGACCCTTTGAGATATAGACCTTGGGGAGTTTTAGCTTACTACCTCCAGGATAAAGAAAGGAATATATATAACATAAAGCCAAAGGTTGTTTTTAACGAAATAGTTAATCGTTTTGAGTACTAACTTTAATCAAATTAATTAATTGTATTTTTTGTACTGTAATAAAGAATTTTTTTAGTTAATTTACTTTTGCCATAATCCTGAATCACCTCCTGATTTTTTAAGCAGATTAATATTAGTTATTATCATTCCTTTATCTTCTGCCTTACACATATCATAAATGGTTAACAAACTAACAGAAACAGCTGTTAAAGCTTCCATTTCGACCCCAGTCTGACCAGAGCATTTTGTGGTTGCAATGCATTCAATTAATAAATCTTTATCATGAATCTTAAATTCTATTTCAATGGACGTTAATGCAATTGGATGACACATTGGGATTAGGGCAGAAGTATTCTTAGCAGCTTGGATTGCAGCAATTTTAGCAACTGTTAAAACATCGCCTTTTTTATGGCTTTGATATTTAACGAGACTAAGTGTCTTATTTTTCATGGCAATCATACCGGAGGCAACAGCCAATCTTTTCGTTATATTTTTTTCGGAAATATTAACCATTTTGGCATTTCCATTTTCATCAATATGTGTGAGCATCGCTTTATCGCTTTATAATGAATACCATTACTATATTAACGAATAATTAAAACAATGAAAAAGCTTTTGTTCTTGATTTATTTTCTAAGCCATAATTTGATGGCGAATGATTTGCCTGATTTAGGCAGTCATACCGATACAATTGTGAGCGCTGTAGAGGAAGATAAAATTGCTAAACAAATCCTTTATCAGGTAAATCAAAGTTCGGCGGTGGTTAGAGATATTGAAATTGATGATTATCTGTCTGATATAGGCAATCGATTAATGGCCGGAACTTCGATTGCTCACCGAAATATAGAATTCTTCATTTTAAATGATTCAACTATTAATGCATTTGCTATGTTGGGAGGGGTAATTGGCATTCACACTGGTTTACTTTTAGCAGCTAATTCTGAATCTGAATTAGCCAGTGTTTTAGGGCACGAGATTGCCCATCTCACTCAGAAGCACTTACCTCGAATTATTGCTAAACAACAGCAGGATAGTTATAAGACGACTCTCGCATTAGCATTTGCTTTGTTAATATCGCGCTCAAACCCAGAGCTTGCCGCTGCTGCAAATACTGTAGCTAAGGCATCTGCAGTTCAAAATACCCTTGATTTTACAAGGAGGCACGAAAAAGAAGCCGACAGAGAAGGTATGAAAATTGTAGATCGTGCAGGATTTGATGTGAGGGCAGCAATTGATTTCTTTAAAACTATGCAAAAAAATAATCAGTTCAGCGGGGGTGCGGCGCCTGCTTTTTTAAGAACTCATCCTGTTACAAGCGATCGTATTAGTGATATTCAGGACCGTTTGAGTGAATATCCATATAAACAAAGAATGAATTCCGATAATTTCTATTATGTTAAGGGAAAGATAAGGGCATTTCTTGAAGAAAAGAACACGATCATAAATATTCTTGAATTAAATATTAAAAATAAAACATATATTAATGAGGCTTCAGAGCGTTTTTCTCTGGCTTACGCATATTTACGAAATAATATGGTTATTAAGGCCAGAAGTGAATTAGACCATTTAAAGAAAATCAAGATGCCTAATCCAATGTTGCTTAATTTAGAGGCAATTATTTTAATTCAGGAGGGTAAACAAAAAGAGGCGACTCAACTTTATAAAAAAGGACTCTCTTTATTTCCAGGGCACCGAGCTTTTGTTTACGGCTTAGCTGAACTCTATATTAAGGCTTCAAAAATAACTATAGCGATTGATTTATTACAAGATTATTTATTAATCTATCCTGAAGATCCTAATCTTTATGAGTTAATGGCTAAAGCTCAGGCTGGTAAAGGTAAGGTTTTACTGCAGCATGAAAATTTGGCAGAAGCATTTTATTATCGTTACAATATAAGAGAGGCAATAGCACTTTTGGATTTAGCTGCACGTGCAAAAGATGGTAATTTTTATGAGAAGTCGCGCGTAGAATCAAGATTGAAAGAGCTCAAAAGAGAGTGGGCATTATTTAGAGAGGGGTTATGATAAGTAATTTATATCACATTAATATCTATAATTAATTATACATATTGAAAATTCCTCCATATACTTATGAATCTTAAATTAGATAAGGAACTACTAATGTCATCCCTAATAAATACAGAAGTTAAGCCATTTTCGGCAACTGCCTACCATAACGGTAAAGAAGTTGAAGTAACTGAAGCTGACCTAAAAGGTAAGTGGTCGGCTATTGTTTTTTACCCTGCCGATTTTACATTTGTATGCCCAACAGAACTAGGTGATATTGCAGATCATTATGAGGAGCTGCAAAAAATGGGTGTTGAAGTTTACACAGTCTCAACTGACACTCACTTCACACATAAAGCTTGGCATGATGCTTCCGATACGATAAAAAAAATAAAGTTTCCAATGATTGGGGACCCAACAGGAACTATGACAAGAAACTTTGACGTGATGATTGAGGAGGCAGGTTTAGCTCTTAGAGGCTCATTTATTGTTAATCCCGAAGGTATTATAAAAACTGCAGAAGTAAATGATTTAGGTATTGGTCGGTCAGCAGCAGATCTTCTTAGAAAAATTCAAGCAGCTCAGCATGTTGCAGCAAATCCAAATCAGGCGTGTCCTGCCTCTTGGAAGCCAGGAGAGGAAGCATTAACTCCATCATTGGATTTAGTTGGGAAAATTTAAATAAATTTTTATACCATTAATAAAGAGCTTGCATGGAATATTTAGATAAGAAAGCCAATCAAATTTTTAGTAAGTTTAGGGTTATAACCCCATGGCTTTTAAGACTAGGACTTGGAATTTCCTTTTTTTTTCATGGTTATGGAAAGTTTCCCTTGCCCCCACAAAAGTTAATAGATTATTTTGGTTTTTCAGAGGCTTTAGCTTCTTTTGTTGCGATAGCCGAATTAACAGCAGGAATAATTTTAATTTGTGGCGGTCTATTTAGAGACCATTTAGGTAGTCTTTTAACCCGATTTGGGGCATTACTAATAGTGATTATTATGGTTGTTGCCTTGAGTATTGCTCATAGTGATTGGTTAATAACACCTCAATTATTTATGAGTGAGCAAATATTTTTATTGCTGATAGGTTTATATTTTTTGATAAGAGGTAACGATGAAAATAATTAATGAACTCTACATTATTATAATTAATGATGAAGAGAAAAGTATAGAAGAAGTTTGTGGTTTAGATAAAAAATGTCAGAAAAGATGGTTGGAAGCTCAATCAGATTGTATTTGAATTACAACCTAAAGATGTTGGGCCAGAGCCTTGGCCCAATTCTTAATAATCATGGATTGATAGTAAATGGCACTTGATGCAAAAATAAAAGAACAATTAAGTCAATATCTAACAAAGATTGAATCTCCAGTAAGTATAGATGCTTATACCAATAAAGAAACTGCGTCTGCTTCTATGGTAGATTTACTAAAAGAATTATCAGGCATGTCTGAGAAGCTGTCATTAAATATTATTAATGATGGTAATGAAAGAGCTCCATCCTTCAAAGTAAATAAACCTAATGAATTAACTGGCATTCAGTTTGCGGGCATTCCTATGGGGCATGAATTTACATCTCTAGTTTTGGCATTATTACAAGTTGGTGGCTATCCCGTAAAAATAACTGAAGAACAAATTGAGCAAATAAAAAATATTAAGGGAAAATTTATGTTCGAGACATATATTTCCTTAAGTTGCCATAATTGCCCTGATGTTGTTCAAGCGCTTAATGTTTTATCTCTATTAAATCCTGGAATAAGTCATTGCATGATTGATGGTGCATTATTTCAAGACGAAATAGCTGCTAAAAAAATCATGTCTGTTCCAACCATACATTTAAATGGTAAAGAGTTTGGACAGGGCCGAATAGATCTTGAGGAAATTATTAATAAAATTGATACAAATGCTTCAGGTAAATCAGCTGAAAAAATTTCCGCTATGAAACCTTTTGATATGCTTGTAGTGGGCGGAGGCCCTGCAGGAGCATCAGCTGCTGTGTATGCAGCGAGAAAAGGTATTAGAACAGGTATTATTGCAGAACGATTTGGTGGACAGGTTATGGATACGCTTGGCATTGAAAATTTTATATCAGTTAAGGCAACCGAAGGCCCAAAACTGGTTGCTGCACTAGAGGAGCATGTTAAGGAATATGAGGTTGATATTATTAATCTCCAGAAGGCTAAAAAGTTAGCTAAGAACGAAGCTTCTCATTACGTAGTTGAGCTTGAGAGTGGAGGAAAGCTTGAGAGTAAATCAATTATTATTGCTACAGGAGCAAGGTGGAAAGAACTGGGAGTGCCAGGAGAAAAAGAATATAAAGGCAAGGGAGTAGCTTACTGCCCTCATTGTGACGGGCCATTATTTAAAGGTAAGAATGTTGCTGTAGTTGGTGGGGGTAATTCAGGAATAGAAGCAGCTATTGATTTGGCTGGCATAGTGGGTCACGTAACTGTCCTGGAGTTTGCTCCTGAATTAAAGGCTGACCAGGTATTGGTCGATAGATTAAAAACACTAAAAAATGTTGATGTCTTACTAAATGTCCAAACAAATGAGATATATGGTTCAGATAAAGTTACCCACATAAAATATATGGAAAGAGAATCCAAAGAAGAAAAGCAATTAAATATTGAAGGAATATTCATTCAGATTGGCTTAGTGCCCAACACTGATTGGGTAAATGGGACTGTTGAGTTAAGTAAATATGGTGAAATTGAGATTAATAATCACGGGGCAACGTCTTTGCCAGGTGTGTTTGCGGCTGGAGATGTAACCACAGTTCCCTATAAGCAAATTATTATCGCTATGGGAGAAGGCTCAAAAGCAGCGCTTGGTGCTTTTGATTACTTAATCCGCCATTAGCAATCTAATCAATTAATTGCTTAAGTAAGGGAATGGTTATGGGTTTTTTTGTTTTTAAAGACCATTCATCAAGGGCGTCTAAAGTAGTAATTAAGCTTGGTAAATCACGTTTTAAATGTTTCATACAATAAACTAGTACATTAAGATTAAGTGACATTCCTTTTTCCTTGGCATGATGTTCGAGAGCTAAAATTTTTTCAGTATCAGTTAATCCTTTTAATTGGTATACAAGTCCCCAGCTTAGTCTGCTAGAAAGATCCTCTCTCAAACCCATATGAGTTGGAGCATTTAATCCAGTAAGTAACATTTTTGTGTGTGTAGTCTTATGTTGATTAAATAAATAAAAAGTTTCGATTTGTTGTTTTTCGTTAAACGTATCGATATCCTCAATTATAGTTATGTCTTGAGAAGAAAGGGCTTCTGAAAGATGGGATTTTCCACTACCCTTATCACCCCATAAATAAATAAATTGGTTATTATTAGAGCGAACAAACTTATTAAGTGCTGCGATGCACTCCTGATTATTTCCAACCACAAAATTTTGTAGTGTTTTTTCCGCTGACGGATGAATATTGAGTAAAAGTTGATCCATAAAGATTGCTTTAAGACGAAAATAACTATTGACTGCAAATTAAGTTAAAATTCTATTATACGTAATGTAATCATTTAGTCAGAGGATAAATAACTTGTCTCAAAAATCCAAAAAAATAGAACCTATTTCTTATAAAGATGCAGGTGTTGATATTGAAGCTGGAGATCAGCTGGTTAAAAATATTAAACCATTTGCAAAAAAGACCTCTAGAAAAGAAGTGCTAGGTGGTTTAGGAGGGTTTGGATCGATGTTTGAAATCCCTAAAAAATTTGATAACCCCGTATTGGTTTCAGGCACAGATGGTGTGGGTACAAAGTTAAAATTAGCTGTTGAACTTAATCATCACGAAACAATAGGCCAAGATCTTGTTGCAATGTGTGTAAATGATATTTTAGTACAGGGAGCAGAGCCTCTATTCTTCTTAGATTACTTCGCTTGCGGTAGTCTGAATGTGTCGACAGCAACTACTATAATTAAAGGTATAGCTGATGGTTGTCTCCTCGCAGGGTGCTCATTAGTTGGAGGTGAGACAGCAGAAATGCCAGGCATGTATTCAGAAGGAGAATATGATTTAGCAGGATTCTGTGTTGGAGCCGTAGAAAAAAACAATATTATCGATGGTGGTAATGTTGCAAATGGTGATGTAATTATTGGATTAGCTTCATCAGGAGCACATTCAAATGGATACTCATTAATTAGAAAAATAATTGAAATAAAAAAAACTGACCTTAATCAGGAATTGGATGGTGGGCCACTTGCTGAAGCCCTAATGATGCCAACTAGAATTTATGTTAAATCAATCCTAAAGCTCCTAAGTTTAGTAAAGGTAAATGCTATGGCACATATTACTGGTGGAGGTATTACGGAAAATATCCCTCGGGTTCTCTCAAGTAATTTAAAGGCAACATTAGATCGACAAAAATGGGAAATGCCTCGATTATTTGATTGGCTTAAAGAAAATGGAAATCTCAGTGAGCTGGAGTTATACCGAACATTTAATTGTGGGATTGGAATGGTAATTATTATTAATCGTAAGGATCAGGACCAAGCATTAAAAATATTAAATGACTGTGGCGAAAAATCATATTTGATAGGAGCAATTAAAAGTCGATTAAATGATGAGTCGCAAATTGAAATTAACTAAACACTTATTCCTTTTCATTTTATTCATTAATTTAGTTAACGCTGCACAGACTTTTCCAGAGCAGTTCTATATGAAATATGAATTAACACAGTCAAGCAAATTTGTTGGAACTATGACTGTTGAATATATCAGTAAAAAAAATAACTACTCATTAAAAGCAGTGACTAAAGGGCAGGGAATTTTAAGATTACTTGGTGATAGAGTGCTATATAGTAAAGGGACGATCAATAATAAAGGATTTTCGCCAAAAAGATTCGAGGTAAAAAATATCAAAAAACCAAAGAAGGATATTATTGCAATATTTCAACCTTCTTTAAAAAAAATAGAGATTGAATATAAGGGTGAAAAATCATTTGTAAAGATGAAACCCAAAAATTTTGATCTGGCTATTTATCTGTACCAATTTAACTTTGAGAAGAATAATCAAAAAAAGTACAACTTTAGTGTCTTAGAGGGAAAAAAGATTCGTGAGTATGAATATAAAAAAATTAAAGATGAAATGATTGAGTTTAATAATAAAGCTATAGCTACAGTATTGTATGAAGGTCGGATTATTAACAAAAAAAACTCAGAGCATTATGTATGGATTTCTAAGGGAGAATATCGAGTGCCACTCAAATTAAGATTAGGCACCGATTTTGGATTGATAATAAATCAGAAAATAGTTGAGACTAACCTACCACTCTAAAAAAATGAAATACTGCTACTTAATTATTGCATTAGCAATTTCCCTTATTGCCCATTTATTTTTCTTTACTAATCTTAATTTTTCGTTTCAAAAATCACTATCTGAAGACCGCCTAATAATTGAGATGATTTCTATCCCAGCAAATTCAATAAATAATGATATAAAAAAAATTCAAAAAACAAAAATTAAAAAAAAAAAAAAAGATAACCCATCTAAAAATATTGATAGTTATAGAATAAAAAAACTAATTAAAAATGAAATTTGTGAGTTATGCGAATCGATTGAGGAAATAACTATTCAAGAAGATAAGGTAGCATATGGGTCAGGAATTAAAACAATCAAAATACAGTATAGCGTCTTCCATGCGTTATCTCCCAATAAAGGAAATATCAATAATTTTAGGTTATTTGGGGGAAGAAGTGATAGTGCGAATGCTAGTAATAGATCTGAAGTGGGCGTTATTAATATCGAATATAGTGTCGATAAAGATAAAGATAAAGATAAAGATAAAGATAAAGATAAAGATAAAGATAAAGATAAAGATAAATACAGTATTACTTATGAGGCAAAAGCTAATGGCATAACAT